>Ga0137410_10002926_pt1 | contig 11560 bp, 9 predicted proteins | sample CZODoug1_16funga_FD_108878 | JGI IMG/M metagenome (GOLD analysis project Ga0137410, IMG submission 108878) | Vadose zone soil fungal communities from Angelo Coast Range Reserve, California, USA - CZODoug1_16fungal (Illumina Assembly) | ecosystem: Environmental > Terrestrial > Soil > Vadose zone... | reverse complement strand
TCGAACTTCGGCTGCGCGGCAAGCGCGCGCGCTTCTTCGGGCGATTTCTTCGCGATGTGAATAAAACCAATCACGACATCCGCGACCTGCACGCCGGTATTGTCGATGTAGTTCTGCACCTCGACGCGGCGCCCGGCGCGGCGGAGAAGGCGCACGAGCGTGTCGCCCAGAGCCGCGTTGCGCAGATGGCCGATGTGCGCCGCTTTGTTTGGATTGATATTTGTGTGTTCGACGATGCATTTGTCTGAATCCTGAGGCGCAATCGCCGGAGTGTCAGTTGCGCCGGCCACGGCGGCCATTAAAAATGTGGCGCGAGAAAGATAGAGATTGACGTAGCCCGCGCCGGCGACTTCCACTCGTGCCACGCCCTCGATAGGCGGCAGCTCCACGGCAATTTCCTGAGCAATTTGGCGCGGCGCGCGTTTCAGGCGTTTGGCAAGTTCGAAGCAGACCGGTGTAGCAACCTCGCCCATTTCGATGCGGGGAGGCCTCTCCGTGACGACAATCACATCCTGGCTGTAGCGCTGCCGGATATGCGTCGCAAGGGCAGTGCGGATGCGGGCTTCGAGGACGTGATACACGTGGCTCCAATCTGCAATGAGAAACAGCGATTATAGGGAAGCCAAGACGAAAGTTGAAGGCTGAAAGTTGAATGGAGGAGGCAGGAACACGCCGGGCAAAGAAAATGGTTCGGGGCGCGCTGGCCTTGACAGCATATTTTGGGTGATGTAGCATCCCGTTCGTTATGGATATTCATTCCTACGTACGCCCATGCGCACCGTGTTGTTGTTATACGCGGGGCTGGCGTGGGGGTGTGGTCCGAACCAAATAGCAATAGTCCAGTTCGGATTTCGACGGCCCGCTCACCAGCAGGAGATTTAGGTGGGTGGGCTTTTTGTTTTTGCCCGCGCTTGAGGGACGCACAGCAATCCCGTAACCGCGGCTATCAGGAAGGGAGAAAAACCTTGCCAAATCAAACGGAAGAAGCTGTAGAAGCGAACAAGCAGAAGGGATTCAGGCTGTCAGTGGATGGCTGGGCCGTGACGGTGGCGCTCATTGCCTCGTTCCTAGTCTGGATTGGCTGGATTAGGCACATTCCCTGGTAAACGGGGCAGATCACTCAAGGAGGAAACGTTCCATGGCGAGTTCCGTAGCGGTTTTGGAAATGCAACCCATTGGCGCGATTAAACGGGCCCTATCGCTCTTGCCGGGCTTGTTACTCTTGATTGTCGTAGGGTACGGGGGCAAAGTCATCGAGCAGTCCATCACTCTCTACGGCAAGACGCATCACACGACGCTCCCGAATATTGAATACGTTCTTTGGGCGATTCTGATAGGTCTGGCAATCTCGAACACGGTGGGAGTGCCTGCTCTTTTTCAGCCAGGCGTGGCCACCTATGAGTTCTGGTTGAAGACGGGAATCGTTTTACTTGGTTCGCGCTTCTTGCTGGGGGATGTGGTCAAGCTGGGTGGAATCAGCTTGGTGCTTGTGGTCATCGAGTTAGTCGTTTCCATTAGATTCATGACTGCCCTTGGGCGGGCGTTCGGTTTGAAGCCCAAACTGACATCTTTGCTTGCGGTGGGGTCTTCAGTCTGCGGGGTGTCAGCCATCATTGCAACCAAGGGAGCGATCAATGCGGACGATGAGGACGCGTCGTACGCCATGGCTGCCGTCCTGGCGCTAGGAGCTGTTTCTCTCTTCACTTTTCCTGTGATCGGCCATTGGCTCGGCATGGGCGACAAGACGTACGGTCTGTGGGCAGGTCTGGGCGTCGACAACACTGCTGAGGCCACGGCGGCTGGAGCCTTGTATTCTGATGCGGCCGGTAAGGTCGCCGTGCTCGCGAAGACGGCGCGGAACGCCATGATTGGTTTCGTTGCTCTCGGCTATGCGCTGTACTGGGCGCGCAAGGAGCACACCGCGGGTGTAGGCAATAAGGCGGCATTCTTATGGGAGAAATTCCCCAAATTTGTGCTTGGTTTCCTTTTGATTTCCATTCTGGCGTCCGCCAGCGTCTTCAGCAGAGACCAAATTGGCAGCCTTGCGAACCTTTCGCGATGGGCTTTCTTGCTGACGTTCGCCGGCGTAGGGCTTCGGACCAATTTCAAAGAAATGAGGAAACAGGGCTTGCGCCCGTTGATCGTGGGAGCGGTAGGGGAGGTGGCGATTGCATTTCTTACCCTCGGCCTCGTGTTGGGTGCGGACAAACTCCTTCGTCTCTAAGGCGCAGAAGTCTCGTAATCGTTGCTGGAACCAGCGATCTTATTTCGAATTATTTGCGCGTTTGCTACCCGTGTATGTCACGCGCCAGATGCTGTTCGAACCATCGTCCGTGAAGACCAGAGAGCCATCCCCTGCCACCGTAACTCCGACCGGGCGGCCCCACACATTGGCGTCATCCACGACGAAGCCGGTGACGAAATCTTCATATTCACCGGTGGCTTTTCCGTCCGGAGTCGAGACCCGAACGACTTTATAGCCCGTCCGGTGAGCGCGGTTCCAGGATCCATGTGACGTTACAAACACGTCCCCGCGATATTCGGCGGGGAATTGCTTGCCGTCATAGAAGGTCAAGCTCAGGGGGGCCGAGTGCGACTGCAGCAGCACATCCGGGACGATGACTTTTTCTTTCAATTCGGGATGTTTGCCGGCGAACCGCGGGTCCTGGTTCGGCCCCGTGTAGTACCACGGCCAGCCGTAGAAGCCGCCCTCCTGGACGTGTGTGACGTAGTCGGGAACCAAATCGTCGCCGAGTGCGTCACGTTCGTTTACTGCGACCCAAAGTTGGCCCGTCTTGGGATGCACCGTGACGCCAGATGCGTTGCGAATACCGGATGCATAGATTCGCTGTCCCGATCCATCGGGATTAAATTCGAGCACATCGGCCCGATTCGTTTCCGCTTCGTCCTCCGCGACGTTTGCCCGCGAGCCCACACCGACATACAGTTTCTTGCCGTCATTCGTAAAGGCCAGACTGCGCGTCCAGTGCCCGCCGCCGTACTTACTACCACCTGGAATGCTTGCCACGATGGTCTGGGCAGCGCCGCGCGCTTTCAGGTCGCCATTCTGGTAGGGAAATCGGACGATCGAATTTGTGTTGCCGATATAAACGAATTGGGGAGTCGGGCCCGGGGGATAAAAAGCGATCCCGTATGGCATCGTCAAGCCAATGGCGAATACAGCATTGATTTCCACCTTGCCATCGCTGGCGAACCCGCGCATTACGCGAATGCGGCCAGGGTTACTCTCGGCTACAAAAAGATCCCCGTTTGGCGCGGTTACGATTGTTCGCGGCCCTTCCAGGCCTGTGGCTGCCTGGTCTATCTTGAATCCCTCGGGCACTTGCGGCCAAGCGTCTGGCGGACGAGGTACGACCTTGGATTGATTGGCAGCGGATTCCGTGGCGTTCGGTCTGGGCAAATCAGATGCTTTGATCAGGTACCGGTTGCCCGGCCGTTCATTTCCCCAATCATTGAACGAGCCCTCTCCGCTCAGCAGTTGCGTCGACCCCGTGGATTGTTGGGCCCACGTGGCCGTCAGGAAAACCATGCCGACTCCCAGTGAAGTAATAAGAAGTGCCAACCGTACTATACCCATGAATTTATGATTCATGCCCCTAACCCTCCTCGTGTGGATACTGTCTCACGATTGCGATAGCAAACCCGTATCTCCGCTCCGGATCATCTTAGCAAGCGTGCAGCTCAGTTTCCAGCGCACACCTTTTGCGCTATTGGCCGAGCATTTTCGCGAAAGCGTCCACACCGGCCTTAGCCACAATTCCATCCTGTGGTGAAGTGCCGCCGCTGACGCCGATCGAGCCGATAATTTTTCCGTCTGGGGTTGCCAGAGGCAATCCGCCTTCCACCAGAACGGCTCCCGGAAAGGACAATATGGCGTTACGCCCTCCAGCAACGGCGTCTTCGAGAGCCTTGGTAGGACGCTTGAAGGCTAGTGCAGTGTGCGCCTTTCCCTGAGCAATTTGGATGCTCGCAAGCTGCGTTTCATCCATGCGTTCCAGGTAGATCAAATTGCCGCCATCATCCAATACCGCGATGACCATGGTGAATTTATTCTTGATGGCTTCAGCTTCCGCCGCCGCGGCAATCTGCTTGGCAACGGACAGCGTCAGCGTTTTTTTATCGGCAAGCTGGGCAGAACTGGAGCCGGCCATCAGCGCGACCGCAAGCAAGAGGCCGAGAATCCCTCCGTGCGCAAATCTCATCTTTTCCTCCGAGCGACGGGGCGGGAAGCTACCCGCGAATTTCAAATTTAGCGATCCGAAACGGCCTAAGCATACACTAAGTAGCTTGTCCCGAGCGTGACATCTAGCGTCTCCACGGATACAAGAAAATGGAACTTTAGCTCCTCGAAAAAGCAATTGTTACTGTACGCGGAGGACACACGTCCAATCCAGGATAGATGCCAGATCCAGTCGAACCACGGGATATCGAGCTCATGCGGCGTCTCTCCACCGGCGACGAAGGGGCATTTTTGGAGTTTTACCGCAGGCACCAAGGCGGCGTGTACCGGTACGCCGTACACATGACAGGGCGGCCGGAAGCCGCAGCCGACGTCGTACAGGAGACATTTCTCACGTTGATTCGCCAAGCGGGAAAATTCGATGAAGAAAGGGGAGCGCCGGGCGCGTTTCTTTACGGCATCGCGCGAAATCATGTAAGGAAATTGCAGGAGAAGGAGAGCCGCTACGTGGCGCTTGGCGACGAAGCGGGTGATGGATCCATGGGAAATGGTGCGGGAGGAAACTATGCCGGCATTGGCCGCAATGCCGCAAAATCCTCAGACTCGGAGACAGTTCTCGAGGGGCTTGAGCGGGCAGAAGCCATCCAGCGGCTGCGCGATGCTGTTTTGACCCTGCCGGAGCATTACCGTGAACCGATTACGCTGTGCGATCTGGAGGGCAAAAGTTACGAAGAGGTGTCAATGCTGCTAGCCTGTCCGGTAGGAACAGTGAGGTCGCGATTGAACCGCGCGCGCTCAATATTGCTTGAGAAACTCCGGCCCAACCGCGTAGGAGCCAAAGCGTTGGGAGTTCGCTTGGGAGGCAAAGCATGAATGGCATGACGTGCAGGGAGTTCGATGAGGTCGTGCATGGATTTGTGCGCATGGAACTGCTCGATGTGTCATTGCGCGAAGCCGTGATCGAGCACGCGGCCCATTGCGACAATTGCGCGGAGCGGCTGGGCGAAGCAGGCGTGCTTGCGGAAATAACCGAAACGGCCGCCGGGAGCGTACGCGAACAGCAGGCGCCGCCAAATGTGGAGGCTGCACTTCTTTCGGCTTTCCGAAACCAGAGCTGGCGCCGGCGTGTGGCATTGTGGCGCGGTTTCGAATGGGCGGCTGCGGTAGCCGCTGCTGCGATCCTGGCGGTTATCCTTTGGACTTCTTCGAATCATTCGAAGGTTCAATCGACGCCCACGCCGACCAAAGATCTGTCGTCCCATTCGAATGAGCCGCTGGATGCGAGCGGGCTTGGGTCATCAGCAACGGGTGAATTCGATCAAGCGACTGAGCTGGAGGCTTCGAACGCGGATGCCGAAGGAACCTATTCGATGTCGGACTTTGTGCCCGTGCCTTTCACGGATGGGATCGAGCCGGAAGATCCGGGCATGGTTGTTCGCGTTCAATTGACGCGCGCGTCATTGGCCGAACTAGGCTACCCGGTAGCTGAGGCGCCGGACGAAGACTTGATTCGCGCGGATGTTTGGGTGGACCAAGATGGGTGGCCGCGCGGGGTAAGGCTGGTTCAGTAGAGCAGGTAGGGCCGTTTCAAAAAGGTAGTCTTTTCTGCTGGCGGATGCGATTCAAGAGGGAGGGTGGGACATTGAGGAAGATAGCGCTCCACGCAGTTTTGGCCGCGTTTCTAGTGCTTGTTTTTTCTCTGGTGGCAGGTGCGCAGGGTCCGCCACCTCGGGGCGAGTTCGGTCGTCATGGCCCGGGTGGGCCAGGAGGGCCAGGAGGCCCTGGCGGCCCGATGGGGGGACTCGGCAGTTGCACTGCGCCTTGCACGCCGTATCAGTTTACGGTCACGATTACGAGCACGGAACCTGTGCTTGTGAATGGCGCCGCGAGCACAATCACCAACACAACTACGGGCACGATTGCGCGTGACACCAATGGCAGCACCTACCGCGACCTGAAGCTTTCAGGATTTGGTCCGTGGGCGGCTCAAGGAGACGCGGAAGAATTTATCTTTATCAAGAACCTCGACCCGTCGATCATGATGAATTACGTCGTGAAGGTAACCAAGGGCACCTACAAGCAGTTTGCTATTAACGCGAACGCGCTCTCTGGCAAGGGGCCGGGCAAGGGTGGCGAAGGAAAGAATAGTGCGACTCCTACGCCGGTCAATTATTTGGTTCCTGGAATTGGCGGTTATTCTTGTGCGGCTGAGAAGACGACGTTTAGCCACCCGATTCAGCTTCCTGGTTCGGGTGGAAGCACCACTATCACGACAACCCGCGTGTTTTGTCCAACGCTGAACGTTGTGTTGGAGGAGAATCACAGTGATCCTCGATTTGGAACCAGGACATACCAATTGAGTGACTTCGTGGCATCGCCATCGCCGGCGTTGTTCACGCCGCCATCCGGCAACAGGCTGGTACAGGACAAGAAATTCGGTCACGGTAGCGGACCGAGCGGCCCAGATAAGCAACCGCCTCCTCCGCCGCAGGATTGATTCGCATCGACTTTATCAATTGAATAACCGAAAGCGGAGGAGAAACCAACCCATCCGACCCCTCGAAAAACCACGAGGGATCGGGCACCCGCAACTTCAATACCTCTCCAGGGCTGGGCCACCCGCCAGGAACGATTAGAGGCGAATATCCTGAAAGCTTACGGGCAACTTTAGGGATCGCTTAGGCGAAACGTGGTATTATTCCGCCCCAATATGACATCTCAAAGACTGTATTCAATCCTTAAGCTTATTGATTCCCTTGACCGGGAACTGTCTCTCCAAAGCACATTAGATCAGATCAAGGAGACGCTGGGGAATCTCGTAAGCTCCCCGGCCCAGCCGACATATCAAGCCACGCTCGCGGCGGCCATAGCGTCATTCACGGAAGCAGTAAAGAAAATGGCGGAGTCGATTACGCCATCACAGGCGGAAGCGGTACACGAAATTGGCGGTGCAGAATTCTTCGATCCATCGATGGCGGGAAAGATCACGGATTCCATCCAGTCGAATGCAATGACGCCATCGGTTCCCCGAGATCTTGTGCAGGACTTCGCTACGAGACGCGCGACATTTTTGACAACTGTTCGGAGCGCAAGACAGGCGCTTGAGAAGCTTCAAATTACCGATTCCGGCACTGTTGTTGGACCTGCTGATGTTGCGTTCCTTATTCCGCGCGAGATTTTCGAGAATCAGCTTGGCCTCTTTGCCAAAGAGCTGAACTTTATTAGCCGGCTTGTTCAGGATTTTACGGAAGCGAGGACAGGAAAGGCGGAGCCCGTCGTCTTGCAAGAGTTGTCATCTTCAGTGCCGACAATTGCTCTCGTGGCTGCGCTGCCGGCACTAAACATGCTCGGCACAGTGATTAATAAATTTTTGGACGCTTGGAAAAAGATCGAGGAAATACGGCAGATGCACTCCAAACTTTCAAATATGGGTCTCTCCAGCAAAGTCGCGCTTCAGGAGTTGACGGAAGAGATCACGACGACTATAACCGAAGTGGTCGAGGAATCAACGACGCTTGTGATGGCGGATTATGCTGGCAACCGAGGCGACTTGCCGAACGCGATTCGATCGGACATACGTCGTCTATACGGTCAGATTGAGCGAGGCCTGACCGTTGAATTCCGGGTCCAACCTCAGGGTGCGAATGAAGAACAGAAGAAAGCGCTGGAGCAGCTTTCGCAGGTCGCGAAAGAATTAAAATTCCCCCAGATCACGGCGGGTCCATTGTTACTGGGAAGCGGCGAGGTCCTTGAGGACGTAGAAAACGGGGGTAATGGCGGAATACCAATAGTCAGGCACACGAGAAGAACCACGAAGACCACCACGACGACCAAGAAAGAACCGCCAAAAGAAAAAGACGGTAAGGAACAATCCTAGAAGCTATTGGGCGGGTGGCCCAGGCTCGCTTTTGCTCATTCCACTTGACGGCGTCCATCGATGAGAAGATACCACTGTTGTAATACACCGGAACGTTAAGAAGAGATGGCCGGGTGCGGCAGCCTTTGCGCAATTTTGAACTGCCGGGTGGCCAACGCTTAAGTTCAGTCGGAAGTATTTTGCGTCCACCGATTCCCGATGTTTGCGTGGGCCGAGACACCTTCGCGCGGGGCGGCTACCACTTTTTGGAGAAGTTGCCAGTCATCCTGCACTGCGAGGCTTGAAGTTCTCGGAGCGCGCCCAGACGCCAACTCTGCTCGCAGACGGTTTACGAGAAACTCTCGCTGGAGTTCAGCCGGCGGCTCGTTGCTAAAGAAACTGCCGCGTGAAATTCCCAGAGCCACCGGCTTGTCGGCGAACTCTGCCCGCAAGACGGGGTGGCCGGACGGATCAAGACTCGGCTGCGCTCTTTCCTGAAACTGCTGCCACGATGGTCCTTCCTGCGCCGGCTTCTCGTCGCGAAGAGTCCGCAACAGATCGTCCAGACTTTTTTGATATGCACGGCGCTCCTGCGCGGTCAGCGGTTGCTCGAGCCTGCCGTTCGGATTGAACACCAATGCGTTTTTCGCCGGGTTGAAGCGTCCGCCCGTTATGTAAATCGAAGCAACGCCTCCGGCCACGAAAGGATGGAACACGGCAAGGGGGAGTACATATTTCTTGGCCTTGAAGACCGATTCGATCAGGCCGCGGACCGGTCTGCTTCTCTTGATGCTTCCTGGGACCTGGGGAATGACGAAGCTCGAAAATTCCAAGTCCGAGTGCCGCTCACTGTATTTCACAAGAGATTTTGCGGTATGTTTGGGTGTCGCGACATCGAGATCTGCGAGAATCGCCCGCGATACCGCTTTGGGGTAGTAAAAATTCACGACGTCGCGAACGAAGTCCGCGCAATTCCGCGAGACGACCTTGTAAGATTTTGTGTTCGGACCGGAATTGAGCCACCGAATGAGCTCGTCATCTTGCTCGGCGGTCGTCTCAATTTGGAAACCATAGCTGGTGCGGTCATACGACGAGCCGACAAGTTGGACCCAATCTCCCCCTGGAGATTCTCCTGAGGGTTTGTCCGGCGCAAGGTCTTGCAAATTCTCCCGTCGATACTGATCTCTGAGAAAGGCGGCCAGCTTGCTGTCTGCGTACAGTGGAATATCCTCTGGTTCGGCAACGGCATAGAGGTAGGGGAGGAGGGGCATCGCAATCCAGTCATATCGGCCAATCCGAGTGTAGCGGCTGATCACTACACCGAGCTCCCCAGGGTTGCACCGGCGCAGAAGCGTGGGGGAAGCGGCGCAGACACGTGTGAGGTAGATTGCGGTATGTCCTGTTCCCGCAAACGCGCCGTCGTAGCTGTATGGCTCTTCTAAAAGGACCGTGACGTTCGCATGCGCCTGCGGCGTAAGACATAAGAACAGGAGGAGCAACCCACCTAGCTTCACTGCCTTCATATCCCCACCAGTTGGGCCGGCTCCATATAATTTGAACCTGCGCAGGGGCCAATTGGTTGCTTTCTTTATGGTCCTTCCTGTTTTGTCGTGAAGGTAGGGGCCCGGATTGTGATTTCCTGGCCTGAATGGGCGTGCCTGCAACGCGCAAGTTCGCTCATCTGGATACCTGTTGTTAGTGAGAGCAGATCAGCAGAAATTCATTTCTTCCCGGCCCTCTCTACGAAAACCTCTTTTGCTGCCTGAATTCCGTTAATCGTGGCAGGAAACCCGGCATATAGAGCCATTTGGAGGATGACTTCAACGACTTCTGCTTGAGAACAACCAACATTGAGGGCGGCATGGATGTGCGCGCGAAGTTGCGAACCCGCAGTGCCCAGCGCAGTGAGAGCCGCGATTGTGGCAATCTCCCGGGACTTGAGGTCCAGCCCAGGCCGGCAGTGGATATCTCCGAATCCGAATTCTACCACGTAGCGGCTGAGGTCGGGCGCGACCTCTCCTAAGGCGGCAACAAGGTTCTGTGCGCGATCCCCATAAATTTCCGTCAGCTTCGCCAAGCCTCGCTCATATCGGTCAGCATTGTCCATGCTCCGGACTCTCCTTTAGCCCCTGGTCCCAGTTTAAAGTCAAAGTTCGGCTCTGGGGTCGACCCGAACCCGGATGCGGGCTCTTAGCGCCGTCCCGCCTAGGCGGGCTGGTTTCCCGCTCGCCGCGTCGCTCCGACCTTCGCCCGCCAGAGCAGCGGGCTTCGCGTCGGCGGGTTGGCGGCCGAGTGGCGCGCCGGCGACTTGGTGCCCGCCGGTATAGAGTAGTCCCTACATATGGGAGAACGGAAATCCCGACCGTGGGCAGCACCGGAGGCGGCCTTCATCGCTTACGGTGGTACAAGAAGAGGGTCATCCGTGCCAGATGAGAGGTCTTCAACACAAACCTAGTCCAACCAGACGCAGGTCATGACTGAAGAGAATTACCCTCTAGATCAAGTCGATTGCCGATTCGATTCTGCGTATCTTCTCGGTCCGCGCGCACCTTCGTGGCTACCCGATTGGTGACATACATCCCAGAAACCGGCCTTTATCATCCACGCCCGTGTTTCACTTATAAGCAGTGAACTTAGGACCCCTTCCAAGATGCCGCTGTGTAGAAATGGGGTTTCATGAACTCTATAAATACTGGTGGAGCCTCGAATGCCGCAGGGGTAAGCGGATTCGATTCCAAAATCGAGACTGCACCTGACCAACATATTGATATTGGCTGGAAATCGCTCATCTGGCTAACCTTCGCTGCAATGGTGGGCCTGACCGCCTCTGTCACACTGGAGCATCTGCTTTTCCCACATCTGACCTCATGGGAGTATCGTGCGCTAACCATTTCTGCAGGGACGTTCGCTGTAATTTGCTGCGGTTACTATTTAACTCGCAAACTTGAAAGGCTGTTTTCCACACACATTCAAACAGAAAAAAAGCTCGCCTTCGAGCGCAATCTACTGAGAACTGTGGTTGACAATATTCCCGACAGTATTTTTGCAAAGGATTCCGAGGGGCGGTATCTACTGGCGAACAAGGCGTTCGCCAAACTCCACGGACTAGAATCACCCGAACAATTACTGGGGAAATCCGCGTTCGATCTGTTTCCGAAGGAGCGTGCGGCTGCGTTGCACGCTGCTGATCTTGAGGTGATGAGAGCTGCGAAGTCTTTTGAAGGCGAGCGGTCGGCGGTCAATGCCGAAGGAAATGTGCGGTGGATCCTGATGACCAAGGTTCCTTTGACTAACCAACATAACGAAATCGTTGGAATTGTCGGAGTCAATAGAGATATCACGCAGGGCAAACGCTCCGAAGCAGAGCTACGACAAGCCAAAGAGGCTGCGGAGGCAGCGAATCGCGCGAAGAGCGAGTTTCTGGCCAACATGAGCCACGAGATTCGGACACCGATGAATGGGATCATCGGCATGACGGACCTGGCTCTTGAAACTGAACTCAC
>Ga0137410_10002922_pt1 | contig 11561 bp, 8 predicted proteins | sample CZODoug1_16funga_FD_108878 | JGI IMG/M metagenome (GOLD analysis project Ga0137410, IMG submission 108878) | Vadose zone soil fungal communities from Angelo Coast Range Reserve, California, USA - CZODoug1_16fungal (Illumina Assembly) | ecosystem: Environmental > Terrestrial > Soil > Vadose zone... | reverse complement strand
TCGGCCACGACCGACAGACGCAGCGAGCGCGCGAGCGAGATGATCGTCGAGACCAGCGTCATAACGTCGGGCTCCGCGAGCATCGTGATGATGAACGAGCGGTCGATCTTGAGCGACTGCACGGGCAGCTTGGCCAGGTACCCGAGCGAGGAGTAGCCGGTGCCGAAGTCGTCGATCGCAACGCTCACGCCCAGCTCGCGCAGCGCCTTCAGCTTGTCGATGGTCGCCGCGACCTCCTCCATGAGGATGCTCTCGGTGATCTCGAGATCGAGCCCGTGCGGCTTTGCCCCCTGGGCGATTGCGTCCTCGACGATCCGGACGAATCCGGGCTTGCGCAGCTGGATCGAGGACACGTTGACCGCGACGCGCGGAGCGGCAAGGCCCTCCCGCTTCCAAGCCGTGTAGTCCCGTACCGCCTGCCCGAGCGCCCATTCGCCGACATCGAGAATCATCCCGGTTTCCTCGAGCATCGGAATGAACTCGAGCGGCGCCACCAGGCCCCGGTCGGGGCTGTTCCAGCGGATGAGCGCTTCGACGCCGACCAGGCGCCGGGTCTGGGTATCGACCTTGGGCTGGTAGTGAAGAACGAACTCGTTGTTCTCGACGGCCTGCCGCAGCTCGTTTTCCAGGGAAAGCTTCTCGGCGACGCGCGCCGTGAGGCTCTGCGTGTAGAAGAGATAGGGCTCGCTCGTTTCCTTCGCCTTGTTGAGCGCCGCTTCGGCGTTCTTGAACAGCGTATCGGCATCGGTGCCGTCCTCCGGAAACATCGCGATTCCCACCTTGGCGGAGACGCGCAGCTCCGACGAGCCCAGCAGGTAGGGCATGCCGAAAGCTTCGGCAAGCCGCTGCTCGGTGAGCCGTGCCACGTTGTCCTCTGTCCCGACGCGCGGCAGCACCAACGTGAAGTGGTCCGCCCCGACGCGGGCGATCTCGCTCGATTCCCGCGAGTGCTTGGACATGCGGCGCGCGATCTGCTTGAGCAGCTCGTCGCCCGAAGCCCGGCCGAGCGAATCGTTGATGTTCTTGAAGCGGTCGACGTCGACGATGCCCAGCGCAAGCTTGTTGCCCGCGTCCTGCGCCGCCTCGATGAAGCGCGCGAGACGCTCGCGGAACAGGGTCTCGTTGGCGAGGCCGGTGAGCGGATCGTAGTAGGCAAGGTAGTTGATCCGTTCGCCCTTGTTGATATGGTCGAGGGCGAACGAAATGTCGCCGGCGAGCTCGAGGAGCAGCTGCATCTCGTCCCCGACATCGAAGAAACCCGGCGTGTCGGCGTAGAGAGCAAGCACGCCGACCGGCTCGTCGGAAACCAAAAGCGGCAGCACCGCGAGCGAGCGGAATCCGTTCTCGGTCGCGACCTTGCCCAGGCGAATCCTCGGGTCCTTCGCCATGTCCTGTACGATCATGGCCTTGCGCTCCCTGATCGCGCGCCCCGCGAGGCCGTATTGCTCGGGGTCGCTCTCGTCGAGCCCGAGCGGCATGAGCCTGATGTAGTCCTCGCCCACCCCTGCCCAAGCGTCGACGCGCAGCCTTGCGGCCTGCGCGTCGACTATGCCGACCCACGCCATGCGAAATCCGCCGGCGCCCGCGGCCAAGCGGCAGGCTTCCCGGAACAGCTCGTCCCGGCTGCGGACGCGCACGATGGTCGAGTTGATCCCGCTCAGCACCGCGTAGATCCGGTTGAGCCGCGCTATGTGGCGCTGCTGCTCCTGGCGCGCAAGGAACTGTCCGAGCTGGCTGCCGATGACACCCATCGCCCGCAGCAAGCGCGCTTCGGGCTCGCGGGTTTGGCGACTCGAGAAGGCGACGACGCCCGTCGTCTTCCCCCCCGATACCACGGGGATCACGAACGCTCCCCCGATCGAGGCCTTGAGCGAGAGCGCCGTCTGCGTCACGCGCGGGTCGCTCCGGGCATCGGTCGACCAAAGCGGCCCGCCCAGCTGCCACACCATGCCCATCAAACCGACCCCCGGCCGGAAGGTCATCTCGCGCGAGGCCTCGGCGAATTCCTCGAGCGCCGCCTCGGGCAGGCACCAGTATTCCCCGAAGCGCAGCAGCCCCGCCCGCTCGTCGACGCGGAAGTAGCGGCCCAGTTCCCAGCCCTCGGTCTCGCAGATCGAGCGGATCACCGCCTTCAGTCCGGCGGAGGCGCTGTCGGCGTCCGCGATCTCCCGCACGACGGTGTGCTCCAGCGCGAGCAACTGCTCGCCGCGCCGGCGCTGGGCACGCGCGTCCGCCTCGGTCAGCGCGCGCTCGACCGCGGGAGGCAGGCGAACGAGGTTGGTTTTCAGCACGTAGTCGGTGGCGCCGTTGCGCAGCGCGCGGATGGCGTACTCCTCGCCGAGCGTGCCGGAGACGAAGATGAAGGGGACGTCGGGGGCGGATTCGCGGGCGACGGCGAGCGCCGTCATGCCGTCGAACTGCGGCATGTTGAAATCGGAAAGGATGACGTGCGGCCGGAACTCGCCGAGCTCGCGTCGCATTTCGTCTTCGCGTTCGACCCGGCGACCCTCGACCGACATCCCGGAGCGCTTCAGCTCCCGCGCGGCCAGCACCGCATCCGCTTCCACATCCTCGACAAAAAGAACTCGCAGCGCTTGTCCCAATTTCCGCTCCTCTTTTTTTGTTCTTGTTATCCGAGCCGTTCTGGGCCGCCTCCCGCCAGGACAAAGAATAACGGAAACAATGGAAAAGGCTTTAGTCCTTAATGCACATGATGCCGTCGTTGAGGCCTTTTTTGTACATAGATACGCGCACTTCCCCGTCGGGAAAACCCTACAAATGCGCCTTACCCGCGCCAGGTCAAGCGTTCGCCCTTGCCTCTTACCCGACAATCTGAGCGGGAGGTAAGGCGCTCGGACCCGGTATGAACGCGCCCCAGAAGGACGACCACTCGATTTTCCTGTCGACGCTGCCCGCGGGGCGCGCCGATCGCAGGCTCGCGCTCGCGGTGGCGATCGCCGGCACCGTGATCTTTCTCGCCGCCGCCCCGTTCGCCAAGCTGCCGCTCGCCCAGATCCCGGCGTTCATGCCGCTCTATCAATCGGCGCTGGTGGTCAACGACCTGATCACGGCGGTGCTGCTCTACGGCCAGTTCAGGATCATGCGCTCGCGGGCGCTCCTCGCCCTGGCGAGCGGCTACCTGTTCTGCTCCCTCATGGCCGTATTCCACCTGCTCAGCTTTCCCGGCCTTTTCGCTCCGACCGGCGTGATCGGCGGCGGAACGCAGACCACAGCCTGGCTGTATTTCTTCTGGCACGGCGGCTTCCCCGTCTTCGTCATTACGTACGCCCTGCTCAAGAACCGCCCGGACGCGGACGGGGGCGCGCTCGGCGCTCCGATCCTGCGCGGCATCGCGCTTGCATTCGCCGCGGCGTTCGGCCTGATGCTCGTGACAACGCTCGGCCACGGCCTTCTGCCCGAGATCATGCCGGGCGACCAGGACGCGACCACCAAGGTTTTCGTCGCAGCCTGCACGTGGCTGCTGATACTCGCTACGCTGTCCGCGCTGTGGATGCGTCGGCCGCACTCCGTGCTCGACATCTGGATGATGGTGGTGATGTGCGCATGGATCTTCGACGTCGCCCTGGCCTCGGTCCTCAACCACGGCCGTTACGACCTGGGCTGGTACTCGGGCCGGATCTACGGACTGCTCGCGGCGAGTTTCGTGCTCGTGGTGCTGCTGCTCGAGAACGGAGCCCTCTACGCCAAGCTCGCCGCGGCGCACGAGCGCGAGCGCCGGGAGCGCCGGCTGGTGCAGGAAAAGTCGATCGAGCTCACCGCCTTGAACAAGGAGCTGGAAGCGTTCTCCTACACGGTCTCGCACGACTTGCGCGCACCGCTCCGCGTGGTCGACGGATACGCGAACATGATCGAGGAAGATCACGGCAGGCAACTGGACGCGAACGCGCGCCGGCTCCTCAAGGTGCTGCGCGCGAGCGCCCAGCAGATGGCGCAAATGATCGAGGACCTGCTCTCTTTCTCCAAGCTCGGGCGCAAGCGCCCCGCGACGCAGGCGGTCCGGGTCGAGGATCTCGTGCGCCAGGTGATCGGCGAGCTTAGGATGACCTACGCCGACCGCGCGATCGAGTTCACGGTCGGCGCGATCGGCGTCGCCGAGGCGGATCCCGCGCTCCTCAAGCAGGCGTTCACGAACCTGATCGGGAATGCGGTGAAGTACACGCGCGGCCGGTACCCCGCCCGGGTGGAGATCGGGTCGAGGCCGGCGGAGTCGCCCGCGAACGCGACCGTCTACTATGTGAAGGACAACGGCGTCGGGTTCGACATGCGCCAGTCGCACAGGCTGTTCGGCGTGTTCCAGCGCTTCCACGCCTCGCAGGAGTTCGAGGGCACCGGCGTGGGGCTCGCCATCGTGGAGCGCATCATCGTGCGCCATGGTGGCCGCATCTGGGCCGAGTCCAGGCTCAACGAAGGAGCGGTCTTCTACTTCACGCTCGAACCCGACCGCGCGGAGGACGCGCAGGCGCGCACGGCCGTCGCCTAGGACGGCGATCTCGGATAGATAAGCAGCTGGGTGCAGCGGAATAGGGCCAGCTTGCGCGGCTCCTCGCCATGAGTCACGACAGCGTCCCAGACCTGGGTAGTGCGTCCCAGGTGCACCGCGCGCGCTTCGCCGTAGAGCACGCCTTCCCGCGCGGTGCCCAGGAAATTCGATTTGAGCTCGATCGTGGTGAAGTTCTCCGCGTTCCCGGGCAGATGGGCGACGCAGCCGTAGCCGCAGAGCGTGTCGGCGAAGGTGACGATCGTGCCCGCGTGCAGATACCCGTTCGGGGCGAGCAGCGCTTGGCGCAAGGGCAGCTCGCCCCTCACCACGCCTTCGGAAACCTCCTTGATGACCAGCCCCATCAGCCCGGGCAGGGTGTCCTTGCCGAAGCGGTTGAAGCGTTCGATATCGAAATTCGGCCGCAGCGGCATGAGTTCCCCCTAGGATTGCGAAAAAGCATAATATCCCGGCGCGCAATCCCAATGGCGAACGACCGCTGATGACCACGCCCCACCATCTCGGCAAATACGAGATCACCGAAGTGCTCGGCCAGGGCGCCATGGGCGTCGTGTATCGGGGATTCGACCCCGGCATCCGGCGCACCGTCGCGATCAAGACCATCCGCAGGGAGCTGGTCGAAGGCGAGCGCCACGCGGCGGCGATGCTCGCGCGCTTCCGCAATGAGGCGCAGGCCGCGGGCAAGCTCGCGCATCCGGGTATCGTCGCGGTCTACGACTACGGCGAGGACGCCTCGGTCTCGTACATCGCCATGGAGTACGTCGAAGGCAACTCGCTGCGGGAGTACATCGGGCGCGGCACGCGATTCGCCGAGCGCGACGCGGTGAGCATCATGTCGCAGTTGCTCGAGGCGCTCGCGCACGCGCACGAGCGGCGCGTGTGGCACCGCGACATCAAGCCCGGGAACGTCATCGTGATGAGGAACGGCAGGGTGAAGATCGCCGATTTCGGCATCGCGCGCATCGAAGCCTCGGAGCTCACGCAGACCGGCGTGATGATGGGCTCGCCCGGGTACATGGCGCCCGAGCAGTACGCTGCGGCGCAGATCGACCACCGCGCCGATCTCTTCGCCTCGGGCGTGGTGTTCTACCAGCTCGTCACCGGCGCCAAGCCCTTCGTCGGCACCGCCGAGCAGGTGTCGTACGCGACCTGCCACACCGAGCCCCTGCGGGCCTCGCTCGCCGATCCCGGCAAGGGCTGGGAGCGCTACGACCCGGTCATCGCAAAAGCGCTTTCGAAAAAACCCGAGGATCGTTTCCAGTCGGCCGAAGCGTTCCGAGCCGCGGTCCTCTCGGCGCACGACGCCCCCGCCGCCGCGGCGGTGTCGGAGGAAACCATCATCGTCGAGGTCCTACGGCCCGCCGCCGCGGTGGAGCTGAGCGGATCACCGCGCCCGAAGCAGGGTAGCGCTTTCCGTCCGGAGGCTGCGCCTGCCGCCGGACCGCGCCGGAGTGGCGCCGTCGGCGCGGTCATCGCTTCGATCGTCGTCTTGCTCGTCGCAGGAGTCGCCGCCTGGGGCTGGCGCGCGGGGTGGATGGCGCCGCAAAAACCCGACATGGAAGCGCAGCTCGCCCGCGCGCGCGCCGAAACCGAAGAAGCGAAGCACCGCGCGCAGGCCTCGGCCGCAGCCGCGGAGGAAGCGAAGCGGCAACTCCAAACCGAGCGCGCCGCGGAGGCGAAAACGAAGGCCGAGGCGAAGGCCAGGCCGGAGACGAGGGCGAGATCGGTGGCGCCCGTCAGGGCACAGCCCCCCGCGGAAACACCCCGGCGCGCCGAGGACGCCCCGCCCGCCGTCGCGCGCGGAGAGCCGGAGCCGCGACCCGCGCCGCCCGTCCAGGAAAAACCCTCCGGCACGTTTCTCCCGAGCCTGCTTTGGGGCTCCTCCACACCGAGGCCCGCCCAGGAAAAAGCGCCGGGGTCCGCCCCGCATTACGACGGCGCCTGGACGGCGACGCGCACCTGCGAGGCGTACGAAGAGCTGCCCTCGCAGGTCGCCAGCTGGAACCTGAGCGTCAAGGACGCGGAGTTCGTGCTCGCGGTCGGTACGCCCGGGCAACCGGGCTACAGCCTCGCTCGCGGAAGGCCGGGCGAGGACGGGGTCCTCACGCTCAGGGGCGACGGCATCGCGATCTCGAAGCGCTTCCTCGGCAGGCCGCAGCCGGTGTTCTTCCGCGGCCGCACCGACGGCGGCCGCATCGTTCTGCAGGGCACGCTGGGCGATCGCAACTGCACCCTGGTGCTCGGGCGCCGCTGAATCGCCCTAGAAGCGCTCAAGCCAGGGGCGCAGCTCGACCTCCCAGGTCCAGGCGCTGCGGTGCTGGCGAAAGACGTGCAGATAGTTCCGCGCGATCTCGTCGGGGAGCAGCATCCCATCCGCGCCCCGGTCCTTCGCGCGGGCGTCGCTTTCCCCTTGCGCAATGCCGCCGTCGATGACGAAGTGCGCGACGTGGATGCCCTTGGGCGCGAGCTCGCGCGCCATGCTCTGCGCGAGGCCGCGAAGTGCGAACTTGCCCATCGCGAAGGGCGCCGACTCGGCGTATCCCTTGACGCTCGCCGAGGCACCGGTGAAGAGGATCGCCCCGGTCCCCCGCGGCAACATGCGCTTGGCAGCACCTTGGCCGACGAGGAATCCGCCGTAGGCCGACACCATCATCGTGCGCTCGACCTCCTTCGGATCGAGCGAGACGAGCGGCCCGCGCGTGCGGTACCCGGCGTTGTAGACGACGAGATCCGGCGCGCCCCATTTCGCCTCGACCGCGCCGAGCATCGCCTCGACCTGCGCAGGGACCGAGGCATCGCAGGCGATGGCGAGCGCGCCGGTTTCTTTCACGAGCGCGGCGAGCTTGCCGGTGTTGCGCGCGGCGAGCGCCACGCGCATGCCTTCCTTCGCGAACAGGCGCGCGAGCGAGGCCGAGAGGCCGCTCCCGGCGCCGACGATGAGAGCGGTTTCGCTCATCTCAATCGGCCCTCGCGCCCGAGGCCTTGACCACCGGCGCCCATTTCGCGGTCTCTGCGCGCATGTACTCGGCGAGCTCCTCGGGGGTGCTGCCGACGGGATCCGCGCCCTGGTGACTGAGCTTGTCGCGGATCGCGGGCTCCCGCAGGATGCGCACGACCTCCGCGTGCATCCGCGTCACGACCTCGCGCGGCATGTGCGCGGGTCCGAGCAGCGCAAACCAGTTCGAGGCTTCGAATTCCGGGTAGCCGAGCTCCGCGACCGTCGGCACTTCGGGGGCCGCGGCCGAGCGCGTCCTGGTCGTGACCGCGAGCGCGCGCAGGCGCCCCGCGCGCACGAACTGGATCACCGAGGGGATGGTCGCGAACATGAAGTGCACGTGCTCGCCCGCGAGCAGATCGTTCAAGGCGACCGCGCCCTTGTATGGCACGTGCGTCGCGTCGACCCCCGCCATCATGCGCAGCAGCTCCCCCGCGAGGTGCGAGGCGGTGCCGCTCCCGGTCGAGGCGAAGAAATATTTCCCCGGATTCGCCTTCGCCGAGGCGACGAACTCCTCGAAGGTGCTCACCGGCAGCGCCGACGGGTTCACCACCAGCATGTTCGGAACGTGTACCACGAGCGTGATCGGCGAGAAGTCCTTCAGGTTGTCGTAGGGCATGTCCTTGTACAGCGAGCCGTTGATCGCGAGCGGCCCCACCGAGCCCATGAACAGGGTGTAGCCGTCGGGCTTGGACCTGGCGACGTAGGCGGCGCCGATGTTGCCGGCGGCCCCCGGCTTGGTGTCCACGACCACCGGCTGCCCGAGGCTCTTCCTCAGATCCTCGGCGAGCAGGCGCGCCACGATGTCGGTGCTGCCGCCCGCGGAGAAGCCGACGACGATGGTGATCTGGCGGGACGGCCAGGCCTGGGCCCAGGCGTCGGCGCACAGCAGGACCGCGGCGAGGATCACGACAAGACGCATGGCTCTACTTCAGGAACAGGTTGGGCAAGGCCAGCGAGAACGCGGGCACATAGGTTACCAGCATCAGCGTCGCGACGAGCGCGCCGTAGAACGGCCAGATGGTGCGCATCACGTGCCCGATCGACACGCCGCCGATGGCGCAGCCGACGAACTGCGTGGTCCCGACCGGCGGAGTATTGAGGCCGAGCGCGCAGTTGACGAGCATCACCATGCCGAACTGCACCGGGCTCATGCCGTACTGCGCGCAGATCGGCAGAAAAATCGGCGTGCAGATGAGAATCGTCGGCGCCATGTCGAGAAAGGTCCCCAGGAAGAAGAGGATCAGGTTCACCAGCAGAAAGATCACCCACGGCTCGGTCGAGATCCCCGCGAGGGCGCGGCCGGTGATCTCGGCGACCTCGTACAGCGCGATGAGATAGCCGAAGGTGCTGGAGACGCCGATGAGGAGCAGCACGACGCCGGTGGTCTTCACCGACTTGGCCGCGGCCTTCAGAAATCCTTCCCAGCTCATGCTGCGGTACACGAAGACGGTCAACGCAAGCGCGTAGATCACGGCGACGGCCGCGGACTCGGTCGCGGTGAACACGCCCGACAGGATGCCGACGATGATGATCGCCACCACCGCGAGCCCCGGCAGCGCCGCGGCGAGCGAGCGCCATACGACTTCCCAGCCCGGAAACGTCCCGGCCGGATAGCCGCGCTTGATGGCGACGAGATACGCCGCGACGAGATTGGAGACGGTCAGGATCAACGCCGGAACGAGACCGGCGAGGATCAGCGCCGCGATCGACACCTTGCCGCCCGCGGCAAGCGAATAGATGATCATGTTGTGGCTGGTCGGCATGAGCACGCCGACCAGCGCCGCGTGGGTGGTGACGTTCACGGCATAGTCGGCGTGATAGCCCTCGCGCTTCATCATCGGGATCATCACCGCGCCCATCGCCGAGACGTCGGCGACTGCCGAGCCCGACACGCCGCCGAAGAGCGTGCACGCGACCACGTTCGACATCCCCAGGCCCCCGCGGATGTGGCCGACGAGGCTCTTGGCGAAGGCGACGATGCGGTCGGCGATGCCGCCATGGAGCATCAGCTCGCCCGCGAAGATGAAAAAGGGGATCGCGAGGAAGGAAAAGATGTTCATCCCCGCGTTCATGCGCTGGAAGACGACGGCGAGCGGCAGTCCCTCCCACAGGATGGTGCATACCGCGGACAGCCCGATCGCAAAGGCGACGGGCACGCCGAGCAGCAACAACACCGCGAAGCTGATGCAGAGGATCGTCAGTGCCACGCCGGCTTCACTTCCTCGCCGCGCAGGAGCGCAACCACGTGCTCGACCGAGAACAGCACGATGAGCGCCCCGGAGATGACCAGCGGCGCCTGGTTGAACGCCTCGGAGACGCCAAGCGTGGGGATCTTGTAGGGCGCGACCGAGGCGGCGAGGATCGCGCCGTTCCAGGCCATGATCGCGCCGAAGGTCCCGACCAGCGCGTAGATCAGGACCTCGAGCCGGTTGCGCACGCGCCCGGGCACGAGCACCAGCAGCGACTCCATGCCGATGTGCCCGGCGTCGCGCACGCCCACCGCGGCGCCGAGCAGCGTGACGTAGAGGATGAGGACCAGCGCCGTGCTCTCGGCCCACACCGGCGTGTCGTTCAGCACGTAGCGGCCGAATACCTGGATCGCGACGACCGCGACGATGCCGCAGAGGCCGGCGACCGCGACGAACATGCAACCGCGCGCGAGCGGCGCGGTGAAGCGGGCGATGGTCATTCGGAGCGTGTCATCCCGAGCGCTAGCGAGGGATCTCAGTACGCGAGATCCCTCGTCGCTGCGCTCCTCGGGATGACCGCGGGTCGGGGCTGCGCCCTCCCGCGGTCACTGCACCGCCTGGATACGCTTGATCATGTCCTTCAGCGCCGGATCGGTGATGAACTTGTCGTACACCGGCTTCATCGCGTCCTGGAAAGGTTTCTTCTCGACCGCGACGATCTGCGAGCCGCCGGCCTCGACCATCTTGCGCGACTTCGTCTCGCGCTCGTCCCAGAACTTCCTCATGTACGGCACCGACTCCTTCGCCGCCTGGCGAATGATCTTCTGATCGTCAGGCGTGAGCGTGTCCCAGACCTTCTTCGAGAACAGCAGGATCTCGGGAGCGAGCGAGTGCTCGGTGATGGCGTAGAACTTGGCGACCTCGAAGTGGCGCGAGGACTCGTACGACGGCCAGTTGTTCTCGGCGCCGTCGACCAGGCCGGTCTTCAGCGCCGTGTACACCTCGCCGTAGGGCATGGGCGTCGCGTTCGCGCCCAGCGCCTGCATCATCGCCACCCACAGGTCGGACTGCTGCACCCGGATCTTCATGCCCTTCATGTCGCCGAGGCCCTTGATCGGTTTCTTCACCGTGTAGAAGGAACGCGAACCGCTGTCGTAGAACGCGAGCCCCACCAGCCCATGCTTCTCGCAGGCTTTCAGGATCTCCTCGCCGATCGGGCCGTCGAGCACCTTCCTCATGTGCGCGGTCGAGCGGAACACGAACGGCATGGTCGGCACCATGGTCTCGGGCACGACGTTGTTCATCGGAGCGACGTTGATGCGGATCATGTCCAGGGCCCCGATGCGCACCTGCTCGATCGTGTCCTTCTCGCTCCCCAGCGCGCTGTTGCCGTAGACCTTGATGCTGTGGCGGCCCTTGGATCGCTCGGAGATCAGTCTTCCCATCTCGCCGACCGCGAGCACGGTCGGGTAGTCGAGCGGGTGAACGTCCGCCGAGCGGAATTCCTTCGCGTGGGCGGCGGCGGTCAGCACGACGATGACGAGGCTTGCGATCAGGCGCACGGCGTTCTCCCCTTTTGAAGTCTCAAAACGCAAATCTACCTCAAACAGCCGAACTCTTCGGCCGTGGAAGCGGCGGGGCCTGGCGAACGAGGTCCCGGCCCGGGAAATTGCGCCGGTAGAACGCCGCCAGCTCGTCGACGAACTGCCCGGCGTAGGCCGCCAAGGTTCTCCGAGGGTCCCAGGCGATGGTCAGCCACCTTCCGATCGACGCTCCGCGCTGAACCAGGGGCGGGGCGTGGACGCCGCCTGGAAGCGCTACGTTAGAGGGGACTATCGCGATACCGTAGCCCATC
>Ga0137410_10002919_pt1 | contig 11565 bp, 7 predicted proteins | sample CZODoug1_16funga_FD_108878 | JGI IMG/M metagenome (GOLD analysis project Ga0137410, IMG submission 108878) | Vadose zone soil fungal communities from Angelo Coast Range Reserve, California, USA - CZODoug1_16fungal (Illumina Assembly) | ecosystem: Environmental > Terrestrial > Soil > Vadose zone... | reverse complement strand
CGCGACGTTGTCCGATCTGCGTATTGCAAAATAGAAGTTGGGATACTTTACAGGCCTTCGTACCTCATAATGTATCCGCACCCGCATTCGTTCTCCATAATCGTAAACTGTTCGCGGCCTGCCCTCGCTGTCGAGGTACTCAACGAAGCGGATGACGACCGGCCATTGATCAATACTTTCTCCAATTACTCCAACAGCCCAGGGATCGGCCTCCAATTGGGAATCCTTTTCATAGATGTCGATGCCTTCGGCCGGCGAACCGTCGAACTGGCGTCTCCCGCCGGACAACACCAGTACGCGGCGGCACATCGCTTTGACGGCGAAGAGGTTATGCGAAACCATCAGAATAGTAATGCCGCTTCGGGCGAGGTTTTTCATGTAGTCCATGCATTTCCTCTGAAACCCTACGTCGCCCACCGCCAGCACTTCGTCCACGACCAGAATCTCCGGCTCAAGATGAGCCGCGACAGAGAAGGCAAGGCGGACATACATGCCACTGCTATAGCGTTTCACGGGGGTGTCAAGGAATTGATCAATTTCGGCGAATGCGACTATTTCGTCGAATTTTTTTCTGATCTCCGCCTTGCTCATACCGAGGATAGAGCCGTTGAGATAGATGTTTTCCCGCCCCGTCAATTCCGGATGAAATCCGGTGCCGACCTCGAGCAAACTTGCCACGCGCCCGCGAATGCGCGCCAGCCCCTCGGTAGGTTCCGTAATACGACTTAGAACTTTCAGCAGCGTGGACTTGCCGGCCCCATTACGCCCGATGACGCCTAACACTTCGCCCTGCTTGACTTCAAAGGAAACGTCTCTCAGCGCCCAAAAGTCCTCTTTTTTCGAGGCTTTCTTGTCGCCAGACTTTGAACCATTGCCATTGGAGATTTGCGATTCGATCCATCGCTTTGGCGCTAACAACTTGTTGGCGATCACGTCGCGGAGAGCGACGTACTTTTGCCGTTCGTGTTGATGCGCGATTCGGTATTTCTTGCCGAGGTTTTCGGCTCGGATGGCTACATCTGAAATTTGATTTTTTGATCCGTGGTTATTAAATGATATCGGCGAAGGTCTTCTCAGTGAGGCGAAAATACCAGATACCTGACAGACATAAAACTGATGTGACGATGGTGGAAGTAATTAATGAGGGGCCTGCTAGTGGTGATTGCCCTCGCAGCAACGCCCAGCGGAAGCCGTCGATAACGCCGACAATTGGATTGCAGGCGTATATTAGCCGCCAGCTCTCGGGCACGATATTACTGCTGAAACCGACCGGAGAAACGTAAAGGCCGAACTGCACGATAAAGGGAACGACATAGCGAAAGTCACGATAGCGCACGTTCAAAGCGCATAACCAAAGCCCTGCGCCAAAGGAGGACCCGAAGGCGAGCGCTATAAAGAGCGGAAGCGTCAACAACCGCCAGTCCGGCAGGAAGCCATACCAGACCATCATCCCCGCCATCAATCCCAGTGTGATCAGGAAATCCACGAAACTGGTGATGACCGAACTCGCCGGCACGATCAGCCGCGGGAAATAGATTTTGGAGATTAAATTGGTGTTTACAATCAGGCTGTTACTCGCCTCGGCCAGCGCGGTCGAGAAGAATTGCCACGGAAGCATGGCGGCGGAGACCAGCAAAGGGTAGGGAATCGAGCCGGGGGCTGGGTGCTTGGCTACCCTGCTAAAGATGAATGTGAAGACCAGCATCGTCAAAAAGGGCCGGACGAGCGCCCATGCTATGCCGATTACGGTCTGTTTGTAACGGACCAGAATGTCTCGCCACGCCAGAAAATAGAATAACTCGCGGTAACGCCATAGGTCGCGCCAATAGTTCTTCTCGGAGCGCCCGGCCTGGATCAAAAGGTCGAAATGCTCAGACTCCGCCTGTCGGGATATAATAGATTGTTCTTGCATGGCAAGATGGATTTCTAAAGGAACCGGATGAAGATGGATTGAGAAGGAAGACGGAAGTGGGACAGGCTTTAGTCTGTCCGCCTCGAATTCGAGCTACGGACAGACTAAAGTCTGTCCCACTCCCGGTTGTTCCGATTTAGGCCGCATCTTTATTCATTGTAAATCTGGCCGGTATTCCTTTGGCGGTTTGCCCGGCCGGCACATCTTTGGTCACAACCGCTCCGGCTCCGATCAGAGCATTATCTTCAACTACCACTTTAGGTAAGATTATTGCGCCCGCTCCAATCCTGACGCCGTTTCCGATCGTAGGCCCGACAATATCCTCCTCCACATAACCTGAAGCGCCCATCAAATTATCGTTGGCGGTAGTCACGCCTCCGCTGATGAACACCCTGTCGCCGATTCGCATATTCCCCGCCAGCCAGGTATGGTCCTGCACCTTCACGTTATTGCCGATTAAGGTGGCGTAATTCACGGTTACATACCTTCCGATGATGCAGCGAGAACCGATTTTACTTTGTTCTCTGATTGAGGCGCCGTCGCTGATCAAGGTTTGGGGGCCTATTTCGACGTCGTAATAGATCACGGCGTTCGGGCCGATGACGCATCCATTTCCCACATCTATCTTGGCGGTAAAGTTCATCGGCCGGGTCATCGCGCCGACCCCGCGGGGCGGCTTACCGATGTATGCCGCGGGAAATATCTCCACGTCGTCGCCGATCTTGACCCCGCCTTCGATGATTACGAAGGGGTGTATGACTACGTTATTGCCGATTACCGCCCCGCCGCGCACTATCGCGTACTCACGAATCACGACATTATCGCCTATCTGATCAGTCTCAATGACGGCGAGGGGACTAATCATCGAGTCCATATGTACTCCCATTTTCTATATTTATTCTCCCACGCGGGTTCTTACGTCTTGATCGACGTAATCGACGTACTGGCGGTAGGAGTTGTAATAATCGTAGCCGTCCTTACGAATGTTGAGGTTATTAAGAGTGACTCCGAGGACTTTGGCGCCAACGGCGGAAAGGTCTTGGCACGCGCGGCGCACCAATTCGCTCTTGCTTTGTCCGCTCTTGATTACGAGGATTACGCCGTCTACGAGAGTCGAAAGGATTATCGGGTCGCTTACGCTGAACAACGGTGGCGAGTCTACGATGACGTAATCAAACCGTTCCGCTAGCGAGCGGAGAAGCTCTTTCATGCTTTCCGAACTTATCAATTCGGAAGGGTTGGGCGGCACATAACCGCAAGGGAGAACCGAGAGGTGCGGCACAGGAGTGCGGCTGATGAACTTATTAAGATCGCCGCCGTTCGCCAGGAGACTGGATAGCCCTTCGCTCTTCGTCAGTTGTAGCAGCTTATGAATTCTGGGTTTGCGCATGTCGCAATCCACGATCACCACTTCGGCTTTCAACTGAGTCAACGCAAGAGCGATGTTAAAGGCCGTAGTGGTCTTACCGTCGCCAGGCTGGCTGCTGGTGACCATCATGGTCTTGGGCGGACGTCCCGGGGTGGAAAGAAGGATCGAGGTTCTGAGCATTCGATACGCCTCGGCGGCGGCCGAAAACATCTTCATCGAATCGACGATGACCGGCTTATCTGGAATGTCATTGAGCGGTTCAAATGAACTATTGGCGGCTTTCATCGCCGCGGACTTCAGCTCAATACTTCGTATGCCGTTACTTCCTATGCCGTTGCGCCTTCCGTTAGGAAGGATGTCGGTCAAACTCGGTATGACGGCCAGCAAGGGCAATTGTGTAAATCGGTTGACATCTTCAACGGTTCTGATAGTGGTGTTCAGATTCTCCATGAAGTAGGCCAACCCTATGCCCAGGGCGAGGCTGACGAAAAAAGCGAGGAGGATCGTTTGGTTGCGGTTCGGCCCGGTGGGCCCGGTCGGCGCTTCCGCCGGTTCGATCACACGGACATTGTTGAACTGTTCCGCGCGTTGAATGTTAGCCTGACTGGTTTTGCTGAGAAAATCATTGTAGAGCGCTTTGGCGGTTTCCAGGTCCTGTTGCAGGACGCTGTATTGGATGGCCGCCTGGTTCTGCTGCACTGCTTCGCTCTTGGCGAGATCGAGCTGGGCATTGAACTTCGCCTCGTTATTGGCCGCTTGTTCGTAATCTGATTTGAGTTTCTCCGCCAACATCGACTGGCTCCCTTTTAGCTGCTCCTGGTAGGTCGCCATCTTTTTTTGGACCTCCTGCAACCTCGGGTTTTTCGCTCCGAACTTGACGCTCAGTTGCGAGGCCTCCACGGCCAGTTCGTCGAGCGCCTTTCTCGCTTCAGCGGTTTTGGAGTCGGTGTATGCGTCCGGCAATTGCGCGACGCGCCCTTGTTGCACTGCTTCATAGGCGGATTGTTTAAGAATTCGGTCGGTTGCGGCGCGCATGACCTGGTCGTGGAATTTCGCCAACTTTTCAGCCACCAGGTTTTCCTTTCCTTCGAGCGAGATGATGTGGTTCACTTCAGTGTAATTGATCAGTTTCTGCTCCGCCTTCTCGACCTGGGCCTTGAGACTTCGAGTCGAGTCTCCAAGCCAGTTCGAGGCGCTGTCGAAACGCTCGGTCTTCGTATTGTAGTTATACTTCATGAAACTTTCGGCGACGCCGTTGGCCACGGCGGCGGCGATGTCCGGATCAGTATGCTTGAAAGATATGTTGATCATGCGTGTGTCGCGCATTCCCTCCACGTTCAGATTGTCGAGTAAGGTCTGGACGTAAGGCGCCAGCCTTATACGTTCGGCCTGTTCGCTGGGAAAAAGCTCCGATTCATGGTCGGCGGCCTTCATTTCATCGGTGCCCGCGTTATCCGCATTTCGTTTAGCGGGTTTCTTTTCCCGCTCGGGCTGCCCGCCTCTAAGTGACATGAGCGCTTCTAAAACGGACCTTTTCTTTGTTACATCCAAAAAGCGCGGATTCTTGTCGAGATTCAAGTTCTCAATCGTCTTCTTGATGACCGGCAGGCTCCTGATGATGATGACTTCAGCCTTGGTGTCATTAGACTCGAAAAGGAGGATGTTTCCCGTCTTCGCTAATGAGCTGGTCTCAGACCTGACATCGATAGTCGTCGTCGCCTGGTAAATCGGCTTGGCCCGGTACGCTTGAATTATGGCGAGGGGGAGAATCACCAGAATGATGGAGAGGATCAGCCATTTGTGGCGGTAGATTATCCGTTGCCATTCGCGCAGCCAGGCGAGTTTCGCCTCGATACCGGGGGGGGGGGCGCCGTATTGTGGATTCTCGGCGTAACTGTTTTGGTAATGCATGGGTGGATTATTCGCTAGTGGCGCTAATTCGACATTGTGACGATTATCCGACATTGCTTACTTCCTTGGGTTTACGGCATTTTCGACACTTGTATTTACGCGCGCGGTACAGGCGCCGCGCGCGTGAGGGAACGGCTGAACACGCGAGCCGAAATTGCTTTAAAAATGCGCTTCCCGCGCCGCTCACTAGCGAACGGGGATTCTTGCGGAGTTTACCCCCAGCGCCTGCAGTAGCATCGATCCGACGGATTTTGTTCGGCTGTTAGGAATGATGATCACGTCGTTGGCCAGCAGCGGAATATCTTCCTTCTTGCCGTTCATGACCGCGCCGATGTCCACCTTGATCTCTTGCCTGGAGCCGAGCGTGGAGTCTTCGCGGAAGATGACGCCTTGCGAAGGTTTGGCGTTGAAGGTCAGTCCCTGGGCGAGCGAGACGGCCTGGCGTAGTGTGGTCCCTTCTTTCAAAGGGAACGAACCCGGGGCCCTGACCTCGCCGCTGATGAAAAAAACATCCGCGCGCGGAATGTTAATTGTGTCCCCCGGTTCCACTTTTTGATCGAACTGTCCTTTAAAGAGCCCGCTGATGTTGATCCTGATCACTTCATAGTCAGGATCTGCGGCCTGCGTCGAAGCGCTCCCACTCGCCTGGGTTTGCGTAGACTGATCGGAACCGAATGTTTGATCTTGTAAACTCGCTAATTGGTTGTCCGTCTCCCGCCCCGGTTTTTTTGTTTTGTTGGGGCGAAGAATGAAGGCGGTTGAACCGTGACCGTCTACCAATCCTCCGGCCAGGCCGATTACAGTCAACAGCGACGGACGCCCTTCAGCCTGAACGATGCCGGGGTTGCGAACCGAACCCTGGACGAAGAATGTCTGGCTATTGTATTGCTTGATAGTGACCAGGACATTCGGGTCGTTCAGGTATTCCCCTTCACGTAATCCTTTTGCGATCAGCCTGGCCAGCTCATAGGTGGTCTTCTTCTGCGCCTCGATCAGGCCGAGCACCGGCATTTCGATACGGCCTGAAGAACTCACCTGGTATTGGTGTGAAAGTTCAGGAGCGTCTTCGATCTGAATCTGGATCACATCGCCCACAGAGATCCGATAATCTTTCTCCGAACTGGCGCCGGTTCTGGGTCTCACCGACTCAGACGCCAGGCTTTGAGCCGCACGCCGCTCCTGCTGAGGCTCAACGCGCTGTTGTTGCGCGTTGACCGAAGACGTGTGGAGAAATTCCCCAACCAGCGCCAGCGCCGCCAAAGACATTGCCGCGTAGCGCGCCCGGCGCCAGATCTTATGCCGGCGCCCGCTCCGTGGGGTTATATTTGTGTTGACTCGAAAGGGGGATCTGATGAAGTTGAAGTTCATTACGAGGCCTCCCGCATAAGACGTGGGGCGACGGACATGGACGCCGATTCAGCCTTGACCGGTTCATCAACTGTCGCCCCTACGTGTGAAATCACCATTGAAAGAAGTAAAAAGACCATGGCGTGGCTGGGCAAATGCAGATTGAAATCGAAGACGCTATGGACGAGTAGCCCGAAAAGTCCCGCCCCGCCGCCGAGCGCCACCGCCGCCATCAGCGGGTCGTGCGAACGAACGCCACGCGCGATTGCTCGAAAGAGCGCCCAGATGAACCACAAAGCAAATATGGCGCCGATAACGCCGGCGTCGGCGAGAATCTGTAAGTAATCATTGTGGGCCTCTGCGGTTACTCCCTGCGTTCCGTTTTCCCGGCTATAGATCGGATAGGCTGTTTCGTAAGCGCCCAGTCCGACGCCCGTCAGCGGATTGTGACGTATCATTGTCCACGTGTTCTCCCAGATTTCGCCGCGGACGCTGTAAAACGATTGCGTTTTGCCCAGGTCAGAGCTGTTCGGGTCGCCGGTCGCGATCCGATTGATAACCGGTTCGGCGCCGATCCAGATCACGCCTATCACGATCGCCGCAAGGATGGCGACAATCGCCGCCAGGCCGGTCGCCATTCGGGCTTTGCCAGGCTCGCCGTCGCCGATCGTCATATGATTGCGCCTGAAGCTCATCGCCGCAATAAAGATCATCTCGGCGAATATACTGATCATCCCACTGCGCGAGAGCGTAAAAATCGCCGCCACGCCCATAAACATTGCGGCTATCCCGTACACCAGCCTCTTTTCTCCGCACAGATAGCTCGTCACGATGAGCGCGACCGGGAGGGCGATGAGCAATTCCATGTAGCCGGCAAAGTGGTCCCGGTTGAAGAAGGGGCCGAACGCCGACCCTCCGGCGTGGCGCAGCCAGTAAATACTGGAACTCCCACTGAAATATTGCACGAGCCCGAAAACTCCCATCACGGCGCCGAAGAAAATGAGGAATCTGGTCAACGTGAGCAGCCAGCGCGAGCTGGTGAGAAAGTTGGCGGCCAAAACTGACAGGGCCAGTAAAGAGCAGAGAACCAGGACCGTTCCGCGCGTATTTTCGACGTCTAACGAGAGGCTCTGCCGAACACCCGCGCCGTCATTCCACGATACGCTTTGAGCCAACCCGAGCAGGGTCAGCGCCGCCAAGGGCCAGATCGTTTGTGGTATGACCAGTGTGAGGTTCTTGTCGGCCACAGCCTTGACCGTCCACAGCAGCGCCAAAACAGCCGTCGCTAACTCAAAAACGAAGATTGACCATGGTTCCACAACGCCATGAGCCAACGCGGCGAAGGCGACAATGAGCATTAAACCGACGGAGATGGCGTTGTCCAGCAACTTGCTCATTTCAAAACCCCCAAAACCGGGGGCCAAAATCCAAAGGCCAAAAGATGGTCAAAGCTTATCGCTCTGTCAAAACAAAATCATCGAACCACACCGCTCCGCTCGTCGGCTCAACGTAACTGAATTGTGGCGTTTGCTTGATAGCGATGATCAGGGAGTGAGCGTCAGAGGGCGCGACGAAGTCGATTGTCAACAATTGCCAGTCATAGGCGCCCGCTCCGATCGCGGCCGACGCGGCTATGGGCGCCGCGGAATCTTTTGCGGTCACAACGACCTGCGGCCCGTCGGGGGTAACCAACCTCTCTGCTTTAACATAACACGTCAGGTTGTAATGCGCGCCGGGCCGCGTCTTGACCAGTTGGCCAATTTCATTATTGAGGGTGGTTGTGTCGATACCGTTATAGGAGATTTTGAGCGAGCGCTGTCCCGTCCTTGCGGTCGTAGTTGTGATCCCTATCCTGGCGTACTTGCTTTGGCTAAGATTCCAATCGAACTGAGCGAAGTTATTACGAATCGGCGCTTCGAAGCTCTCATTCCATATTAGCGGTTTGTCTTCGGCGCCAAGGAAAGAGCGCCAAAGTTCGCTTGCCGGATCGATTTGGCCTGCCGAGATAAGCGAATCGATCAACTTGCCGCTTTCCGGAAGATCGAGGATCGCCCGGCGGTCGAGACTGTTAGCGATCTTTACCGCCGGTTCGAACTGTTCCTGCAGAACCAGGAAGTGCGCGATCGTCAGTTGCGATTTCTGGTCGCCGCCAGCCGCCGCGTTGAGGGCCTCAACCTTCCCATCTGACGCCTGCCATAAAAGATTGAGCGACGGTATTAACAGTTCAAGATCAGTTTCGTTCGCTAATCGAAACTCGGCGCAGGCCTGATCCAGCTTCTCTTCACGAAGAAGCAAATTGGCCAGCCGCCAATGAACATTTGCGAGGTGCGGGGCCAGTTTGAGGGCGGCGCGCAGTTCCACCTCCGCCTCCACCAAATCGCCTCTTAACTCCTTGGCCGCCGCAAACAGTGTCCGAAATTCATAATTATGGGGAGAGAGCGCCACGGCGCGCGACGCATAATAGACAGCGCGTTCCGCCGTCCGTTCATGATTCTCTGATACATCCACGCTGGATTCGATGAGGCGGGACGCCATTCGGGCTTGCGCCGAGGCTGAGTTCGGAAAGTAGTTCGCCGCGCCTTCGATGATCGCTGTCTCTGCCCGCGCTTCAGGGTCGGTAATCACCGATATGATGAACCGCCCCACAGATAAACTGATAAAGACCGCAGCGGCGCACATGACAGAGGTGATAGTCACTATTTGCGAGACCGGGCTTCGCAATTCGACAGTTATTCTCATTATCAATGCGACATCTTACGCGACAATTTATTAGGCGCGACAACTTATTAGGGTCTTTCGGGCTTGTAGCTGCTTTTCTTGCGACAGGTTTTTTGATCGCTGTCACGGCAGGTTATCGAGGTCTCGAACGACTCCTCAGGGCCGTGACCTTTATCGAATTTCGGGTCTATCGAATAATTGATCCCTGCCTTAAACAACCCGGAAAGTTTCGGGGCGTTGGGCGTCGCGGTCGCAGCCTGAACAGCCGTTTGGCCGAGGGTTGCGGCGCCAATTACGCCGGCGGCCAGGCCGGCCCGCTGCCAACCCCCGCCGCGTGGCGATTGTGATAACTCTTTGGCGCCCGCCGGGCTATTCTCGCCGGTCGAAACTATATGGGCGGCGCCCAGATGAGGGATGACGCGCGCGCGGGCGCCATCGACACAGATAGTCACCACCGCCGGCTGCCGGCCGTCACTGGTGACGACGCCGTCTGGCGTATTGATGGCAATGGCGATCCCCGCCCGTGCGCTCACGACCACACGGTTGGAGCGCAGTTCTCCGCTGATGCCCGCTTCAGAGAGGCGCAACGTCATATCCGTTTCGGATCCGAATTCGATTCGTCCGAGCCTTCCCAGGCTTATAATAGCCGCGCCATTCTTCCCAGTTTTGATTCGGTTGTCATTAAAGACCGTAGCGCCTGAGATTGCGGAAAAGCCGTTTATTGTCGTCCGGCTGGCGGACACGACTTCCCCTGTAGCTTTAGCTTTCAATGATGATTGCGCCCCTGCCGGGCCGGCCATCAATAGAATGAAAGCCATAAAACCAACAATCTTCAGCAAGTTATTCATGTTATTCATGTCGGCAATGATTCTTGATCGATGTTTCACAATTCCTCCTAGCTCCCTTCGCTCATTACGTTCTTTGCATCGCGCCAAATGGCTTAAACACACCAATACCAATAATTGGCATACCGTAGAGGAAACCTCGTGACGAGGCAGCATCCAAGTTAATCTGAAAACCCGATCCTGTGGGCAGTATGTCGTGGCGACACGCTGAAGTGACGGGTTATTTATTTACTTTTCTTTTTGGGCGGCAGAGGTAAGGAAAAGTTCCGGTACAAATCCTTCACCACTTATCCAAACCAATTTGAACCTTTTCTTTCGATCCTTGCTCCTCCATAGCGAAATATCCGAAAAGCATTCAATCTGGGAAACTGGATAACGCTACTGTTACAAAGATCAGATCCGAATGGCCCGCGAGTCAGTGTGGCTATTCACCGCACCGAGTGTAACTGTTCGCCACACCGAGTGTAACTATTCATAACACCCAGTGTTACTATCCATCACACTTGGCGCCGTAGTCGAAAGCTACAAATCAATATTCAATTTGCCTCCCCGGCTCAGTTGATGATGTGAAGGCAATCTTTAATTACTTCCCTTAAGCGATGCTCTAGTTTCGTGGGAAAAGTGTGAGCAAGAGATATGCCAATCCTTTGACCAACTCACCACGCCAGGCGCCAAGCTGAATCAAAGAGGCCGTTGTAAGAAGGGCACAATTGCTTAGATGGAGGGGCGACATCTGGAAGAACTCTTGCAAGAGCAAATATGCTGCTCCGATTCATTTCCAAATTTTTTCTTTGTTCCGGCTTGTGTCAGCTTTTTGGCTCGCGCTTAGCTGTGGGGTATGCTCACACTATTGATTGACTGAAGTTAGCTGATCAATAATATTGAAAATCAAAGAGTTTTCCCACGATTATCAATCCTGGCTCCATCCATGTCTCAGGGAATATGCGCCTCTGGGGGAAGCTAACCCTTCACAAATCAAGGCAGTTTCAGCACAACCCCTTGAGACAATCCATAGGGCCACGATCTTTGATTAAGTTTGAACTGCACAGCAATCTGTACAGCGATATAGACACCTACTTTGAGTGTCTATTTGAGTATCTATAGGGCAATCATTATTTCTACCATCGGCTATATAACATATTGGCCATTTCAGTGTCAACTGTTTGATTTCCTAAAATCTCTTTGGCGTGATTCCACCAGACTCTTCCATCCGCTTCAACGTTGTGTCCCGACTCTCCCAACGCGCGCGCCAGCGCGCAGCCGGTCCATAGTCGATTTGGCGCAGCAATTTATATTGACCTGTATTGACGCGAATTCGGTAATGGAGCAAAATGCCCCTGTTCTCACGTGGTCGCTGCAGATCAGGCCCTTCACAGCCCTTGGCTATTATCTTTCCAAGATCAAAAACTGGCCGAGATCAAAAACTGGCAGCTACAGTTGTTAATACACTCTTGAAGGAGTCT
>Ga0137410_10002917_pt1 | contig 11567 bp, 8 predicted proteins | sample CZODoug1_16funga_FD_108878 | JGI IMG/M metagenome (GOLD analysis project Ga0137410, IMG submission 108878) | Vadose zone soil fungal communities from Angelo Coast Range Reserve, California, USA - CZODoug1_16fungal (Illumina Assembly) | ecosystem: Environmental > Terrestrial > Soil > Vadose zone... | reverse complement strand
GAACGATTTTTCGAAAAAATTCAGCGCGGCTGAACGATTGCGCGCGGGATTGCACGGCGGAGATGACTACGAACTGCTTTTTTGCGTTGCGAAATCCGACGCTGCGAAGATTGCGGGTAAATTCCTGGGAATTGAACTCACGGAAATCGGCGAAATCACGCTCGGCCACAAAATTAAAATATTTGAGCCTTCCGGGGAATCTAGAGAACTCACAGCCGAAGGTTGGGATCCTTTTCGAAAATAGATTCCTGTCTAAAACAAAACGACCTGCTACAAAGGGCGATATTGCTGGAAAGGGGCAGGCATTGGTACAGGTCGTCGGCTGCCCTTTGAATTGTACATTTTTGGTTCCGCCGGACAGTTGTTGCGCTGCTCTGCTCTAAGTAAAGTGCACGTGGCAGTGCAAGCGGGTCTCTCCCCCCAGCGTTCGCCCCTCGCTCGCGTGCAGAAGACGAATCGAATTCAAAAAGCGGTGTTCCGAGGAGGCGGCGTGAAGAAATTCACTTTGGCAATTTTTCTACTTTTGGCGGCGGCATGTGGGCCCGTCGTGGCGCAAACGCAACAAGCCATACGCGTCAATTGCGGCGGGAGTGCGTACACGGACGCCAAGGCACAGGTCTGGCAGGCGGATTACGGATATGACAGCGGCTATACGAGCAAGATCACAGCAAACGTGACGGGCACCTTTGACCAGAAGCTATATCAGACTGCGCGCACAGAGCAGATAGGGGTAGGGGGAGGCGGAGCCGCCAAACCGCTGATCTATTCCTTTCCGGTAAGTGCGGGCTCCTATCACGTGAATCTCTACTTCGCGGAAACGAATCCGACAACACAAAGAGTTGGCGCACGTGTGTTTGATGTGAAGCTGCAGGGCAACACTACATTTCCAAAGCTGGATGTATTTGCAGCAGCGGGTGCAAACACGGCAATTGTGAAGAGCGCGGATGTGATTGTAACTGATGGCAACATCACGGTGGAGCTAGACGCTGTCGTTCAAGCCGCAAAGATAAATGCAATCGAAATCACGCAAACCCTGGGGATGCCGCAATTGAACTTGAACTTTGTGTATCCCGATGGAACGCCGGTGGCCGGGTCGTTGAATTACAACGTTTCTTCTGGCGTGCCAGGAGGGACGAACCTGAGCGGCAATCAGCGGCTGAATTCCGGACGTGCAACCTGCCTGCTCATTTCTTCGCCGCAGTTGTTGGGACTCGTGGGCACCATGAACGTGAACCTGAGTCTGACGGATACGGCCGGTCACTCGCTGTGGCAAATTGTGCTGTCGCTAAATCCGGCGAGCGCCAACTTTACGGCGGTGCAGAGTTCCTCGTTAAGCGTGGTAGTGCAAAAACAATAGGAAATTCTCGGAGCAAGCTGCTCTTCAAAGCCAGAGCATCACGGGCGCAAGTCGCCGGTTGTATTTCCTGTCGCGACTGTCGCGGGAGGAGATGCAGCCGGCGGCTTTGCTTTTGGAGCGGCGGGTTCGTCTTCTGTCGGCGCAGTGTCTGGAGTATCCACACGGACCGGGTGATCGCCTACTTGCTGCTCGAGCGGCGTAACGTTTGCGAAATCGAGTGCAGGCTGTCCTGTAAGCGCGTTCTGCATGAATTGCGTCCAGATGGGCAAAGCGGCGCGCGCTCCAGTTTCCTTCTTGCCCAATGAATTTTGTTTGTCGTCAAATCCGACCCAAACGCCCGAGGTGATTTGCGGAGTGAAGCCGACAAACCAGGCATCGGTGTAGTCCTGCGTTGTTCCCGTTTTGCCAGCGGCGGGACGCTTGAGCACTTTTGCTTCGATGCCGGTGCCGAACTGAATGACTTCTTCGAGCATTGCGGTCATCGTGCGCGCAACCTCCGGTGAAACGACTTCATGAATGGAAGGATGCGCTTCTTCGAGCAGTGCGCCATCGTAGCTGGTTACGCGGCGAATCATGTGCGGGTCGATGCGAATGCCCTCGTCTGGAAAAACGGTAAAGGCGGAAACATGTTCGACGAGTTTCATGTCCGCGGCGCCTAGGGCAAGAGGTAGATACGGCGGCAAGGGCGTGCTGATGCCAAAGCGGCGCGCTTCATCCACGACAGTGCTGATGCCTACCTTTTCGGCGAGCTTTACGGCAGGCACGTTGCGCGAACCTGCGAGAGCGCGGCGCAGCGTGATGTTGCCTTCAAATTTTTCGTCGTAGTTGCGCGGAGAATAAGGCTGGCCGCCGCTGATGGTAGTGAAAGGCGCATCGAGAATCGTGTCAAAAGGAGTGAAGCCTTTTTCGAGGGCGTCGGCATAAACATAGACTTTGAATGAGCTGCCGACCTGGCGTACAGCCTGGGTCGCGCGATTGAATTTGGAGTCTTCAAAACTGTATCCGCCGACCATGGCTTTGATTTCACCGGTCGGATTATCAATAGCGATCATCGCGGCTTGCGGCGTAGGTTGCTGTTCGAGTTGAACACGAGCGGTCGTCTCGCGAAGCTCTTGAATGGAGAACTGCGCGAGGTCGCCGACTTTCAAAAGTTCACTTGGTTTTTTCCGGCCGGCCCAGGCGATATCCTGCGAAGAAATCAGCGCCCGGTAGGGGCCAATTTTGATGGTGGCGGATTTGTCGTCCACGGCCATAACGAGACCGGTGACGTAACTTCCCTTTTCGATGGCGTGGTGCCAATCGTCGTCTTCGTAGGTTTCCAGCTTGCCCAGATTGTCTTTGATGAGATTGGGCAAACCACCGCGCCAGCCATGGCGGCGGTCGTAGGAATGAAGTCCATCGCGGACGGACTGATTCGCGGCGCGCTGCATTTTTACGTTGAGCGTCGTATAGACACGCAAACCGCGCTCGTGAACCGCTTCCGTTCCGTAGGTGGATTCCAGATATTTTCGGATCTCTTCAAAGAAATACGGCGCGAGATCGTTGCGGGGATACTGGATGTGCAATCCGAGGGCAGTTTTCTTTGCGTTGTTGGCATCGGCGGCGGAGATTTTTCCTTCTCCTTCCATGCGGCGAAGAACAAGATTGCGGCGATTCAGCGCGGCATCCGGATTGGCGATGGGAGAAAACTTCGGGCCATTGACCATCCCGGCGAGCAGAGCCGCTTCCTGCAGATTCAGGTCGGTGACGGACTTCCCGAAATAAAACTGAGCGGCGGCGGCGAAACCATAGTTGCCATGCGCGAGATAGACCTGGTTCGCGTACATGGCGAAGATTTGCGGCTTGGTATAGCGGCGCTCAATTTGCAGCGCGAGAAGCATTTCCTGAATTTTTCGGCGAAAGGTACGGTCGCTGCGGTCGAGGAAGAGATTGCCGGCGAGTTGCATGGTGATGGTGCTGGCGCCCGCGGTGATGCGGCGATGAATAATGTTGCGGGCCGTGGCACCGGCGATGCGTGGGAAATCGATACCCCAGTGCTCTTCGAAGTGCTGGTCTTCAATCGAGGTAACGGCGTTGAAGAGAATCTTTGGGCACTGCTCATAAGTCATGAGGATGCGGCGCTGCAGAGCAAAGCTGCCTACGAGCTGGCCGTCATCCGCGTAGACTTCCGTGACTACGTTGGGGCGATACGTTTCAAGTGCGCGAATTTCAGGGAGATCGCTTGCGTAAACAAAGAGCAAGCCCGAAGCGGCGCCGAGCAAAATGGCGCAAAAGAGAAGAAAGGCGAGGGCAACGCGGTCGATTAGCTTCCAGCCGCGAAGGCGCAAAGTGATGGGGGGGAGACTCAGCATGGAAAGAGAATTTTAGCGCAGAAAAAGTGCGGCGTAAGGAGGTTGAACAAAAGCGTTTCCATTCGCGGCGCGGTCAGAAATTCGAAGGAGCGGACCACGGGTGCGGCTTGCGGGCCTCGATGACGGCGCAATAGGTGCAAAGAACCGCGACGGCGACGAAAAGGCCGTCTCTGACCAGGGTCATGCCGGTGAGCGGCTCGGGCGTGGCGAAGCAGCCGCAATTTTTGATGTCCAGATGAAGAAGGAAGGCACGGGTGAGCACGGACAGAAAACCGACGAGTAACAACGAGGCCGCGACGAGCCAAATGCGAACGCGCCAGCCGATCAGGAGGAGAAAGCCCAGCACGACTTCAAAAAAAGGCAGAGTGTGAGCCACAAATGCCGAGCCGGAAGCGGAGAGAACCTGAAAGGTTTCGACTTCCGACGCGAAGTTGGCGAGATTTGCAGTGACGGCAAACTTGAGAGCAATCCAGGGATGAAGCAAAAAGGTGGGATGAAGAATTTTGGAGTAGCCCGCGTAGATAAATGTTGCACCAAGAAACAGGCGGCCGATCAAAATGATGGCGCGGCGAAGATTAAGAGGGCTGGATTGCATCATGGGCCGGGCCTCAGATTACTTTGAAGACAGAAGTTGGTCGAGGAACGGGCGAAGCACATCGTAGCCGACGACTCCAATGACTGGATATGTTTGGCCCTTGTAGTGAATCACGGTCGTTGGTGTTTGATTGACGTTGTAGGTTTTTCCGAGCGCAATGTCCTTTTCAATGGCGGCGTCGACGGAAGGATTATTCACGAGCGCGCGAACCTTTGTCATCAAAGCCGGGGCTAGAACCGAAGCGACCGTTCCGTCCACATCTCCTGACTTTTCCCATTTTTCCTGGTTCTGAAAAAGCACCTGTTCCACTTGCTCGAATTTGCCGAGCTGTGCGGCGGCGCGCGCGTACCGCGCGGCGATTCGGGAATAAGCATGCATGGGCAGGGGAAAATCACGATGAATCGAGAACACTTTTCCGGTGGAAACGTAGTTGTCGTTCAACTTCTGGAATGTGCTCACATAAAGCACCTTGCAGGATGGGCACTGAAAGTCGCTAAACGTCTCCATAACAATGGGAGCCGTTTTGGAGCCGCGAGTCTGGTGGAGATCAACATCCTGCAAATTGAAAGTTTGGGGCGGGACAGGAGACGCCAATGCGCTGCCATCGCCGAGCGACAAGTAGGCGCCTGCCGTTAGCAAGCCAATTCCTATGACACCCGCTCTAATCCTCTGCCAGCTCACACAAACCTCCCGCACTTCGTCAGACAGTGGTCAAATGAATTCTGACGCCCCGATTTTAACTCGAAAGCTGATAAAAGGCAGCCGTTCCTGCATTTCCGAGTTGCTTGGAAGTTGAGAACAACGGGCCTTGGGAGATAAGATGCAAGCGTCATCATGAGGTTTGTTCGGAAGCGTGGAACAAGGCAGAGGAATATAAAGGCAAGCAAATCATTTCCTTACAGACACTATAAGAAAACTTGACAAGGATACACTCAACCTCTATAATCGCACAGTCATTGAGCTTAAGTCTCTGAGCGTGTCGTGGAGGCCGTGCAGGCCGCACGCCGTTTGGGCTAGGCAATGGGGAGGAACCAGAATTTATGAGCAAGATCATTGGAATTGACCTGGGAACCACGAACTCGGTCGTCGCCGTGATGCAGGGCGGCGAACCGGTGGTCATCCCAAACCAAGAAGGGGCGCGGACGACGCCCTCTGTAGTCGCCATCACCAAGACTGGCGAGCGGCTGGTCGGGCAGGTGGCAAAGCGCCAGGCTGTCACGAACCCGGAAAACACGGTGTATTCGATCAAGCGGTTCATGGGCCGTCGTTTTGATGAAGTAGGGGAAGAGAGCCGGCGCGTTCCTTACAAGGTTGTAAAGGGACAGCACGACGATGCGCGCGTGGAGATCTCCGGAAAGGTATACAGCCCGCCCGAAGTTTCCGCGATGATTCTCGGCAAACTGAAATCAGCGGCGGAAGATTTCCTTGGCGAGAAAGTCTCGAAGGCCGTCATCACCGTGCCGGCGTACTTCAACGATGCGCAACGGCAGGCGACGAAGCAGGCCGGCGAAATTGCTGGGCTGGAAGTGGTCCGCATCATCAACGAGCCGACCGCAGCTGCGCTGGCGTACGGGCTCGACAAGAAGAGCGATGAAACGATTGCTGTGTACGACTTGGGCGGCGGCACGTTCGACATTTCCGTTCTCGAAGTCGGGAGCGGCGTGGTCGAAGTGAAGTCCACGAACGGCGATACGCATCTGGGCGGCGACGACTTTGACCAACGGATCGTGGATTGGCTGATTGACGGCTTCAAGAAAGCAAACAACATTGATTTGAGCAAAGATCGCATGGCGTTGCAGCGATTGAAGGAAGCTGCGGAAAAAGCCAAAGTCGAGCTTTCTCAGATGATGGAAACGGAAATCAATCTGCCCTTTATCACGGCTGGCGCGAGCGGCCCGATTCACTTGCAGGAAAAGCTGACGCGGACTCGCCTAGAACAGCTGATAGGCGATTTGCTGGACCGTTCGATGAAACCGGTGCAGCAGGCGCTGGAAGACGCGAAGCTTTCGCCGAGCGACATTCAAGAAGTGGTGCTCGTCGGCGGTTCAACGCGTATTCCGAAAGTGCAATCGCTGGTGCGCAACTTCTTTGGCGGGAAAGAGCCACACAAAGGCGTGAACCCGGATGAAGTGGTTGCGGTCGGCGCGGCGGTACAGGGAGCCGTCCTTGCGGGCGAAGTGAAAGACATTCTGTTGTTGGACGTGACGCCACTTTCTCTGGGCGTGGAAACGCTGGGTGGCGTGATGACGACGCAGATCGCGCGCAACACGACGATACCGACTCGCAAAGTGGAAACGTACTCGACAGCTTCAGACAACCAGTCCGGCGTGGAGATTCACGTTCTGCAGGGCGAGCGGAAATTCGCGAAGGACAATCGTTCGCTTGGAACGTTCAAGCTGGACGGGATCCCGCCCGCTCCACGCGGTACTCCGCAAATCGAGGTGACGTTTGACATTGATGCAAACGGCATCTTGAACGTATCCGCGAAAGATAAGGCGACCAACAAGGAACAAAAGATCACGATTCAGTCTTCGACCGGTCTGACCAAGGAAGAAGCGGAGAAGATGCGCCAAGAGGCCGAATCGCACGCTGAGGAAGATCGCCGGCGTATGGAAGAGGTTGAATCGCGCAATCGTTTGGACGGGTTAGTCTATCAAGCCGAAAAGACGATTCGCGAGAGCCGCGAGAAGCTGCCAGAGGCGGACGTAAAAGCCGCTGAGGAAGCCCTCGAAGACGCGAAGAAAGCAATCAACGAAGGCGGCACGGCGCGGCTGCGTACCGCCACGGAAAACGTGGAGCGCACTCTGCACAAGCTGGCGGAGACGCTCTACAAGACCAACGAGGCTGGGCAGCCGCAGCAAGCGGAAGCGGCTGGCGCAGGTGCTAGCGGCGGCTCGACGACCGGTGGCAGTGCGCAGGGCAACAAGCCCGGTGATGTGATTGACGCCGAGTATGTGGACGTGGACGAATCGAAACGTCCGAACTAAGTTGACGTAAAAACCGTAGGGGTACGCAGCTGCGTGCCCCTACATTTGTTTGATTGGATTGCGATGCCCACAACAAGCAAAACAGATTATTACGAACTGCTGGGAGTTCCGCGCAAGGCGAGCGCGAAAGATATTCGCACGGCGTTTCGAAAGCTCGCGCGCAAGTATCATCCTGACCTGAATCCGGGCGACAAAGCGGCGGAAGAGAAATTCAAGCAATTGCAGGAAGCATACGACGTTCTTTCCGATTCGAAAAAACGCCAGATGTACGATCAGTACGGCTTTTACAGCGAAAACGTTCCGCCTGGCGGATATGGCGGAGGGGCGGAAGGCACGGGCGACGTAAATTTCGACTTCAGCGGCTTTGATTTTGGTGGCGGGACTGGAGCAGGGACGGGAGGCGGCAGTTTTCGCGACCTCTTCAGCCAGTTTTTTGGTGGGCGCGGTGGCAGCGCCGCACAGGAAGAAGCGGAAATCGGCGCGGATCTGGAATACAGGCTTGAGATTGATTTCTGGGATGCGGTGCGCGGCGCGGTAAAGAAAATCCAGATTACGCGGCTGGATACCTGCCAGACTTGCCATGGAACGGGCGCGGTCGGAACGCCGCAGGTGTGCTCAACGTGCAATGGCAGCGGAACGATTCAGCAAGCGGCTGGAAAAATGCGCTTCAATGTTCCGTGCAATCGCTGCGGCGGAACCGGCAAACTGCGGACGGCTTGCAAAACGTGCGGGGGCGAAGGTCGCGTGCGGCATAACGAGACGATTGACGTGCGCATTCCCGCGGGTGTGGCAAACGGCGGGCGCGTGCGCGTGCCAGGCAAAGGCAATGCGGGAACGATGGGCGCTCCTGCGGGTGATCTTTATCTAACAGTAGAAGTGAAGCCGCACGCGTTTTTCGAACGGGACGGCAACGACCTCTACACAAAAATTCCGGTGACTGTTTCTGAGGCGACGCTCGGCGCGAAGATTGAGGTGCCGACGATTGACGGACGGTCGCTGGTGCGAATTCCGCCGGGGACGAACAGCGGGAAGACGCTACGCCTGAAAGAAAAAGGCGTGCCGAGCGCGCGCAATGGCGAACGCGGCGATCAGTACGTGGAGATTCAAGTCGTGGTGCCGCCGCCGACGGATGAGCGCGTGAGAAATTTGATGAAGGAGCTGGAAAGCGTCGCGCCGGAGGATCCGCGGAAGGATTTGTTCAGCAAAGCGGGAGTGTAAGTGAAATAGCTTTATGTCGCCACGCAGAAAAACCCGAGCGAAGGCCGGCTACATGATCAGCGCGGTGGCCGAGTTGTATAAATTGCATCCGCAGACGTTGCGGCTTTATGAGCGCGTCGGCTTGCTGAAGCCTTCGCGTTCGCAAGGCAACACGCGGCTTTACACGGATCAGGATTTGGAACGGCTGGAAGTGATCATCACGCTCGCGCGGGACATGGGCGTGAATCTGGCCGGCATCGAAATTATTTTGAACATGCGCGAGAAGATGGTTGAAATGGAGAAGCAGATGACGGAGTTCGCAACCGTCGTGCAGCAAGAGCTTTCGCGTGTGGCTTCGCTGAATGCAAACGAGAAACCTCCTCGCCACGCTATCGTCACGGCGCGTCACCGCTTTACGCGCTGATTCTCCCCTACTCGGAAATCCATCCACAATAATCCACACTAGCGATGGCTTGCTGTTCGCGGCGCGCGCCCGTATGCTTTCTTCCGATGCCTCTTGAGAATTGCCAACTTTGCCGCGGCACAGGATGGAAGATGGTCGCGCGTCCCGACGGCGCGGGAACGATGGCCGTGGCGTGCGATTGCGGGATGGAGGAACGCGCCACACGCGTGATGGATCGTGCGCGGATTCCGAAGCGCTATGAGCATTGCGATTTCGAAAGTTACAGTACAGACGTGAGCGAAATTCCGCAGCATATGTCGTCATTGAAAGCGGTGAAGATGTTTGCGGAGAAATTCGTTGGCGAATTCCCGGGGAACAGCGAGAAAGGCTTGATGTTGATGGGACCGTCGGGTGTCGGCAAGACGCATCTTGCCGTGGCCTGCCTCAAGGAACTGATTCGCCGCGGGCACGAAGGACTCTTCTGCGACTACCGCGAATTGCTAAAGGACATTCAAGCCAGCTACAACCCCGGAAGTGAATCAACCGAGCTGCGAATCCTCGAGCCCATTCGCACGGTAGGAATTCTTGTGCTGGATGATCTAGGCGCCAGCAAGCCTTCGGCGTGGGTGCTGGATACGATTGGGCTAGTGCTGAATGCGCGGTACAACGCGCGATTGACGACGCTCATTACAACGAACTACCTCGACGCGACGAAGCCGGAAGGGAAAGCGACGCGGACGCCGCAAGGTGACGCCCTAAGAGTGGTGCGAGAAGATACGCTTGCGGAACGAATCGGTGAGCGCATGCGTTCGAGGCTCTTCGAGATGTGCCGCACGATCGAAGTCAATTCCACGGATTTCCGACGCGAAGTGGGGCAATCCTCCCGCGCACGGGCCTAGTTTTGACAACGCGCCAACAGCGCCATAATCCGTCAAGGCGCTCTTCGCAATTTGACCAAAGACATCCACCGGCTGACGAAGGGCATCCTTGCTGGCATGAGTTCCAGTTTCCTTGAGAGCGATTGCCGAATCATTCTTGATAGCAAGCTCAGGGCTACGTCTGTGAAACTTTTGTTGTCGCCAAGAGCTGTTCACGGATTAGTTGGCGCTCTGCTCATGGTTTCTTGGGCATTTGCGAACTTCCTCTGTTATCAGCTAAAGGTTGAGGCCCAAGTTCCAGCTTCGAAGGGTTCGCAAGAAAAATCGAAGAATTCCCAAACCAGCAAGGCTAGTACGGCCATCCGGACTCAAGTTAGCGTCGCCGTGATTCCTGTAGTTGTTCGCGATTCTTCTGGGAAGGCTGTTGGCGACCTTCAAGAAGAGAACTTCCAGGTTTTTGACAATGGCAAGCTCCAGGAAATCACGCAGTTCACTCTTGAAAAGGCCGAAGCCGGCGAGTCTCCGGAAAATTCAAGCATGCAAAGCACAAAGAGACTCGCTGCTCCCTTTCGATTCACTGCAATGCTTTTCGACGATGTTCACTTGAAAAGTGACACTCTGCCGCAGCTGCGGGCTGCGAGCCTGCGTCGCTTTTCCAGTGGATTCGCTGCTTCAGAGCGGGTCGCGATCTTCACAACCTCCGGGAGACTAGCTCTGGATTTCACGGATGATCGGACCAAACTGGAAGACGGTCTCAAGCGCCTGCAATCAAATCCGCTCCCGGGAGCAACGATGCATGCGTGCCCGAACATCAGCTTCGAACAGGCGAACCATATATTGAACAGGCTTGATCGCGCAGCGAAGGCGGATGCAATCGGTGAGACGCAAAGCGTATGTGGAATAAAAGACCCGCATATGGCTGAGGAAGTGGTGATGAGCACGTCTCAACGCGCGCTCGAATTAGGCGATATGGCAACAAATCTGGTCTTGAGGGCTCTGGTTGCAAGCTTGGAACGACTCTCCACTGTGCCTGGTCAGAGGAATCTCATTGTGCTTTCTCCTGGTTTTCTGATCAGCGATTTCGAACATGCGGAGTATCAAATCATTGATATCGCGGTTCGAAATCACGTGGTGATTAGCACTCTTGACGCGCGAGGCGTACTGACGGACGAGCACGAAAACGAGGAAACGAACCCGCTCGGAGAGCTGGCGGACGGAACGGGCGGCACTCTCTATCACAACAATAATAATCTTGGAGAAGGCATAAGGCGTATCACAGCAAATCCCGAATTCAGGTTCTTACTTGTGTATTCACCCAGCGATTTGAAATACAACGGCGCATTTCACAGGATAAAAGTAAAAATAGTCGGCAGGGAAAAACTGACGGCAAGCTGGAGATTGGGCTACTTCGCGCCGAGGCAAACTTCGAATTCCATTGAGGCAGGCAAAAAAGACTTCAACGAGTCGCTCTTCTCTAGAGACAGTCTCCACGGGCTGCCTATCCAAATGCGGACGCAGTTCATTTCGGAAGACAAGCCAGTTGCAAAACTAAGCGTACTAACTCTTGTGGACTTGCGAGAACTGCCTCACCGACAGAAGAATGGAGTAAATGAGAACGAATTGCGAATTGTCGCCGCGGTATTCGACCGCAACGGCCGGTACATGGGCTCCATTGATAGGAATGTGGCGGTCCAATGGCCTGACGACAAAGCGGAAATGAGAACGGCAGCGAAATACGACTTCATCCTGGATTCCGGAAGCTATCTTGTCCGTTTGGTGGTTCGCGACTCAGAAACTAG
>Ga0137410_10002912_pt1 | contig 11587 bp, 11 predicted proteins | sample CZODoug1_16funga_FD_108878 | JGI IMG/M metagenome (GOLD analysis project Ga0137410, IMG submission 108878) | Vadose zone soil fungal communities from Angelo Coast Range Reserve, California, USA - CZODoug1_16fungal (Illumina Assembly) | ecosystem: Environmental > Terrestrial > Soil > Vadose zone... | reverse complement strand
TTGGATTAGTAACGATAAGTCGGCATAGCTGAAGTGATCCACCGGACTCGCCCAATCGGACCGGATGGCTCACGAATTCACGTGGCAGAAGGGCGCACGCCCGGATCTCGGATCACATCTCCAGAAACCCGCGCCTGAGCGCGATCATGACAGCGTGTGTACGATCACTGGCGTCGAGCTTGGAGAGGATGCTCTTAAGATGATTCTTGACCGTGTGCTCGGAGAGGTTGAGGTCGGCGGCGATGATCTTGTTGGAGCTTCCTCTCGCAACGCCCCGCAGCACATCGAGTTCCCGCGGAGTGATCTCGTCATCCACAGCATGCTCTGCGATCTGCTGCGCGATCTCGGGAGGAATTCGTCGCTGACCGGCATGAACAAGTCGTATCGTATCGACCAGTTCGGTGCGCAGCATATTTTTAGCAAGTATCCGACCGCCCCCGCTTTGAAGGCATGCAATGCCAGGATGTCTCCTGCGGCGGTCGTCAAAACAATGATGCGGGCTGTCGGGAATTCCTTGCGGATCGCGCCAATCGCCTCAATGCCGTTTGTTTTGGGCATGCGAATGTCCATTAGAGTGACGTCGGGCCGGTGTGCCCGGAAGAGCGCGAGTGCCTCCTCCCCATTGGTGGCCTCAGCGACAACTCGCATATTCGGTTGCGCGTTGATTTCTCCCGAGATGCCTGCCCTCATCAGCGGATGATCGTCAACGGTCAGTACCCTGATGGTTTGTGTTTCGTTCATTGCGACTCTTCCCGTTCTTCCACTGCCTGCCGCAGCCACCGGAGCCGCGGCCTCTTCGCCGTTGACCTGTATGCTATGGCAGCCGGAATGCGAAGTTCAATCTCCGTGCCTCTGCCCAATTGACTCCAGATATCGAGGTGGGCGCCAATCTTCTGCGCCCTTTCTCTCATCCCAGGCAGTCCCCAGTGACCGGCGCGAAAGCCGTGTTCCAGCACCTTTGAATCGATGCCCACTCCGTCGTCCCGGACTCGAACTCTCAGTTCATTGGGCTCGTAGTTTAGCTCGGCTTCGACTGCCCGCGCCTTGGAGTGGCGAAACGCGTTTCCCAGCGCCTCTTTCGCAATCCGGTAACTCTCTTCGTACACAATCGGATGGAGAGGGCGGGGATCGCCGTTCACGATGACCTTGAATTCGACGGCATAGATGCTTTGCAATTCTTTGGCGGAAATTGCGAGGGCATTGGGTAAATCGCTGGTCTCCGCATTAGTGGCGCGCAGATCCAAGACCAACTCGCGGCCTTCCAACATGACCTGATCGGACTGTTTGAGGGCCTCTTCAAAAACTTGTCGGGTTGGTTCAGCCTTCGGCAATTGTGAGGTTGCGGTATGGAAACGTAGAAGAAGGCCCTGGATGCCCTGGAAGAACGTGTCATGTAAATCGCGAGCGATTCTCTCTCTTTCTTGTAGCCGCCCATACAGCCGCGCTCGGATTCGCCCGGTAACTTGCCGAAGGCGGATGAGATAGAAGGTCCACAACAGACCTGCAATCGCCATTGCGCTAGTCAGTTTGAACCAGACGGTCTGGAGGAAAGCAGGCGGCGCATTGAAATCGAGGCTGTCTCCGGTTTCATTCCACAGGCCGTCGTTGTTGGATGCAATGACTCTGAAGCGGTAGTCACCGGGAGGCAACTGGGAATAGAAAGCCTGCCGTTTGGTGTCCGCATCTACCCACTCTCGATCAAACCCTTCCAATTTATACCGAAATCGAACGCGTTCCGGCATGGACAAGCTTAGGGCCGTGTAGTCAATCTGAAGGTTCTGGATGCGTTTCGGCAGCATCAGGTTGACAAAATTCCGGTAGGTCCTTCCATCGGCCTTCATTGACTTGATGACGACGGAGGGACGGATTGGATTTGTGGCGATATGGTCGGGGTCGATCCACGCAAGCCCCGATGCTGTTGTAAACCACAAACGTCCGTCCGTGCGCACCTCGCGGGCAAAACCTTCGAGCATCATGCCGCAGTAGGCCTGGGCAAATTCGGGAGCATATAACCTCCAACGCAAGTAACGTTCGGCGTGCCGTCGTTGGGAGGTATGTTGCCTGCGGTGGGGTGGAGCTGCCTGGCATGGGTTGGTTGATTTGCCACCCGCCCACACCCGGCTGCATGGTCCAGCTTAGCGTACCTGGGTTGTACCTGTGGAACCCAGAACTGGCTGTTGTAGGCGTACGAGACAGAGTAATCAAAACCATTCCTGCCGGGAAGTTTCAGCAGGGGGATCGAAAGGTTAAGTCCGCCGGTCGCTAAGTTGATATTTTCCCGCGTCCCGTCGTAGGTTTCATACGGATCAATTCCGGTCTCGTTCTGCAGGCCGGGTATGTCCTGTGCCACACCTATTGGCGACTGTGAAAGTAAGCCGATCAACACCACCACCGGGGGAACCACGTTTTCTGGGTCATCGATCTCCACCTTCATAAGCTGGACAAAGGAATGCCTGAGTGTAAGTTGATGAATCGGGGCCGGACTGCTAACAGGGAGGAATCCGTCGCGGGAGCCACAGAGAAGGCTTGGGATCAAAAATCTCCGCCCGCTATGGATGCGGGAGCGTAGGACAAACGACAGTCTGGTGTCAAGGAGAAAAGGCGCCTAGGAATGCGATGAAATCAACTACGCGGTAACAGGACCTCAAACGTGCTTCCCGAGCAGTCGGAGCGCGCGAGCGTGAGCTGTCCGCGGTGAAGCTCGGCGATCGAGCGCGCAATTGGGAGACCTAAGCCAGCGCCACCCTCTTCCTTGCTATTGCTCTTTCCCGTGCGCGCTTTATCCGAACGAAAGAAGCGGTCGAAGATGTGGAGCTGGTCTTCGCCTTGGATGCCCGGACCGGTATCCGTCACCTGAATCGCGTACTCGGTCGCGCGCGCTTCGAGACGAACCGTTACTGTGCCGCTTGGCGGCGTGTACTTGATCGCGTTGTCCAAAAGGTTCAGCACCATTTGCCGGAGAAGTCCCTCATCTCCGCGATAGGGCGCTTCTGCAGTGACATCCTGGTCGATCGTGATTTCCTTGCGAGCAGCCAGCACGGACGCCGCCCGCACGGCTTCGCTGACGACCTCGTCCAAATAGAGATCAGCGAAGTGGGTCGAGAGTTGTCCCATATCTGCGCGAGCGAGCGCAAACATGTTTTCAACAATGCCCGTCAAACGTCTTGCCTGTTGCTTCACGGTGGCGAGAGCTTCGCGGTATTCGGTCTCCTGGCGGTGATCTTGTTCCAGTGTTACTTCGGCTGCGGTGCGCATCACGGAAAGAGGTGTGCGGAGCTCATGGGAAGCATCCGCCATGAACTGGCGCTGCTGAGTGAACGCTGTGCTCAAGCGATCCAGCAGTTGATTGAAGGTCGTGGCCAAGCTCCCTACTTCGTCGCGGGGATGGTGCACCGGCAGCCGGTCCGCAAGATTGCGCGCAGTGATCTGCCGGGCGGATTCGGCCATCGCGGCGACTGGCGCCAGACTGCGGCGGGCCAGAAACCAGCCTCCCACTCCAGACAGGATTACTGCGAAGGGCACAGCCACGAGAAAAAGGTCGAACAGCAGGTCAAGCTGGTCGGAAATTGGCTCGGTGGACTGCGCCACCACGGCGATGTTCGATGCACTCGCTGTGTCCGAAAATCGCTGGAACACGCCGCGGCATTCGTCGTCGGCGTCTGGCCGGGATTCGGCCAATTCGTAGAAACGGGGACGCTCTCCTGCTTCACTCACGCGCTCCGGAAGGCGTAAGGATATCTCACTGCTTGCCGGCCTTTTGACTAACACGCGACCACCCGAATCCAGCAACCAGATCGAACGCCCGGGGTAGTGCATTGATTGGAGCGCCTTCTCGAACGAATCGGCTGGCCGTGATCCACCCACCGGCGGTTGCGACACCGTGTGTATCACGTCATCCAGAGTTGTGAGCAAGCCAGCATTCATCCGCTGATCGAGAGTTCGCTGGGCAAAAAAGTACGCGCCCACGCTTAACACTATGAGCACCATGCCCAGCACGCCGGCCGACCACAGGGTAAGTTGGGCGCGTAAGGAGCGAATCACTTCGCATCCTTTCCGGCGGTCAGCTTGTATCCCTCGCCCCGCAGCGTGCGGAGCAGTTTGCAGGAATGGCCGTCGTCGATTTTGCGCCGCAGCCGCTGCACGTAGACTTCAATCAGGTTTGAGAAGGGGTCGAAGTTCTCGTCCCAGACGTGCTCGGCAATCTGAGCGCGGCCTACCACCTGTTCCGCATTCCGGGCCAGGTATTCGAGCAGTGCGTACTCTTTGGTAGTAAGCGCGATCTCGCGGCCTGTGCGCTCAACACGGCGTCCGCGTGTATCCACCACCAGGTCGCTGACCCGAATCATTTCCGGACGCAGCACCGGACCGCGCCGCAGCAAAGCGCGGATGCGCGCCAACAGTTCGTGAAAATCGAAGGGCTTGGTCAGGTAGTCGTCGGCGCCGGCGTCGAGTCCACCGACCCGGTCGGGAAAACTGTCCCGCGCAGTCAGCATCAAAACCGGCACCGGTGACGACATTGCGCGCAAGCCACGACACACTTCAAGTCCATCCCGCCCCGGGAGCATGACATCAAGCAGGACGACGTCGTAGTCGTTGATCGCAGCCTGGTAGAGCGCGGCATCGCCATCGGCCGCGATATCGACGGCGTATCCCTGCTCGCGCAGTCCTTTGGCCAGTATCTTCGCCGCGCTCATCTCGTCTTCGACCAGGAGTATCCGCAGAAAACAGCCCCCAAGCTCTCCGCCCTGACTTACGTTGAAGATGCGAACGGCACGACCAATCCAGCATGCTAGCAAGCCCCTCCTAAATGCAAGATAAACGGGAGACGGCAGTAGCACAGTTCATGATCTGTTCATTTATGGTCAGTTCATGTGCCAAGAGCTAATTTGGCCGCTGCAACAGAAAAAAGCAGCCTCTTCGAATCCAACAGTTCCTGACTTAGGAGACCAAGATGAAAACCAGATCGCTCTTAGCATCGCTTACCCTCATACTCACGACCGGCGTGGCAGCTGTCGCGGGGAACAATGATTTCTGTCAAGCGACTTCACAGGATGCCCGAAACTCCTGCCGCGTAGCCGCTCGCAGCGCCTTCCTGCTTGCCACCGGGAAGTGCGAAAACGTTGCCGATCCAGCCGGACGCCAGAGTTGCCGCCAGCAAGCACAAGCGGACTCTCTTACCGCATTGCAGCTTTGTGACGCCGAATTCTCCGTTCGGCAGACCGGATGTCAGCGAATGGGCCCGCAACCTTTCGACCCCGTCATCGATCCAGCCAACTTCACGGACAAAATTGACAATCCCTACTTTCCCCTGACGCCGGGCACGGTTTTTGTCTATGAGGGTCAGACCGCCGGCGGTCTTGTGCACACCGAGTTCTTTGTAACTCACAATACCGTACAGATTCTCGGGGTCACAACGGTGGAAGTCCACGATACCGTGACGACCAATGGAGAGCTCACTGAGGACACCCTCGATTGGTTTGCCCAGGACAAGGACGGGAATGTCTGGTACTTCGGAGAGAATACGATGGAGTTGATTGGGGGACGCCCCTCGACTCTGTCGGGCACCTTTACCTCCGGCGTCAACGGGGCCAAACCGGGAATCGTGATGGAAGCGCATCCGAAGAAAGGTGATTTCTACCGGCAGGAATTCGATCTCGGCAATGCTGAGGATTTTGCCGATGTGAAGAGTCTGTCTGACACGGTCACTGTGCCGGATGGTACATTCACGCAGTGCTTGAGAACCAAGGAGACGACGCCACTGGAGCCGGATCTGAAGGAGGCCAAGTGGTACGCTCCGGGAATCGGCAATGTTCTTACCCAGGATCTAACCAACGGTGAGAAGAGCGAACTCATCCGCATCGAATTCCGATAGGGAAGAGAAGACGCAGGTGTGCCGGAGTCTTAACCTCGGACCTATCAGCGGCCGGCCTTTCACCGGTTCTGGTGGGGTGCGGGGGACTGAGACTTCGGCTACATACCGAATCGGCCAGTGCTTGAGCCAATTTTAATGGGATTCCAAATGACGAGAAAATTCGTATTCCGGCAACCGACAGCGCTTGCAGTGTTAGTAACTCTCCTTTGGACGCCGGTATTTGCTTCCAGAAAACAGCCGTCGCCGAAACAGAGGATTTTCGCCCAGAAGCTGATTGAATCCGCTCTTTCAAAGCATCCCGAAGTCAGCGGTGTTGAATTGGCCATTCAATCTTCGATAGGGTGTTCGACAATTGCAGCGACCAATCCGAAGGACATCGGCGAGAAATGCGACCGGGACGAATTGGGGCCGTTGCGAACCGGAGAACCATTGGTGGAAAAAGAGAGTGACGCATTCGATATCACCATGCCACTTCACGATACGACAGGGAAGATCATCGGAACGGTCGGCATGGATTTCAAATCTGAACCCGGCCAGCAGAGATCAACGGTGGTCGATCAGGCGCGCAAGATCACGCAGGAACTGGAAGGACAAATCTCTTCTACTGAAAAGCTCACTGAGCTTGTCCCCTAACGTCGGCGTAGGCTGTGTCGACGCTGGGCCTGTGGCCTGTCCGTGGCTGGCGATGCGCAGAAGTGGACTGCATTGGCTCGGTGGCGTAAAAATCCCTTTTACACAGCGTAAAGTGCCGCGCTACGCAAAGTCACTTGGCCCTCCGGGTTACGCCACCCGTAAATCAACCATTTCAACCGTCTTGACACAACGGGTGCGGCGGAGTAAAACTCAACTTTAGTTCCCCAGGCACACGATCCTTCCCTTTCGCGCTGCCACTCCCAAAGAGAACGTCCGGGCCCCAATTGTCATTCATTTCTCTTGGAGGCACCATGTCTGAACAAACAGGAAAAGAGAAAGTACGCCGTATCTGCTTCGATCGGGTCATTCCCGAGGGCTACGCGCCTGCGCGCTCGATGGCGCAGCGGGCCGCAGTTTCACGCTACGCAGCCACTTTGCAAGCGAAGTCCGGGCTCACGTTGAGGGACATTTCATCGCGAGCGGCTTTTGGCCAGAACGTGGCCAAAATCGAAAACCTGGGAGAGCTCGACGCGAACCATCCGATCACCGTAGCGAGGATGGCGATTATCGTCCAGAAGCAGTGGGACAATGGCCATACCTTGCGCTGCAAGTTTCTCGACGGAGACGAATTGCAGCGGCAGAAAGTGATGGACAACGCGCGGAAGTGGGAGGACTATGCCAACGTCCAACTCAATTTTGGAGACGATCCAGATGCCGAGATACGTATTTCGTTTCAGGCGGATTCGGGATCGTGGTCGGCGATTGGGACGGACTGTCTGGTCACCGATTACTTTCCGCAGTATCAACCGACGATGAACTTTGGATGGCTGCGCGACGACACCGACGATCAGGAATATGAGCGGGTGGTCGTGCATGAGTTCGGGCATGCGCTCGGATGCATCCACGAGCATCAGTCACCTACCGAACACTTGAAATGGGATGTGAATAAGGTGTACGAGACTTTCTCGGGTCCTCCGAATTACTGGAGTAAGGAGGACATTGACCAGAACATCCTGCAAAAGTATTCGCCGAACGGGATCAGCGCGACACGCTTCGACAAGAAGTCGATCATGCTGTATCAGTTCGACGGCTCGCTGTTCACGGACGGCAAGGGGACGCCGTCGAATACGCACCTCTCCAAACTGGACGAATCCATGATCGGGCATATGTATCCCAAGCCGGGTCATGCAGCGGTGGAGAGGATTGCCTAGCAGGGAGGTGTTACAATTCCTGGTTACTGATCGAATCTGGAGGGCCAGCGTTCGGCCCGATTGAGCGCTGGTCTTCCAGGTCGAATTCTCGCCCCGTCCGCCAGCGTTTTCCTCCCATTGACTCGCCCGTCCGCCCGCGCTACGCTTGATTCAAATGATGTGCATCCGCGCCCGGTTGGCGCGCGCTCCGGTCAGTTCCACTTCAGAGAAAATCCTTTGCGTGCAAAAACCAGCGGTAGCGATATACCTGAAACCGGTACGCACATCCAAAAGCGGGCCCCAAGCTGCGGGAGGCGGCGCAACCACTCTGAATGAAGAAAAGTATTGAGGTCAGCCCTAACCTTGTGACCCTGTTCGGCACGCGCGATGAAAACCTGCACGTGCTCGAAGACGGCCTGAACATCAATATCGATTTGCGCTCCGATCACATTGATCTGGAGGGCGCGCCGCGCGACGTGGCTCGCGCCGAGCAACTGTTTGCCGACTACGACCATCTGCATCGCACTGGCTTTCAGTTCCAGAATGGCGACCTGAACAGTATGCTGCGCGTGCTGGTTGGCGACCCGAATGTCACACTACGCGGGCTCGCCGAAGCCGGACGACAGCGGTCTTTTGGCCGGAAAACGGTGCAGCCGAAAAGCCCCAACCAGCGGCGTTACCTCGAAGCCATCGAGCGTCACGACATGGTGTTCGGCGTCGGCCCGGCTGGCACCGGCAAGACTTACCTAGCGGTCGCCATGGCAATTTCCGCGCTGCTCAATAAGCAGGTGAATCGTATTATTCTGGCGCGACCCGCGGTTGAAGCGGGCGAGCGACTGGGATTCCTACCCGGAACTTTGCAGGAAAAGATCGATCCCTACTTGCGTCCGCTGTACGATGCGCTCTTCGACATGATGGAGCCCGAGCGCGTCGAGCGTTATCTCGAAAAGAATGTGATTGAGATTGCGCCCATCGCGTTTATGCGGGGCCGGACGCTGAACGACTCCTTCGTTATTCTTGACGAAGCCCAGAACACCACTTCCGAGCAGATGAAGATGTTCGTGACTCGCCTGGGATTCGGTTCGAAAGCTGTCATCACGGGCGACATCACGCAGATAGATTTGCCCAACGCGCGCCGCAGTGGCTTACTGGAAGCGATCGATATCCTGAAAGATGTGAACGGCCTGTCGTTCGTACATTTCGACGAGAGCGATGTCGTGCGTCATCATCTGGTGCAACGAATCATCCGCGCTTACGACGAATTTAAGACGCGGCAGGCGGGACCGCAAATGTCTTTGCTGGAGACGAAGCCTGTCGCGCCGGAAGCCAAGGCGGCCGCGAGTGGCAAGAATGGCAAAAGCGAAAGCGTCGCTGCACCTCTGTCGGGCCCGCAGGCGGTCGAGCCGCGCGCGCGCGACTAGTCGGCGCAAATTTTTCAGGGAGGGAGCCCCCACGGTCCCTCTTTTTTGATTTGGTGTATGGTGTGACTTTAACTTTTGGGTGGGGCGGCGATCAGCGCTGCATTCAGAGCCTCATTGCCGATGGGCTTCCATCCACTGAGGTCAAAGCGTTGCCTGACAGCGGCCCATCATTCTGGATCGCCTTGGTCATTCTGCAAAAACGCGTGGTGGGTCTGACTCAGCTGTCACTGGACCGCTTTGTAACGCGCGCCCGTCGCGCCGCGGGATTGCGTGCTGCGGTGAATATCCTTGTTACTTCGAACGACGAACTCCGGGAACTCAACCGGCGCTTCCGAGGCAAAGATCAGCCTACCGATGTATTGTCCTTTCCCGCGCTGCCCGAGCTGAAGCCGCGCTACGCCGGTGACATCGCCATTTCCGCGGAAGTCGCCGCCCAGAACGCGCGCGTCCTTGGGCACAGTGCGGCGGAAGAGATCAAGGTTCTCATCTTGCATGGGATTCTGCACCTGCGAGGCTACGATCACGAACGCGATAGCGGAAAGATGGCGCGGCGGGAAGAAAAACTGCGCCGCGAATTACGTTTGCCTGTCGGTCTCATTGAGAGAGCAGCACAGTCCCGTTCGCGGAGACGCAGATGATCGGCGCGGGCCTCGGTCTTGTCCTGCTCATTGCGCTGCTGACTCTCGTCTCCTACGTGGACCGTGTGTATCAGGAGATTGGTAAATTTCTTTCCCGCGAGTTTCAGGACAACATCGATTCTTTCGAGCAGATTGTCGAGCCGCGCCTTGGAGTGGGCCGCGAACGAGCGGCGCTTTCAATGGCGATCCTCACGCAGTTGACGATGGCGGCGATCGCTATGATCGTGGGCTTCACGGTTTTTCGCGATCGCGGGTGGGACGTTTATGCCGTGCTTGAAGCGGGCCTTACTTTGGTCCTCATCATCATCGTATTCAATCGTCTGTTGCCGTTTGTCTTTTTCTCTCGCACCAGCGGCCGCTGGCTGACGCACTTTGCGCTGCCGCTGCGCCTGCTCATTTATCTGATTCTGCCCATCACACTGGTTCTGGGATTCTGCCAGTCCGTCGCCGCCTTAACGCGTGAGCACGGAGACGTCACGCCCGAAACGCCGGCCGAAGCCGTCGACGCCCTGATCGAAGCGGGCCAGGAAGAAGGCATTCTCCAGGAAGGCGACCGCGACCTGATTCAGTCGGTAGTCGAGTTCAGCGGCAAAATCGTGCGCGACGCCATGAAACCGCGGCCTGAGATGGTCGCCGTCCCGGTCAACACTACTGTTGAACGCGTGATCGAGTTGCTCAAGGCCAAGCCCTACTCGCGGATTCCCGTGTACGAAGGGTCTGTTCACAACATTAAAGGTATCCTCTATACGCAGGACATTCTCCAGGTTCCCGACGCCGAAGCTCACACGCGCACCGTCGATACGCTGATGCGCCGCGACGTCCATTTCGTCCCTGAAAGCAAACTGGTCAGCGACCTGCTGCGCGAGATGCAGCGCAGTAACGTCCGCATGGCGATCGTGGTGGATGAATACGGCGGCGTCGCCGGCCTGGTGACGATTGAAGATCTGGTGGAAGAGATCGTCGGCGAAATTGGCGACGAGCACGAGAAAGCACAGGTCGTTCGCGAAAACGATCATTCCTACGTGGTTCCCGGAAACCTTGATGTCGACCTGCTCGACGAACTGTTTGGGGTGCGTCCCGAAGGACGCGAGTCGGCGACTATTGCCGGCCTGGTCAGCGAACTCGCGGGGCGCATCCCGAAAAAGGGCGAGGTCGTGGAAGACGACACGCTCAAATTCGAAGTGCTGGACTCGACCGATCGCAAGGTCGAGCGCGTGCGGATTACAACGGTCGAGCCTAAGCAGTTGAAGTTGATTTGAAGGGGCAATTCGTGAGGGCATATCGAGCGTTAGGGTTTGTCTGCTGTCTGTTATTCATGTCGCTGACAGCGATCGAAGCGCAAGAAAAGCGCCTGTCAGGCCGAGCGCGCACGCTGAGCGATGCTCTGACGGAGTTACAGAAAAATCCAAACGATCCACGGGTGCAACAGCGCTACCTCGATGCTTTTCCACACGATTACAAGCGCTTCTTGCAATTGTTCGACCTCGACCAGGAACTCTACGACGGCTACGACTTCATCAGCGTTCTGCCCTCGTTGGCAACAAACCACGATACCGAGGTGGGAGCCCTTCTGCTCGGGCTGAGCAAAGACGCCCACTGGGAGGCAGACGCACCTAACTACCTCCAGACCGCCACGGTCACCTATGCCGGCCAGCACACAACAACTTTCGTCTCCATTGTTGATAAGCTCTCGTCTTCGGACCGGATCAACTTCATAAAGTTCCTGGCAGATAAGGAATACCACGGCGCTTACAAGGGATATCAGGAACTCATAGACCATCTCAGAGCCGTCGGTGAGGGCAAACTGGCGAAGGAGTTTGAAGCGGCTCGACG
>Ga0137410_10002910_pt1 | contig 11587 bp, 10 predicted proteins | sample CZODoug1_16funga_FD_108878 | JGI IMG/M metagenome (GOLD analysis project Ga0137410, IMG submission 108878) | Vadose zone soil fungal communities from Angelo Coast Range Reserve, California, USA - CZODoug1_16fungal (Illumina Assembly) | ecosystem: Environmental > Terrestrial > Soil > Vadose zone... | reverse complement strand
TGGCGCCTGTTCGAGCGCGTGCGCAAGCGCTCGATGGGGCTCAAGGTGAGTTATTCCGACCCCAACATCGCCGGCTCCCTGGAAAAGGCGTTGCAGCCGGACACGAAATTGATCTGGGTCGAGACGCCTTCCAACCCGCTGCTCAAGGTCACCGACCTTGCGCATATCGCGAAGATCGGCAGGGAGCGCGGAATTCTTACCGTCGTGGACAATACCTTCGCTTCGCCTTTCGTGCAGCGGCCGCTCGATCTTGGCATCGACCTCGTGATCCATTCGGTGACCAAGTACATCAACGGACACTCGGACATGGTCGGCGGCATCGTGGTGGTCGGGGAACGCAAGGACCTCGTCGAGAAACTGGAGTTCATGCAGAACGCCATCGGATCCATCCTCGACCCGTTCTCCAGTTTTCTTGCGCTGCGCGGGGTCAAGACGCTGCTGCTGCGCATGACGCAGCACTGCGGCAATGCCATGCATCTGGCCGCGTGGCTGAAGTCGCATCCGAAAGTGGAGCGGGTGATTTATCCCGGACTGCCCAGCCACCCCCAACACCTGTTGGCGGCGAAACAGATGAACGGTTTCGGCGCCATGATCGCGGTCTATCTCAAGACTGACATGGATGGCGTGCGCCGGGCGCTGGAAGCCTGCAAAGTGTTCACGCTCGCAGAAAGCCTGGGTGGCGTAGAAAGCCTGATCGGGCATCCGGTCACCATGAGCCACGGCTCGCTGCCGGTGGAACTTCGCGCCAGGCTAGGTATCACCGACAACCTGGTGCGGCTTTCGGTCGGCATCGAGGACATCAACGACCTGATCGCGGACCTCGACCAGGCACTGACAAGGATCTGATGATGAATGCGCGTCGGATTTACACGGCGATTTTCCTGGTCTGCTGCGGATTGATCGGCTTCGGGTTGTATCTCCAGCACGCACAGGGACTCGAACCTTGCCCGATGTGCATCCTGCAGCGCTATGCCTTCGTCGCCATCGGCGTGATCGCGCTGGCCGCAGCCCTCCACAATCCGGGAATAACCGGCCGGTGGGGTTACAGCGCGCTGCTGGTGATTTTTGCCGGTCTCGGCGGCGGTGTCGCCATTCGCCACGCGTGGCTCGAGCACAATCCACCCAAGGTCTTCGACTGCGGCGCAGACCTCGGCTACATGATGGAGTCCCTGCCGCTGGCCGATGCGCTGCCCATGATCTTCCGCGGTACCGGCGACTGCACCAAGGTGCTGTGGCGGTTCCTCGGACTTTCGATTGCGGAGTGGGCGTTGATCTGGTTCGCGATATTCCTGGTCGGCGCGATCGTTGCCGCGGCGATGAAACCGAAACGGCTGAGGATGTTCGGTCCCTGAGGCAAGGGACTAGGGAAGCTCTCCCCAGTCGCGCGGTAGCAAACGCGCCACCAGCGCGTAGCCGCCTTGGCCGTCGGGCTTATAGATCGCGGCCTCGCCCTGGGTGCCAAGATGAAAGCCTTCCGCGTCCCACAGATTGAAGCCGTGAGAGACCAGCACGGTATTCGTGCCGGGCGGCGGCGTTGCTGCAAGCATCTTCTTCAGGGCAGCGATCGCCCGTTCCCGGCGCGGCGCCGCCTCGGCGGAGCGGCTTACGCCGGTAAGCAACGGCTCGAGCTTGTGGCGTCCGAACGCGAGGTCCGCAGTTTCCCGGCAGCGGCAAAACTCGCTCGCCAGCACTTCGCCGACCGGGATGTTCAACTTCCTGAACTGCGCGCCGATCAGCTTCGCTTCCTCGCGGCCGCTGTCGTTGAGATTGCGCTGGGTCTCGCAGCGTTTCAGATCCACGCCTTGCTCGAGGTAGGCCGGTCCGGTATCGGCATGGCGGAAATAGATCACGTAGCCCCCGCGCTTCAATGCGGCCGCGAGCGATTCGCCGCTCAGCGCGTGTTCCTGGTCCGGCACACCGGACGGTGCCGAAAGAACTACCGACGAGAACGCTGCCAGCAGTCCCAGGACCGCCAGAACGCCAACGAATCGCAACGCGATGCGCGAGGGGCTTGTCACCCTCAACCCTCACTCGTCACGCTCGACAACTCGTGCCAGAACTCGAGCGCGGTCTGGGTGCGCCACTCGACGTGTCGGCGCAGCGCCTTCGCGATCACCGCACCGTACTTTGAGCCGTGCTTGGTAGCCAACGCCTGCGGAATGCCGCCGAGAATTTCCTCCTGGGTGAAGTAAGGGATCTCCTTCAACAACAGCGCCAGCAGCAACAATCCGGTCTGATAGATGTCCACGTGACGCCCGACTGCGCCGAACTCTTCGGGATTGTATGCTTCGGGCGGCCGCATCCAGTCGGCCAGCAGCGTCTGGAATACCCGGATGTCAGATTCCAGCCGGGTCAGGCCGAGATCGCCGACCTTGAACGACCACACCGGCTCTCCCAGCAGCCTGCGCTTGCGCCGCGTCTCGGTGACGAAAACGTTTCCCGGATGCAGGTCCTTGTGGACATAGCCGGCGGCGTGGATGTAATCGAGCGCCTGGAGGATGTCGCTCCCGACATAGGGAATCCAGCGATCCGCGTCCAGGCCGCGGCGGGCGATCAGGTTTGTGAGCGGGAAGCTGCAACGTTCGATGATGAGATAGAAGGTGTCCTGGTACTCGAACGCGTCGTAGACGAACGTGATGTTCGGATGGCGCATGACCAGCAGCTTTTGCAACTCGTCCTGCCAGATCTTGCGCACCTCCCGGTAGGACTTGTCGTGCGGCAGCAGGATCTTGGCAACCAGTGCATTTCCCCAGTCGTCGCTGCACTCGTACACCATGCCGAATCCGCCCTTGCCTATCGGCTCGCCGATGAAGTAGCGCCGCTCATTGTTGACAATCACCTCGCCCCTGACCGGCAGCCGGAACTGCCGCGGCTGGCGGAACGCCAGGCTCTTGATGGCGTCGAGGCGTGGCGATTTCATGGGATGTGTACTGCCATGGTCACTTCAGAATCGGCCGCGGAATGACCGGCGCCTGCCCGCGCCTGTAAACCATCACGGTGCGTTTGAAAGTGATGACGATCTTACCGTCCTGATTGAAGCCAGTCGTTTTCACGGTCACGATGCCGACGCTGGGTCGCGACCGGGATTCGCGTTTCTCCAGCACCTCGGACTGGGAGTAGAGGGTGTCGCCTTCGAAAACCGGATTGGGCAGGCGGATTTCATCCCAGCCCAGGTTGGCAAAGGCATTCTGGGATACATCGGACACGCTCTGTCCGGTGACCAAGGCAACAGTGAACGTCGAATCCACCAGGGGCTTCCCGAACTCCGTTTGTGAGGCGTAATGTGCGTCGAAATGAATCGGCGCCGTATTCTGGGTGAGCAGCGTGAACCAGATGTTGTCGGTCTGCGTCACGGTGCGGCCCAGCGGATGTCGATACAAGTCGCCGACCTCGAAATCCTCGTAGAACCTCCCCTTCCAGCCTGCTTTCTCGCTCATGACGAATCCTAAATCAGTTAGCCACAGAGGACACAGAGAGCACAGAAAAAAGCCGGATAGACGAAAAACGGCTACCCGAAATGACCATGGAAAAATGAACAAGATCGAACGCGATACTTTTTCTGTTCGGAGTCTATTGTAGTTCTCTGTGGCCTCTGTGACCTCTGTGGCTAAATTGCTTTTTCGTTTTCCAGCTTCGCAATGAAGCCGGCGTCGAAACCCAGTTCTCGCAGGATCGCAAGCGTGTGCTGGCCGACGGCGGGGATCGGATCCATGCGCGGCTCCACCCCTTGCATGGTCACCGGTGGGACCAGCGCCTTGATCGTGCCCCGCGGCGAATCCACTTCGCGCCAGCGGTCGCGGGCCTGCAACTGTGGATGGTCCCAGAATTCCTGCATGGTATTCAGGCGCGCATTGGCGATCTGCGCCTTGTCCAGCCCCTCCATCGCTTGCTCCGCGGTCAATTTCGAGAATGCGGAGACAATGATGTCGGTGAGCGCCCGCCGGTTGGCAACGCGATGGCTGTTGTTGTCGAAGCGCGGGTCGTCTGCCAGCCGCGGCTGCTCCAGTGCGATCGCGCAGAAATTCGCCCATTCCCGTTCATTCTGGATGCCGAAGAACACGGTCTTGCCGTCGCCCGCCGGAAACGGCCCGTAAGGATGAATGGTGGCGTGCGCGGCGCCGGTGCGCGCAGGCGCGGTGCCGCCGTAGCCGGCGAAGTAGGCAGGGTAACCCATCCATTCGCCCAGCGCCTCGAACATTGAGACGTCGAACGCCGTGCCCTGGCCGGTTCTCTCGAGCTGGTAAAGCCCGGTAAGGATGCCGGTGTAACCGTACATTCCTGCCGCGATGTCGGCGATCGAGATGCCGGACTTCGCCGGCGTCTCGGGCGTGCCCGTCACGGAGACTACTCCCGACTCGCACTGGATCAGCAGATCGTAGGCTTTCTTCAGGCTGTAGGGACCGTCGGGACCGTAGCCGGAAATATTGCAGGCGACGATGCGCGGGTTCTTGTCCAGCAGATCTCCGGAGGATAGCCCCAATCGCGCCGCCGCGCCGGGCACCAGGTTTTGCACGAACACATCGGCTTTCTTCAACAGCCGGTCGAGGATTCCCGCAGCGTCCGGATGCTTCACGTCCAGCGTGAGACTCTCCTTGGAGCGGTTGAGCCAGACGAAATGCGAGGACTGGCCGAGCACGGTCTTGTCGTAGCCGCGGGCGAAATCGCCGACCTGCGGGCGTTCGATCTTGATCACCCTTGCGCCGAGATCTGCAAGCTGCCGCGTGGTGAACGGTGCCGCCACGGCTTGCTCAAGCGATACGACGGTTATGCCTTTCAGTGGCAGCATCAACAAACCCTAACTGCAGAGGAAACGCAAAGGTAAACAAAATAATGTGATGGAAAAGCAAGAAAGAAATGGATAGCTGCGACAATGGCGATTCATCGATTGGGCAACGACGGCTCTGAATTCATCCCAACTTTTTTCTTGCCGGCTTCTTTTGGTTTTCTCTGCGTTCCCTCTGCGCCTTTGCGCCTCTGCGGTAAAAGTGCTTTCAAGGATTCTGCGCGAAGGCGACGCCGATCATCGAGTCGCGGGTCACCAGCGCGGCGAGTTTCTCCTCAGACCAGCCCTCGGTGCCCCCCGGACGCTTCGGCAGCACCAGATAACGCATGTCGGCGGTGGAATCGTGGACGCGCACCGTCACGTCCCTGGCAATCGTGGTGCCGAATTCTTTGAGGACCTCGCGCGGTTCATTGATCGCCCGCGACCGGTAGTTGCGGCTCTTGTACCAGTCCGGCGGCAGCCCAAGCAGCCAGCGCGGATAGCAGGAGCACAGCGTGCATACGATGACGTTGTGCACCTGGTCGGTGTTCTCCACCACCACCAGTTTGTACGGCCCTCCTTCCATGCCGAGCGCCTCGCAGGCCGCGTTGCCGTCGCTAAGCAGAAGCTTCCGAAATTCCGGGTCGGTCCAGGCCCTGGCCACCACCCTGGCGCCCTGCAGCGGCGTGCGCTTGTCCATGTCCTCGATCTGACGGCGCACTTCCTCGGCGCTGAGGATGCCCTTCTCGATCAGCAACTCGCGCACCGCGATCTCCATCGCCCGCCATTGAGTGATGGTGTCGTCCTGGTCCGGGCGCGGCGGATGCCGGTGTGGCCGGGTGTGACCGTGCCGATGGTCGTGGTCGTGCGGGTGATCGTGATCGTGCGGCATGTCAGGCCGGCTCCAGCCAGTGTTGGAAGATTTCGATATCGACGGTATCGCCGGGATTGCCCTCGTACGTGGGCCAGACCTCACGCTGAAAAAAACGCACGCGGTATAGCGGCTGCTTCGGCAGACCCGGGCGGGCGTAAGCGAGTTCCTCGGGATTGCCGTATGCACCACACAGGCGCTCGATCACCCCGCGTTTGCCGCGGATGTAGTAGGGGGTGCGCACGTGGCCGATCGGATAGGCGGCCCGCACCGCGACGCGGTCACCGGTGCGGAATTGTGGCGATATCCTTTCAGCGGCCGTCATCGGTGCCGGTCTGCGCCTCGACCATCTTGCGGCCGAGTTCATCGACGCTGATGACACCGCGCTGGATCAGCGTTTGCGCAATCGAGTAGACCCAGCGCTCGTAATAGCTCATCTTGTCGTAAGCATCCTGCCCCAGACCCTCGATATTGCGCCGGAGCTCGTCCACCGTCATCAGTCCCTTTTTGGTCAGGAGCACCATCAACGCGTCCACGCGCTTTTCCCAGAGCGCGTAGTCATGCTCGGTCGGTTGGACGGTTCCCGCCGGGAGACCGCCCATGTCATGGATGCCGCGATAGTTCATGTTGGCCCGCGTCAGATCGGTGTATACCGGCGCCCGCGTTTGCCGCGTGCGCCGCGTCCCGCTTTCAGGTTGCGCTAGAGGACTGAATTATAGGATGCCTGCGTTATTTCGGCTGCGCGCTTCCTACCGGGGCCGGCTGGGCCGCAGCCGGCTGACCGGAAGCTGCTGGCGGCGGTGGCGCCGGGGTGCCGGGCGGAACCGACGGGTTGACCTTGGCGTCGTCGGGAACCGTGTTGGGCAGGTTCAGCGCAACCCGAACGCCTTCGCCGAGCCCGTTCAGGATCCTGATCACGCGGCCGTCGGTGCCGGCGACCTCGATCGGCACCAGCTTGATGTGGTTGTTGCCACCGACGACGGCGACGTAGTTCTTCTTGTCGCGCACCACCAGCGCCGGCGCCGGCACTTCGACGTAACTGACGGCGGGAATCAGCAGCGTGACGTTGACGTAACTGCCGGCAATGAATTCGCCCTTGCCGTTGTCGAAATCCACTTCCGCCAGCAGCGTGCGTGTGCGCGAGTCGAGTTCGCCGCCGATCCGGCTGATCCTGCCCCTGTTGCGGCGTTCGGGATTCGCGGCATCCACGATCTCGACTTCGATCCCGGGTCTGACGAACGGTGCGTCCACCTGCTCGACGTACACGGTGACTCGCAGACGCGATGTGTCGGCGATGGTGACCACCGGTTGCGATGACGTCTGGTTGTTGGCGGCGTTGGTCACCAGTGCACCCGGGTCGACATGCCGTGCAGTCACCACGCCGGAGAACGGCGCGCGCAGCGTCTTGTAGCCCAGCCTGGTGCGCAGTTCCTGGACGTGACCGAGCTCGAGCGTTACATCCGTCTCTGCATTTTCGAGCGCCTGCTGGGAAAAAAAGCCCTTCTGCGCAAGATTACGGGTGCGTTCCAGGACCCGTTTCTTGTTCTCGAGATTCGCCACTGCGCTGCGGTACTCGGACTCGAGTTCCGGTGTCTCCACCTCGGCAATGAACTGGCCGTTTTTAACGCGGTCGCCGGTATCAACCGCGATCCTGGTGAGATAGCCCCCGACCTTCGAATACAGTGTCGTCGATTTGTGCGCCGCCGCCTCGCCCACCAGCGTGATCCTGCGCGCAGTCGGCCCCTTTGCCGAAGTCGCCACCACGACCGTCAGCCCGGCGTCGAGCTCGATCGCCCGCGCCTTCGCATCCTGGACCAGATGGCTCTGCTTGGAGCTCCAGTAATACCACACGGCACCGGCGGCGACGGCGACAGTGACAAACGCGATGACGTAGAAGAGAACAAACGATTCGCGACGCTGGATTGCCATTTCTTCGATTCCTCTAGGCGGTCTCGCCGCGCGCTTCGGCTTCGAATCGCGCGTCGAGTTGGTGCAGTATCGGCATTTTCCGTCTCAGGAAGGTATAGACCACGGGCACGACGAACAGCGTGGCCACGGTTGCCAGCGCCAGGCCACCGATCACGGCGCGGCCAAGCGGCGCGTTCTGCTCGCCGGCCTCGCCCATGCCAAGCGCCATCGGCAGCATGCCGATGATCATCGCCAGCGCAGTCATCAGCACCGGACGCAAGCGGGTCTTGCCGGCCTCGATCGCGGCCTCGATTACCGTCATGTCCGGATGTGCCGCCCGCACTTCGTTGGCGAAACTCACCACCAGGATCGAGTTCGACACGCCGATTCCCACCGCCATGATCGCCCCCATCAGCGACATCACGTTGATGGTGGTACCGGCCAGCGCCAGCATCCACAGGATGCCGATCAGCGCCCCGGGCACCGCCATCATTATGATGAAGGGGTCCATCCACGACTGGAACAGGACCACCAGCAGCGCATACACCAGGATGATCGCCAGGATCAGACCCAGGATCAGGCTCTGGAAGGAGGCATTCATGACCTCGTACTGGCCGCGGACCACGATCTTTGCGGAGGGCGGAAAGTCCTTTTCGGCGGTAATGGCGTCGATCTTCTTCCTGATGTCCGAGACCACTCCGCCCAGGTCGCGGCCGTCGATATTGGCGGCGATGTCGATCACCCGCTGCACCGTGTAATGGCTTACCGACTGGTAGCTGGTCTCGGGTTTGATCACCGCAAGGTTCGACAGCCGGGTGACCGGCGCGCCGCCCACGGTGGTCGGCGTGTGCGGCAGGCTGTTGTCAGTAATGCCCGAGGTCGAAGAGGTGATTGGCGTTGCCAATACGTCGTCCACGCTCTGGATACTGTCGATCGGTGTCTGTACCGAGACGGTGTAGTTCACCCCGTTCGGGCTGAGGAAGTAGGAAGGAAACACGATTCCCGAACCCGACAGCGACGTGAGCATGTTGTTAGCCACGTCGCGCTGGGTGAAGCCGAGTTTCGCCGCGCGCAACCGGTCGACCTCGACCCGCAGCGCGGGATAGTTGAGCACCTGCTGCTGGCGCACGTCCACCGCGCCCGGAGTTTCCTCGATAGCCTTCTTGATCCGGCCCGCATAGATCTGTGCCCGCTCGAAGTTGGCGTCCTGGATCTGCACGTCGATCGGCGCCGGCAGGCCGAAGTTCAGCACCTGCGTGACGATGTCGGCATTCTGGAAGTAAAAAGTCGAACCGGGGAACTTCTCCGGCAGCTTGGCGCGGATCTCGCGCATGTAATGCGAAGCAGGCTTGTGCGGCTTTTTCAGGGAAATGAGGATGTCCGCGTCCATGCCGCTGATATTGTCGGTCGGCACGAACGCGAGGTTGAAGAAAAGCGGCACGCCGATCATGTCATTAACGACCGAGACTTCCTCGGGCGGGATGATCTTGCGGATTTCCTCTTCGACGGCGAGCGCAAGCTTCTCGGTCTCCTCGATGCGGGTGCCGATCGGTGCGCGGTAGTGCAGCTTCATGATGCCGACGTCGGCGGTGGGGAAAAAGTCGGTTCCGACCACCCGAACCAGCAATGCGCTCACGCCGCCGATCAGGAACAGGCATACCAGCACGAACGGGCGGTGGCGCATCACCACGGTCAGTACTGCACCGTAGCTCTCGCGCATCCCGTTAAGCACGCTTTCGCGGGTGCGGTTGAAACGCGCGCTCCAGCCGCTGCCGTGCTCATCGTGATGTTCCCCAGCCAGCAACTGCCGCGACAGCATCGGCACCAGAGTGAAGGAGAGGATATAAGAGGCCAGCAGCGAGAACACCACCGCCAGCGCCAGCGGTACGAACAGATATTTCGACACGCCGTAAAGAAACGATACCGGCAGAAAAACAATACAGATCGCCAGAGTCGCCATGGTGCGCGGCAGCGCCACCTCGCGCGAACCTTCCAGGATCGCCACGGTGAGGGGCTGGCCGAGGCTGCGGTGACGGTGAATGTTCTCCACGGCAACCGTGGCATCGTCAACCAGAATACCGGTGGCGAGCGCCAGCCCGCCAAGGGTCATCAGGTTGATGGTGTTGCCGGTGAAGTACAGGGCGAGGATCCCGGCAAACATCGCGCACGGAATCGAGGTAATCACCACGATGGTGTTGCGCCAGGAGCCCAGGAACAGCAGGATCATCAGCGATACCAGCGCCGAAGCGAGAACCGCTTCCGTGGCCACGTTCTTGATCGCGGCGCGCACGTAGACCGACTGGTCAAAATCGAGATTGATCTCGATGCCTTCCGGCGCGGCCTTGCGAATTTCGGGGAGGATGTCGCGGGTGGCCTCGACCACCGCCAGGCTGGAGGCGTCGGCGTGCTTGAGGATGGTCAGGTAGGTGGCGCGCCGGCCGTCCACGTGCACCATGTTGCTTTGAACCACGAAGCCGTCGGCAACCTTGGCGATGTCCCCCAACAGCACCGGCACTCCGCGCACCACTTTCAGCGGCATCTGGTTGAACTGGTCTACCAGAGTGGGGCTGGAATTCATCAGCACGTTGTAGTCGGTGGTGCCGATGCGCGCGGTTCCGGCCGGGATCAGCAGGTTCGACGTTTGCAGCGCGTTCACCACATCGTTCGGCGAAACGCCCTTGGCCGCCATCAGCGGCGAGTTCAGATCGACCGAAATCTGCCGCAGACGCCCTCCGAACGGCGCCGGCACTGTCAGCCCGGGAATGGTGAACAGCTTCACCCGCACGAAGTTGAAGGCATGGTCGAACATCCGTCCTTCGGGAACCGTCTTGCTGGAGAACACCATCTGCACGATCGGCACGGTGGCCGGGTTGTACTGGATGATCACCGGCGGCTGGATGCCCGGCGGCAGGATGCGCAGGATGGTGCCGTTGATCGCGTTGATCTGGGCGATCGCGGCACCGATGTCGGTGCCCGGGTGGAAATAGACCTTGACTAGGCCGATGCCGGGAATGCAGTTGGACTCGATGCGCTCGATGCCGTTGACCGTGGTGGAGTAGGCGCGCTCGCTTATGATCACGACGCGGCGTTCCATTTCCTCGGCGGACAGGCCGGGATAGTTCCAGCCTACGAAAACGACGGGGATGTCTATCTTGGGGAAAAAATCCACCACCATCCGTGACAACGCCAGCGCCCCGAGCAACAGGATCAGCAGCGAAAACACGGCAATGGTGTACGGGCGGCGCAGCGCCACCCGCACGAGTTCCATCATGTCGATTCTCCAGCGATGGGGATCGCCTACCGGGTTTTGAAGCCGGCCCGTTCTCTTGTTCTAGTCATTGCACCGGCGATGATAGCGCGCAACGCCTGATTCTGCTGTCATCCAGACAAATCGCGGAAGCTATCGGAATTTGCGCAGTTACGGATTGGTTTCTTCGGAATAACACTCGTGCGAAAGGCGCTCGACTGACGGTTCAGCCAGCTTAGTAAGAGCGTGGCAGTCCGAGGACGTGCTCCGCTATGTAGGCGAGAATGAGGTTGGTGGAGATCGGCGCCACCTGGTACAACCGCGTCTCGCGGAACTTGCGTTCGATGTCATACTCGGCGGCGAAGCCGAACCCGCCGTGGGTCTGGAGACACACGTTGGCTGCCTCCCAGGACGCGTCCGCGGCGAGCATCTTGGCCATGTTCGCTTCCGCCCCGCAGGGCTGGCCTGCCTCGAACAGCGTGGCCGCCTTGTAGCGCATCAGATCGGCGGCCTCGACGTTGACGTGGGCCCGCGCGATCGGAAACTGGACGCCCTGGTTCTGGCCGATCGGACGCTCGAACACCACGCGCTCGCTGGCATAGAGCGAGGCGCGCTCGATGAACCAGTGCCCGTCGCCGATGCATTCTGCGGCGATCAGGATGCGCTCGGCGTTCATGCCGTCGAGGATGTAGCGGAAACCCTTGCCCTCCTCGCCAATCAGGTTCGCTGCCGGCACTTCGAGATTGTCGAGGAACACTTCGTTGGTCTCGTGGTTCGGCATGTTGCGGATCGGCCGCAC
>Ga0137410_10002909_pt1 | contig 11589 bp, 7 predicted proteins | sample CZODoug1_16funga_FD_108878 | JGI IMG/M metagenome (GOLD analysis project Ga0137410, IMG submission 108878) | Vadose zone soil fungal communities from Angelo Coast Range Reserve, California, USA - CZODoug1_16fungal (Illumina Assembly) | ecosystem: Environmental > Terrestrial > Soil > Vadose zone... | reverse complement strand
GCCAGGGCTCGCGGATGGCAAGCCCGAATTGACGAGCGAGGTCGTAACCGAACGGCGTTGCACCGATCTTCGGAATCGATAGGCCCCCGGTGGCAACCACCAGAGCCGGCGCTTTGAATTCCCCATTTGCCGTGCGCACGATGAACTCATTGGTATGCTCGGCTTCGTGAATCTTTGTGTTGAGAAAAATGCTCACTCCGGCCTGCCGGCATTCGGCTTCCAACATATTGAGGATGTCGCGGGAAGAGCGATCGCAGAAAAGCTGGCCCAGCGTTTTCTCGTGATAAGGAATGTTGTGCTTCTCCACCAGTGCAATAAAGTCGGCGGGAGTGTAGCGTGCCAAAGCTGACTTGGCAAAATGCGGATTTGCCGAAATGAAGTTCTCCGGACGGCAGTAGAGGTTGGTGAAGTTGCACCGCCCTCCGCCGGAGATCAGGATTTTCTTCCCGAGTCGATCGGCACGTTCCAGCACCGCGACGCGCCGGCCACGCTTGCCGGCTTCGATGGCGCACATCAGTCCCGCCGCGCCGCCACCGAGAATGAGTGCATCGAAGGAATGGGTCATTGAGTCGATAAACAGCGAATCGGCAATCAGAGCTCACATGTAAAACAAGCTCAGTCGCGGCAGGCCGTATTTTTCCAAAAGGCGCTTGTGGACGTATTGTTTTTGCAGTTGCTCGATCTGTGCAGCCGCCATCTTGCGGCGGTACGGCACAAGTTCGCGGTCGGCCTGCGCGCGAACCGTCACAATGTCTTCATCCGGCGTGGCGGCGAGCAATGCCGCGAAAAGTTTCTCTTCGAGCACAGTGAGGTAGCGCTCCAGATCTTCGAGCCTCGAACTGGATCTCTTGCCCTCGACCTCCTGCGCTAGCCGGCGCAGCGTGGCAGCGGACTCTTCCGCGACCGCATGTACCGAGACTCCGAGGGTCCGCGGGAGTTCTGCGGCTTCCAGCCGATCGGCGTTGCGGCGCAGGAACCCGGCGATCGTCTCTGGCTCAAAACCCTGTCCGGCTCTTGATTTGGTTGATCCAGACGCTTCTGGGCTTGCTGTGCCCACTGCCGCTTCTTTCATGTCTTCCGCAGCCGCCAGCACCTCCTGCGAACAGCGTCCCAGGCTATTTATCTTTCGTGTCTTCGATGGGCGCTTTTCGTAGTGCTCAAAAGTCACGTCGATACCGCGAAGCACCGCCTCAAGGGGTATTCCCGCATCTTTCCAGGTCTCAATGAGTACCCAATCAAGCGTAGAGAGCCGCAGGATGCCTCCCCAGCGACGCTGAAAATGTTCCTCGATTTCGGTGAAGTAGTTGAAGTAGTTGAGTTGATCCTCCACGGCGATCAGCGGGTGGAACGCGGAGTGGACGCGGCACGTTCCCTGCCGCCGTCCTTAGCTTTGGAAGAAATTTGCGCGGCCTTCGGTACCAGGCCCGGACGCGCCGCCACATTTCTCTCCCAGATGATGCGCAGCCCTTCGAGCGTAAGAAAATCATCGACAGTCTTGATGTACTTCGATCCTGTGCCGATCATCGGACCGAGACCTCCGGTGGCGATCACTCTCGTCTCGTTGCCCAATTCGCCGAGTAGAAGTTCCAGAATTCCATCCACCAGCCCGAGGTAGCCGTAGTAGAGTCCTGACTGCAAGCTGCCGACAGTGTTCGTCCCGATCACGCGTGTAGGCTTGCGGATTTCCACCCGCGGCAGCCGCGCAGTACGCGAAAAAAGAGCGTCGGCCGAAATGCCGATCCCCGGACAAATCACTCCTCCAAGATATTCGCCCTTAGCGGAAACGCAGTCGAACGTGGTCGCTGTACCGAAATCGACGATCACGCAGGGCCCGCCATACTTCTCGAATGCTGCCACGCCGTTCACAATGCGGTCCGCGCCCACTTCCGCAGGATTGTCATACTGTACCGGCATGCCGGTTTTAACGCCGGGCTCGATCAGCAGCGGCTTCGAATTAAAGTAGTGCTCGCACACCTGCCGCAGCACCGGATCGAGCGGCGGCACTACCGATGAAATCACGATGCCATGAATCTCCGAGGCTTCCAGGCTGGCCATCGAGAACAAATTGCGGAACAGAACCCCGTACTCGTCGACCGTACTGCCCTGCCGGGTGGCCACGCGCCAGTTGGCCACGAGGCGCTCGTAGCGCGGAGAGTCGCCGCCGTCTCCGGGCCGCGCGTTCGCATCCCGGGCAAAGACTCCCAGCACCGTATTGGTATTGCCGACATCGAGAACAAGAAGCATGATTGTCCGTCAGAAGCAATCAGCATTCAGTCACTCGGCATTCAGCCACTCCGGTTTCGTGCTGGCTAAATGCTGAGTGCTAACTGCTTCTTTCACTTCTCTCTCACCGTTCCACTCAGGACCGTCTGCAATCCTTGCGCAGTGCGGACCTTCAGGAAGCCGCGCTCATCCAGGCCTTCCGTCGTTCCTTCGATTTTCGAACCGTTCTCCTCGATGCGAATTTGCTTGCCCCGCACCCACGACGACTGTTCGGCAAAACGCTGTACAATCGACCGTCGCGCATCCGCGTGCTCAAGCAACGAACGATATTCCCCGTCCAGCGATTTTAGCAAAGCCGCAGTCAGTTCCACGCGCGACCACCCGCGCCCCGTCGCCAGCCGCAGAGACGTCGCCTCACCCTCGAGTTCCTTCGGAAAGTTTGCCTGGTTCACGTTAATTCCGATTCCCACAACGACGTATCGCACTCGCGTGACTTCCGCGTTCATCTCGGTGAGAATGCCGCATACTTTCTTGCCTGAAATCAGCACGTCATTGGGCCACTTCAAATCAACGTTGACGCGCGGGTTGATCTGTTCAATTGCCGCGCGCACAGCCAGTCCAGCCGCCAATGAGAGTACCAGCGTGTCGGAAGGCGGCAACGCCGGCCGCAGCACCGCCGAGCAGTAAATCCCGGCCGACCGCTCCGACTGCCAGGAATGCGCGCCCCGCCCGCGTCCCGCAGTTTGTTCCTCGGCAAGAAACACGCTGCCCTCGGCTGCGCCTGCGGCAGCGGCTGCCATGGCCGCCGTATTGGTCGATCCAATCTTGTAGAAATGATGAAGCTGCCCGTCGAAGATGGTGCCACGAAGCATCGGCCCCAGAATCTCAGGCAGCAGCAGATCGGGAACCGACTTCAGTTGATATCCGGTCGCCGGATGACCCGCCACATCCACGCCCAGCCCGCGCAACTGCTGAATCAGCCGCCATACTTCCGAGCGGTTCGATGAAATCTCCTGCGCGATCTTCGTCCCGCTAACCACAACCGTCGCGTGCTCCATCAACAGGCGCGCGATGCGACCAAGGCGAACATCGGTGGGTTGTTCGTGTGGCGCGGGCCTGCCCTGAGCGAAGTCGAACGCGGCTCTCGCCCGCGAAGGCCGGCCCGCGCGAAATGTCCCTATCTTCCTGATGCCGGAATTATGCGCTACCCGCTTCAGAACGACAACCTTCGAAACAAGCTGTTCCTTGTAAATCGAACGTGCGGCGGGTGTTACTTGACCTCGATCGTAGTAACGCTCAGAGCCGGAAGGGTGATGCTCAGCGATGTCCCGCTGACTGCCATTTGCCCGGTCAACACGGGCCTGACAGGATTTTGTCCTTGTGCCGAACTCGCTGTCATTTGGTAAAGGGTAGCGGTGCCGGAGAGAGACAAGCCGTTGATCGCGGTGACCTGCGAGGACTTGGAACGGTTGATGGCCACGAACACTGCCCGCCCGGGAGCGGTGCTATCCAAGCTGGCATAGACCACTACATTCTGAACGTTGCTGGAGGCAGCCGGGAGCGAGGTGTCGCCGAAATCCGCAGTCGCCCCGTCGAAACCGCGAAAAGCTCGAAACCCCGCAAGGATAGAAGGACAGTTTCCCAGCGGCCACAGCGTGGCTGCGTAAACTCCCTGGCTGCCGAAGATACCAAGATTGTCAGCTTGGGCAATGGTCCCGGCGATATGGTTATCGCCTCCGTTTTCGTACTCCGTGATGGAAAGCTTCGTCCCGGGGAATTCCGCGTTGATCTTGGATTGCAGGCGCGGCAGAATTTGAATGGGCTCGCCCAGAACGGCATTCGTGATCCACGAGTTCTCTGTGAATGTAGGATCCCACAAGCTCCGTGGACTCTGCACTATGGCCTGCACCTGGGCGTCGGTCAGGCTCGAACTGGTCAGATTGACAACCCTCGTCGTACCGTCCGTGTTCTCGGAATACCAATGAAAGTCATAGACGTCGATAAGCGGTCTGCCGTAGGTGTCCGATGCAGCCTTCATGGCGAGAAGATATTTGTCGGGAAACCAGTCCGAGCCGTCGGGCGTCGCGACGAGTTCGCCTTGCCAGTTGTAGATACCTCCGAACCCATAGTGAACAGGCCCAAATATCTGGATATCGGGAAACTGGTCTTTCAAAGCCTCAGTGAGAGCAATGGTCTTGGCGATGTAGTTATCCGACGAGACCGGCGTCGATCCCTGCACTTCGAGATGCGTCGAGTTCCAGAGTTCCGGCTCGTTATCCAGACTGACGAAAGTAGGCAATGCCGGGTTGGCGCCGAAGATGCCCAGCCCGGTAAATTTCTGATCCAGGGCCCAGAGAAATTCGTCCATGAACACGTAGGCGTCGTTCGTGGGAGGCGTGGTGGTGAACGGAGCGCTTGTGATGGTACTTTTCTTGTCGACTACGGTTTTGAAGCGCGTCATATCTGGGGGATTGGCGACACTCACCGGGCCGCTCTCGTCGGCGGAGACCAAACCCTGCAATTGGGCAGTCATCACACTCGCCATCCCAAGGCCCTGATCGGCAGCGATAAAGCTGCGCACCCCCTCGGCGGGCGTGCCACTCGCGCTTATGAAATTGTCATTTTGGTAGAAGTAGTCGCTGCCGGCGTTGGAAGCGTTCGTTTCCCAGTTGTACGCGGTCCATCGGTTTCCCCCGGCCCGGTCGATGGTGAGACGAGGCGGTGCGCCTGTCACACCTGTATAAAAGTTGAGCCCGTAAATCCAAGGGGAAATAGGTATCGGCTGGGTGGGATCGACCGTAATCGTCACATCGGGAGCGGCTGACGGCGTTGCATTCGCTTCCGTCGAATTCGCGCTGGCCCCGGCTGAATCGTACGCCGATACCACGTAGTAGTACGTACTGCCATTGCTTACGGTGGAATCTAAGTAGGTTGTTCCGGCCAGGGTGGCGATCCTGGCGTAGGGGCCCCCGGTTACCGTGCTGCGGCTCACGTAGTAGCCGGTGGCGCCGCTGCTGGCCGTCCAAGAGAGGCTGACTTGCAGGTTCCCCGGAGTTGCGGTCAGGCCTGTGGGCGCTGGCGGGGCCGTTCCCTGAGAACCTCCGCCACCCGAATAAGACGACCCGCCACAAGCCAGCGTCAACGACAACCCCGTGATCGCCACAACCTCGGCTACGCGCCAGCTGAGGCTCGTTTCACTCCGTGATTTCATAAGACGTGGTCTCATAAGAAATGTTACTCAAAAAGTAGCTTCCGCCCGGGACTCAAAAGTACGATTCGCGCCCTGTCCAGTTGCTCATGAAGGGAAATCCAAAGGACATGGCGTGGGATGGCATCAAGCCGGTACCACCCGCAGGCTCATGTCTACCGCCTGCGGCGAGTGTGTAAGCAGCCCGACTGAAATGAAATCCACACCAGTCTCCGCGTAGGCACGAACATTCTCCAGCCGGATGCCGCCGGAGCACTCGAGGGGAATGCGGTGCTCCAGTTTCGAACAGCTCTCGACCGCCCGGCGCACGTCTTCCGGAGACATGTTGTCCAACAGAATCGCTTCCGCGCCGTGGGCCAGGGATTGCTCCAATTCCTCCCACGTACGCACCTCGACCTCAAGGATCTGTGACCCGCGCCGGTTGTGTAAGGCGCGCTCGATCGCCGGCACAATGCCCCCTGCCAGCACGATGTGGTTGTTTTTGATCAGAACTCCGTCGGAGAGATCGAGGCGGTGATTCTGTCCGCCTCCGCAGCGCACCGCATATTTGTCGATCACACGAAGCCCGGGGGCGGTCTTGCGGGTGTCGAGAATGCGCGCCTTGGTGCCGGAGACGGCGTCCACGAACTTGCGGGTCAGCGTGGCGATGCCGCTCATGCGCTGCAGGAAGTTCAGGATCACCCGTTCGCACGAAAGAATAACGCGCGCGTTGTGCCGGATCACTGCCACCGACTGTCCCTTGTGCAGCCGCACGCCATCGAAAATTTCCGGATGCGTAGTGACTTCGTAGTGTGAAGTCACAGCGCCGTCGAGCGCAGCATAGACATCGAGAATGCGCCCCACGCAGCCGATCCCGGCCAAAATGCAATCCTGTTTGGCAAGAATGGTCGCAGACGCCCGCTGGTTGGGGTCGATGCATGCATAGCTGGTCGCATCGCGCGTGGCCCGGTCTTCGGTCAGCGCGTTCTCCAGAATCGCGGTGATGCGTCGGCTGTTAAAGTCCATGTTCTGCGAAACTAGCGTAGAGACAGCCACCTCGGCTGTCCAGGCAGCGTCTAAGACGCGCCTGTGTCACGTTAACCCATCCATCTGTTTCCTTATCTTGTCGCGCAGGCTGATCAGTTCTTCTGCGCGACGGCGCAACCCTTCGACCACCTTCGCTGGCGCTTTCGCCAGGAACTGCTCATTGCTCAACTGCCGTTGATTGTTTGCGAACTCCTTCTCAAGCTTATCGAGCTCTTTGGTCAACCGCTCACGCTCGGCGCCTACGTCGATCTTTCTCTCGTAGATGACGTGAACATCAAAGCGCGCGGTGCTGCGCGCACCGGCGTGCTTGGCCAGCGATCCGTCTACAAATGCGATCTTCTCCACATTTGCCAGCCGCTCCACCGCGCCGTGATTCTGCTCAATCATCGCGCGAATGCCGGGTTCATGCGCAAATATCTCGATAGGAACCTTCACTTTGGGCTCAACCTTCAATTCTGCCCGCACATTTCTCAGGTTTACGATTAGATCTTGCAGGATCGCCATCTCGGTCTCGGCGGCGAGGTCGAACTGCTTCTCGTCGGCTTGCGGATATGTCGCCAGTGCAATCGACTTCAGCGGCGGCTTGCCTTCATAAATGGCCTGCCATATCTCTTCGGTGATAAACGGCATCACCGGATGCAGCAGACGCAGCGACGCGTCGAATAAGTTGACCAGATTGCCGCAGGCCACGCGCGCTTGCTCTTTGTCACCGCCGTCCTCAAAGTTTAGCCGCGGCTTGATCAGCTCCAGATACCAGTCGCAGAACTCTCCCCAAAAGAAATCATAGATGCGGTTCGCCGCCTCATGGAAACGATACGTGCTCAGTGCATCATTCACTTCCGCGGCGACTCGATTAAAGCGTGAAAGAATCCATCGGTCTTCCAGAGTTCTACCGTTCAACCCCGCAACACCCGTGTGGAGACAGCCGCCTTCGCCTGCCCTGAGCGAAGTCGAAGGGGCTATCCCGGGCCGCAGGCCAGGCTCCACTCTGTCCACATTCATGAACATGAACCGCGCCGCGTTCCAGATCTTGTTGGCAAAGGCGCGATACCCATCCGTGCGGCTCTCGCTGAAGGCAATGTCGGTCCCCGGCGCAGCCATCGCGGCCAGGGTAAATCGCGTCGCGTCCGTGCCAAAGCGATCGATGATCTCCAGCGGATCGATCACGTTGCCTTTCGTCTTCGACATCTTCTGACGTTCAGCATCGCGCACCAGCGCATGGATGTACACCTGCCGGAAGGGCACGCTGTCATTCTTCTTTTCGGCCCAACCGCTGGCCGCTTTGATCGCCGGATCCTGCTGGTGCCCTTGCATAAAGTGGCAGCCAAACATGATCATGCGCGCCACCCAGAAGAACAAAATCTCGTACGCCGTGATGAGCAGAGTGGTGGGATAAAAAACCGCCTGGTCGCGGGTCTTCTCCGGCCAGCCCAACGTCGTGAAAGGCAGCAGTCCCGACGAAAACCAGGTATCGAGAACATCTGAAACCTGCTCCAGCTTCATGCTCCCGCACTTCGTGCACTTCACCGGTGCTTCCCGCGCGACGATAATTCCTTTGCAGCCATCACACGTCCATGCCGGTATGCGATGTCCCCACCACAACTGGCGCGAGATGCACCAGTCGTAGATATTGTTCATCCAGTTCAGATAAATCTGGCGGTAGTTGTCCGGCACGATCGTGATCTCACCGCTCTCGGCAGCCTCGATCGCGCGGTCGGCGAGGGGCTTGATTTTAATGAACCACTGCTCCGAGAGTCGGGGCTCAACCACGGTTCCACACCGGTCGCACTTCCCGAGGGCGAGCGTGTAATCTTTCTCCCCCACCAGAAATCCCTGCTCCTGCAAATCCGCGAGCACGCGCTTGCGTGCCTCGTAGCGGTCGAGGCCGACGTACGCGCCTGCGTTCTGGTTCATGTGCGCGTGCTCGTCCATCACGTCAATCTGCGGCAGGTTGTGGCGTTTGCCGGCCTGAAAGTCGTTCGGATCGTGCGCCGGAGTCACCTTCACAGCTCCGGTGCCGAACTCCGGCTGTGCCAGTTCGTCGGTGATGATCGGAATCTCACGCTTCATCAGCGGCAGCAGAACTCTCTTCCCGTGCAGATGCGTGTAGCGCTCGTCTTTCGCGTTCACCGCGATCGCAGTATCGCCGAGCATCGTTTCCGGACGCGTGGTCGCCACTGTAATGAACTCGTTCGTGCCCACCACCGGATAGCGAATCTCCCACAACTTTCCCGCAACCTCTTCATGCTTCACTTCGAGGTCGGAGATCGCCGTCTCGCAGCGCGGACACCAGTTCACGATGTATTTGCCGCGATAGATCAGCCCTTCTTCGTACAGCCGGACGAACACTTCGCGCACCGCGCGTGAAAGATTCTCGTCCATCGTGAAGTATTCGCGGTCCCAGTCGACGGAGTCCCCAAGGCGTTTCATCTGGTCGAGAATCGCTCCGCCGTAAAGCTTCTTCCATTCCCACACGCGCTCGACAAACTTCTCGCGCCCCAGGTCCCGGCGTTTTTTGCCTTCTTTGGCAAGTTGCCGCTCCACCATCATTTGCGTGGCGATGCCCGCATGGTCCGTGCCCGGCAGCCAGAGCGTGATGAATCCGCGCATGCGATGCCAGCGCACAACGATGTCCATCTGCGTGTGGTTGAGCATGTGGCCCATGTGAAGGCGGCCGGTAACGTTCGGCGGTGGCAGCAGCAACGTGAATACTGGACGCGTCTCGCCCTCCGGCGGCGTAGGCACGGAAAAGAGTTTTTCCTTGACCCAGTACTCGGCCCAGCGCGTTTCGATCGCGCCTGGCTCGTAAGATTTAGGCAATTCGTGCGGCATCGGGAGTTCAACTGGCAGTCAGGAAAAACCTTCACCGCAGAGGACGCAGACGATCACGGGGTAGATCGGGTTTACCCTGTGCACCTCTGTGCCCTCTGTGGTTAAGACTTTTGATCTTACAGGCGCGAGAAAAGAAGGGTCAAACGGATGAAGGACGTCGGGAATACATCGAAGGCTGGAAAAGCTGAGGCGGACAGCCGATAGCTGCTTACTTCTTCTCCGCCATTTTCCGGGATATCTCCGCCATCAGCTTGGGGCGAAGATCGGCCAGCACGCTGTCCACGATGCTGGCAACGTCTGCGGGATTTTCGCTGGCCGCGCCTGCGGAGGCTTCCTGAACAATTTGTTCCGCGCCCGCCGCCACTGCCCGCGCCGTCTCCGCCGGGCCTGACTCAGACGCTGCAAGTTCCGCGACTTCCGGCCTCACTCCCTCGTCGCCGTTGCCGGTATCGCGGATTTGACGCCAACTCGCCCACGCAGCCGCCGTGCTCTTAACGTCTTCGGAGTCAGGTTTGTTTTCTGGTGCATTTTCCGCCGCTTCTTCCGTAGCTCGGACGATAGGCGCAAAAGCCCGGCTCGTGGATGTTTCTTCCGCTATTGCAGGTTCGTCCTGTGGTGCCGGCTCCTGTATCTGCGCGCCTAATCCGACTAGACCGGCCAGACCGGCGACTTCCGCTTCCGAGACGGGCGTCATGAACTCGGCAACGGGCATCGCTTCTCGATTTGTGCCCGCGAATTCGGGCGACGCGGAGTTTTCAGCAACTGCCTCGACTGTTGCGACTTCCGCTGCGATGGGAGCAGGAGCGTCGGCTTCCAAGGTAGCTGCTCCGTTGGATTCCACGACCGGCTGCGGTTCCTCTTGCGAGACTTCGGCAGCCACAGCAGGCTCGGGTTCTGGAACAGACTCTGACCCAGGAATTGACCCTGCTGCAACCTGCGTTTCCACCGCCTCTTCTGTCCGCTCGGTTGCTGCCCCCGGCTCTTGCACGCTCGCGACAGGTTCTGTCTCCGCGGCGGCAAAAGCCGCATACGCCTTCTGCATCTTTTGCATCTCCTGCTCGAGCGAGATGGATGCCTCATCCCCTTCCAGCCCAACCTGCACCGCCGTCCATCGCGAAGCTCCGCTGCTGTCACCGACAGATTCAGCCGTCGCTGCCATCGTCACGGGATCATCCGAAGCTACCGCCGAACTCTCGCCGTCCCGGGGACGCTCCGTCTGATCTGGAGCCGCGGCATAAGCCACGCTGCCAATCTTGCTTTCTGGCGCTGTTTCCCTCGTCGCGCCCGCTTCCCCGGAGGCGTCGTACTGAGCAACAGGCAGCGCAAGGTCCGTTTCACCTGCTTGAGGCGCCTCGCCTGCCCTCTGTAACTGGGCCGCGGCAGCCGCAATTGCGGCAACTTCTTCCGGAGTCACATCCTTCGGCAAGCCGGCCGGCGTCAGTGCCGCAACATCCACACTTGTATCGGCTGCGGCTGCAGCCTGTTCTTTCTGTTTCGCGACCTGTTCCGCAGCTTTCTCCCCCGCAGTTTCCACTACGGTTCGGAGATCGCGGTTCATGGAGTTGTAGATCGAGGAATCGTCGGCGACTTTTTCTGCGGATTCTGTCTTCTCCTGGGGGAAGCCAATCCGGTTCTTCCATCCATTCTTCTCGCCCGCCGTGCTCCCGCCGCCTCGGCCGGATTCTTCCGCCGCCGCAATCGCACGCGCAAAACGTCCCGGCTTGGAGGGCTCGGCCCGGGGCACCACTTTGTCTTCCATTTTTGACAAAGCGCTCAGCAACTCACTCGCTTCAAATGGTTTGACGATGAAGCCATCCGCCCGCACCCGCTGCGCTTCTTCCGGCTTGAAAGGCTCCAGCTTACCCACGCTGAGCAACACCGGAATCCGCGCCGTTTCCTGCGATTCCTTGAGGCGCTGGCACACCTCCAGCCCGCTGTAGCCGGGCATATAAACATCCAGGATGACGAGGTCGGGTTTCAGCTCGACGATCTTCTTCAGCGCGGCCGAGCCGTTGTTGACGGCAATCACTTCATAGCCCGCGTCGGCGAGGATCTTGCGCCCCATGTTCTGGGCGGTCACACTGTCGTCGGCAAGCAGTATCTTCCGGGCCAAGGAAATTCCTCTGATGAGGGGAGATAACGCGAAGGTAACCTGCCCGTCGACGTAAGTCAATGATCAGACGGGATGTTACCGGGTTACCAGTGGTCAGCACCTACCGCGCAGGGGGCTGCGAACCCGGATGGATGAACGATTGTCCCGGTTAGAACGAGATGACCTTCTTCAGTCCCTTCTTTTTCTT
>Ga0137410_10002901_pt1 | contig 11603 bp, 10 predicted proteins | sample CZODoug1_16funga_FD_108878 | JGI IMG/M metagenome (GOLD analysis project Ga0137410, IMG submission 108878) | Vadose zone soil fungal communities from Angelo Coast Range Reserve, California, USA - CZODoug1_16fungal (Illumina Assembly) | ecosystem: Environmental > Terrestrial > Soil > Vadose zone... | reverse complement strand
GGCTTCTGGCTTCTGGCTTCTGGCTTCTGGCTTCTGGCTTCTGGCTTCTGGCTTCTGGCTTCTGGCTTCTGGCTTCCTTATTTCTTCAGCCGTTGCTCGAGCTTGTCGACTTCTTGCTCGAGTTCTTTCGGCATGCGGCTCCCGAACCCTGCGAAGAAGTCCTTGATCTTGGGCACCTCGGCGAGCCATCCCTTTACGTCTATTTCAAATAGCTTAGCGAGGCTTTCCCCGGAAATATCGAGGCCCTTCGTATCCAGTGCGCCCGGCGCAGGCAGACGGCCGATCGGCGTCTCGACGGCCTGTGCGGAGCCATTGCACCGTTCAAAGACCCACTTCAGCACGCGGCTGTTTTCGCCGTAGCCCGGCCAGAGGAACTTGCCTTTATCGTCGCGCCTGAACCAGTTGACGTAGTAGATCCTGGGCAGGTTCGCTCCTCTCGTGGCACCGATCTTGAGCCAGTGAGCGAAATAGTCGCCCATGTTGTAACCGCAGAAGGGAAGCATGGCCATGGGGTCGCGCCGGAGCTGGCCGACTTTGGCCGTGGCGGCGGCCGTTGTTTCACTGCTGGCTGTTGCCGCGAGGAAGGTTCCATGTTGCCAGTCGAAGGACTCGGTAACGAGGGGCACGACGCTGGCGCGGCGGCCGCCAAACAGGATCGCGTCGATCGGCACACCCTTGGGATCTTCCCATTCTTTGGCAATGACCGGGCACTGGCTGGCCGGTGTTGTGAAGCGGGCGTTGGGATGCGCGGCCGCGCGGGGCGATGCCGGTGTCCATGGCCGCCGGAGCCAATCGGTCAGCTCTTCCGGCTTTTCGTCCGTCATTCCTTCCCACCACACATCGCCGTCGGGTGTCATGGCGCAATTGGTGAAAATGGAATTCTTCGTGACGGTGAGCATGGCATTCGGATTGGATTTCATGCCCGTGCCCGGTGCCACACCGAAGAAACCGGCTTCGGGATTGATGGCATATAGCCTGCCGTCAGGCCCGAATTTCATCCAGGCGATGTCGTCACCAATCGTTTCCACTTTCCATCCCGGCACTGTGGAAATCAGCATCGCCAGGTTCGTTTTGCCGCACGCCGAAGGGAACGCGCCGGTGATGTATTTGGCCTGGCCTTCGGGGCTCGTCAATTTCAGGATGAGCATGTGCTCGGCGAGCCAGCCTTCGTCGCGAGCCTGGACGGACGCGATGCGCAACGCATGGCACTTCTTTCCAAGGAGCGCGTTTCCGCCGTAGCCGGAACCGAACGAGGAAATCTCGCGCGTCTCCGGAAAATGGCAAATGTACTTGTACTTGGAGTTGCAGGGCCAGGCCGCATCCTGCTCATTGGGTTCCAGCGGCGCCCCTACGGAGTGCAGCCCTTTGACAAACTCTCCATCGGTGCCGAGCGCTTCGAGCACTTTCGCGCCGACCCGAGCCATGATATGCATGTTGGCGACGACGTAGGGCGAATCGCTGATCTCCACGCCAATCTTTGAGATCGGTGAACCCAGGGGCCCCATGCAGTATGGAATGACGTACATCGTCCGGCCCTGCATTGATCCGGTAAAAAGCTTCGTGAGCTTCTCCCTCATCTTTGCAGGCTCCTCCCAATTGTTATTGGGGCCGGCTTCTTCCTTTGTAGCGGAACATATGTAGGTCTGATCTTCGACGCGAGCGACGTCCAGAGTGGTCGAGCGAACCAGGATGCTGTTGGGCCGCTTCTCGGGGTTGAGAGCAATGGCCGTCCCGGCATGCAGCATGAGCCGCTGCATCTCCTGATATTCCTCCTCGGAGCCATCGCACAAGTGGACCCGGTCCGGCCGGCAAGTGGCTGTAACCTCTTCAACCCACTGCGCTAGTCTCTTGTTCTTGATTTTTCCCGAGACTTCATTTACCGGAGATTCGTCGACCTGCGGATTTATCATGCATACCTCTCTGTCCGGATGAAGCAGTATTTCTACCATAAAATTATTTCATAACTTTACCTTTTATTTGGCTTAGGTTAACTTTTCCCGCGCATGAACGAGGGAACTGCATATAGATCGGTCGCAGAACTGGGCCGGATGCTCAGAGCGAAGCAGATCTCACCTGTTGAGCTTACGCGGGAATATATCACCAGAGCTCAAAAACTCAACCCCACACTATTCGCCGTTGTGACCCTCACGGAAGAGCTCGCGATGTCGCAGGCACGTGCGGCGGAAGCGGAAATGATGAAGGGCAAGTTTCGAAGCCCGCTTCATGGCATCCCGTGGGGAGCGAAGGATCTGTTCGCGACGAAGGGTATTCCGACCCAGTGGGGTTGCCCGGCGTATGAGGGCCAGGTCTTCGGATACGATGCGACTGTTGTTCGAAAACTTCAGGACGCCGGCAGCGTATTGATGGCGAAACTGGCTGTGGGCGAACTTGCGAGCGGCGCCCGCTGGTTTGGCGGCACAACGCGGTGTGCCTGGGACTCCACCAAGTCGAGCAGCGGCTCTTCGGCCGGTCCCGGATCGGCGACGGCGGCGGGTATGGTGGGTTTCTCCATTGGAACCGAAACACTCGGTTCCATCATTTCTCCGTCCTCGACCAACGGCGTCGTTGGGCTGCGTCCGACCTATGGACGAGTCAGCCGATACGGCGTAATGGCCTTGAGCTGGACCATGGACAAAGTGGGTCCCATGTGCCGCACTGTCGAAGACTGCGCCATGGTTTTCGAGCAAATCATGGGCACCGATCCACTGGATCCGACGAGCGTCGATGCACCCTTCAGGTTTTCCACTCAATCCCCGGTCAAGGGCAAGAAGATCGGCATCCTTCGTGAAGAATTCAATTCGGTGAACGATCCCGAAGTGTCGATGATCTTCAGAAACGCGCTGCGGGTGCTCGAATCGCAGGGCGCAATTCTGGAGGAAATCGATCTCGAGGAATATCCGTACCAGGATATTGCTCGCTTTACGATGAATGTGGAAGCAGCCTGTGTTTTCGAGCCGCTCTGGAAGTCCGGCAGGATCGAGATGTTGATCAACAAACAGCGCGCCACGGACTTTACCGTAGCACGCTTGCTGCCGGCGATGGACTATTTGAAGATGCAACGTATCCGCGTCGAGATCTGCGAATACGCCAGGAATTTGCTCGGGCGCTACGCCGCGCTTGTCGCACCGAGCCAGAACACTGCGGCAGGTCCCGCGGATCCGCCTCTTATGGATGCCCTCACCAGCGGAGCCACGATAAGCAGCAAAGGTGGCAGCAGCGCGTTCAGCAATATTTCCGGTTTACCTGCTATTTCGGTTCCCTGCGGATTCACGACCGATAACCTGCCATTAGGTCTTCAGTTCGTTGGCTCCGCGTTCGATGAAGCGGGCCTTCTTCGGCTCGCTTATGCCTATGAGCAGGCGAATAGCTGGTACGAACGCCATCCGCGCCTGTGAGGAATTCGGGAAAGCGTATTCCCCTCCTTGAAAAGGAGGGGTGGACGCGCCATCAAGAAATGCTGCGAAGCCTACTTTGACAGGCGCGGACGGGGTGGTCAGTTCGGCGAAACATTTCGTGTGAGCGACCACCCCGTCACCCCTCCTGTATCAGGAGGGGAGTACGTTTCCCGTGATTCTTATTCTTCTCCCCAACTTCTCTATCCTCACCCTTGTCCCCGCCTTTTTCCCTGGCACTCCAACGTCACTCTTGTATGATCCGCCGCAGGACAATCGAATGACCATCCTTGGGCGTCTCGATCATTGGAAGGCCGCAGGGGCAATCACGGAGTTGCAGTACAACACGATCGCCCCGCTGGTCCGCAAGGATCGGTTCTCCGTCTTCATTGAACTGAACGCACTTCTGTACCTGGGCGTACTCTCATTTGTCGGCGGACTGGCCTGGGTCGCGCAGAGCTATTTCGCCACGCTTGGCGATGCCGTGATTCTGTCCGCGCTGACCCTCGTTCTGGGCGTTTCCTTTTACTACTGCTTCTCGAAAGCGCCTCCCTATTCCTCCGGCGAAGTGGAATCTCCAAATCTCGCATTCGACTACGTGCTCTACCTTGGCTGCCTCGTCTTCGGAATCGAACTCGGATACCTGGAAACCCGGTTCCACCTGCTCGAAGACTACTGGGACTTCTATTTGCTTTTTTCCTCCGTCCTCTTTTTCGTTCTCGCTTATCGCTTCGACAACCGCTTCGTTCTCTCGCTGGGGCTCTCGAGTCTGGCCGGATGGTTTGGTCTCCGAATCTCTCGCATTGGCTTCATCTACGGCGACTCACTAAGACCGTACGCTATCGCGTACGGGTTCCTGGTTGCAGGCGCCGGTGCATGGTTCCACACGCGCAGCATCAAAAGGCATTTCACGGAGACTTACTTTCATCTTGCCGCCAACGTCCTCTTTGTATCGCTTGTATCGGGAGTGATTGATGGCCGCAGGACAGTTCTCTACCTGCTCGGGCTTTTGGCGTTGGCAGCGGTTTCCATCATTGAAGGTGTGCGTTTCCGCCGGTTCGCATTCGTAGTTTACGGAACCATCTACAGCTACGTCGGAATCAGCGCTGAAGTTCTACATGATCTCCATGAATTTACACCTGTCCTGATGTATTTCGTGATTTCAGGATCTCTGGTGGTCCTCGCAATGGTTTTGCTGGCCCGGCGGTTTGGCCGCGAAGAATGAGACGATACGATCCGGCTGATGAAGAACGAATCCGCTCCAGGAGTCTTGTCCGCGAATGGACTCGTTCCGGTCTTCTGGCTGCCGCACAAATGGCACACCTGGAAGCCGGCCTCCGCGTGGACTTGCGCCGGACGAATCTGTTTCTACGGTTAGTCCTCTTCTTGTTCGCACTACTCATCGTGGCCGCGTCCGTGCTGCTGATCATCACGTTTTCTGGTACGAAGGATGACGAGAACATCGCGATACTCACAGCTATCGCGTCGCTGGCGTGTCTTGGCCTCGCCGAATATCTGATCGCGCGTTTTCGTTTGTACCGCTTTGGTGTGGAAGAGGGATTTGCGGTCGCGGCAGTTGCTTTACTCACCGTCAGCGCCGTGTTCATGGCATCCAGGGTTCGAAACGGACGGCCGGGCGAGTCCCAGGTCCTTGCAGGCCTGATCGTTGCCGCCCCGTGTGCTTTTGCAATCTATCGCCGTTTTGGCTACATCTACGCGGCGCTGGCAGCCATCGTTTGCGCCGCCCTGATTCCCTTTCACACATCTCTGTCGCCGGAGATGCAACGGACGGCCGCCGCCGGGATCCTCGTACTCGTTTTTGCAACCGCCCGCGTAAAACATCTCCTTCATGGCGACGAGTTCCCCGGCGACGAATACGGAATGATTCAGGCCGCCGCCTGGGCCGGCCTCTATTTCAATTTGAACCTCCAGATTTCTTTCGGCAGGATCGGGGGATGGTTTTATTGGTCCACGTACGCACTCATCTGGCTTCTTCCGACCACCGGCCTCCGTATGGCTCTGCGGGATCGAGATCGTTTGCTGCTGGATGTCAATCTGGCCATGGCGCTGGTCACCATCGCGACGAACAAGTCGTACCTTGATTTGCCCCGCCAGCCCTGGGACCCGATCCTGTTTGGCGTCTTCCTGATGGCCGCCGCAATCACGATTCGTCGCTGGCTATTGAAAGGGCCCGAAGGCGAGCGCTATGGTTTCAGGCCGTTACCCCTGCTCACCGCAGAGCGACGCGCGCTGGCAGTCGTCAGCGCAGCTTCGGCCATTGTCCAGCCCGATATTCCGGCCGCGCCTGCCGCTCCAACGAAGCCCGAATTGGGTGGTGGCCGCTCGGGGGGTGGAGGAGCCAGCGGCAGCTTCTGATAGAATCCCCGGCATGGACGAGCAACTTCGAGAATTGCGAGACATCATCCGCAAGAAATCGCTTCGAATCGGGAATTTCACGCTAACGTCCGGAAAGAAGAGTTCCTATTACCTCGATTGCAGAACCACGACACTGGATCCGCGTGGAGCGCTGCTTATCGCACGCCTGATCCTCCAGAATCTTCAGAAGCACAACATTGAGGCCGACGCCATCGGCGGACTCACGATGGGCGCGGATCCCATTGCTACCGCGGTGGCCGTGGTGAGCGGCCTTGATGGGCGGCCGGTGCCGGCGTTCATCGTACGAAAAGAAACCAAAACTCACGGGACGCAGAAATTCATCGAAGGCTATGACGGCAAAGCGGGCTCGCGTGTGATCGTCGTCGATGATGTCTGCACGACCGGAGATTCCATCCTCAAGGCAGCGGAGAAAGCCGAGCAGGCCGGCTACCTGGTGGTGGCGGCATTCTGCGTGGTCGATCGCGAAGAGGGAGGCACGGAGCTCATCTCCAAGAAATATCCGTTCTACGCTCTCCTCACCGCAAAGGAGCTGTTGAAAGATGCTTAATCTCGCGACGCTTACTATGTTGATGGCAGCCACGTTCCTGCAACAGCTCGACTCTCGCGAACCCATCACCTTTTTCATAGAGGATGGTAAAGGCGTACCCGGCTACCGGGACTCGGATCGCGAGCTGGCGAAGATGGCACTCGACGCGTGGTCGCGCGAAAGTTCGGGCAAGTTGAAATTCACGGAAGCCAAAGAACGCGATGCCGCTCTCTTGGTCATCCGGTGGGTTTCACCGAATCAGGGACTATTCGGCGAAACGCAGCGCATTTTCGTCAAGGGCAAAGCCGGAGCGAATGTTTACGTCATGCCTCAAGTGGCGCAGCTCGGCGATCCTCTGGCCAGTCGCGCCGTTGCAGACGGCCTTCTGCGTGACACGATCGTATACCTCACTTGCGTACACGAGCTGGGTCATGCCGTCGGCATGCAGCATACGCGTAATTTCCCCGACATCATGTACTTCTTCGGATTCGGCGGCGATATCGTCGATTACTTCATGCGGTATCGAAGCAAGCTTCAGGCGCGGACCGACATTGCGAAGTATTCCGGCCTTTCGGCCAGTGATATCGAGGTCCTGCGGAGGTTGTACAGGGAGTGACCGCGGATCTGCAATCAACGCGGGCTAAAGCCCGCGACTACATTTGGGAACCAGGTTGAGTCCTAAATGTAGTCGCGGGCTTTAGCCCGCGTTGATTTGCAGATCCGCGGCTGAGAACGGAAGAGTCCTCGCTAACGACGTTGCAGCAGAGTTATGACGGCGAGTTGTCCCAGAGCGCCAAGCGTTGTCTGCGCGGAATTGAAGCCGAAACGAAAGTCTTCCTCGGCGTAGCTCTCGTATTTGTCGGTGGGTTGATGGTGGTTCGGGTTTGAACCGCGGACAATCTCGATGACCCTTTCGTTTTCACGGACGCTCACAGAGGCTACCAGGTCCTCGAAGCGTATCGAATCCGTGCCCGCCATGTCCGTGCCGATCGTTGCGGGATAGTCCCGGGCGTGCGTTCGGTTCGCGGCGTGAAGCGTCGCCGCCAGTTTCGCGGAGTCGGCCGCCATTCGGGAGTCCTTCTGGTACTCGATGTCGATGTCCGCGTCCCGCGTCTGTTTCGGCCCGGGAGGCATGCCGTGGTCGAACATCATCATGTCGTGCTGGATGACGCCAAGCCATTTCGGTTCGGCTGCGGTACCCTGAAGCGGTGCGCGTTCGAGCGCATATGTCCCGCTGCCGTCCATCCCGAATTCCTCGTTGTTCCAGAAAATAAATCTCACGGAGCGATTTGTCCTGACGTCGGACATTCCCAGAACCCGGGCCAATTCGAGCACGACCGCACAGCCGGAGCCGTCGTCGTCCGCCGCCTCGCCGCCGCCGCGGCCGTCCATGTGCGCAGAGACGATGTACATCTCCAGAGGCAGGGTTGTACCGATCTTTGTCGCATAGATGTTTTCAAGAGGCCCGCTGCCGGACATAAAGCGGTGTCGCACGACGTTGGTGTACCCGAAACTTTTGAGTTCTTTCTCGAGCCAGTCGATCGCAGCGCGATTGCGCTCGCTTCCCTGCATTCGATCGCCGAACTGCGTCAGCCCTTTGATGTGCGCCTTGAATGCTGCGAGATCAAGCCGACCGACGGCGGTGCGCACCGGGTCCGGCGGCGCGTTCCGCGTTTGGCTTGAAAGCATTGATGTAAACCACAAAGACACAAAGGCACAAAGAAAGGCCGCAAACAGAATTCTTTGATGCGGCCTTTCTTTGTGCCTTTGTGTCTTTGTGTTTACCCTTTTCACGCAAACATGTCGAAAGGCTCAAAGCTGCCTTTGAGGAGATCCTGGGTGTTCTTATAGCCCAGCCAACCTGCGATCATCGTGGCGTACACACGGCGGAAATCGGTCGTGTACATCAGGTTGTCGCCGGGATCGAGCGCGGTGAGGCTCGGGATCTTGCCGTAGTGGCCACCCTTGACATGATTACCGGCAACGAACATCAGGTTGGCCGCGCCGTGGTCCGTACCCAGGCTGGTGTTTTCCGGAACGCGGCGGCCGAATTCCGAAAAGATCATCAAGACTACATCCTTATCCCGCCCGATGCGTTTCAGATCCTGCATGAACGCCGATACGGCGTCCGAGGTGTAGGTCAACAGCCTTTGGTGCAGATCGTTCTGAAACACGTGTGTATCAAAAGCGTTGTTGCGATACGAAACGTAGTAGAGACGTGTCGGCATTCCGGCGTCGATCAGGGCCACGACCTTTGGCAGGTCGAGGCTGGCAATTCCGTAATCGACAGGGGACTTGTAATTGGCCCATGCCTGCCGGACCAGCGCGGAAGCGTCGTTTGCGCTCCTGGCGATATCCAGCAGGTAACGGCGCGAAGGATTCGTGACCTGACCGTTGTCGGCCACCTGGCCAAGAACATCGCGCTCTTCGGAAAACGCTTCGCGCATGAACTTATTCGGGTCGTCAAAGACCACCGGCACGTGAGTTTTGCTGCGGACCGCCAGAGACTGATGGGAGTCGATATTCACCAGGAAGTTCGACGGCGCGTCCGGCCGGATCGCATCCGCGACGCGTCCGACCCAACCGTACTGCTCGCCGCTGTTCGGCGCCGCGGTTTGCCAGTATGCCATCGACGTGAAGTGCGAGAACGACGGGTTGTCGTACCCACAGCCGTGGACGATAGCCAGTTTGCCATCCTTGAAGAGCCGCTCGAAACCCACCATGCCTCGATTGAAACCGAAGTGGTCGTCGATCTTGCGCAGCCCGGCTGCCTTCAGGCCGATGGTTGGGCGAAGCCGGTAGTAGGCATCGTCGCCGTAGGGCGCCACTGTGTTCAGACCGTCATTTCCACCGGACAATTCCAGGACGACCAGAATCCGTCCGTTGTCGGCCGCCTGCGCTGCCAGAGCTTCCGCCGCACGGCCGAAAATCGATGGCGCGCGATACATTCCCGCCGCGCCGACGCCCAGGCCGCACAATCCTGCCCGGAGCAGATCCCGGCGTGTCAGACCATTCACAGAGAGCGAGTGCTTTCTCATAAATGCTCCTTAGTCGAGCTGATATTCCGGCTGGCTCATTATCAGGTGCAGCACCAGCCGCAGAGAATCTTCCATGTAGGTTCGGGCCACGGCAATGTCCGGGGTCCCCAAATCTTCGTCCAGGAAACGAACGAGCATCCGGTGCGCGTCATCGCCAGGCGCCACCCGCATGAACCGGTGGATGAAATAATCGACGACCTCGGTCGTGTTCTTGAGTTTGGCGTCCAGCACCATCTTACTGAGGTCGATGCTGGCAGCGTGGCGCGGAATCGGCTTGACCTTCTCGATTGCCATCTGCCAGCCGCGGAATGAGCCATAGCGTGTGTTGAAGTCCTCGTCGCGGTCGGCGGCCATGTTCGATTCCGCGATGATGGCGCCCTCACCTGCGCGGGAAGGCGTCGTCGCTGACGTCAAGTCCAGACCCCGGCGGATACGATCCGCCACGCTTCGGATCTCCTCACTTCCGTTGTAGCGATCCGGCGGAATGAAGTTGACGTCCGGAAACAGGACGTCGCGCGCGAAGTTGCCGCGCTCCAGCAGCAGCCCCGGCGTGACCCAACTGCGTCCCTGAGCCCAGCCCGCGACGGTCGGGGGCCGGAACAGCAGTTGCCCCAGCGCGTTGGTAGCTGAATTGAAGTCCGGCACGCCGGGCACCTCCGTGAGACCGAGCCTCCGATAAGTCGAAATCGCCAGTAGAACCGGGCCCTTGATCTGTGTTCCCACGGATGCCGGGCTGTAAAAGTCCTTCGAAAGAAGGATCGTGTCCAGCAGCGGCACAATCTCGTAATTCGAATTGCGCAGGACGGCCCCCAGCTTTTCCTGCAATTCCGGGGAGAGGTCTTCGCGCACAAGGAAGCGGTAGATTTTTCCAGCGATGAACTTCGCCGTTACGGGCTGGTCCATGATGATCTTGATGACGTCGACTCCATCGAAATTGCCGGTGCGGCCCAGGAAAGTCTTCGGACCGCCGTCGTGTTGTGCTGCGTTAACGACGAAGTCGAGATCGACATAATTCCATCCTGTGAATGCGCGCGCAGCTTCACGAATGTCCTTCTCCGTGTAGTTGCCGACTCCCATTGTGAAGAGCTCCATGATCTCTCTCGCGAAGTTTTCGTTGGGAGCTCCCTTGACGTTAACGCCGGCGTCCAGGAAGGTCAGCATCGCCGGATCCTTAGCCACGGCGATCATCAAGTCCCGGAAGTTGCCCGTCCCCTGCGCCTGGAAAATCTGAAGTTCTTTCAGCAGCTTCCGGTAATCCCGGACCTTGGCTTCGTTAACAGCGAAATGACCGTGCCAGAAGAGTGCCATCTTCTCCTCGAGCGGACGGTTTGTCCGGACCATGCGGTTGGCCCACCAGTAGCCAACACGGTTGGTCTCGAGCACGCTGGCGCGAAGCCAGTAGAAGAACTCGTTCACGACAGGCTGAAGACGCCGGTTGCCGCTGGGCTTGACCTTGATACCAAGGGCCTCACCCTTTGCCTTAGCCAGATCGGTAACGGCCGGCCGGCTTGGAGGGAAGGGTTCCAGGCCGGGATCGTGAACACCCGACTCGTCGAAGGGCAGCAACTGGCTGTTGTCAATGTTCTGGAAATGGACCAGCCGCCGGACCGCTTCTGCGGGAGTCAATTTTGCCAGTGCGCTGATCTCCTCAGGCGTGCCGCTGAAGCCCGCGCGCTCCAGGAGATGTGCCGCCAGATCGTAGTTCCAGTCGGCCGGCGTGATCGGCGTGAGGTCGTTCTGCCACCGCGCAGGCCCCGCGGCCTGAGATTGGCCGGGAATCGGATTCGCCGCTGCAAAAGCCGTGACGGCCAGTGCGGCCGTAAGCCACTTCAGTTTGCGAAGCATGGGAAGTCCCTCCGGATGTGACGATCGATGCTGCGTCATTCTAGTTCCAGAGGGTCACAGTAAGCAATTTTTGTCGTGAGCCGCGGATTACGCGAATTACGCGGATGGGCGCGCAATCGCACTGTATTCCCGTCCGTATCAGATCCAGCGCGCCCATCCGCGTAATTCGCGTAATCCGCGGCTCAAAATCCCTTGCCCGATATATATTATCCCCAAGTATGAACAGCCTCGGATTTCTCGAAACCGCCTGGCGGGACCTGCAATATGCGCTGAGAACGATGCGAAAGAATCCCGCCTTTGCTCTGACTGCAGTGCTTACGCTGAGTCTTGGAATCGGTGGCAGCACAGCCATGTTTACGATCATCCACTCGGTCCTGCTGAAGCCGCTCGAGTACCAGGATCCCG
>Ga0137410_10002900_pt1 | contig 11604 bp, 10 predicted proteins | sample CZODoug1_16funga_FD_108878 | JGI IMG/M metagenome (GOLD analysis project Ga0137410, IMG submission 108878) | Vadose zone soil fungal communities from Angelo Coast Range Reserve, California, USA - CZODoug1_16fungal (Illumina Assembly) | ecosystem: Environmental > Terrestrial > Soil > Vadose zone... | reverse complement strand
TCGAACTTGACCCGCTCTGGGGAAACGCCGAGCGCGTCCGCCGCCACCTGCGCCATCACGGTGTACGTGCCGGTGCCGATGTCGACCGCGCCGCTTTGCACGACTGCGCTCCCGTCGGCCAAGAGCCGCGCCACCGCGGAGGCCTTGTTGAAGTTGGCCGGATAGGAAGCGGTGGCCATGCCCATCCCCACCAGCCAGCCGTCGCGCCGTGTCGCGCGCGGCGAGGGTTTGCGCGCTCCCAGCCGAAGCGCTCGGCGGCCATCCGGTAGCAGGTTCGCAGCGACTTGCTCGAGAAGGGCTTGCCGTTGGACGGATCGACCTCGGCGTAGTTGCGCAGGCGCAGCTCCATCGGATCCATCTTCAGCTCATGGGCCAGCTCGTCCATCGCCGACTCGAGCGCGAAGCTGCCGCTCGATTCACCGGGCGCGCGCATGTAGGTAGGCGTGCCGATGTCGAGTCGGACCAGCCGGTGGCGCGTCTCCAGCGCCGCGCTCGCGTACATGTGGCGGCTGACGGATGCGGCCTGCTCCAGGAAGATGTCGAACCGGGACGTCGTCGAGGTGCTCTGGTGGGACAGCGCGGTGAGCCGCCCGTCCTGCGTCGCCGCGGCCCGCAGGCGCTGGCGGACGCGAGGACGGCCGCCCACCATGCCGAACATCTGTTGCCGCGTGAGCACCAGCTTGACCGGCCGGCCCACCTGCTTCGCCGCGAGCGCGGAGAGCACCACGTGCGACCAGACCGAGCCCTTGCAGCCGAATCCACCTCCCACGAACTTGGTGAGCACCCGCACGTTCTGGGGCCGCAGGCCAAAGGCCTTGGCGAGCTTCTTGCGGACGCCGAAGACCCCCTGCGTGGCGTCGTAGACCGTGACCCGGTCGGGCCCGCTCCACACCGCGATGGTGGCGTGCGGCTCGATGGGGTTGTGCGTCTCGGGCGGCATCTCGTAGGTCTGGTCGATGCGGGCCGCGCCCCGGCTCAAGCCCCCCTCGACGTCGCCGTGCACCTCGTCGGCAGGGAACGTTCCCGCGGAGCTGAACGTCTGCTGCGGAAAGGCCCGGTCGATCTCGTCGTCGAGCCGCACGGTGAACTTCTCCGGCTCCTCCCGCGCGCGCACCAGCAGGGCCGCGTGCGTGGCGCGCTCGAGCGTGTCGGCAACCACAACCGCGATGGGCTGGTTGCTGTAGAAGATGCGGTCGTCTTGCAGCGCCTGCACGACGCGGTCGCTCAGATCGACCGCCCCCTCGCCGCCGGGAAGGCGTATCGCGTTCTGGTGGGTGAGCACCGCCAGCACGCCGGGCTCGCGCTCGGCTGCGGCGGTATCGATGGATGCAACGCGGCCGCGGGCACTCCTGCTGGTGACCATCACCGCGTACGCGACGCCCGCCACCTGCACCTCCGCCGAGTACCTCGCCTGGCCGGTCACCTTGGCGCGCCCGTCGGCGCGCACCAGCGGCTTTCCCACCGAGGTCTTCATGTCGCCTCCGCCGCGCGCCGCAGGGCCCGCACCGCCGTGCGTCTGGCCAGCTCCACCTTGAAGGCGTTGTCGGGCCGCGTGCGCGCCCCGCGCAGCGCGATCTCCGCCGCGCGCCCGAACGCCTCGGCCGAGGGCGCCTGGCCGACCAGTGCCGCCTCCGCCTCCGGGACCCGCCAGGGTTTGGTGCCCACGCCGCCCAGCGCCAACCCCGCCGCGCGGATCCTGCCTCCTTCGACGTGCAGCGCGGCCGCGCAGGAGGCGAGCGCGAAGGCGTAGGAGGCGCGGTCGCGCACCTTGAGATAGCGCGATCGGGCGGCCTGCGGCGTCGCCGGCACGAACACCGAGAGGATGAGCTCGCCCGGCGCCAGCGCGAACTCCCGTTCCGGGTGCTCGCCGGGAAGCAGATGCAGCTCGGCGAAGGGGATGTCGCGTTCGCCCGCAGCTCCGCGCACCCGGACGGTGGCGTCCAGCGCGGCCAGCGCCACGCACATGTCCGAGGGATGCGCGGCGATGCACCGGTCGCTGGTGCCGAGAATGGCGTGCATGCGCGTCCAGCCCTGCAGCGCGTCGCAGCCCGCACCGGGGTCTCGCTTGTTGCAGGCGGTTGCGAGGTCGCGGTAGTAGGCGCAGCGCGTGCGCTGCAACAAGTTCCCGCCCACGGTGGCGGCATTGCGTAGCTGCGGCGAGGCGCCGGACAGCAGCGCCTCGCTGAGCGCCGGCAGCTTCTTCTTCACCTCGCCGTTCTGGGCCACGTCGGTGTTGGTGGCGAGCGCTCCGATGCGCAGCCCGCCGCCTTCGCTGTCGATGCGCGTCAGCGCGAGGCGGCCCACGTCGACCACCCGCGCCGGGTGGAGCACCTCGAGCTTCATCAAGTCCACCAGCGAGGTGCCTCCGGCGAGGAAGGCGGTGTCGGGCGCCGATCCGGCGCGGAGGGCATCGTCGATGCCGGAGGCGCGCTGGAACTGGATCAGGCGCATCGGTCAACTCCTCCCCACGGCGCCGCGCACGGCGGCAACGATGTTTGGATAGGCGCCGCAACGGCAGAGGTTGCCGCTCATGCCCTCGCGGATGGCGTCGTCGTCCAGCGGCTGCCCCTTGTGCTCCGCGAGCAGGGCCACCGCCGAGAGGATCTGGCCCGGCGTGCAGTAGCCGCACTGGAATGCGTCCTGCTCGAGGAACGCCGCTTGCATCGGGTGGAGGTCCTCGCCGCGCGCGAGGCCCTCGATGGTCGTGATCTCGCGCCCCTCGTGCTGGACGGCGAGCGCGAGGCAGGAGTCGATGCGCTTGCCGTCCACCAGCACGGTGCAGGCGCCGCACTGGCCCATGTCGCAACCCTTCTTGGTGCCGGTGAGGCCGAGGTTCTCGCGCAGCGCATCGAGCAGCGTCACCCGCGACTCGATGCGAAGCACGCGGCGCTCGCCGTTGATCACCAGCGCCACGTCGATCAGGCCCGGGTCGCTGGAGGCCGTCTGCACCCCTCGCTGCTCGGGGGCCCGCGGCGATCCCGCGCAGGCGTCGAGCACGGCGGCGGCCACCCCCGCCGCGAGCGCCCAGACCAGCAGCTCGCGCCGGCCTACCCCGCGCGCGGGAGCGCTGGCGCGAGCAGCGTCGCGCAGCGCGCACAGCAGCATCCACTCCACGTCGGCGGAGGCGTCCAGCGTGCGGCACAGGCGCGCCTGGCCTTCGCCGTCGAGGACCACCAGCGTTGCGCGGTCTGGAGGCGCCCCGTGCCGGGCCCAGAGCGCGGGGGCGGGGCGCAGCGGCTGGGGAGAATCCCCTGGGCGCAGCAACGTTCCGCCGTCGGGCCGAAGGATTGCGAGGCTCGCTCCCAGCCCGCGCAGCTCGGCTAGCAGCGCTTCGCTCGGCCGCGGGCAGGTCGAGCCGGAAGCACCTGGGCAGAAGGCGAGCACCCAGGGAACGCCGCCGCAGATCGGGCGAAACTCGCCGTCGCTGATGTCCATGGCGCCTGCGCACGGTTGGACTCGTGCAGCGCTTTACTTGGCCAGCGTGCACCGCCGATGCAACTCCAGACCGGCGCGTCAGCGGCTGCTCGGCAGACGGCCGCCGCCAGACCCCGGATGGGCTGAGGAGCATCCCTCTATTGATTGGTCACTTCTCGCCTCGTCTACGCGGCTAGTTCGAGCGCAGCGATGCGCCTGGCCTCGTCGCTCCGAGCACGACCGAACTGAATCTCTGTTGCTATTCGAGGGCGGCGGCGATGAAACGCCATCTCGGACTGACCCGCCGCGTGCACGCATCGCACCGCGTCCGCCCCGGGGCGGATAACCTCACTCATCCTGACGGAACCCCCTCCGCGGCGGCAACCCGGTCGACCGATGCGCGCGCTCGTTCCATGAACGTGCGACCGTACAGCTGGTCCGCTGCGTGTTGGTTGTGCGCACGGCAGAGCAAGCGGATCCGGTCCGCCCGGTGGCGATGTGTTCGCGCGAATCCGTCGCGATGATCGAATTCCAGAGCGCCTGTCTCACTACACCTGCCGCCATGCTCGTCGGTGAACGTGCAGCGGCCGCCGTCGCGCTCGAAGACCTCGCGTTTGATCGCGTTCGGGACGTGACGCGAAGACGATGCGTCCGCTCGTTCGGCGGGAGCCTGTCGCGCTTTTCGACCCGTCGCGAATCGCTCCTTCTTGACCTGTTCGATCAGGAGGTCGAGTGCCTTCTCGAAGATCGTCGCCAGGTCTCCGTCTGGGATGCGGTGGCGGAGCAGTTCCTGGGCCTGGCGGAACTTGTCATGACACGCGCGACTCGCGCTGAACTGGAACTTGAAGGTGTCCTCGGCGAGAGGAGCGACCACGGCCCGGCGTTCCTCGCGTCGCGGCGCGGGCGCGGTTGGCGGTAGGAATGCGAGAGCAGGCGACAACTCGGGTTGCGCCACCGGTATGGCGGCGCCGAACGGGAATGTGGGTAAAACCTCGTGCGGGGCGTCAGGGTGGCCGGGAAGCTTTCGCACCACCGTGGGAACCGGCGGCTGCGGCCAAAGACGCGCGACCAGCTCTTCGATCTGGCGCTTCGACTTGCCCGCCGCCTCCGCCAATACCTCTTCCTGGTTCTGGGTAGTCAGATGCGGCGCGAGCAAGCGCAGCCCAGCCAGGTGCACCCGCCCCGAGCGGAGCGCCTCCAGGATCACCGGCATGCTTCGGGCGGCTCGGGCGAGGTCGATCCGGTTGCACGCGACATCCTCGGAAAGCCCCAGCTCGCCGACGCAGAAGGCGAACATCGAGGAGAACGCCCAGTCGAGGTAGAGCTTCCGCTCGTCGATCTCGCCGAGATGGACGAGAAGAGCCGCGTCGACGCCATGGGATGTCCGCACCAGCTCGCGCGTAGCGGAACGGAGGTCAGAGGAGCTGAGCGATTCGACAAACATTCGTGAGTTCATCATGTGCAGAGTCGTAGCATGCTCTTTTGTGGAGCCCTCCAGACGCGGCACGCGAGCGCTGGGCGGCAGGGCTAGCTCCGAGGAGAACGTGGACCAAACGGAAGCTCTCCAGGCATCTGCAGCAGCTATACGGCCGTTGTTGCGAACGCTCGCAGCCGTCTCCGAAGTCAATGCTCCAAACCTGTCAATCGCAAACGGCGCGCATACGTAACTTGTCCGATGCGGCACGACGGCCCCAGCCATCGTCTATCCGCCCCGGCGCGGGACGCACCGCGTTACATTGCGCCGCAAGGGGGATCAGGTTGGCTGTCCTCGGAGGTGGAGGCATAGTCAATCCTCTGACTCGACTCGCCCCGACGACGCCGAGAAGTGACCAATCATGAGGGAGCATCCCTACCGGCTCGTGATCAGCACGATGGCGACCGCCGCGCACGCGAGCCCCAGCGACTGCACCGGCCGCAGCCGCTCGCCCAGCACGACCCGTGCGAGGAGCACCGTGCTGGCGGGATACAGCGAGGCGAGCGTGGCGACGAGGCCGAGCGGGCCCTCGCGCACCGCGACGAGATAGAGCGCGTTCGCCACCATGTCGAGCGCTCCGCACGCGGCAACCACGGGCAACACGCTGCGGGGGACCGCGATGGGAACCTTGGCCAGGCCTGCGGCGGCGGCGAGCCCCAGAGTCGAAACCGCCCGGGCGATGAGCAGCGGCCAGAGGCCCGACGCACTGCCCGCCCGGGCGAGACAGACGAGGAACGCGCCGATGGCCACTCCCGAAGCGAGAGCGATGACGAGCGATCGATCGTGCCCCCGGGGCTTGCCTGCCGGGTCGTCGTGGCGGCTGATCAGCGCGACCGACGCGATGGCGACCGCGATCCCGGCGAGGGCGAGAACGCCCGGCCGCTCTCCGAGGCCGATCGCCACCAGCACCGGGATGGTGATCGAGCAGACCGCGGTCACCGGCGCGACCACGCTCACCCGCCCCACCGCGAACCCGTAGTAGAGCAACGCCACGCCGGCTCCACCCGTCGCTCCCGCGCCGACCCCCCACAGCGCGCCGGCGGCGGACGGTGGCTCGGCCGGGAAGAGCGGCATGGCGAGCGCCACCAGCACCAGCCCGCATCCCTGCGCCACGACGGTGGCGGCGAGCGCGGGCGCGCGCCGGGCGGCGACACCGCCGAGAAAATCCGCCGTCCCATAGATCGCGGCCGACAGGAGGGCCAGGGTGAGAGCCACGCGAGTCCGCGCCTCAGGCCGCTACGCGAACGACGCGCAGTGGAGCGGCGCGCCCGACCCGCCGCTCCACCAGCCAGAACAGCGCCGGCACCAGCGAGGCGACCGCCATCGCGATGCCCCCGAGCCTCGGCATCCCGACCAGCTCGCCGCTCGCGCCGGTGGAGAGGATGACGCTGGAGAAGACGGCGCCGGCGCAAGTCGAGAGGTGCTGCACCGCGCCCATCAGCGACATGAAGCTCGCCCGTTCCCGCGGCGCGGGCACCTTGCTGATGAGCGTCTGGTACGGCGCCATCCGGAAGTTCATCCCGAGCATGAACAGCACGAACAGCAGGGTGATCGGGATCCGCGGGTCGTAGCGGACGAACGCGAACCAGGCGACGAGCAGGAACACCGCGGTGCCGACCGCGGCGAGGAGAGTCGCGCCGAAGCGATCGACCAGCGCCCCGATGACCCGGAGGACCACGAACGAGAGCGCGCCGCCGATCATGTAGATCCATTTTAGATCTTTGTCGGGGAAGCGCAGGTTGAAGACGAGGTACGGCGTGACCACCGGGATGACGAGGAACGCCGAGGCCATCACCGCGACCGTCGCGATCGCGGCGAGTTGCACGGTCCGGCGCGAGAGCAGGCTCACGAACCCCGTCCGCGGACCGTCGGCGGCGCTGCCGGCGGCGAGGTGACCGGTCAGCGGCGGGAGGAGCGCGATCGCGACGGGAAGGAGGAGCAGCCCGAGTCCGGCGACCGAGAAGAACGGCAGCCGCCACCCGCCCCAGCGCGCCAGCTCGAGCCCGGCGGGGACGCCGAGCACCGCGGAGACGGAGAACGCGCCCATCACCGCGCCCAGCGCCTTGCCGCGGCGCTCGGAAGGGATCACGTCGGCGACGATCGAAAGTGACAGCGAGGTGGCCGGCCCGCCGAAGAGGCCGGCGAGGACGCGCGCGAAGACGATGCTGCCGAAGCCGGTGGAGAACCCGCCGAGCGCAGTGGCCATCACCAGCCCGGCCACGGCGACGCCCAGGGCCTTGCGGCGGTCGAACCGGTCGAGGAAGAACGAGCACGCGATGCCCGAGATCGCCGCGGCGGCGGTGTAGCTGCCCCCGATGACGCCGATCCGCGAAGCCGGGATTCCCAGCGGACCCGCGAAGAACGGCCCGAGCGGCAGCACCATCATGAAGTCGAGGATGTTGACGAACTGCACCGCGCCGATCAGGAAGATGACGGTGCGCTCGCTCGGCTGTCGGGCCATGGGATCCAGATGCCTGGGTGGATGCCGGAGATTCGCGCGCCGGCCGTCACGCCTCGAGCGCGAGCATCGTCACCTGACCGGACTGGGTGCCCACCGCGAGAGCCAGCTTGTCCTTGGCGAAGGCCAGCGCGGTGATCGCCGCCGTGCCCACGTTGTGCGTCGCCAGGACTGCTCCGCTCGAGGGATTCAAGATCTTCACCGTCCCGTCGGCGCAACCCACCGCGAGGGCCTGGTCGCCCAGGAACAAGAGCGACTTGGCCCCGCGGCCGACGACGTTCGCCGCCGCTTGCTTCTGACCGTTCTTCCCCCAGAGGACGACCTGGCCAGTGTCGTCGGCCGAGGCGAAGCCTTGCCCCTTCGGCGCGGCTGCCACCGCCGTCACGGCGGTCCGATGATGCGCGCCCTCTCCCAGCTTCTCCGCCTTGGGCGCGACGCGGTGGATCTGCACCATGCCGCCGGTCGTTCCCAGCAAAAGGAGCGTCCCGTCCTCCGAGAACGCGAGGGAGGTGATGCGCGAGCTCACTCCGGCCATCTGGGCCAGGGTCTTCTTGCTCGCCACTTCCAGGACCTGCACCTGCCCCAGCTGCTGGCCGAAAGCCACCTTGGCGCCGTCCCCCGTCGTGGCCACCACCGAGACACGGTTCGACTTGTCCACCGCGAGCTCCACCTTGTTCCCCGAAAGCAGGTCGGCAACCAGAATGGCTTTCTCCGTGGCGACCGCCGCCTTGGGCGCACCCGAGGCCAGATCCGAGTGATCGAACGGGGGCAGGCGAACGCCGCTGACCTTGTAACCGTCGGTGTCGAGCTCCCAGATGGCGCACTCGCCGAACTTGGTGACCACGGCCAGGCGCCTGCCGTCGGCGGTGCATTGCAGGGACGTGACGGCCGACTTGTGGCCGGGCACGGACACCTTGAGCTGCTCCAGGACCTGCTGCTCGACCGGTCGGATGGCGACGTGCTTCACCTTCTTCTTCTGAAGCCTCGAGATGCCGCGCGTGAAGAGCAGGCCGCCGCCGGCGGCGAGAAGTCCCAGCTGCGGCGAGAAGTAGAATCCGGTGGCGCCCCCCGCGGCCAATGTTGCCACCACGGCCATTCCAGTCAGGACGGGGGCCGGCGCCACGACCTCCACTTCGCTTTCCACCTCCACCGGTCCGTCCTTGACCTCCTTCTTCCAACGCGTCTCGGTCTTCTCGCCCGGCCGGGACCACACCACCTTCCACTGGGGCGCGAGGTCCGCCGCGCTTCCGCTCTTCGACGGCTTGGCGGTCCACTTCGGCTTCTCGGGAGGCCTGGCGGCACCCGCCTTGAGCTCAACCGGCTTCAACCCTGCGGAGTTCGAGAGCACCGCCTCCAGGCGCGGCAAGTCCTTCAGCGGCCGTGCCAGCATCCCGGCCAGGATACCGGCCAGATAGGAGACCTCGGGGTCCTTCAGCGCGGCCAGGTCGCCCCAGATCGGACTTCTGCCCGCCTCGTTGAAGTCCTCGCGGACGAAGAGGAGATTGTCGCCGGTGTAGTATTGGTCCCAGAGCTTGCGATTGACCTCCAGCGCCCGGATCGACAGGTAGATCACCAGCGCGGAAAACCGGTCCAGGTAGGGCCCGTAGTCCGTCACGCTGCGCTTCGGGTGCTGATAGGCGCGGTGCCCGAGCTCGGTTGCCTGGCGCCCGATCAGCGCAGGGACCCAGATGCCGTCGTAATCGATGAGCAGGAGGTCCTTGCCGCTGACCAGGATGTTCCCGTGCTGGAGGTCGCCGTGCGCGAACTTGGCGGCCTCGACGTCCTTCACCAGGGTCCGGAACTTCATTCGCAGCGCGGCCAGCTCCTTGGGTTGGTCCAGCAGGCCTTCGATGAACCGATCCAGGTTGGGGCCCTGGACCCAGGCCATCTTCACGATGGGAAAGGCGCCACCTTTGATCCGCAGGCCGTCGGCCAGATAGAAAAACTTGGTGCTATGCGCGGACCGGTTCTTTCCCAGATGCTTGGAGATGGCCGCGTATCGCTCGGCATGGTCGGAGATCGGCCGGAGGAAGCACCGGACCGCCCAGACGTTCTGACCCTCCGTGGCCTTGTACACGACGGCGTTCCCGCCGGTGGCGGGCTTGGGCATCCCGAATCGGTCCTTGTCGATCTGCGCCTTCTGCAGCTCGGGATCGCCCAGGGAGCGCTGAGGGTGCTGAAGGGCCTCGTGGTACTCGGTGAGATCCGGCCAGGTCGCCATTTCAGCTAGCCCGCGCCCCTCTCCCCGCCGGCCCGCCGCGTGAGCCGAACCAAGGTCATGTCGTCGTTGCGCGTTCCCTCTTCACGAGCCTGGGTCACTAAGGTCTCGAAGTCCTCCTGGGTGTTCATTCCCAGCGGGCTGATCGCGTCCCAGGCCGGCTCACCTTTCTCCGCGCGCCGGAGGAGCCAGGCCGCCAGCGCATCCGAAGCGAAGAACAGGGTGTCGTCGGCCCCGAGGACTCCCTCGCTCACCCGCACGTGCGGAAGGGGGTCGTCGTCCGTCTTTTTCACCGAGCCGACCAGGAAAGGGCTGGAACCGAACTCTTCGGAGTGGCTGAGCGGGAAGGCACTCACAAGCTCCAATTGCGACGGCAGCGCTCTCACGTGGAGCAAGCAGCAATCGCCGATGGCCACGGCGCGCCACCCGCGGTTCACCGCGTTCAGCGAGACGCCGACGAACGCGGCGTAGGCTCCCCGACCCGCCTTCTCGGCGGCGAACCAGGGCAGTGGACGGCCGCGGATCTTTCGCCGCCACAACCGCCGGATGGCGCCCAGATGGCGGAAAAACTCGGGGCCGTGAGAACGGCCCCGGACGAAGCTTTCGACCAGCAGCGCCGCCCAGAGCGCGGAGAAGCTGCTCTCGGTCGCACCGTCGGCGACCGCGACGCGGCAGCGCGTGGGCGAGTCCGAGCCACGGATCGCCCACGCGTCTTCGTACTCGGTTCGGGCGTTCCCGGCCTTCTGGCACGAGAACGCCTCGATCGAGAACGGCGCCGCAATTACGGGGTGGAGAGCGTCGATCACCGGAGGTTCGCGGGACGGGTTCCGATGTCCAGGAACTGGATCACCTGCACCGGCTGCGCGTTGAACACGAACCCGCGCGCTCCCTCGTCCGCCGGCATCCCCAGCTCCTTGGCGCGCGAGATCATGAACGGCGTCAAGTTGCTCGACATGTCGAAGAGCTGCTTGGAGAACTTGTCCGGCAGCCCGTCCGCGCTGGCGGGAAGCTCGATGGGATTGCCGGCGGCCGACGACAGGTGGATGTTGAACACCAGCGCCGCCCCGTCATCGCTCCCCAGCGAGCAGAGTGCCTTCGCCTCCTGGACCGGATCGCCGTCGGTGGACTCGCCGTCGGTGATGTTGATCACGATCGGGGGAAAGCCCTTGGCGTGCTCGGCGACCCATCTCTGGACGAGGTCGGCGGCCATCTTGAAGGCGGAGCTCATCGGCGTCCCGCCGGCGTGCTTGGCCTCGAACCAGAGCGGGAACTTCACCGTCTGCTCCACCAGTCCGCCGTTGCCGTCATCCGCCTTCTTGACCCGATCCTCGATGCGGAGCGGGTTGTTGGCGAGGTCGCTGATCGGCACCAGGTCCTTGCCGCTCATCGGACCGTCGAAGGCCGATTTCACCACGGTGTCCTGTCCGTAGCCGATCACGGCCACGTGGAAGTAATCGTAGATGGAATCGCCTTTGGCGCAGCGGATGGAGAGGTTGTGAAGGAGCTTGTTGATGATCGTCGCCAGCTCGTCGGCCTTGCGCCGGTCGCTGCTGCCGCCGAACGGATCTTCCATCGAGGCCGACTGGTCCAGGAGGAAGATGAAGCATCCCGGGTTCTTCCGACTGATTTCAGCGCTGTACATGCTGGCTCCTTTTCTTCGCCTTCTTCGGGCGTTTCACTCTGTGGGATTTGATTTTCTTGGAAGGCACGTTGCCCTGGTCCGCCCGCCGATCCTTCACCGAGGGGCTTTTCTCCACTTGCGCGGTGAGCTCTTTCGACTGCATGACCGCTGGAACGAACGTCGCCAGAGATCGCTCGCCGAGAAGCAGCGGTCCCACCCAGCCGGCGACGCCCAGCAGGATGAGCACGATCCCGACGTGGAACAGCTCGAGCGTTCCGCCGAACTGCGCGCCTCCACAGGCAGGACACGCCGCCACCGTTCCCCCTTGGGGGAACCAGGTCAGACGGCAGGCTCGGCACCGCAAGAGGCTCGTCAGCATGGAAGTTGTCCGCGCACGAGACTAGTACGGCTGCTCGCGC
>Ga0137410_10002894_pt1 | contig 11630 bp, 8 predicted proteins | sample CZODoug1_16funga_FD_108878 | JGI IMG/M metagenome (GOLD analysis project Ga0137410, IMG submission 108878) | Vadose zone soil fungal communities from Angelo Coast Range Reserve, California, USA - CZODoug1_16fungal (Illumina Assembly) | ecosystem: Environmental > Terrestrial > Soil > Vadose zone... | reverse complement strand
TACATCGCGCTGTTCACCTTCGCGATGCTGATGCTGGTGATGGCGAACAACTTCCTGCAGCTGTTCTTCGGCTGGGAGGCGGTGGGTCTGGTCTCCTACCTGCTGATCGGCTTCTGGTATACGCGCCCGACCGCGATCTACGCCAACCTCAAGGCCTTCCTCGTCAACCGCGTGGGCGACTTCGGCTTTCTGCTCGCGGTGGCGCTGGTGCTCGCCTACTTCGGCACGCTCGATTACGCCTCGGTATTCGCGCGTGCCCCTGCCGCGGCAACGGCAACGATCGAGGTCGTCCCGGGTGCGCCCTGGCTGCTGCTCTCGGCGATCTGCATCGGGCTTTTCATCGGCGCGATGGGCAAGAGCGCGCAGTTTCCCCTGCACGTATGGCTACCCGACTCGATGGAAGGCCCCACGCCGATCTCCGCGCTGATCCACGCGGCGACCATGGTGACCGCAGGGATCTTCATGGTGGCGCGCATGTCGCCGCTGTTCGAGTTGTCGGACACCGCGCGCTCGCTGGTGCTGATCATCGGCGGCATCACGGCGTTCTTCATGGCGCTCATCGCCATGGTCCAATACGACATCAAGCGCGTGGTCGCCTACTCAACGCTGTCGCAACTCGGCTACATGACGGTGGCGCTGGGCGCTTCGGCGTACTCGGTCGCCATCTTCCACCTGATGACGCACGCCTTCTTCAAGGCGTTGCTGTTCCTCGGCGCCGGCTCGGTGATCATCGCCCTGCATCACCAGCAGGACATGCGCAACATGGGCGGCCTGCGCAAATACATGCCCATCACCTACCTCACCGTGCTGATCGGCGCGCTGGCCAATGCGGGCTTCCCGCCGTTCGCGGGTTTCTTCTCCAAGGACTCGATCATCGAGGCCGTCAGGCTCTCGCATACCTTCGGCGCGGGTTTCGCCTGGCTGATGGTCCTGCTCGGCGTGTTCGTCGGCGGCTTCTATTCGTTCCGCCTGGTGTTCTACGCTTTTCACGGCAAGGAACGCTTCGAATCCGGCCCTGACCACCATGCTCCGCACGAGTCTCCGCTGGTTGTGACCGTGCCCCTGGTGCTGCTGGCGATCCCGTCGGTCGTCTCCGGCTGGGTGATCGGCGACATCGTCTTCGGCGGCTACTTCGGCAGCTCGATTGCTATCGCCGAAAGTCACCCCGGCGTGAAGGAGATGGCGGAGGAATTCCACGGCATCGTCCCCATGATGCTGCACGGATTGACCTCGGCGCCGTTCTGGCTCGCGCTCGCGGGAGCGGCCGTCGCCTGGTACCTCTATATCGCGCGGCCGGAGATGGCGGAGGTGGTGCGCCGAAAAGCCGGCGCCTTGGTCACGATCCTCGAGGAGAAGTACTACTTCGACCGCTTCAACGACTGGTTCTTCGCCGGCGGCGCCAGGAAATTCGGCACCGGCCTGTGGCGCTGGGGCGACGTCACGCTGATCGACGGATTGATGGTGAACGGCTCGGCGAAGCTGGTGGGCTGGGTCGCCGGCATGGTGCGGTGGATCCAGTCGGGCCTGATCTACCACTACGCGTTTTTCATGATCATCGGGGTGGTCGCGCTGCTGTGGCTGTTCGGCACGGCGCTGGCCTTCCGCTAGCGAAATGCAGTCCGCACCCTGGCTCAGCCTCTCCATCTGGGTTCCGATCGTCGCGGGAATGATCGTGCTCGCGGCGGGGGACAGGAACCTGCGCGAGGCGAAGGCGATCGCCCTGTTCGGCGCCGTCGTCGGCTTTGCGGTCACGGTCCCGCTGGTAACCGGGTTCCGGACCGGGACGAGCGCCATGCAGTTCGTCGAGCTGGCTCCATGGATTCCGCGCTTCAACGTCAATTATCACCTCGGCGTGGACGGCATATCGGTGCTGTTCATCCTGCTGAACAGCTTCATCACCGTGCTGGTCGTGATCGCGGGCTGGGAAGTGATCAAGGAGAAGGTGGCCCAGTACATGTCCGCGTTCCTGGTGATGTCGGGGCTGCTGAACGGAACCTTCGCCGCGCTGGACGCGTTGCTGTTCTACGTGTTTTTCGAGGCGACCCTGATCCCGATGTACCTGGTCATCGGCGTGTGGGGCGGTCCGAACCGAGTCTACGCGGCGGTCAAGTTCTTTCTCTACACGCTGCTCGGCTCCCTCTTGATGCTGCTTGCCTTTATCTATCTCTACAACAAGTCGGGTGGCAGTTTCGCGGTGCTCGACTATCACAAGCTGCCGCTGCCGCTGAACGCGCAGATCCTCCTGTTCGTCGCTTTCCTGATGGCGTTCGCGGTCAAGGTGCCGATGTGGCCGGTGCACACCTGGCTCCCGGACGCGCACGTCGAGGCGCCCACCGGGGGCTCGGCGGTGCTCGCCGCGATCCTGCTGAAGCTGGGGGCCTACGGATTCATCCGTTTTTCCCTGCCGATCCTTCCGGACGCGAGCCACTACCTGTCGGGCTTCATGATCACGCTGTCGCTGATAGCGATCGTATACATCGGCCTGGTCGCGCTGGCGCAGACCGACATGAAGAAGCTGATCGCGTACTCGTCGATCTCGCACATGGGCTTCGTGACCCTGGGATTCTTCATCTTCAACACCTACGGCATGGAAGGCGGCCTGGTGCAGATGATCTCGCATGGCTTCGTGTCCGCGGCGCTGTTCCTGTGCGTGGGCGTGATGTACGACCGCATGCACTCGCGCGCCATCGCCGATTACGGCGGCGTGGTGAACACCATGCCCAGGTTCGCCGCGCTGATGATGCTGTTCGCGATGGCGAACTGCGGGCTGCCCGCGACCTCCGGTTTCGTCGGCGAGTTCATGGTGATCCTGGGCGCGATGAAGTTCAATTTCTGGATCGCGCTGCTGGCCGCGACGACCCTGGTGTTCGGCGCCGCGTACACGCTTTGGATGTATAAGCGGGTGATCTTCGGCGAGGTGGGCAACGAGCATGTGGCCGGGCTCTCCGACGCCAACACCCGCGAGTTGCTGGTGCTCGGCCTGCTCGCGGCCGCCGTGCTGTGGATGGGCGTGTACCCGGCTCCGTTCACCGAGATCATGCATGCCTCGGTCGACGACCTGCTGAGGCACCTGGCGGTGAGCAAGCTGTGAGGCGCGCGGCACCATGCTGACCAATCTCCCCATCATGCTGCCCGCGTATCCCGAGATTTTCCTGCTCGCGGCCGGATGCACGATCCTGGTGATCGACTTGTTCCTCAAGGAAGGAGCGCGCTGGGTGACCTACGCGCTGTCGCTCGCGGCTCTCGCTGGCTGCGCCGGCCTGACCTGGCTGGTCACGTTCATGACCCAGGGGCAGCCCGCGCACACCTTCAACGGCATGTTCGTGCTGGACACGATGGCGAGCGTGCTCAAGATGTTCACTTACCTGGCAGTGGCGCTTTGCCTGGTGTATTCCCGGACCTATCTCGCCGACCGCGGGCTCCACCGCGGTGAATACTTCGTGCTCGTGCTCTTCGCCACGCTCGGGATGATGGTGATGATCTCCGCGAGCCATTTCCTGACCCTATATCTCGGCCTGGAGCTGATGTCGCTGTGCCTGTATTCGCTGGTCGCCCTGAACCGCGACTCGGCCCTCTCGACCGAGGCGGCGATGAAGTATTTCGTGCTCGGCGCGCTGGCGTCGGGCCTGCTGCTCTACGGCATGTCGATGATCTACGGCGCCACCGGCACCCTGCAGATCAACGACGTCGCTTTGGCTACCGCCCGCATCCTCCAGGGCGATCCGCCCGCCAAGGCGCCGGTGCTGGCTTTCGGCCTGGTGTTCATCGTCTCGGGGCTCGCCTTCAAAGTGGGCGTGGTCCCGTTTCACATGTGGATCCCCGACGTCTACCACGGCGCGCCGTCTGCGGTGACGCTGTTCATCAGCACCGGGCCCAAGCTCGCGGCCTTCGCGATGGCGATGCGGCTTCTGGTGAACGCGCTTCCGTCGCTCGCCGGCAACACGCCTCAGTTCCCGAGCGGCTGGCAGGACATGCTGGTCATCCTTTCGGTGCTGTCGATGGCCATCGGCAACCTCGCGGCGATCGCCCAGACCAACATCAAGCGCATGCTCGCCTACTCGACCATCTCGCACATGGGGTTCATGCTGCTCGGCCTGCTCTCCGGGATCGTGGGCGGAAATGCGCTCTCCGCGGCGGAGGCCTGGAGCGCGGCGATGTTCTATGCTGTGGTCTACGTGCTCATGAGCCTGGGCGCCTTCGGCATGGTGGTCTTGCTGTCGCGCTCCGGCTTCGAGGCCGAGCGCCTGGAGGACTTCAAGGGCCTGAACGCGCGCAGCCCCTGGTTCGCGTTCGTCATGCTGCTGCTCATGTTCTCGCTCGCCGGAATACCCCCGACGGTGGGCTTCTACGCGAAGCTCGCGGTGCTGCAGGCCGTGCTCGGCGCGGGGCAGGTGTGGCTCGCCGTGGTCGCCGTGCTGTTTGCGCTGATCGGGACGTTCTACTACATTCGAGTCGTGAAGCTGATGTACTTCGATGAGCCGACCGAGACCGCCGCGATTCGCCCGGGGCTCGACGTCGGCATTCTCATCTCGGCGAACGGGCTGGCGATGCTCGCGCTCGGGATCCTGCCTCATCCGCTGATGCAGCTGTGCCTGCAGGCGATCAAGAGCTTCTAGGCGGAGCAGCGCGCGTGAAGGATCTGAGCGAGCGCCGCCTGTCCAGCCGGCTCGTCTACGATGGCAAGCTGCTCAAGGTCCGCAGCGACACCGTCCGCCTTCCCGACGGCGCCGCCGGGGAGCGCGAATACATCGAGCATCCCGGGGCGGTGGCGGTGATCGCCGTGACCGATGCGGGCGAGCTCGTCATGGAGCGGCAGTTCCGCTACCCGCTGGGCCGCGACATGTTCGAGATCCCCGCGGGCAAGATCGATCCCGGCGAGGATCCGCTCGCGACCGCCAGGCGCGAGCTGCGGGAGGAAACCGGTTACACCGCTGCCGAGTGGACGCACGTCGCGACCATCAACATCGCGATCGCGTACTCGAACGAGCACATCGAGATCTACCTCGCGAAAGGCCTGCGGCACGAGCAGGCCAAGCTCGACGACCAGGAATTCCTGGAAGTGTTCACGCTGCCGCTCGCCACAGCGCTAGCCTGGGTGCGCGAAGGCAAGATCACCGATTCGAAGACCGTCGCCGGTCTGTTCTGGGCGGAAAAGATCCTGGGTGGCGAGTGGAGCGGGCGTCGCTGAGAAAGCTCCTCCGTCAGAACCGATACCTGAGTTCAAACCCGATTTCGCGAGTCCAATTTTCCGGCTCCAGGCCGACTTGGCCTCCTCCGATCGGCTGCAGATCGGAGTCCTTGATGTTCCAGTAGTGTATCCAGGGACCGAAGGCCAGGTGACCGTTCTCAAGCATGAGATAGGCGCGGTAGCCGCTGCCGTGCTTTTGGGTGTTGGTCACGTCGTTGAAGCCAAGGTTGGCATCGCTGAGCAGGGATTTCTGCTTTCCCTGGATGAAGATGTCGACCTCGGCGTTGGGCGCGAAAACCCAGTGGGAGCCCAAATCGAAGCGCATCGTCAGGCCGACCGGCACATACAGGTAGTTCGAGTAGCGTCGGTATCCCGCGGCGCCGGTCGAGGAGTAGCCCCTGAGGTCGTCGTATAGATAGCGATAACCGAGGCCCAGGTAGGGCGAGAGCGAGATACTGCCTGCGCGGAAGTCCATGCCGGCCACGCCGCGCGCCTCAAGGATCAAGTCGGGCACGGAATCCTTGGTACCCGAGCCCTGGTACTCGAGGGCGCCGTACGATTCCCGGCCGTCGATCCTGAGGAACATGTGATTCGGCCACATGAACGTGTAGGCGCCCACGAATCCGCCCCGGAAGCCGGTGAGTTTCGCGAAGTTCGGCTCTTCGTAGTGATATTGCGCGATCTGTCCGCCGACTTCCCAGCCGGGTCGCGTGGCGAGAGGATCGAGTGCTTGCCCCGTCTGGGCGCGCGCCGGGGAAATCACCGAGAAAACCGCGACCGCTGCGAGGAGTTTTTTCAAGGGACCTAGAACCGGTATCGCAGCTCGATCCCGTATTCGCGGGTGTAATTCTCCGGCTCCTTCCCGGCGAGACAGGTGTTGTTCACCACGGGCGTGACGCACTGGGTGTCCGAATCCTTGATGTGCCAATATTGGTTCCACCCGCCGAACGCCCAGTGATCCTTCTCGATCATCAGGGAGAAGCGGTGGCCGCGGCCCGAGCTCTGCCGGTTGGTCACGTCCATCAATCCGGGATTGGCGTCGCTCAGCTTGGACACCTGGGTGCCGTACAGGAACACGTCGCCCTCCGCCGTCGGCGCGAGCACCCAGCCGCCGCCCATGTGCCAGCGCGCGGTCAGACCGACTGGGGCGTAGAGATAGTTGGAATAGCGCCGGTAGCCGGACGCGCCGCTCGAGCTGTAGCCCCTGAGGTTGTCGTAGAGGTAGCGATAGCCCAGACCCAGATAGGGAGACAGCGAAACGCTGCTTCCCACCCAGTCGAGTCCGGCCAGGGCTCGCAGCTCGAAGATCAGGTCGGGCACCTTGTCCATCGTTCCCGAGCCCTCGTACTTCAGGCGCCCGTAGGACTCCCGGTAGTCGAGTTTCCCGAACAGGCCCGAGTCGCCGGTCCACGCGTACGCGGCGACGATGCCGATGCGGTTGCCCTGGAGCTCAGCGAAGTCCGGCTCGAGGTAGTCGTAGCGGGAGGTTTGTGCGCCGAGCTCCCAGCCCGGGCGGGTGGAGAGCGGATTGGGCTGCTGCGCGAGCACAGCGGAGGAGGCGAGGAGCGCCGCGGCTGCTAGTGTTTTTCTCATAGGGTCTCGCATCAGCCCCCGGGTTTGACCAGCCTGCGGTACTGCGCCATATGCTTCAGCGCCTGCTTGGGCCTGCCGAGCGATTTGCACAGGAGCGCGAGGTTGTAGTGGCAGTCGGCGAAGCGCGGGTCCTGGTGCAGCGTCCTCTCGTATGCATCCATCGCGGCGCTCTTGCGGCCCATGTCCTCGAGCAGGACGCCCAGGTTGTAGAGCAGCAGCGGCTCGTTGCCGCAGGCGAGGATCGCGCGGCGATAAACGCGCTCCGCTTCCGCGAGGCGGCCCGCCTCGTGCAGCAGCCTTCCAAGGTTGACGTGAGCTCCCGCGTGCGCCGGGTCCGATTGCAGCGCTCGCTCGTAGACCTCCCGGGCGGCTGCGCCGTTGCGCCGTTCCAGGTCGCATCCGCGCTCGAACCAGTCTTCGGCGCTCGCCGGCGCGTTGGCCTCGCCGTGCTCGATCACACTGAGCGATCCGGTCGAAGGATCGCCTTCGAAGTCGAGAACGTATTGCCCGGAGTCCGCCTGCCAGCGGCGCAAGCCGTCCTTGACGACGACGCGATCGGCCAGCGCTTCGATGGACAGGCCCGAAAGGGGCATTGCCTCGGGGAGGTGGCGGCGAAGCTCCTTCAACGAACGGGTGATGCGCCGCGCCGGTATTTTCGCGGTGGCGAGAGCTTGCGCGGTGCGCAGCACGATCAGATCGCGAAACGAGAAGAGCCAGGACTTGCGCGGGCCGCGCTCAGGCGTTACGAACCCCGCGTCGACCAGGCTCTGTATGGTGCTGCGCGGAAGGTGAAGCAGTCGCTCGACGTCGCGGACGCCGTACGGGTGCGCTGCGGACGGATCGGCGGCGGGGACTATTTCTTCGCTGCCTTTCTGGGGGCGAGCTGCTCGGCCTGCTGGGCGCGCCTCGGCGCCTTACGCTCTTCGGGCGCGGCGGCCTTCACGGGAGCAGGCGCCTTTTTCTTTTCGAGACTCGCGCGCAGCGCCTCCATCAGGTCGATGACCTCGGCACCGCCTTCCGGCGCCTCGGCCATGGTGATCTCCTGGCCCTCGACTTTCTTCTGTACCGCGGCCTCGACCCGCGCGCGGACGTCGTCGGTGTAGGTGGAAGGGTCGAACTTGTCCGAGGCCTGCTGTTCGATGAGCTGCTGCGCGAGCTTGAGCTCGGCATCCTTGACCTCGGTGTCCGGGATCTCGAGCTCCTTGATCGACCTGACTTCGCCGGCGTACAGGAGCTGCTGCATCACCAGCCCCTCGTCGGAAGGACGGATCATCACGATGTACTGCTTGCCGCGCGCGGCCCAGCGGCCGAGGGCGCAGCGCTTGGATTCGCGCAGCGCGCGCGCGAGCAGCGCGTAGGGCTTGGCGCCGCCCTTGTCCGGGGCGAGGTAGTAGGCCTTGTCGAAGTACACCGGGTCGATCGATTCGATCGGGACGAATTCGGCGATGTCGGCGGTGTGCGTTCCCGCCTCCTCGAGCAGCTTCAGCTCCTCGGGCGTGAACATCACGTACTGGTCTTTTTCGAACTCGTAACCCTTGACCATATCCTCGCGCGGCACCACCACTTCTTCCTTCACGCAGAGGTATTGCTGCTTCAGCCGCGAGCCGCAGCCCTTGTGCAGGAGGTTGAACGAGATCGCGCGGCTCGCCTCGGTCGCCGAGTAGAGCTTCACCGGGATGGACACCAGCCCGAACGAAACGGTCAGGGTGGCAATCGGTCGTGCAGCCATGCGTATCTCCCACTAAGTCCTTCTTGGGGAAGGGATTCTACGCCTTCGCGCGCTCGAGCGCACGTTCCAGGCTCTGCTTGCGGGTGAGGGCCTCGTGCCAGCGGTCCCCGGTTTCTGCCAGCCGCTCGGGCGCATTGGTGATCCTGAAGTCGAGCGGGTGAGCCCCGGCGAGCTCCTCCCAGGTGAGCGGCATCGACACCGGTGCGCCGGGAGCGCCTCTCGGCGAGTAGGCGACGTTCAGCGTCTTGCCGCGCACGTTCATGTTGTAGTCCATGAAGATCTTGCCGGTGCGCTTCGGGATGCTCCATTCGACCGTGACGTCCTTGGGGTGGAGGCGGACCAGGTGCCGCCCCACCATCTCGCTCACCTTGCGGGTCGCATCGAAGTCGAGCGTGCGCTCGATCGGCACGAAGACATGCAGGCCGGTCTTGCCCGAGGTCTTGACCACCGCCTCGAGGCTCATGCTCGCCAGCAGCTCGCGCAGCCGGAACGCGACTTCCTTCCCCTTCTCGAAGGCGACGGTGTTCAGCTCGGGCTCCCCGCCCGGCGCTTCCTTGCCCGAGTAGATATAGGGGTCGATGTCGAACACTACGTAGTCGGGATAGTTGAGGATCGAGCCCTCGAGCGCGGCGAGCGACCCCGAGAAGTCCGTGTTCTGCGTTCCCGCGTCGGGTCCGGGCTTTGCGCGCGAGTGCCACACGTGGAATTCGAGCGTGCCCGACTGGGCGAGCCACAGCAGCGTCGCGAGGTTGTCGCACAAAAGGTAGTCGTGGCGCTCGTCCTTGTGCTCGGAGAAGATGGTGATCTTCTTCGCGAATGGCGGCAGCTCCGGGTCCCAGTGCTTCTGGTAGAAGCGCTCGCCGGCGATGCCCTCGGGCATGCGGATCATGGTGAGCGGCCGGTCGGCGAGGTGCCTGAGCATGAAGGGCGAGACCTGCGCAAAGTAGCGCAGCAGGTCGCGCTTGGTGACCGCCGGTTGCTTCAGCGCCGCGTCGGCGGGCCAGTAGACGCGGTCGAGATGGGTGAGTTTGAGCGTGTGCCGCCCGAGCGCGATCGTCAGGCCGGGTTTCTTGTTGTCGAGCTGGCGCAGCACGGCGTCGATCTCGGCGTCGCCCGAGCTTGCGGCCGCTTCGGCGACCGGACGCGCCGCGTGGGGCTCGGTCCGCCTCACCGACTTGGGGTCGACGTCCTCGCGGAGCCTCAAGAAAACCGGGGCGCGAAGCATCCCGTCCGGGGTCCATTGCTGGAATTCCACCTCCGCCACCAGCTCGGGCTTGACCCAGCTAGTCGGGCTGTGGAGCTCGGGCTCTTCGGCGAACGGGCGGACGTCGGTGCGCAGCTTCTCGCAGCGCGCCTTTACCTGCGCCAGCGTGCGATCGTCGAGCCCCGAGCCGACGTGCCCGCAGTAGTGGAGCTTTCCCTCGTCCCAGTAGCCGAGGAGCAGCGCTCCTAGCGAAGCGCGCGATCCCTTTCCCCTGGTGAAGCCGCCGATCACGAACTCGGCGCTGCGCGTCGGCTTGATCTTGAGCCAGGCCTGCGAGCGCTTGCCGGCCTCGTAGCTGCTGTCCTTGCGCTTGGCGATGACGCCCTCGAAGCCGCTCGCGAGCGCCGCCTTGTAGAGCTCGTCCCCGTTCTCCTCGGCATGGACGAGCTGCACATGGGGCGAGGGCAACAGGCATTGCTCGAGCCAGCGCCTGCGGTCGATGTAGGGCGCCCCGCGCGTGTCCACGCCCGCGAAGTGCAGCACGTCGAAGCAAAAGAACACCGTGGGCGTGGCGCGGTCGGCCTGGACGATCTCACGCTCGGTCTTGAGCTGCACGCGCTCCTGCAGTGCGGCGAAGGAGGGGCGGCCGTCGGCGCCGAACGCCACGATCTCGCCATCGAGCACGATGCCCTTCACGTGCTGCTGCGCGAGCTCCGCGGCGAGCTTCGGAAAGGACTCCGTGAGGTCGAGGCCGCGCCGCGAGCGCAGTTTCACCTCCTTGTCGTCGATGAAGACGAGCACGCGGTAGCCGTCGAGCTTGGGCTCCCACATCCAGCCGGCGCCTGTGAACACGGCGTCGCGCGACTCGGCGAGCATGGGAAGGAGCTTGACCGGCAGGGCCTCTTTTTTTCCGGAAGGGACGAGCTGCGAAGCGGGCATGCGGCGCACCGGCAGCGCCTTGAGGTTCTCGACCACGAGACCGGAAAGGACCGAGTGATCCTTCTCGGTGACGTCGGTTTCTGCCACGAAGCGGTCCTTGTGCTTGATGAGCAGCCAGTCCTTCGGGTTCCTGGCCGTGCGGACCAGCGCAAAGGAGCCTTTGAGCTTGGCGCCGCGAAGCGTGACGCTCAGTTTGCCCGCGGCGATGCCCTCCCTGACAAGGCGCTCGGCCTGCGCGCGGTCGTGGTACCAGTGTCCCTTGCGATCCTCGTCGGGCGTATACGGGCCGCAGTCCCACACGATCACTTCGCCCGCGCCGTACTGCTTGGGGGGGATCACGCCTTCGAACGAGGCGTAATCGTAAGGATGGTCCTCGGTCATGACCGCGAGGCGCTTGTCCGCGGGGTTGAGCGACGGGCCGCGGGGAACGGCCCAGGACTTGAGCACCCCCTCGCATTCGAGCCTGAAGTCGTAGTGCAGCTGGCGCGCCGAGTGCTTCTGCACCACGAAAAGGAGCAGTCCCTCGCCCGGAGCGGGCGCCGGCGCCGGCTCGGGGGTGGCGTCGAAAGCGCGCTTCTTGGAATATTCGTCCAGCAGCGCTGCCGCCGCCGACGGGTCGGCCAGTACGGCGCGCTTGGCTTTGGGCATGCGAGAGATTCTAGCTTGCCGGATCGCGCACCGGTGCTGGACAATCTGCCCATGACGCAACTCCTCGCCGGAACGAGCGGCTTCTCCTACAAGGAGTGGCTAGGGAAGTTCTACCCCGAGAAGCATCCCGCGGAGGAGATGCTGCGCTACTACGCCGGGCATTTCGCGACGGTCGAGATCAACAACACCTTCTACCGCATGCCCGCGGAGACCATGCTCGCGCGCTGGGCCGGGGAGGTTCCGGCCGATTTCGCGTTCACGCTCAAGGCGCCCCGCCGCATCACCCACGAGTTGCGGCTGAAGGAGTGCGAGACCCATGTCGCGGAGTT
>Ga0137410_10002892_pt1 | contig 11631 bp, 6 predicted proteins | sample CZODoug1_16funga_FD_108878 | JGI IMG/M metagenome (GOLD analysis project Ga0137410, IMG submission 108878) | Vadose zone soil fungal communities from Angelo Coast Range Reserve, California, USA - CZODoug1_16fungal (Illumina Assembly) | ecosystem: Environmental > Terrestrial > Soil > Vadose zone... | reverse complement strand
TCGCAGTATTTCGCCATGCCGACGATGTCCTGGCCAGTGTGGGAAAGATCGACGGGACGCTGCCAGGCCATAACGCCAAAGACGTCGAGGGAGAGCAGGACGCCGGTGGGATGGAGTTCGGCGTAGGCTTTTTGCAGGAAGGCGGCGATGACGTCGGAGCGTTGGTAGCCCCGTGGAGTGATGGCGCGTTTGGCTTCACAACCGTTCTTTCGCCCCTTCGGGGCTGGTTGATTCTTATCGTCTAACCCGCGGCTTGCCCCGTGGGCTGCATTCTTTTGCCCCTTCGGGGCTGAGCCGGAGCCGGTTGAGGCAGAGCAGCTTGGTGCGGCTGTGTTTTCGGCTGATATGGAATCTTGAGGTTTATTCAGCTCAGGATGCTCTGTCTGGTAGACGAACCTCGCATCCTTCTGGTCGCCTTCGGCGGGGAAGCGAACATAGTCGAACTGAATTTCATCCGCGCCGGTTTGAGCCACGAATTTGGCGAGGGCGATGTCGTAGTCCTGTACTTTGGGATTCGAGGGGTCGGTCCAGACCAGCTTGCCGTTTTCGCGCCAAGGCTGCTTATTTTTTCGTGACTGCACGGCAAGTTCGGGATGCTCGACGACCATGCGCTCGTCGCGGAAGATGGCGATGCGGGCGATCGCGTGCATGTTTTGCGAGTGCAGGAAGTGGACGAACTTCGGCAGATCGTGGATATAGACCTGATGCTTGCCGAGCAGAGGATGGTCGAAGGGTATGGTGACGCTGCCGTCGGAATCTTTGATGTCGAAGACAACAGCATTGCCGCCGACTTCGCGCCAGTGGCGGATGATACGGAGTCCATGATCGCTGGCGGCCATGATGCCGGTGAGGTAGATGGCGCGGACTTCAAAATCTTTGGGGACGGGGACGGTCTTTTCGACGATGGGGGCGGGAAGGATGCCGGGGATCGTGATCTGCTCGCCGGCTTTCAGAATGTTGCGGTCGCTGCTATTTTTTCCGTTTGTTCGGCGGATGGCTTCGGTCAACTCCGATGAGGTAAGGTAGGTCGTCTTCTTCAGATACTGGCGCGCGACCGCGGGAATGGTCTCGCCGCGTCTGGCCGTGTAGACTTCAGTTCCCGGAACGGTTGGTTGCAGGGAAGCGACTTCCGCTGGTTTCAACGCGGCCGTGAGTTTTGCGTTTGCCGGCTGGAGTTGCGCGCTCTGGGCTTGGGCTGCGAGAGCGGAAGACCAGCGCGGGTTCAGCCGCATGGCAGCCGCTCCAAACAAGAGACACGAGATGGCAGCGATGGTTAAAACTGACGAGCGACGCAAGTGGACCTCCCGGAAAATGTCCTGAGCGCGATGCTATCCCGCACTTTTTGCGGTCGCTAGTTACGCTCGGTCAAGTCCCCCTCGTTCAAGCGAAAGAAAAAAACCTTAACCACAGGCGGCACGGGGAACACAGAGTACGACTCCGGGCTGGAATGGGGTCTTTCCCTCGGAATTGAGGTTTCCTCCTTGCGCAAAGTATTTCTCTTCCACCGTGCCGTCGACTGTTCTAATATTGCCGCCGGCCATCTAACTCCAGCCAGATACGGGGTTTCTGAGGGCTGACTCGGGGGGGTGCCGGTGGCCAGACGCTTGCTTATTCCACGACAGCCCCGGACGCGCCACCGGGTCAGGCAAAGCGACGGTTCCAACTGACAAAATCTGTCAATCTGGAATGGTAGGAATCGCGGGGAGGAAGGCCTGGAGAGTTCGGCGAAAAGCAGGCAAAGGGCCGGGAAAGACGGCCTGCGACAGGAAAGAAAACAGAAAACTATGAGACCGAATCTTGCTACTGTGCTCGATCCGAACCGCCGCAGTGCCGATGCTGGAGAATTCGAAACAGCCCTGCGCCGCCGCATTGTGGGTCAGGACCAGGCCGTCGAAAAGGTCGCCGAGATTTACCAGATGTTTCTGGCCGGCCTGAACGCACCTGGGCGTCCCGTGGGAAACCTGCTGTTTCTAGGGCCCACCGGGTCGGGCAAGACGCGCGTGGTGGAAGCCATGGCGGAGGCTCTATTCGGCGATGCGCATGCCTGCATCAAGATCGATTGCGCGGAGTTCCAGCACTCACACGAGATTGCGAAGCTGATTGGGTCGCCTCCCGGATATTTGGGACACCGTGAGACTCATCCGCTGCTCACGCAGGAAGCGCTCAACCAGTGGTTTACCGAGAAGCTGAAGCTCTCGATCTTGCTGTTCGATGAAATCGAGAAGGCCAGCGATTCGCTGTGGCAACTGCTGCTCGGCATTCTGGACAAGGCGACGCTTACGCTTGGCGACAACCGGCGTGTGGATCTTTCGCAATGCATCATCATCCTGACCTCGAACCTGGGGGCCAGCGAAATGACGAATTTAGTCGACGGCGGATTCGGCTTTGCGCCCAAGGCGGTGGAAGTCGACAACAATTTCGACGACAAGATTCAGCGTACCGCGGTGGAAGCCGCGCGGCGCAAGTTTACGCCGGAGTTCATGAACCGCATCGACAAGACTGTGGTCTTCAAGACGCTGCGCGACGAGCATCTGGCGCAGATTCTGGAGATCGAACTCGGCATGGTACAGCAACGCGTGCTGATGGCCGCAGGCACAAACCAGTTTGTGTTCAATTGCACAGAAGGCGTGAAGGAGTTCCTGCTGAAGGAAGGAACTGATCCGCGTTACGGGGCGCGTCACCTGAAGCGGGCGATCGAGCGGCATCTGGTTTTCCCGCTGGCGAACCTGGTTGCCACCAGCCAGGTGAAGCTGGGAGACTTTGTGCGCGTGGATATGGCTTCAGAGAATCAGATGATCTTCGTCAAGGAAGCCGAAAACACCATGGCGCCGGTTCTGCTGGAGCGCTACGGCGCAGCAGCCGCGAACATGCCAAGCGTACGCGCAGCCCGCACCGCAGTGAACGGCCGCCGCGACCTGGGGGCGAGTCCCACCGCGGAGAGCAAATAAGTTCGTTCAAATTTGACCACTCGCCAGACCCGCATCTCGCGAGTTTCCCAGGCGCCGGCCGCTTCCGGCGCCTTTTTTCTTGCTCCAATCCAGGGGTTGTCAAATGATTTACCATCCTCTTCCATGTGCCTGACGGTTCCAGAGATTACCGCGGGCGAGGTGCTGAGGGCTTTTCACCGTGACGCGCCTTATCTTTTCATGGGTGCGGCCTTTGTCACCGTGGGGGTGGTTTCGGCCGCTCTGGCGGGCCTTCGGCGCAAGCCGGACTTGTTGCTGATTTATTTTGCACTGTTCGCCGTCCTCTACGGGATGCGGCTGTGGATACAAGCCAACTTGCTTCAGATCGGAATGGAGGGGTCGGCTTTTTATCCGCGGTTAAGGTCAGGGATCGACTTCATCGTCCCGGTGCCGGGGGTTTTGTTCTTCGGTGCCGCCGGATTGCTGGACCGCGCCGGCCGAATTGCGGGCTACGCCCTGGCAATTGCTGGCACGTGCCTGGCGATTGCCACATTTGCGTTGGGCTCTTCGAGTACGCTTCATCTCATCAACAATATCGTCGTCATTGCGGCGCTGGTTGCGCTGGTTGTGCGCTCGGTGACCGGCGAAAGGCCCAGCAAGGACTTCATTATTGTGCGGCGCGGGTTGCTGATTTTTGTCGCCTTCGCGCTTTGGGACAATGTGGCGGGGGCGCTAACGTGGCGAACTCCGAGCGTTGAACCCTTCGGATTTGTGGCTTTTCTGAGCGCTCTGGGATACGTGGCCGCGCGCAGGACATTCCAGCGTGACCAGCAGTTGCAAGAGATTCAAAAGGAACTCGAAGTTGCCCGGCGGATTCAACTATCCATTTTGCCGGGGGATTTTCCCAGTTCACCGAACTTCCACGTTGCCGCCCGCTATGTGCCCATGACCTCGGTTGCCGGCGACTTCTACGACTTCATCGTGGCGGATGAGAAGCAAGCGGGTCTTTTGATCGCCGACGTTTCGGGGCACGGAGTGCCGGCCGCGCTGATCGCTTCGATGGTCAAGCTGGCGGCAACTTCGCAGCGCGCCAATGCCGCCGACCCCTCCGGGTTGTTGGCGGGCATGAACGTCGCGCTGTTTGGAAACACGCAGAATCAGTTCGTGACAGCGGCTTACGTTCACCTTGATTCAGAAACGGGAGAACTTCGGTATTCCGCGGCCGGACATCCTCCGATGCTGTTGCTTCGCAAGGGGACGATCACGCTGATTGAGGAGAATGGGCTGATGCTGGCGGCTTTTGATTTCGCCCAATATTCCAATGCCGCTCACCGGTTGGAAGCGGGCGACCGCATCTTGCTCTATACGGATGGCATTGTGGAAGCCGCGAACCGTTCCGGAGAATTCCTGGGACAAGACGCCCTGTGCGAGCTGCTGCGAAAAACGGCGGAGCTACGGCCGTCTGAGGCTGCAGACAAAATTATTGCCTCGGTTCAGGAATGGTCCGCCACTCAGGAGGACGACTTGACCGTGTTGGTCTGCGACTACCAGGGAGCGGCGTAGCAACCGAGAAACTTTACCAGACCTCGCACCGCTTTCCCTCGGGCCGCACCATCGCCGCATCTGCCTTGCAGCTCCATACCTTCTGAAACTCCGGCAGGTTTGAGAGCGGTCCGATCACGCGGTATTTCGCGATGGGATGCGGATCGGTCTGCATCATCAGGCGCTGGGTCTCGATGCGGATCTGGTCGCCGCGGAACTGTCCCCAGGCGATGAAGAACTGCTGCTCGGGGGTGAAGCCGTCAATGTCCGTGGGACGGGGCTTGCCTTCGAGCGATTTCTCGTACGCAAGAAATGCAATCTTCGCGCCCCCCAGGTCCCCGATGCTTTCGCCCAGCACGAGCTTGCCGTTGTGGTGGACTCCGGGCTCGATGAAGTAGTTGTCGAACTGATTGGCAACACAAGCGCCGCGCTCCTGAAATTGCTTCTGGTCTGTGTCTGTCCACCAGTTGCGGAGGCGGCCCAGGAAGTCGTATTGCGCGCCCTGGTCGTCAAAGCCGTGGGAAATTTCGTGGCCAATCACGACGCCGATAGCGCCGTAGTTCACTGCATCGACAGCGTTGATGTCGAACGCCGGAGGTTGCAATATCCCCGCCGGGAACACAATCTCGTTCAACAGAGGCGTGTAGTATGCGTCAGACGTTGGAGGCGTCATGCCCCAACGCTGGCGGTCGACTGGTTTGCCGATGGTGGCCCGGTCGTCCTGCTCCACGAACCTTCTCCCAGCAATCATGTCCTCAAAGAAGGCGTCGCGGTGGACTTCGACGTGGCTGTAGTCTTTCCACTTGTCGGGATATCCGATCATGGGATTGAAGGTGGCGATCTTGGCCATGGCTTTCTCTTTGGTATCGTCACTCATCCAGGGACGGCTGAGGATGTCGTCGCGCATCGCCGCCAGCAGATTCCGCACCATCTCTTGCATGCGCGCCTTGGCTTCGGGCGGGAAATACTTCTCGACATACTTCTTGCCCAGAGCTTCGCCAAGGATCTCATCCGTGGACTCGACACAGCGCTTCCAGCGTGGCTTCATCTCGGTAGCGCCACTGAGATACTTTCCGTAAAAAGCGAAGTTCTCCTCGACGAAGGGCGTCGAAAGGGAGTTGGCAACTGAGGTCAGCAGATGCCACTTCAAATACACCTTCCAATCCGCAAGAGGAGCTTCGTGAATCTGCCGGTCGAGTTCCTGCATGAACTTGGGCTGGTCCACGTTCATGTCGACGTCCTGCGGAATCTGTTTGTGTTTGAAATATTCCACCCAGTCGATGTGAGGGGCCATGGCTTGCAACTGCGCAAATGTGGTGTTGTGGTCGGTGGCCGCGGGATCGCGGAGGGTTACGTTATCAAGGCTTGCCTCGGCCAGTTTCGTCTCCATCGCCATGATGGTCTGGGCGGCAGCGGAGGAGGTTTTATCATTCCATCCGGCCAGCTTGAACATGGCGGAGATGTGCGCGACATATTTTTCGCGAGCCTCCTTGAATCGCGCTTCCGGCTTCAGGTAATAGTCGCGGTCAGGCAAGCCCAGGCCGCTGGCGCCGATATCGGCCAGCACCCACGTTGGCTTGTGCGGATCCTGCTGACCGCCGAAGGCGAAGGGATCGGTTACTCCGATGTCATGCATGTCGGCGATGGTGCGCTGAAGCTCGGCTATATCTTTGGCGGCGTCGATGCGTGCGAACCAGGACTTTAGAGGCTCCATGCCGCGCGCGTTCACTCGGGATTCATCCATGCAGGCGCTGTAGTAGTCGCCGATGATTTGCTCGGAGCTGCCCTTGGGAGCATTCTTGTCGGCGGCAGCGCTCTCCAGAATCTCCCCGAGCTTATCCTTGGCCGACTCGCCGGCAGCCCAGCGCTTGCTCCAGCGAGACATCGACGCAGGAATTGGATGGTTTGCCCGCCACGTGCCGTTGGCGAATTCGTAGAAGTCATTGCAGGGGTCGGCTTTGCGATCAAGGTCGGTGAGGTCGATGCCGTGCAGGGAAGAGGATTGGGAAAATAAGAGTTGCGAAGCAAACATTAGGAGCAGGAGCGAAGTCGTGAGTGTGCGCATCATAGCCTCAGTAAGGGATTGCGGCTGCCATTCTAGATGAAGTGTGGGGAGATTGGTAAACGCGGGAGAGAATCGGGGGGATAAAGGCAGGCTCAATTGTCAGGTGTTAGTTTCCCCGAAACCGCTGCGGCCCGATGAACCTGGGCCGCCGGACAGCCGGGGCGGCTGTCCCCACATGGGTTGTGGTTGCATGTTCTAAGAACTGAGAATTGAGAACTGAGAACTGAGAACTGCTTTCCTACCCGCCAGCTTTCAACTCCGTCAACACCTGCTTGGCGATTTCCTTCAGGGTCTCGAACACGCCGACGCCCTGAAAGGCCACGGCTTCGACGACAGCCTCGTTCTTCTTGCGCAGTTCTTTGCTGAGGGCTTCCTGGGACAAAATATTTGGCAGGTCGCGCTTGTTGAGTTGCAGCACGTAAGGAATCTTGTTGAAGTCGTAGCCGTGTTCTTTGAGATTCGACATCAGGTTGTCGAGAGCTTCGACGTTGGCGTCCATACGCTGTTCCTGCGAGTCGGCCACGAAGACGATACCGTCAACGCCGCGCAGAATCAGCTTGCGGCTGGCGTCGTAGAAGACCTGTCCGGGGACGGTATAAAGATGGATTCGCGTTTTGAAGCCACGGACGTTACCAAGATCGAGCGGCAGGAAATCGAAGAACAGGGTGCGCTCGGTTTCGGTGGCGAGAGAGATCATCTTGCCCTTCTGCTGTTCCGCGGTCTTCTGGTAGATAACCTGCAAGTTCGTGGTTTTGCCGCCCAACCCGGCGCCGTAGTACACGATTTTGCAATTGATCTCGCGGGCTGCGAAGTTGATGAAACTCAAGGCTTTCCTCAAAAAAGCGCGGGCCGCACACCCTTGCGGGCTCTCCCGGCGCAAAAATATCCCTATGGGGGCTTCGGGCTTTTATATCACACGTGACTGATTTGACGCAGGTTACTCAGGTGACCCCTGCCCAATGGTGCGGTTTGGAGAGGAGACGCGGCAGCCATTGTTGATTGAAGAGCCCCAGGTACTGGCCTTTCAATCAACAATCAGCAATCACAAATCGACAATAATTTCCGTTCTCAGCGTGCGGTCGGCGCAGGATAATATCCGTCCTTGGCGGAAATCTTCAGCCCAGGCCTGTCCACCAGCACTTCGATATTGTGGTAGGCGGCGGTGGTCGGGGTCTTCGGCCGGGCGGGGGTATAGCCGAGGGTGTACTGGTTGCGGGCTTCGCTCATGGCCTGGGCATAAACATCTTCAATGGCGCTGCGCGAAAGCTCGGTATAGGGACTGCCTCCGCCGGTGGCGAAGGTGTACCTCGGCAGAATGTTGCCATATCCCTGGCCCGGCAGGTGGAGGCGCTCGAGCTTGCCGTAGATGGGCAGGGCGGCGGCCTCCACCGCTACTGCTTTTACCTCGATCTCATTCGTCAGCAGAATGCGCAAGACGCCGCTATAGCTGGCTTTGCTGCCCATTTCCCGCCCGTCGCTGATCACAAAGATGATCTTGCGCCGGGTGCGGTCGCGTTTGCTCAGATCGAGTGCCGCGCGCAGAATGGCGTCGTTCAGCACGTGCGCCTCTTTCGGAGGCGTGTATACCGGTTCGGTGGGACTGCCGACCGGTACTCCATTGATGATGGGCCCGTTCGGCGCGAGCGGCCCGCTCAGCACAGGAGGGCCGCTGTTATGTCCGCGTTCGGTTTTCATCTGGTTCAGCAAAGCGGTCAGCTTCTTTGACGCACCGGCAAAATCGCTGACTTCGCTTACTGTGCTGCTGTAGGTGTACAGCGCGACTTCATCGTAGGGAGCGAAGGCACCGACCAGCGCGGGAAATGTCTGGTTCACCTTCTGCACCGCAGTGTCGGGCATGCCGAGGTCGAGCACGATGGCCACCGAAAGGGCGAAGGGATCGGCGCTGAAGAAGCTCAGCTTCTGCTTGGTCCCGTTTTCCACTACGCTGAAGTCGGTGGAGAGAAGTCCATCCACCATACGCCCGTCGCGATCTTTGACCGTTACCGGCACCTGGACAAAGTTGGTGTGGACGACGAGGGTGTAAAGCTGATCCTGAGCATTTGTGCTCGGCTTCGCCGAACTACCCGGCGGCACTGTCTTAACCGGGGGCATGGAGGGCGGTGCTGATGATTCAGCGGGCGCCGTGACCGTATCGGCCGGGGGCTTGTTGATAGGCTGGTTGGTCCACGGATCACGCTCTACGGGCTTCTTTTCTTCCGGCCTTGGAATCGGCGCAGGCTCGGGGGGTGTCGCGGACGGCGGCTGTACCGTCGATGGCGCATCGGGAATACTTTGTGGCGCTTGCGTCTGTGAGGTTTGGGTTTGGCCACCCGAGGTCTGGCTGGGCGCGGACTGTGCCTCGGCTGCGGGAACACCGCTCCACAGGCCTCCCGTGACCAGCGCCGCCGCCAGCCACGCTACCCCGCTCCAAGTTTTCCTACCTTCCGCCGTTCTTGCGCTCACAAACACCATCCGTTCCTTCCGTGACTCGGGCCAATCAGCAAGGCACGGTCCGCCGGTGTGCCTCTGCGATAAAAATAAATCAGGCGTCATTTCTTGGGATGCCTGAACCGGTCCATTTGGTGCATCTAACTCTAGAGATTAGACTAACAAAAGACCTTAGAGGGATTCCCAGCATGTTGAAATTGTCCGCTTTTCAAAGGTTTTCCCCGGCCCTGGCGGCTGGCACTATTCTAGTCCTGGTAGCGATCGTGGCTGCGGCAGGTCCTGCGCGGGGCCAGAGCCAGGGTTCGTCCGCGGCGTCATCCGCTCCCAGGACCGGTGACAATCAAGCACCAGCGGCCCAGCAACCCGCCGACGCTCAGAAACCGGAAGAGCACCAGCAGCCGGAAGAGACCCTCAAAGTCAGCGTCAATGTGGTCGGACTTTTCTTCAACGTCAAGGACAAGCACGGTGCGCTCATTCCGAACCTCACCAAGAACGATTTCGAGGTCTACGAAGACGGCAAGCCGCAAATCATCAAGTACTTCGCTGCCGAATCGAATCTGCCTCTAACGCTCGGGATCCTGATCGATTCTTCGGGCAGCCAGTTGAGAGTGCTCGACATGGAAAAGGAAGTTGGCGGCGCTTTCCTGAAGCAGATCCTGACCGACAAGGACGAGGCTTACGTGATCGACTTCAACGTTGACGCCTCGCTGGTGCAGGATTTCACGCGCGACGTTCACCGGCTGCAAGCCGCGCTCAACAAGGTAAAAATCAATACCGGCATTACGCAACCGATGATCGGCTCGGGCGGTCCTGTACCTACGGCGCGCGCGGCGGGAACCGTGCTTTACGACGCGGTTTATCTTTCCGCTCATGACATGCTGGCCAAAGAAGTTGGCCGCAAGGCCATGATCCTGCTGACCGACGGAGAAGACGAAGGCAGCCAGCTTAAAATCAAAGAAGCCATCGAGGCCGCGCAGAAAGCCGACGCGATCGTGTACGTCCTGCTGTGCGCCGATCGCGGCTTTTACGGATCTTACCAGCTGGGTTACTCCGGCGAAGGCGAAATGCGCAAGCTCACCGAGCAGACCGGAGGCCGCGTCATCAACGTGGGCAACAAGTTCGACAAACTGCGGGAAGCCTTCGATCAGGTCGCCGCCGAACTCCGCAGCCAGTACAACCTGGGCTATACGCCCACCAACACCGTACAGGACGGCGCCTACCGCAAGCTGGAAATCAAGGCCAAACAGAACTACAAAATCCAGTCTCGAGCGGGATATTACGCCACTCCGCGCCAGCCACTGCCGCAATAGGGTTCCGATCGCGACCCGTATGAAAGACGAGGCGGTGGATGGCTGCGTCCGTGATGGATTAGGTTTGCAACTCCTTGCACTCTTGACATCTGCCTCCCAGTCGAAGGAAACTTCTTAAGTCAAGCTAGGACTCCCCCCACCCACAGCTTGCAGGTCCCCAGGTTCCCCTCAACGATTCATCGGAGGTTTGCGCCCATGGCGAAGAATGCCCGCCGCCTAACGTCTGCCCTGGTTTCTATTTTTCTAACGATCGCCACTTTCGGCGCGGCACAGAGCTCTCAACCATCCAAAGTCGGCAGCGGAATTTTTCGTGGCCGGCGCGTCACCTACCAGATTGTGAACGGGAGGATGATGTACGAGGGCGACATCGCGCTTGAGCATGTGGACCACAAACTGCCTCTCCTCACCGATGGCGGAACTCTTTCCTACCTGCAGTATCGCTGGCCGCTGGTGGGCAGCGTGTTTCAGATTCCTTACATCATCGATCCGGCATCGGGAGATGTCACCAATATCAACGCGGCCATCAGTACGTACAACTCAATCTTTGTCGGGCAAATCCAGTGGGTTGCGCATACCACCGAGACCGATTACATCGACTTCAACCTCAATCCCGCGGACCTCAGCGGCCAGGGCAACTCTTACATCGGCCGCGTGGGCGGAGAGCAAATGATTTGGGGTTCGGGAACGTGTACCGTGTCTACCCTGCTGCACGAAATGGGGCATGCCACCGGGTTCTGGCACGAGCAAGCGCGACCCGACCGCAACTCCTATGTGACCGTGAATCTTAACAACATGGTGAACGCGGAATATTTCAACTCGAATATCCAGTACGACGACATGCAAGCCCTTACGCTGTATGACTGGAGTTCCGTCATGCACTACTTCGCCTGGAACTTCACCAAGAACGGCGCGCCGGTGCTGGAGTCGATTCCGGCGGGCATGCCGCTCGCCAATTACGTGGGCTATTCGGCCGGCGATATCGATGCGATCCGGCGCCTTTACGGATTCGTACCAACTCAACTCACCATCACGACGAACCCTTCGGGACTGCAGGTCATCGTCGACGGCGCGACGGTTACGACGCCACATACATACAATTGGCCGCTCTTCTCGACCCACACGCTTAATGTTGCCACGGCAGCGCAGAGCCAGACCGGAGTGATCGCCGGTACCACTACTTCAACCACTTTCTATTACACCTACGGCCGCTGGAACGACAACGGTGCGCAAAGTCACACGATTACGGTTCTACCGGGAAATGGTGAACTGGCGTTCCCTGCAGCCGCTCCCGCTGTCACGGTCTACATGGCCAGCTTCATTCAAATCGTCCCTTATGCCGTAGCCATCTCTCCGACGAACG
>Ga0137410_10002890_pt1 | contig 11633 bp, 9 predicted proteins | sample CZODoug1_16funga_FD_108878 | JGI IMG/M metagenome (GOLD analysis project Ga0137410, IMG submission 108878) | Vadose zone soil fungal communities from Angelo Coast Range Reserve, California, USA - CZODoug1_16fungal (Illumina Assembly) | ecosystem: Environmental > Terrestrial > Soil > Vadose zone... | reverse complement strand
GATCTTTTGCGGGGCTTGCAGCTCACGCTCAAATACAATCTGGGCGCGCTGACTGACAAAGACTCGGTCGGCGGCAAAGGGATTTACACCGAACAGTATCCGAAGGTCCGGCCTGACGTGGCGCCGCGTTTTCACGGCGCACCGCGGCTCAACATGGACCCGGAGACGCATGACACGCTTTGCATCGCCTGCAATCTTTGCGCGATCGCTTGCCCGGAAGATTGCATCGACGTGCTGGCGATGGACGTGGAGATCATCGTCGCCGGCAAGCCACGCAAGAAGAAAGTGCTCGACGAGTTTATCTTCGATACGTCACGCTGCATGTTTTGCGCGCTCTGCCAGGAAGCATGCCCGACTTCGTGCCTGGAGTTGACCCAGGACTTCGAGCTGGCCACCTATTCGCGCGCCGGCTTTGTTTGGAATCGCGAGATGCTCGAGCAGGGCAGAGAAACGGTCAAATACACACGCTAACGCTATTTCCGATTGCCAATTGCCGAATGCCGATTGGCCTATAGTCCTGGCAAGTAGTTGTTTGCTCCCACTGACAACTATGAAGGCTGATGACTTAAAGAGACGGACGAAACAGTTTGCGTTGCGGATTCTGAAACTAGTCGCGGCTTTGCCAAATACTGTTCAAGGTCGAGCTATTGGTAGTCAATTGGTGCGAGCTGGAACAGCGGTGGCCGCGAATTACAGAGCCGCTTGCCGTGGCAGATCGAAGGCCGAATTCATAGCGAAGCTAGGTACAGTCGAAGAAGAGGCTGACGAAAGTGCTTTTTGGATGGAATTGATCATCGAAGGGGAGCTATTGAAAGCACAGAAGGTTGAACCCTTACTTGCGGAAGCAGTTGAACTCAGGAAAATAATGGCGAGCTCGCGCATTTCGGCGTCAAATAGTCTCAGACAAAGCAAATCGGCAACCGGCAATCGTGATTCAGTAATTTCAAATCGGCAATCGGCAATTGGCAATCGGCAATGATATTAACGGGTTGGGAAGCGGTCTTCTTCTGGGTTTTCTCCATCGCCGCCATCTTTGCAGGTCTTCTGACTGTGATGGCCCGCAACACCATTCACAGCGCTCTCTTCTTAATTTCTTCGCTAGTCTCCGTCGCCGCCCTCTTCATTTTGCTGCACGCTGAATTCATTGCCGGTGTGCAAATCCTCGTTTATGTCGGCGGCGTTATGGTCTTGTTCCTGTTCGTCATCATGCTGGTCAACGTAGGCTCGGAAGAGCGGGGCAGTGAAGAAATTTTCAACCGGCCACGCCAGGTGACCACGAGTGTTATCTTTTGCGGGTTGCTTGTGCTCGCCCTGGTCTATGCCGTCAACGAGGGCTACAAGGGTTTTGAGAAGCAAGACGAAGGGAAGGTTAACGCAACCGCTCAACAGACTCAGGCGCCGGGCGAAACGTTGGCGCTGTCTGCTACCGGCGCGTCTACGATCACGAAATCAACTGAACAAGTTGCCAACAGTCTCTATCGCTATGCCTCGTTGCCTTTCGAAATAGCGAGCGTGCTTTTGTTAGTAGCGATCATTGGCTCGGTGATGCTGGCGCGCACGCTCAAGCAGGAAGCCGCGGTCGATGACGTTGATCCCGGTATCTTGCAGCAGGAAGCTGCAAGCGATCCGGAGTCAACGGAAATTCAGGTTGAACCAATAGCCTAAAACGTTTAGAGGTGGGCTTTGCCTGCCGGCCCAGGATGAATTGAGATCTATTCAAGATGCCATTACTGCTGCTTAAATTTTTCACACCCGCGTTGGGATTCTTATTCCAGGAAGCGACCAGCGGCCGTTTTACCACCGCCTGGCAAAAAGCGCAGCACCCCGACTTGTCCAAGTTTCTGACTATCGGCGCCCTGCTTTTCATAATTGGCGTGGCGGGTGTGCTGACGCGCCGCAACATCATAGTTATTTTCATGTCCATAGAGTTGATTCTTAACGCGGCCAATCTCAACTTCATCGCCATGTCCCGCTACTTGCAGGACACCGGCAACGTCAATGCTGTCGCCGGACAGATCTTCGCAGTCTTCGTCATCGTGGTTGCCGCTGCTGAAGCTGCAATCGGTTTGGGAATCGTGATCGCGCTTTATCGAAACAAGGAAACAATCTGGGTCGATGAGATTGATATCTTAAAGTGGTGACAAGTGACAGGTGACAAGTGACAAGTAAAACTTGCTTGTCATCACTTGTCACCTGTCACCTGTCACCGGTCACTCAGTATGCATCGTTACATCTGGCTAGTCCCACTTCTGCCTCTCTTCGGCGCAGCCATCAACGGCCTGCTCGGAAGGAAGTTTCGCTTTTCCGAGAAGCTGATTGGCGGCATTGCCGTCGGTTCGATTGCGCTCGCGTTTCTTCTCAGTGTAGCCGCAGTTTATTCCTATGGATTCAGCAGTCACGCCATTTGGCCCGAGACTTACGTCACCAGCCAGGACGGCGCCTTCAAGTACGACTGGATTCCGGGTGGGGCTGTGCGCCAAACGCTGGGTTCCAATGAGCGAATACGCGGAAAAGGCGAAGAAGAATTGGCAAAGAAACGCGCAACGCTTCCGCCTGAGGAAAGAAACCAGCCAGTGGCGGTTGGAGTTTTCGATGTTCCGCGCAGTTCTGTCCTGAATGTTGAATGGAGCTATCAGCTCGACGCGCTTTCGTCGATCTTCATGCTGATTGTGACCGGCGTCGGCCTCTGCATCTTCGTTTTTGCCACCGGCTACATGCATGGCGATCCCGGCTTCTATCGTTTCTTCGCTTACATGGGTCTCTTCATGTTTTCGATGCTAGTGCTGGTGATGGGCTCGAATTTCCTGATGATGTTCGTTGGTTGGGAAGGCGTCGGTCTCTGTTCTTATCTACTGATTGGATACTACTTCGATCGTCAGGAAGCGGCGGACGCTTCGCGCAAAGCGTTCATCACGAATCGCATCGGCGACTTCGGATTCGCGCTGGCTATCTTCGGCGTCATCGCGACGTTTGGCACGTCGCAGTATGGAGATGTTTTTTCGCAGGCCAGAAGTTTTCCGCTGGAGACACTGGGACACTGGGGACTGCTCTCGTGGATTGCGCTCGGTCTTTTCATCGGTGCTTGCGGCAAGTCGGCGCAACTTCCGCTGCACGTATGGCTGCCCGACGCGATGGCTGGTCCAACTCCTGTCTCCGCACTGATCCATGCGGCGACCATGGTAACAGCGGGTCTCTACATGGTGACGCGGACTAACGTCATCTTCCAGCATTCGCAGACGATGATGCTGGTGGTCGCTCTGGTCGGCGCGGCCACCGCGTTATTCGCTGCCACCATCGGCATCACGCAAAACGACATCAAGAAAGTGCTTGCGTATTCAACCGTGTCGCAACTCGGTTTCATGTTCATGGCTTGCGGCGTGGGCGCGTTTGCGATCGGAATCTTCCACGTGATGACGCACGCATTTTTCAAAGCGCTGATGTTCCTCGGCGCCGGCAGCGTCATACACGGAATGCATCACGAGCAGGACCTGCGGCGGATGGGCGGACTCAGGAAATACATGCCCTACACGTATCTGACTTTCCTGGCCGGCTGGCTGGCAATCTGCGGCATCATTCCGTTCAGCGGCTTCTGGTCCAAAGATGAAATTCTCTGGAACGCAGCGGCGACGAGATACATCCCCGTCGGCTGGCTGGTCTGGATTGTGGGCACTGTAGCCGCAACCTGCACGGCGTTTTATATGACGCGACTGGTGGCGATGACTTTCTGGGGCAAGGAGAGGTTCCTCCCCGTTCATCACGAGCACACGCCCGAGCACGAGGGCCATTTGATGGACGATCATCCAGCGCCCGAACATCATGGCGACTTTCCGCATGAGTCGCCGCGCTCGATGTGGGTGCCGCTGGCGGTGCTGGCGGTGTTGGCGACAGTTGGCGGCTTTGTCGGCATCAGCACAGCTTTCACGGGCGGCAAACACGTCGGCGGCCGGATGAACATCGTCAACTTTCTCGATCCGATCATCTGGAATCCTACGACGCGCTACTTCGGTACTCACGAAGCTGTTGACAGTTATGGCAAGCCTCTGGAGAGCGTTGCCCATACGGGAGTTGACCTGGTCACCCAGGAGCTTGAGCCGGTCGAAGCCCCGCCGCCTTATAGCAGTGAAGGATTCAATCTTGCGCACGCGGTGGAGTCGAAGCTGCACAACGAGATCGCTACGGAGTGGGTATTCATTGTCATCTCGCTACTCGTTGCGGGAATCGGCATCGGATTGGGTTTTCTGTTTTACGTGAAAGACACGCGGCTGCCGGACATTTGGGCGGCGCGGCTGCGGCCGCTTTACGAAGCGAGTTACAACAAATATTGGGTTGATGAATTCTACGGTTGGGCCGTGACGCGGCGGGTGATGGATGCCGCTCGCGCAGTCTACGCGCTTGACGCGAAGGTGGTCGACGGCGCGGTCAATGGCATGGCCTGGATAACCAGATTGTCGAGCCGCATAACCGGCGCCGTCGATCAATATTTTGTCGATGGACTCGTCAACGCCATCGCGGCTTTCATTATGCGACTCATGTCGCCGCTGCTGCGCGCGGCGCAGACGGGCTTTGCGCAAAACTATGCGCTGGTGATGGTGCTGGGGCTGGTGGCTGCGGTGGCAATGTTTTTCGGTGCTGACATTTTGAAGATGGTCAGGAATATTTTTGCAATCTTTGTGTAAACAGCGAGGACTGAAGTGCTGAAGACAAACATTCTATCGATAGTGACATGGCTCCCGACGCTGGGAGCGATCATTATTCTTACGCTCTTCAAAAAGGACCAGTCAGCGCAGATCAAGAAGTTTGCCACCGCCTGGTTTGGTCTCGCGTTTGTCGCTTCGCTGTTTCTCGTTGCCTATGACCGCACGCTGGGCGGCATGCAGTTTCTCGAGGACCACCAGTGGATTCCGGTAATCGGCGCACGCTACCAGATGGGCGTTGACGGCGTCGCGGTGCTGTTGATTTTGTTGACCACGCTGCTGGGCCTCATCGCCGCGTTGTCTTCATGGAATTACATACAGAAGCGCGAGAAGGAATACTACGTCCTGCTGTTGCTGCTTCAGACCGCGGTTGTCGGTGTATTTACTTCGATGGACTTGTTCCTGTTCTATCTCTTCTTCGAAGTGTCGCTGGTGCCGATGTATTTCCTGATCGGTATCTGGGGCGGCGAGAACCGCTTGTATGCGGCCATTAAATTCTTTCTGTACACGCTGGTGGGATCGGTTGTCATGCTGCTGGGAGTTTTGAAGATTTATTTCTTAACTCAAGACACGGCATTGACCGGACAGATCACGCAGTCGACGATCGACTTACTCGCCGGAAACAAAGACGCCGCCGCGATGGTGTCTAGCTCCTTGCAGGCAGCCGCGCAGAATGGGACCGGCACGTTCAATATTCTATATATGCAGGCGCTTGGATCAGTGATGCCGATGGGCGCGATGCAGGTGCTGCTGTTCTTTTCGTTTGCTTTGGGCTTTGCGATCAAGGTGCCGATGTTTCCATTTCACACCTGGCTTCCTGACGCGCACGTCGAAGCGCCGACCGCCGGTTCAGTCATCCTTGCCGGCGTCCTGCTGAAGCTCGGGACCTACGGTTTCTTTCGTTTCAATATTCCGATGTTTCCCGCCGCCTCCGCCGACGAATCGTATTTCGGAACGTTTGGTGTGCGCAGCGTGATGGTCTTTCTGGCCATTGTGGGCATCATCTATGGCGCACTGGCCGCGATGTATTTCGTAGTCAAAAAAGATGGCGACATTAAGAAACTGGTTGCCTATTCGTCTGTGTCGTCGATGGGCATCGTGATGCTGGGACTCTTTGCGCTAAACCCCAACGGACTAAACGGCGCCGTGCTTCATATGATCAACCACGGCATCTATTCCGGCGCCCTGTTTCTCCTCGTAGGAATAATTTATGAGCGGCGGCACACGCGCAACGTGGCGGAGTTTGGCGGCTTGTCGCATGTCATGCCCGGATACGCGGCTGTGTTTTTGGCGATGGCCATGACGGCGATCGGGCTGCCGCTGCTGGCCGTTTTCATTTCGGAATTTCTTTCCTTGCGCGGCGCTTTCGAGGCGAACCCGGCGTGGGCTGCCTGGGGCGCGCTGGGAATTATCCTCAATGCCGCCTACATGCTCTGGCTCTATCAACGAATGTTTTTTGGGACGATCGATAATCCGCAGAATGAAAAGTTGACTGACCTGAGCCCGCGGGAGTGGGCTTACATGACGCCGCTGGTGCTCCTGGCACTTTGGATCGGCGTCTATCCCAAGCCGTTTTTGAATTACATCGAGCGGCCGGTGAATGCAGTCGTGCGCCACGTGCGCCCAACTTATCCGATACCCGGAATGCCGCCGGCAGCGCAAGCTCCGCAACGCGCGGCGGTGAACAAGTGACGAGTGAAAAGTGAAAAGTGAAAAGCGATGATTGATAAGTGGTGAGTTGTGATAGGGACCGAAGTATTGATTGACCACTGACTACTGACTACATGATTCTCTTACAAGCCAACACGACAGCGCTCTTCAGCTTGGCCGACTTACAGCTCATCGTTCCGGAGCTGATTCTGACCGTCTGCGCCTGCATCGCGCTGGTGATGGAAGTTGTTCTGCCATATCGCAAGAGCAAACTCATTGCCTATTTTTCGCTCGTTGGTGTAGCGCTTGCCGCCGTTTCCCTCTGGGTTCAGTTTTGGGCCACCCGTGACGTTCTGCCGCTTGACGGTTTCTACGGCATGATCCGCATCGACGGCTTCGCGTTAGTCTTCCAAAGCATCTTCCTGATTGGCGCCTCATTGGCCATCGCGATTTCCACGCGCTATCTCGACATTGAAGGAGAACAGCACGGCGAGTATTACGCGCTGGTTTTGTTTGCCACGGTCGGCATGATGTTTTTGGCTTGCGGCTTCGACTTGATCACGCTTTACATCAGCCTGGAACTGATGGCGCTTACTTTTTACGTGCTGGTGGCTTTCACGAAACGCGAGAAGCGCTCAAACGAAGCGGCCATGAAATATTTCCTGTTGGGCGCCTTCTCATCCGGCGTGCTGCTCTACGGCATGTCACTGCTTTACGGCATTGCCGGCTCAACCAATCTCGGCGAGATCGGACACAGCGTCGCCCAAATTGCAGCCACCATGGGCCAAACCGGCGACGAGGGAGCGGCTTCACTGAGACCGATGCTGTTGCTGGGAATGATCGCGCTGGCCGCGGGTTTGTTTTTCAAAATTGCCGCCGTGCCGTTTCACATGTGGGCTCCCGACGCCTACGAAGGCGCGCCGACGTCAGTCACCGCATTTCTTTCCACCGCTTCCAAGGCGGCGAGCTTCGCACTCTATGCGCGCATTTTTATCGTTGCGCTTAATCCGATACGGACTGACTGGGCGCCGCTCCTGGGTTTGGTTGCCGCGATCACAATCATGGTGGGTAACTGGGCCGCCGTGACGCAGGAGAACTCGAAACGTCTCCTGGCTTACTCTTCAATTTCAAATGCGGGCTACCTGTTGCTGGGCCTGGTGGCGGGAAATAGTTATGGCTACATCGGACTTTTGATCTACCTGCTGGTTTACACGCTCATGAACATGGGCGCCTTCGGCATCATCATCAGCCTGCGCCGACGAGGAATCATCGGCGACAACGTTGACGATCTGACCGGACTCGCGCACAAGGCGCCGGGCATGGCGGCGATGATGGCGGTGTTTATGTTGTCGCTCGGCGGCTTGCCGATGACGGGCGGTTTTATCGGCAAGTATTTTCTTTTTGGCGGCCTGCTCGAGCGCGGCAAAGCGGACGGCAAGACGTGGTACTACTGGCTGGCCGGCTGGGCCATCATCAACACGGTCGTTTCTTTTTACTACTACGTGCGCTTCATCAGAGTGATGTACCTCGGCGACCGCGTTGCCGACGACAAGCCGCTGTCGTTGTCGCCCGCTTTGCAGGCCGCGCTGGTAGTTTGTCTGGTCGGCATCATCGCCATCGGCATTTTCCCGCAGCCGGTGATTGAACTCACGCAAAGATTACTCGCGCCGCTTGCAACCGTGGGCTCCGCGGGGTTGAAATAGGAAGCGAATGAAGTTTCGCGCTGCATTCGCCTAGAGCTTGATGCTCCTATTCTATTTCTTTGCGGCAATCGTCATCTGGCTCGGAGTTCTCTCTCTTCGCGGTGGTCTGAGCTTCGCTAACTACGTTCGGCGCGAAGCGGCGCATCCTCTTCCTGACTTCACTCCGTTTGCTTCTGTTATCGTTCCCTGCCGCGGCCTCGAAGATGGCTTGCGCGAAAACGTCGCCGCACTCTTCCGACAAGATTATCCACGTTACGAGATCATCTTCGTCACGGATCGAACAGACGATCCATCGCTCAGAGTGGTTAATGAAATTATCAAAACTGAAATCAACTCGGAACGAGTTTCCGCTCGCGTGGTGATTGCCGGCGATGCGCAGGATTGTGGCCAAAAGGTACACAACCTGAGAGAGGCGGTTGCGGAAGTTGATCCGCGCAGCCTGGTTCTGGTTTTTGTAGATACTGATGCGCGACCGCAGCCCGGTTGGCTGCGATCGCTGGTTGCCCCTTTGGCGAATACGGAAATCGGCGCGGCCACCGGTTATCGCTGGTTCATACCAGTCAATGGCGGTTTCGCTTCGCAGCTGCGGTCCGTGTGGAACGCTTCGATTGCTTCGGCGTTAGGCGAACGCCAGGACAAAAACTTCTGTTGGGGCGGATCGACCGCGATTCTTCGAGAGAGGTTCAATAAGCTGCACATCAGCGATCGTTGGCGCGGCACAGTCTCCGACGATTTCACGATGACGCGTGTGTTGCAGGAAGCAAAACTCCCGATACATTTCGTTCCCGCCTGCCTGGTTGTTTCCCTCGGTGATTGCAGCGCCAAAGAACTTCTCGAATTCACGAACCGACAACTGAAGATCACTCGTGTTTACGCACCACACTTATGGCAGCCGTTGCTCCTCGGCAGCTTTCTGTTTTGCGCTGTGTTTTTCGGCGGCGTCGTACTGGTAGTCGTCCGTGCAATTCTTCATCTACCTTATGCGCTAGTTCTCACTCTGCTGTTTCTAATCTATGCGCTCGGCGCGGCAAAGGCGTATGTCCGTCTCGAGGCCGTCGCCACCCCGCTCGTGCGTTACAGAGAGTTGCTGTCGCGGAGCTTGCCGACGCATCTGCTCCTTTGGCCCTTCGCTTCGGCGCTTTACTTCTGTAATGCTTTGTCCGCGGCGTTCTCGCGCCGAATTAAATGGCGCGGCATAACCTACGAATTGAAATCGGCTACCGAAGCTGTCATCATCTCGCGCGAGAAGTAGGACAGACATTCCGGTCTGTCCCTCGGCGGTAAAAAGGAAAGCAATGACAGGCAGGAATGCCTGTCCTAATAATGTCAAACAAAGCCGTACAACTAGTTCAACTCCTGCGTTCCACCAAACGCGAGAAGCGTCTCGGCACTGTCATCCTTTTTGTTACTTCGCGCTGCAACGCTTTCTGTAAGACTTGCTTCTACCACGCGGAGTTGAATCAACCCGGCGATTTGACCTTCGACCAGGTGGAAAAGATTTCGCGCACCATGCCAGCAATCACGGACCTCTGGCTTTCCGGTGGCGAGCCGACGCTGCGTCGCGATGTTTCTGAAATCATCAAAACGTTTGTGAAGAACAACGGCGTCAATCGCGTCATCATTCCCACCAACGGTCTAATCAAGTCGCGCGTTTTTGAAATCGTTGACGCGGCGCTCAGTTTTCATCCACAACTCGATCTCTATCTCAATATCGCGCTCGACGGCTACGGCAAAACGCACGACGAGATTCGAGGCGTGCCCGGCAATTGGGAGAAGGCGCTCGATTGCATCGATTCACTTTACCCGCTTAAAGCGAAGTTTGCGGATCGCTTTCGACTCAACGTCAACACCGTCGTCTGCGCTGACAATTACACCGAGATGGAGAAGCTGGGCGAGTTTATGTGGCAAAACTTCCGACTCGATGGCCAGTATTTCAATATTGTGCGCGGAGAAACTTTGGTTGGTGACGAGATCAAGCAGGTGCCTCCCGCGGTGTTGCCGGAAATGTACGAATACATTTCGCGGCTGACGAAACGTTATGGCGATCGCATGTTTGCCGCGGACGACGCGAGCAAGCGCTTCGTCAAAAACGTGGCTTATGTCGGCGCGATTACCACTCACTACCGCACGCAGCACGCAAACTTTCAGGCCTCCACTGCCTGGCCCTTTCCCTGTACGGCCGGCGAAACCACGGCAGTGATCGATTACAACGGCGACGTGCGCGCCTGTGAGCTGCGCGAAAAATTCGCCACGCTAGCAGATTTCGATTACGACTTTGGCGCCCTCTGGGCTGCTCACGAACGGGCCGCTGAACTAACGGCGATCGACGGCGGCAAGGCTTGTTGGTGCACGCATGTTTGCTTCATACACGACTCGATGCGCCACTCGCCCCGCGCCATGTTGTATGAATTGCCGAAGAACTACCTCACGCGGGAGAATTGGCAGTCGTAATGCCGAGTCCAGATAACGAGGAAGCCAATCGCAAGAGTGGCATCGCTTATGCGGCGGCGTTGACGCTCTTCGCGGCTGTAATTTCATTCTGCGGTATCGGTTGGTTGTTGGATCGCTGGCTGGGCACGAGGCCCTGGTTGCTGGTGATCGGAATTGTGCTGGGAGCTGCGGCAGGTTTTTACGAGTTCATCCGGCTGACCGCAAAACTCTGAGCGAACTTAACCTCACCTCGACAATGAGGCGTTTTCCTGTGTAAAATCCCCAGCTTTGCTAATGAAAAAGATTCCAGACAATGCAGCCGGGACCATGCTTCCGGAAACTCCCAAGGGGTTTCCCGAAACTCGCCCAGGCGCCATCGAGAAGCGTGTTTTCCGCACCATGGCGTTTGCGGTAGCGCTTGCGGTGATTGCTAGTTTACCGTTTGCTCATTGGCGCATAACCATGGGGCTGTTAGTTGGTGGACTTCTTTCATTACTGAACCACCACTGGCTTACCACTTCCACGGCGGCGGTCTTCAGCGTGGTGGCGCGTGGAGCGAAGCCGCAACTCAAGCTTACGCGCTACATTCTTAGATACTTCGTCATCGTTTCCGTAGTCTTCATCGCCTACAAATTCAATTTCGTTTCCCTTGCCGCCACCATCGCCGGGTTATGCAGCTTCGTCGTGGCCTTGTTTGTGGAAGCTTTTCGAGAATTCTATTTTGCATTCATTCACCGAGAGGAAATTAGTTGATGTTCTGGTTTCAGGAAGCGGTCGAGAAGGGGGCGGAGCATGTTGAAGAAGCCGAGCAGGCTCCAATCATCGTGCAACTTGTCAATCACTACTTTGGCGAGTGGGCGTACAGGTTTGAAATGAATTACACCTATCCGGTGTGGACAAAGTTTTTCGCCAAATTTGGCACGACGCCGGAAGCAGTGTTTGGTCCTTACTCTCCGGAGACTGCGATCCCGTGGTACACGGTGATGTTTGTGATCGCTTGCATTCTGAGCGTAGTGATCATTTGGATCTTGAAGGGCAAACTCTCTGAAGAAGACCCCGGCTACGGTCAGCAGACGCTCGAGCTTAGCGTGCTCGCGGTTCGCAGCATGCTGGAAGACATCATTGGTCCCCACGGACTGAAATACTTTCCGGTGGT
>Ga0137410_10002883_pt1 | contig 11648 bp, 13 predicted proteins | sample CZODoug1_16funga_FD_108878 | JGI IMG/M metagenome (GOLD analysis project Ga0137410, IMG submission 108878) | Vadose zone soil fungal communities from Angelo Coast Range Reserve, California, USA - CZODoug1_16fungal (Illumina Assembly) | ecosystem: Environmental > Terrestrial > Soil > Vadose zone... | reverse complement strand
GTATCGGGCCCTGCCTCGAACACAATTTCGCTGAGAAACTTGAATTTTTCAGAAATGTCCGAAGTGATGAACAGGTCGAGCTGCCCGAGACTAAACGAGGTGGTGTCGCCCTTGTGCGTGTCGACGTGCAGGTTGACGTCTCCGAATCCGCGAATTCGTAACAGCGTCTTGCTCACGTCCATTCTCTCGGACATGTCCCCCTCTTGCCGCGACCGTTCCGATTGAGCGGGAGAGGCGGGGATCCCTACCTGGGCAAGAGGCTGTTTCATCCCTTCCGATGAGGGCTGCGCGGACAGCGTCGATTTGAGCGGCTCGACGCTCGAAGCAACAGGAAAACCGGGCGCGGTTGCGGCGCTTTGATCTCCTGCTTGCTGTTTGTCGGCCTCCAGTTGCCTGACCCTCGCTTCCAGCTGGTCGATCCTTTCCATCAGCAGCTGTACCGTATGCTTGTCAATCGCCGTTTCATCGCTGGCCTGCTGCGCCGGCAGCGTGGAACCGCAAAGCAGGATAAGGGCAAAGGGTAAAATTATGCGTGCTGATCTTCTGCTGGTAATCCAATTAAGTAATCGAAACCTATCGGAAGATACCAAACTGGGTATTTGCATGACTTTCTCCTCCAGTGCGGAATACGCTTAGCTTCGCACGGCAGTCTAGGGGCGAGGCCTGTCAGCGTCGTTGCTGTCGGTCAAATAGAGCGCCGCTGACATCATTTTTCTGTGCTTCTTTCCCGATTGAGAGCCCATCCCAACTCGCACAAGGCTCGTTCCCAGAATTCCAACGTGTTACGCCATAATGCTCAATTGCATTCAAACCAACGTCAAATACGTAGGAGATGCAATCTGGAGAAGCCAGACTGGAGGCCAGAAATGCAGGGCGAGCTACTCTATGGATCCGCATTGAAGAGTGCGAACATGTCGGGCGGAGGATTATTTCAGACCAGAGGTTTACAAACCTCGGAGATGATAATCCTTCTCGGCTTGCCGTAAAGGCCCGAGCGATCTGCGGAGAGATTTGGATACGCAATGGCATTGTATATTTATGGCTCCGGAGATGTTCAATTAGTCCAGGCCTGATCAATGATTGCGCGCAGGTCCCTCAACGCGGCCACCGCTCGATCACGCTGTTCTTCTGTGTACCAGCTAGGAGCAAACCCCTCCAGCAACTCACATAATTCGGCGAATACGTCTGCCGGATTGACTGGCCCCGGCAATTCAGAGTTGCCCACGCCGCGCTTTCCAGGACCCGTGTCTTCGATGTTTCGCGAGCTCACCTTCCACGCTTCCTTTGGATCCAGGTTCGTAACCTGAATCCCCCAGTGCCGGCTGCTGCGCCCTCAACCAAACTCCCTGCGGCCTCTTGAAATAGGGCAGTCAATTCAGTCAACAAGGCGCTAGCACTTTGCGTGACTGATGCTGCTGGACCTTGCCTGCTCCTGCGCAGAAAAACCCGCCTGACGCAAGATACGACACCGCACGCCCTCCGGACAATCAGGTGGTTCCCCATTTTTCGGCGTGGGAGTCTGAAAAGAAGCGGGACCGCTGCTTAGAATGAAAAAACGATGCGAAGGAATGCGCGGGCCGTCACCCAGCTACTCGATCTGCACTAGCCCCTCCCGAATGGCGTACCGAACCAAGCCAGCCACGTCATGAATGTCTAGCTTGTTCATGATGTTCGTGCGGTGTGACTCGGCGGTCTTGGCGCTGATACCCAAGATCCCACCGATCTCCTTGACATTCTTTCCCTCTGCAATCAGTTGGAGAACTTGGCGCTCACGTATGCTCAAAGGGTCGGTGGGAGCATCGACTTTTGACAAATACGCGTTCACAACCGCTTTGGACACACTGGTACTTAGATAGAACTCCCCCTTGCAAACTGTATCGATAGCATCCACAAGGTTAGAACTGGCTTTACTCTTCAGGACATATCCGCTAGCGCCTGCGCGGAGAGCCGAGAAAACGTACCGGTCTTCAGTGATCATCGTAAGTATTATGATTTTCGTCTTCGGAGAGACCTTGGAAATTTCACGGGCAGCATCGATGCCGTTCAGGACAGGCATGGAAATGTCGAGCACCGCCACGTCAGGCGTTAGCTTCTCGCAAAGTTTGATTGCTTCCAAACCATCCGAAGCTTCGCCGACAACCTCCATTCGTTCGTCTGTCAGGATGGCTTTCAGTCCATCTCGGAGAACTAGATGGTCGTCGGCAAGCACTACGCGGAGCCCTTCGTGGGATTGCTGCCGCATTTCGAATGCTTATCCCATTCCGTAATATTGTCAATGCGTTCACAACGACGCCTTCTTTGGAGACTGCGTATCGTTGTTCGCGCCCGCTGCGATGGCCGCGCCGAACCTCACCAGCGTCTAGCAGTAACGAACGAACCAACTCTAACATGCAAGAAAACATGAGGCTGTAAAAAGGCTGTAAGGGTTGTAAGAGCGGGGTAAATTCGCCCTCTGAACTTGACTTTGCGCAAGGACCACCGTGAAGGCCTGGTAGATAACTCGGTGCGCCACAGTGCCGGTAAGGCCTAACGCGAAGGGAAAGTAGGAAAATTGTGAAGACGAAAGAGTCACCTTTGGCGCTTTCACTCAGAACGGGGCTGATGCTTGCATTCATTGCCGCGGTAAGCTTTGCATTCTGGCATCCCTTGCAAAGCGAAGAGTCAATCCATATTCAGCATCTCTCCAAGTTGGCCGCTGAGAATACACGAACCGTCATAGCAGGTGAAATGCGGTCCCACCTGCTCGCTCAGGTCCGCCTTGCTCAAATATGCGGTTTTGAAGAGAACCTCACGAAGAGAGAATGGAAGTCATACGCGAAGCTTTTTGTCGCTCATCACCCCGGTTATCTTGCCTTGCAATTAGTGGATAGCAACGATCGCGTGCGTTTGTCATTCGGACAAGGGGAGGATGGTTCGGGTTCGGACGCCCTTCTGGCGGCGCATGGAGCGCTAAGGCCTGCTCTGCAGGAGAGTCGCCGCCAACGAGACGTGATATTGACACCTGCGTTCGTCCTCCGCAATGGAGGTACTGGCCATGGGGTGGTCGCGCCAATCTACACCCGCGACCAACTAACGGGATTTATGATAGCCGTTTTTGATGACCAAAAAGCTCTCGAGGATATGCTGGCGGACCAAGCCGAACGAGGGTATGCAATTTCCGTCGTGGAAGGAAACGAGCAAGTTTACATGATGCCCGACAGCAACCCTCAGAATAAGGAGAGATGGCAAGAAGAAGCGGAGCTCAGCTTGCCGGGGACAACGTGGAACATTCGCGTCTGGCCCAAATCGAATCTACTGGGGATGGTTCGGTCTAAGTTGCCTCAACTGGCCCTTGTCACGGGTGCATTGATTGGCCTCCTTCTGATGGTAGCGCTTGATTGCAGTAGGACTGGATATGTCAAACGCCGGGAGCTGCGTAGGACGCGCGACCAGTTGGAGATCCGTGTTCGGGACCGAACGGCGGAACTGAAGGCGCTCCATGTGAAGCTTGAAGCCGAGGTATTTGATCGCAAACTGTCCGAAGAAGAGTTCTTCGCGCGACTCCTGAGGGTGAGAGATGAAGAACAACGCCGGATTGCACGCGAGCTGCACGACGGTACCACGCAAACGCTTGCGGCGTTGGCAATCGACCTCGAAAGGCTCCGGGAAGTAATTGCCCTCGGCGACAGTCCGAGAGCGCAGAGATTGCTTTCCCAGAGTAGCGACCTAACCGAGGAAGCCATCGCCGACCTTCGAACAGTTTCTTATCTCTTGCACCCGCCAATCTTGGACGCCCTCGGTCTGGAGGCCGTTATCCCGTCCTATGTAGCCGGTTTCAGCCGCCGGAGCGGCATCAATGTGAACTTCAACGTCCAGCCGGAACTAGGCCGGCTCCCTCAGGAAGTAAAGCGAACGGTCTTTCGCATTTTGCAAGAGGCGCTCACCAATATCCACCGTCACTCAGAAAGCTCTACAGCCGAAATCGTTGTGTGGCGAGATGAAAATCAAGTCGTATTGCAGATCGTCGACCATGGTCGTGGAATTCCTATTGGGATTCTCGATTCAGGGATGAATCCGTCAGCATTCATTGGGATCGGCATTGCTGGGATGCGGGAAAGGGTGTGGCAGTTGAATGGCTGTCTGGATATCGAATCAACTGATCACGGAACTTCAATCAAGGTTACACTGCCGCTCGAAACCAGCGAGTCTCCGAGGACGGTCGGAATTGTTGGGACATAGTGACTGACGGTGATTTGTGCCAGGAACAAGAATTCGTTCTCTCGGTCGCCAACAGGCGTGCACTTCAACGCAGAAGACGTGAGAACTAGGAAGGGCTTCCCGGTTTCAGCGGGACGCGCTCACCAAGCGCTCAACCAGTTCGCGGTCCTTCCAGGACTTGGTTTTGAGCGACGGGAATCGAACCCGCGACCACCTGCCTGACAAGCACGAGCCCGCGTTCCAACGACCCTTCCTTTACTCTCGCTTTCTAGTGTTTCCAACAATTTGGGGGAATCTGCTTCTCGCTCGAAGTAAACCCGAGACCACAATTACATAGGATTCTTGAACAGTTTTGGATCAGCAGGATTCGCATAGCTTTCCATTTTGAGTCACTTAACGTGCTGTTCCTTTCGATTCGGAGTGACAACCGTCGGTTACCATTGTATTTCTCATTGTCTTTGGCTGCTCGTGGCAGCAGGAATGTGAGCCGGCTACGCGCCTGACCCTCTTACCACTGTTATGTGCAGAATTAATACAAGCTGTGCGCCAGAAATCGCCCTACCGGCTAACCGAGGGACGACGAGATAGAGCGATACGGGCCGTTCGTGATTCACAAGGTCTTGGATCGTAAAGTCGCTCGCGGAAGTGGTACGACTGACCAGTGGATCGCTGTAGAGCGTCAATGCCGTTTTCGCTGTGGATAGGACGCCGGAGAAGTCCTTATCCTCCTTATCGAGCATTTCCTGGACTTTCTCTTTCACGACAGGATGGGTGCGCGTCGGTTCGCCTGTGGGAAGCCGCCAGTTATGAGCGTTGTCTTTGTCGTGCGTGTAGGTGAGAAGCTCGGTGAGGGTTTCGCGGAAATTGAAGCCGGGTCGCGTAAAGACGCCGGCCAGGAGGCTGAGGGAAGCTTGCCGCCTTTCGAGAGCGGCGGCATAGCACACATGCAGGATCATCCCTGCCGTGATGGACGCGGCAGCATCCTGCCAGTAGCGCTCTTGCGGGCTGTCTTCGCCTGTGCGAACGAGCATGTTCGCAATGTTTTGCGCGTCGGAAACATCGCGGTCGGTGAACAGGCGAATTTCCGCTAGCGGATTAAATCGGGAGGAGTGTTCAGGCTCTACGGGCGAGAACTTGAAACAAATTTGCCCAGACTGGCTGCGAAAACCAGCCGCCTTCGCCCAATTCTCACCCTTAATGTCGTAGACAACGGTGCTTTCGGGCCACACCAGGAGCGTTGGAATGACGATGCCTACGCCTTTGCCGCTGCGCGTGGGAGCGAATGCGAGGATGTGCTCCGGGCCGTTGTGCCGTAAGTAGTGGAGGTGCTTGACGGACTGTTCGTGCCAGCCTCCGACATACACGCCCTGCGGTGTTTGCATCAAGTTGGTTTCCAAGATATCGGCTTTCGTGGCCCAGCGCGCCGAACCGTGAAGGTCCTCGGTGTTTTTCGAGAGAGCCTTGGTGCGAGTGAGATTCAGAAGAAAAAAGATGGCGCCAGATGCGAACGCGCCGCCAACGATAATACCTGCGCCGATGAGCAAGGGAAGTTTGATTCGGATGTCGCCCGTATTTCCCTGTGTCCACACCCAGACAAGCCATTTATAAGGTGCGTAAAAGTAGACGGAGCCAATACGGACCAAGGCAGGGCCAAGCGCGGGCTGATAGTCGAAGCGCCAGGCAACAAACTGCGTGGCAACGATATTCGTTAAGAAAAGACCGATGAAACCAACGATTGTCGGCGTCCAGTAGAAGCCTCCCACGTAGCCGGGGTCCCTCGGCTTCCGGTAAGCAGTTAGCTGTTTCACCGTCCTAGCTCCTGTGTTTTGCTCCTTTCCTTGACGGGGAGCACACGAGCATTGTCGTTGCTGTAGGCGACGCGCACGTTTTCGCCGATAGCCGGGATGCTATCGAGAAGTTCTTTTCGGTGGACAACTGCGATATGCGGAGTGATTTGCTGAATGAGGTTTTTCTCGGTGTCGGCAATGATCCTGCCCCGATAGGTGCCGCTGTCGGTCTCCGCGTGTTCAACCCGTGCACCGGGAGCCATCTGGTTTAGCGCCGACTGGAGGCCAGGAGGTAATTCGGCTCCGCCAAGCAGTTTGCGCACGTCGGTGCCCGTGGTTTTGTCGTGAAGCTCTACGACCCCGCCTCTGGGCTGATACACGGCTACAGAGGTAGTGGTCTCGCGTCGTTCTGTATCAGGCTCTGTTTCCAGTACGGGAGTGGACTGAGCCATCTGTTTGTCCCGAGCGTGCCTGTCCAATTTCTCGATGAGGTATCTTAAGTTTTGGGTGTCCGCGGGGTCGAATAGCAATTCGTATGCAGGTTCTTTGTCCTCTCTGCGCGCGATTATGATTTCTAGCGTAGAGTCCCCGAGGCTCTTGGGTCCGCCTTCGCCGTTCAATTGTTCGAGGTATTCGCGGGCCAGTGCTGCGTCCCGGTCGAATGTCGCCTCGAGAATATCCTGAAGTTGCTCGGCATCTAGCGGGACCCGGCCTGTCACATCCGAATCGAGGTATGATTCCAGATACTGCCGGGGCCACGCGATGAGGTCGTGGTCAAGTTCGGAGGTGAGCAAGCTTTCCAGCTGCTCGGTTGAAGCAGCGGAAATTGCAAGACTAGAGATTTGGTGATCCACGGAATTTATGACGACATCCTGCCGAGTCGCCACGTTGTTACTCTTCATTGAAGGAAACCTCCCAATCGGTCCAAGGACCGATTTCGAGCAGACTATATGGCTATGTAGTGATACATATAGCATACATATAGCACCATTGGGATAGCGGGTGTCAATATAAATATGTGCTGGGTCAGCTTCTGTTAAAACAACTTCCACGTGACCCATCGAGTCAGGTCCGAGGATAACTTTGGAGTGTGCGACTTTCCAACCATGACCCCGCCATTCCGACGTGTCTTATTGCCAATCGGCGCCGTCGAGGGTAGGGTTTGGCGTCGAAATCCCCTATACCTGACGTTGCACGTTGCCTTTCAGCGATGGTGCCCAAAATGCTTTGTGAAACGCCGCCAACGTTTCATGGCGGCGGTCCGGGTTGCCCGCGGCCTGGCTCAGGAATAAAATACCCTCATGAGCAGAAAAACGTACAAAGGGAGGCAATGCGTTTATTGTGTTGAAGCACGGGCGGACACCGCTGATCACGCGATTGCCAGAAAGTTCTTTCTCGTAAATCGTCGAGACAATCTTCCACAGGTTCCTGCCTGTAAGCGGTGTAACGGAGAGAAGGCCGAGCTAGAAAATTACTTGATGGTGGTCCTTCCCTTTGGTGGCCGGCATACGGACACGGCTGTCTGCCTTCAGACGATGGTTCCGAAACGACTGCTTAAAAATTAGAAACTCCACGAGGAACTTGCAAAAGGCTTCGCGGAAAGCGGAGGGGCCACCATTCCATTCGACCACGGCCGTTTGGACCAACTCTTTGCGATGATTGCGCGGGCGCTGGCGTGGCACCACTGGCAAGTCCTTTTGGGAGCAGGTTACGCCGCGATTGCCTCCACGTTCTCAGATTCGGGGATGAATTTCTTTGAACAGATGCTCACCAAAGCACCTATCCGCGTGGCCGGGAATCTAGCCAAAAACACCTTCAGCTATCAAGGTGCTCAAGCCACTGATTGTGCAGAAATGACGGTCTGGAGGTTTTCAATGTACGGCGGCGTGTCCTTCATGGGCGACCCGAAGCTACCTGGCCCCGCATCGCTTGCCGTCGCGGTAACAGGTCGCGAGGCTTTTATTAAAAAGCTCCAACCTAAGACGGCGGCTTGAGGCTACGTCAGTAACAATGGGCGGGGGGTAGGGGAAAGCTCCGTTGCTTGACCCACGCGCAATCCACATTTACACGGACGGTTCTTGCTATAAGAATCCGGGCGGCGCTTCTGGCTGTGCGGCTATCGTCCACTTTCCTGAACATCTTGACCGGCCTGATGAACAAATTGTTGACTTTGGATGCGGCGAAAGCAGCATCAACCGCATGGAGCTGTTGCCTTGTATCGAAGCACTTCGTTGGATCTTCAATCACGCGCCTTGGGATGATGTCACGCGGGCCATCATCGTTACAGATTCACAGTATGTCACGGACAACCTAAAACGTGCACCGTATTGGAAAAAGCAAGGTTGGAGAAACCGATCTGGAGAAACGAAGTTTAACGAAGACTTGTGGGATCGAATACTGAAAGGCATTGCAAAAGCTGCCAAGGTAGGAATTAGAGTTGATTTCATCTGGGAAGTTGGCAAGAAAACTCCCATGACGAAGCGGATTCATAAGGCGGCTCAAAATGCTGCAAAGCGCGGTGGAATTGACGAAGACACAGGGTACAGACCGGGGAGTGTGTCCCGTTCAATGGTCAGGGGCGGGGTTACTGAGAGGTTCCCAGCAGCCGGTCAGGTGCTCGCAATTCGGCCATATGTGAAGAAAATCATGCACAAGGGAGAGAACAGAATCAGCTTCAACATCTTCGATGAAACAACACAATCCTACGTGAGTAAGTTCTACGCCTTTGCCGAACCGTTGTTGAGTGCAGACCTTCATCGAGGCAATGGACATAGAGTGAGGTTCAACTCCAACACCCAATATCCGCGGATCGTGGAACGTATCGATGGAGTTGAGCTTCCCAAAGCGCTAACCAAAAAACGGCACAAAGCCCAACCTTAACAATTGACCCTCGCAAACTGAGATTTTGGCACATTCACTTGGGGATCGGCGCACTGACCTACTGGCATATATCAAGTGGAGCGTCAGCCACGTCCAAAGTTCTCCCGCTTGCGTCTGTCGAGGATTCGAAGCTCAGCTTGGAATCGCGCTTGGTAATGTCCCAGCCATCCGCCCTAAGTGTGCTGAACCTCATGCACGCCTCCACGAAGTAACAGGTCCGCTTCTTTGTGGAAGTGTGAAGAGTCCTGAAGTAGTGTGTTCGCGTCTCCAAGATCATCCAAATATAATGCGAGCCTCTTATTCGCGAATCGTTTCTCGATGCGAATGAAACTACCCACCGCGAGTCTCCCTTCGCGGCGGGCCTCCTCGATCGCCCTAGTGTGATATATCAAATGGACTTTTGCGTCCGTGCCTTCGATCAGCATGTAGCGCTTGCCCGTTTGTTCATCTTCGGTGTGGAGAAGGACGCGGCCTTCCACTCTTTGTAACTGGCGGAGATTCGTGACCTGGAGCGGAAGGCGCTTGTCAGAGAGCAAGGCACCATGCGCCGCGAGCGTTTTTTGCCGGTCCCCACTCTGTTGCAGTGTCCGCAGTACCTTCTCAAAGTCCGCCTGCACGGTCCACTGGTGCGGCCCGACGAATTGCGCGATGCCCATCTTTTGAAGATGCATGAGCCGCGCGGCAAGGTGTTTCTGGAGTTCCCGGGCGGATTCAGACAGTGACCCGTCCTCGGGGTTGATAGTCACCACAAAGTGGGAAGCCGAGCCGTCATTGCTCCATTGGAGGATGCGGTCGAGTGGCGTGTAACGGGTTTGAACCACTTCGCGGCGGTGCGCCTCTTTGGCATCCGCCGGAGAACGATAGCCCAGAGCTTCGGTAGCAATTTCTTCTGCCCGCTCGCGTAGCCCCCCACGAATGTATTCCCTTGGCAAGCGAAGCGGGATTCCCTTCTTATCAACTCCCCGAAGAGCGATGTGGACGTGAGGATGCTCGGTGTTGTGATGGACGGCGGCGAGCCATTCGAGTTGGACGCCCATGTCATACTCCATCCGGTGCACCAGCTCGCGAGCATATTGATGGAGGTTCAAGCGGTCACCAAACTCAGGAGACACGATGACCTTGAAGAGTCGCTCGTCCCCGGCGCCCTGCCATTTGTCGAGCTTTGCAGCGATATCTAGGTTTTGCTCGGTAGTATTGAATCCAGCCTCCGCAGACCTTCCTCGTTGCGTCGCGCTCTCGCGGGCCACGTATCTTCCGTGGGCCTTCCACTGCCCCGGATTCTTGTTTGCCGAGTAACTGACCCGGACGGCTACGCGCTGATTGAAGGTTCGGTTCGCACGAGCATTCCCGCCTGCACCTTGTGTGCCGCGTGCCTTTTTTCCGCGCTTCGACATCTGGACGAGGCGAAGCATGGATCGTAGAACCCCCGCGTGCTTTCGGGGATTTTCGTTTGGGCCGTGCTTCGATTTTCTCGGTCGTAAGCGAATTATGGGTTCGTCATTCATCTATCACCATCCCCTTGAGAGTGTCTCTGTTCTTGTTGGAGATCCCTTCCGCAGCTGCACGCACCAGCTTTTCGTAGCGCAACCTGGCGCGAACCCGCGCGGGAGGGAGCGCATCTTCCGGGGGTTCAACCACATAAGTGATGACGTATTTCAGAAATACGTCGGTTAGGGCAACCTGGGCGTGCGCGAGCGTCTGAAGTCCCTGCACCTGCTTCGCCAGATTCGTAAGCGTCGCAGCCACCCGAGCCTCAAACTGGGTTGTCGCGTCGGTATTCTCGCTCCTTCGAATTTCATTCTCGCAAGCAGCGAGAATGAATGCTTGCTCCGAACGGAAGCCCCTATCCTTCGCTGTGTTACAGACGCGCTCTCGGAACTCCTCGCTCGGAAAGAGGAGGCTTCGTTCGGTTCTAGGTTTTGCCATGCCTTGCCCCCATTTCCGAATGTGGCACATTCGTGCCACATTTCCGGCAAAGGTCGCCACACGCTGTCTCTATGCAAAATAAGCAGTTACTTGCAAAAAACCAGGCAGCGTCGCCACAACCCTATATCTTCCAATACCCATCTCTTTCGCCGATGATCCGCCTGCATTGCATGCACCCTGCTCCTATCTGTGTCGAAAAATGTCTATTGGTGTCGATTTGTGCCGACTCGTGGTCACGTTTGTTGATTCCGGTCGACTCTCGTCTACTTCGGTCGATTCTTGGTGACTACTGTCGACTGCGAAACTTTTCATGCTTTACTTCCGAACGACATGGTGCTATATGTACAGCAGTATAGCGGACCTGTCAATGAAAAAAGACTATCAGCGCTGCCTGGACAAACTAGCCAGCACAGCGCCCGAAACAAAATCTGCGCTCATTCGATCTCTTCTTCCTGGAATAGAAGCGGCACTGAACTCAGGCAAGCGACTGAAAGCCATCTGGGAAGCCCTGCGAGAGGAAGGGCAACAGATGAGCTATCACAGTTTTCACAAGACAGCATCGCGCAGCAGAAAAGTGAAAAAACCAACCGCGACAAGCATCTTGGGAAAACAGCCCAACCTTCTGAGGCACGAGGTTTGCGGGAAACAGAAGTTGAAAGAGTCGAAGAGCGCGACCCGCTGGCAAATCTAAAGCTATTGGAAGAAAACAGGCCTGGTTTTCATTGGCGGAGTGCAAAAAGTTTGAATGCTTTGGTGCATGGAACGGAGGACTCAAATGACAAGAACAAGCGGTAATGGAAGCGGCGCGACGGCGGTCCATATTGCGCTGCAAGGCAAGGGCGGTGTTGGAAAGAGCCT
>Ga0137410_10002882_pt1 | contig 11653 bp, 8 predicted proteins | sample CZODoug1_16funga_FD_108878 | JGI IMG/M metagenome (GOLD analysis project Ga0137410, IMG submission 108878) | Vadose zone soil fungal communities from Angelo Coast Range Reserve, California, USA - CZODoug1_16fungal (Illumina Assembly) | ecosystem: Environmental > Terrestrial > Soil > Vadose zone... | reverse complement strand
GTAGCTGCAGCGGGGTTCGCGCACGGAGCGCTTAGCAGGGCTGTTGATTTGCGCGTGCGACGGCCCACGATCATCGCGTGCTGGCGCCGCTTGAGTTCGACCCGCGACTCGAATCCTGGTGCGGCCAGTAGACACAATCGCTCAGGATGCGCCGGCCCAGTTCGGCTGCCGCTTGGCGAGGAATGCGCTGACACCTTCCTGCGCCGACGCATCGATCATGTTGCAGGCCATCGTCTGGCCGGCGAGCTGATACGCGGCGGCGATTCCCATTTCCGCCTGGCGATAGAACAACTGCTTGCCGGCGGCGATCGCCGCAGCAGGCTTGGCGAGGATCGCCGCCACCAGTTGCTCGACCTGCTGATCCAGATCGGCGTCGGGCGCGACCCGATTGACAAGACCCCGAGCGCACGCGGTTTCAGCATCGATGAAGTCGCCGGTCACAAGCATCTCGAACGCCTGTTTGCGTGTGACGTTGCGCGTCAACGCGACGCCCGGCGTGGCACAGAACAAGCCGACATTGATGCCCGACACAGCGAACTGCGCACCAGTCGCCGCCACCGCGAGGTCGCACATCGCGACCAACTGGCAGCCGGCGGCAGTGGCGATGCCGTGCACGCGCGCGATCACCGGTTGCGGCAGCTTCTGAATCGCCAGCATCACCTGCGAGCATTGTGCAAACAGGCGCTGGTAATAATCGAGCTGCGGTTGCGAAAGCATCTGCTTCAGGTCGTGGCCGGCGCAGAAGGCCGGGCCGGCGCCAGCGATCACAACAACGCGCGCCTGATCATCATCAGCGATTGTTGCCAGCGCCGTGTGCAACTGCGCCAGCATCTCTTCCGAAAGCGCATTGAACTGCCGCGGCCGGTTCAATGTCAGGCGCGCGACGCCACGCGCGTCGCGTTCGTGCAGGAGCACTGGCTGCGCGGTGTCTGCCGCTCGCATTGGACTCATCAAGAGTTCTCCTTCTGGACGATGGCGTCATCTCGTTTTCGCCAAATCAGTGGCGCACTTTTTCGCACGGGTCAAGAGCCATCGCGACCACCGAATCTTGCTCCGCCGGTAGCGCCGCGCATGATTCAGACGTCGATTGCGGCCGTCGCGCGCACCTGCGCGCGCAGGACAAACTTCTGCACCTTGCCGGTGCTGGTCTTGGGAATCGTTCCAAATACCAAATTCTTCGGCAGCTTGAAGCCGGCCAAATGCTGGCGGCAAAACGAGATCAATTCATCACGCGAAACGCTGGCGCCTTCCTTCAACTCGACGAAGGCGCACGGCACTTCGCCCCACTTCGCGTCGGGCTGCGCCACGACCGCCACGGCCATCACGGCCGGATGCCGGAACAACACATCTTCGATCTCGAGCGAGGAAATATTCTCGCCGCCGGAAATGATGATGTCCTTGCTGCGATCCTTGATCCGCACGTAGCCGTCAGGCTGCAGCACCGCGAGATCGCCGGTGTGGAACCAGCCGCCGGCAAACGCCTCACGCGTCGCCGCCTCGTTCTTGAGATAACCGCGCATCGTGATGTTGCCGCGAAACATGATTTCGCCGATCGTTTCGCCGTCGGCCGGCACCGCTGCCAGCGTGTCCGGGTCGCGCACGGAAACCGCTTCCTGCATCGGATAGCGCACGCCCTGGCGGCCGTTTTTCAGCGCGCGCTCGCCGACGTCCAACGTCGCCCAGTCGGGTTGCTGCGCGCAGACCGCGGCCGGACCGTAGGTTTCGGTCAGTCCATACACGTGGGTGAGATCGAAGCCCATCCGGTCCATGCCTTCAAGCATCGCCGCGGGCGGCGCCGCCGCGGCCACCATCGCGTGCACACGCTGGCCGATGCCGCTCTTCAATTCGGAGGCGGCGTTGATCAGGGTCGCATGCACGATCGGCGCGCCGCAGTAGTGCGAAACCTTGTGTTCGCGAATGGCATTGAAGATCGCCGCCGCTTCGACGCGTCGCAGGCAGACGTTGGTCCCGGCCATCGCCGCGATCGTCCACGGAAAGCACCAGCCATTGCAGTGGAACATCGGCAGCGTCCACAAATAGACGGGGTGATGCGGCATCGCCCAGACCAGTATGTTGGACACTGCGTTCAAGTAGGCGCCGCGATGGTGATAGACGACACCTTTCGGATTACCGGTGGTGCCCGAGGTGTAGTTCAGCGTGATGCCGTCCCACTCGTCGCCCGGGCGAATCCATGCAAACGTCGGATCCCCGTGCGCTAGAAACCCTTCGTAGTCGAGCGTGCCGATGCGTTCGCCCGGGCCGGAATAAATCGGATCGTCAACGTCGATCACGGTGACGGGCCCCGGCACCGTGCGCAGTGCGGTCTGCGCGAGGGCCGCGAACTCGCGGTCGACCAGCAGCAGCTTGGCTTCCGAATGCGCGAGCATGAACGAGATCGCCGGCGCGTCGAGGCGCGTATTCAAGGCGGCCAGCAGGCATCCCGCCATTGGCACGCCGAAGTGCGCCTCCACCATCTCGGGCGTGTTGGCGAGCAGCGCCGCGACCGTGTCGCCGCGTCCCAGGCCGCACTTCGACAGTGCATGCGCGAGTTGTCGGCTGCGCGCGTAGACCGTGGCCCAGTTCCGCCGCACCGCGCGTGCGCCACTGCCGTGCACGACCGCGGGCAGGTTCGGATATACGCTGCGCGCGCGCTCTAGATAAGTGAGGGGCGACAGCGCGACGTAATTCGCGTCGTTGCGATCGAGTCCGTGGTCGAAGATCGAACTGGGCATCACTGTCTCCGCGATGGGTCAATGAGCGCGGCACAAATCCGATCGATCCGTGCCTCGATCGCCTGGTGTCAAATCCGGGCCAGCGTGCGAACGTGCGCGGCAACGCTGCGGCCGAGCGCGCTCAGGTTGTAGCCGCCTTCGAGCGAGCTCACGATTCGATGCTGCGCGTGGCGTGCCGCGACCGCCAGCAGCATCTGCGTCAGGTAGGTGTAGTCGGCCTCGACCAGTGCCATCTGCCCCAGGTCATCTTCACGATGCGCATCGAAGCCGGCCGATATGAAAATCATCTCGGGCGCAAAAGCGGTGAGCCGCGGCAGCCAGATTTCATCGGCGACGGCGCGCACCTTGGCCCCGTCCGTTCCTGCCGGCAAGGGCACATTGACCATGTTTTTCGCCGGATGGTCGGTACCGGTGTACGGATAAAACGGATGCTGAAAGAAGCCGCACATCAGCACCCGCTCATCGCCGGACAGGATCTCTTCGCTGCCATTGCCGTGATGCACATCGAAATCAATCAGCGCAACACGTTGCAGGCCATGCGCATGCAGTGCATGCAGGATGCCGACTGCCACGTTATTGAAGAAACAGAACCCCATTGCGCGGCCGCGCACGGCGTGATGTCCTGGCGGGCGCACGGCGCAGAAGGCATTGCTCAGTTCGCCGCGCAGGACGCGATCCGTGCCCTCCACCACCGCGCCGGCGGCGCGCAGCGCGGCCTCGAAGGTTGCAGCATTCATCGACGTATCCGGATCAAGCGCCCGATAGCCGCGCTTTGGTATGCTCGATCGCAGATGTTCGATGTATTCAGCGTCGTGCGCTCTTTGCAGCGCGGCCAGCGGCGCCGCTGGCGCCTCCACGAGCACCAGATGCGGCAGCAAGCCAACCGCGATCAGGTGATCATTGATCGCCGCCAGCCGGTCCGGACTTTCCGGATGCCAGGCGCCCATTTCGTGCGCGCCGCAGGCCTCGTGCGTGATCCAGCCGGTTGGCATCCTGTCCTCTCGACGATTCCTTGCTTGGTGCTCCAGTCTACTGAGGATCGCAGCGGGTATCCGATGCTCTGCGCCGTGCCTCGGGTTGTGGTCCGGGCGTCCGATGCGCAAGCTCCGCGGGCAGATGTGCACCACCGGACTGCCGACTGAGGCCGCCCTGCGTCTGGCGGCAAGAGCAACAGGACCAACGACACTACTCCCCAGGACTTCATGGCACGCAATCTGGAAATGGTCGACCGCGCGCGGCCGGCGCTGCTCGATCAACTGCGCGGCGTCGCCGCCCACATCGGCACGGTGATCGTCGGCAAGGAGTTGCAGATCCGACAGGCGCTCACCTGCCTGCTCGCGGGCGGGCATTTGCTGATCGAAGATGCGCCAGGTGTGGGCAAGACCACGCTCGCGCATGCGATCGCGATTTCGCTGGGGCTTCCGTTTCGCCGGATCCAGTTCACGAGCGATCTGCTGCCCTCGGATGTGCTCGGCGTCTCAGTATACGAACGCAATTCGGGCCAGTTTGTTTTCCATCCCGGCCCGATCTTCAGTGACGTGCTGTTGGCCGATGAAATCAATCGCGCCAGCCCGAAAACCCAGAGCGCCCTGCTGGAAGCGATGGAGGAATACCAGGTCTCGATCGACGGCCACGCACGGCCGCTGCCGCAGCCATTTTTTGTGATTGCGACCCAGAACCCGCTGCATCAGGTGGGCACGTTTCCGTTGCCGGAATCGCAGCTCGACCGCTTCCTGATGTGCATCAGCCTGGGCTATCCGGATCGTGCCGCCGAGCGCGCGTTACTGGCCGGCGCTGCGCGTCGCGATCTTCTGAAAGGAATGAAATCGCTCGCGCGCCCAACGGATCTGCTGGCAGCGCAGAGCGCTGCCAAGACGGTGTTCGTCTCCAATGCTCTGCTGGACTATGTGCAGGCGCTACTCGCACATACGCGTGCGTCCGGCAAATACGCCGAAGGACTGAGCCCGCGTGCCGGTCTTGCACTGCTTGCGGCGGCGCGCGCCTGGGCGTTGCTCGATGGCCGCGACCACGTGATCCCGGAGGATCTGCAAAACGTGCTGCCGGCGGTCGCAGGTCACCGTCTGCACACGATGCAGCGTGATGGCAGCAAGGCGCTGCACGGACAGGAGCTCGTCGGGCAATTGATTCGAGCGGTGCCGGTGCCTTGATGCTGCCGGCGACTTGGTCTGGCACACACTGCAAATTCCACGCGAACTGATCCACAACCACGGAGTGATTTAGCAGTTGAATCGGTTCGGCGCGCGGCGTTGGAATGGATCTGCGCCAACTGAATCGCAGCTCAAGTTAGGACGACCCGCGTGCCGCGCGCAGGCCGCAACGCTGATTTGCCAACCTCGCAGGCCAAGCCATCGTGTCCTTCACATCGCACCCGCTAAGCCAACGGATCGGCGACTGGATCGCGGCGCGCCAGCGCGGTCCTGAATACGGCGATGTGCTGCTCGATCGCAAGCGCGTGTACATATTGCCTACACGCGCCGGAATTTTGTTCGGTGCGGCGCTGCTGTCGCTGCTGGTGGGGTCGATCAACTACGCGCTGCAGATGGGATTTGCGTTGACGTTTCTCGCCGCCAGCATGGCGCTCGTCAGCATGTACCACACGCACCGCAATCTGACGCGCGTCATGCTGCGCGCGCATCACGCCGACAACGCCTACGCCGGCGATCATCTGTCGTTCGAAATCGTGTTGGTGAATCCAACCAGTGCGCCGCGGCAGGCGTTGGGCCTGATGCTGATGCCGCCGCGGCGCCGCCGCAAGCGCACTTTGTTCTCGCGCGAAGATGATGGTCCGGTGATTTTTGTGGATCTGCCGGCGACCGGCTCCCGTCACCTCAGCTTGGCGCTGGCCACTCGGCGACGCGGCGCGCGCGCTTGTCCGCGCGTGCGCATCGACACCCGGTTTCCGTTGGGACTGTGGCAGGCATGGGCGTACTACACGCCACCCTTGCGCGGTATCGTGTACCCGGCGCCCGAAGAAAATGCGCCACCGTTGCCGCTGGCTCTCGATGGCGTGGTTAGCAACGGCGTCGCTGCGTCCGCATCGGGCGACGACTTTGCGGGCGTGCGACCGTATCGCGACGGCGATCCGCAGAAGATCATTGCCTGGAAGCTTGCGGCACGCTCGGATCAGCTCGCTGTCAAGTTGTTCGAAGCAACCGCCGGCGCCGATTTGCTGCTCGACTACGACGCGTTGCCGGCCAAGCTGCCGAGCGAGCAGCGGCTGGCGCGCCTGGCGCGCTGGGTGCTCGAAGCCGATGCCGCACACCAGCGCTACGGTCTGCGGCTGCCGGGCAGCGACATCGAGTTGAACCGCGGCATCGAACATCGTGAACGTTGCCTTGTCGCACTCGCTCTGGCGCCGGTATGAGCGGGGGCTCCGGCGCATGAGGGCGAAGTCCGCAGCGGCCGCGGCCGCGACGACGCTGCTCGCAACGGCCGACGCGCGCCGCTGGCGTGGCCGGTTGCGACGCGCGTTTGACGCGCTGTGGCAACCTCAGGTCTCGAGCGCGGCGCGCGAGCGGCGCGATATCTTCGTCTTGCTACTGGCTGTGGCGCTAGCGGTCGCGCCCCACCTGGAGCATTTGCCCCTATGGGCGAGCACAGTGATCATTGCGCTGTGGTGCTGGCGCGCGGCCCTGAACGTGACGCAGCAGCCGCTGCCGGCGCGCCTGCTGATACTTCCTCTGCTGCTCGCAACCGCGGCTGCTGTCTGGCTGCAACACCGCACGCTGTTTGGGCGCGATGCTGGCGTCACGTTTCTCTTGATGCTGCTCGCGTTGAAGTTGATGGAGATGCGGGTGCGGCGCGATATTTTCGTCGTGGTCTTCCTGTCCTTCTTCGTGTTGTTGACGCAGTTTCTGTTCGGGCAGGAACTGCCGGTTGCGTTCCTGACGCTGCTCACGGTGTTGCTGCTGTTTTTCGTTCTCGTGAGCGTCAATCTGACGGACAGCGATCTCGCCGCGGGCCGCAAGTTCCGTCTGGTCGGCGCGATCGCGTTGCAGGCGCTACCGTTGACCATCGCCTTATTCGTGCTGTTCCCGCGCATCAGCGGGCCGCTGTGGGGCATGCCGGGGCCAGGCGCGAGCGGCCGAACGGGACTTTCGGACACGATGGCGCCGGGCAGCTTTGCGCACCTGCTGCAATCCGATGAGGTGGTGCTGCGCGTGCAGTTCGCGGCTACGACGCCGGGTTCGGAATCGCTTTACTGGCGCGGCCCGACCTTGGGATCGTTCAATGGGCGCGCCTGGCGCGAGTTGCCGGAACGCGATGCCGGTGCGGCGCCGGTCGTGCGCGTCGATCCCACGAGCGGCGTGCGCTACACGGTCACGCTGGAGCCGAACGAGCGCGACTGGCTGCTCGCGCTAGAAATGCCGGACCTCGTGACGGGCGCCGGACCGCTGGCCACGCGCATGAGCGCTGACGGCCAGGTTCTCGCCTCCTCGTTGATCAGCGAACGGATTCGCTACAGCGCGCGCTCTTACACGCGCTTCACCTTCGGCACTGAAGAGTCGCCGGCGACGTTGCGTCCGTGGCTGCAGTTGCCGGCCGGATTCAATCCGCGCACGCGGCAATTCGCGGCCGATTTGCGAGAGCGCGTCGCTGGCACGCGAATCGCCGCGACCGACGAGCTGGTCCGCGCCATGCTCGAATATTTCCGTCGCAACGGCTTTGTCTACACGCTCGAGCCGCCGGCGCTGGGCCGCGATTCGGTCGACGAATTTCTGTTCGCCACGCGGCAGGGCTATTGCGAACATTACGCATCGGCATTTGTATTCGTGCTGCGGGCCCTGGCGATTCCGGCGCGTGTCGTCACCGGGTATCAGGGCGGCGAGATCAATCCCGTCGACGGCATATTCACCGTGCGCCAGGCCGATGCCCATGCGTGGGCCGAAGTCTGGACCGCGGAACGCGGCTGGGTGCGAGTCGATCCGACGGCCGCGGTCGCGATCGTACGCAGCGCGCGTGGCGTAGCACAGGTCGCGGCGGAGAACAGCAACGCGCCATTTCTGCTCGTGGGCGAACGCGCGCTCGACTGGCTGCGCCACGTCCGCTTCAACTGGGAGGCGCTGCAGAATGCATGGAATCAGTGGGTGTTGTCCTATTCGGCCGAGCGCCAGCGCGCGCTGCTGGAGCGCCTCGGCTTCAATCCCGACTGGCGCACGCTCGCCGCCTTGCTCGCGGTTGCCCTCGGCATCGTGCTCACGGCACTGGCCATCATCACGCTCGGCGCGCGGGAGCGGCGCGATCCGCTGGCGATGTTGTATGCGCGGTTCTGCGAGCGGCTGGAGAAAGTAGGCGTGCGCGTGGCCGCCCACTCTGGACCGCGAGCATTGAACACGCAGTTGCAACGTGAACTCGAGCCGGAATACGCGACTAGCGCGCACCGGATCCTGAGCGCATTCGAACAATGGCGCTATTCGCGCGCTAGCGCCAATCCGCCGCAGAGGCAGCTGCGAGCCCTGCGCCGCGCGGTGCGTGCGTTTCGGCCGCAGGTGCGTACGTGAATCGCCTGCAGCGAGGCGATGCCGGAGGCAGAAATTTCACGCACCTTCATCGTGACATCGTTAGCGCGCGGCGCGATGAACGACGACTCGATTCTTGATGCTATCCGTGTTGCGTCGCGCCTGGCTGTGTAACCTGCCAGCGCTAGCCTGGCTTGCGCTTGCGCGATCGCACGCGCTGGCAGCGGATTTGGCCGCGGTCGGTGCCAATGGCTTGCCCTACACGGCACGCAGCGACGTGCAGGAATACCTCGACCAATTGGTGGCGCGCTATCAATTCGAGCGCAGCTGGCTTGAAGAACAATTCGCGCAGGCGCGCTATTCCGAGAAAGCCGAGCAACTCACAACGCCTTCTCAGGCGCCGCCGTGGAGCCGCAACTGGGTCGACTATCGCGCGCGTTATTTGGACGAGCAGCGGGTCGCCGAGGGTGTCGTTTTTCTTCGGCGCGAACGCATCGCCTTGACGCGAATGAGTCTGCAATTCGGCGTGCCTGCCGAAATCGCCGTCGCGATCCTCGGCGTCGAGACTCGCTACGGCCAGCAAACCGGAACTTTTCGCACGCTCGACGTCCTTCTGACACTGGCGTTTGACTATCCGCGCCGGGCCGAGCTGTATCGCGAAGAGCTAGCCCAGTTTCTGCTCCTGTGCCGCGAGCAACGACTCGATCCCGGCGCACAGCGCGGATCGTTTGCGGGCGCGCTCGGATTGCCGCAATTCATGCCGGGATCGATTCGGCGCTTCGCGATCGATTTCGACGGCGACGGCCGCGTCGATCTGATGCGCAGCGCCGCCGATGCCATCGGCTCGGTTGGCAACTTCTTGTATGCACACGGATGGGAGCGAGGCGACCCGATCCTGTTCCGGGCGCAAGCGGATCGCAACCTCGTGGCGTCCCTGGGGCGCGGCATCGATGCCACCTTTCGCTGGCGGCAGCTGGCGGAGCTCGGTGTGCAGATCGAAGGTCAACTGCCCGACGATGCGCTGTGCCTGCTGATCGACCTGGCATACGTCGCCGCCGGTGGCGAGGAAGCGGTCGACTTTCGCGTCGGCACCGTCAACCTCGGCGCGCTGCTGCACTACAACCGCAGTTATTTCTACGCGGCCGCGGTGACTGAACTGGCCGGCGCGATCGCGGCACGCGCACTGGCATCGTGATCAGCGCGCGCACGCACAACGGCGCCGCACGCGCGTCCCGGTCGCGCGCCTTGATCGTTCGCTGATGGCTACTCGGGCGCACCGGCCTTACGCAGTCCGCCGATCAACTGCTTGTCACGTTGCGCGCGCACCAGCGGCGCCGCAGCGGCATCGTCTTCGGTGAGCCAAACGATTCGAAAGGCCGGCTCGCGCTTGAGCATTTCGGCGGCTGCGCTGCGCGCCTGCGCCAGATCGCCTGCCTGCGCGTAGGCCGCCGCGAGCAGCATGTAGTCTGGCCACTCGGGCACGAACGCCATGCCGCGCTGGCACGATTCGATCGCCGCGCGATAGCGGCCAAGGTAGAGCTGCGCCCGGCAGCGGTGATTCAGGTGCGCGCCGACCGATGTTGAGGAAGGATTCAAGGCGAGCGCGCGATCGAACGCGGCGACCGCGTCATCCGCGCGTCCGGTCGCTAGCAGAATCAATCCGCGCTGGCCCTCGGCATCGCTCGAATAGGGATTCAGGTGCAGGGAACGATTGATCGCCTCCGCAGCAGCATCGTTTTGCCCGAGATAGCGCAACACCAGCGCGCGCGTTTCCCAGACCTCGGCGTTGTCGGGCGCCAGATTAATCGCGCGCAGAGACGCGGCTTCGGCGCCGCTCAGCAGGCGCTGCGCCGCGCCGCTGCTGGGCGAGCGGTCGTATTCGAGCGCCGCCGCCTGCGCCAGTCCGGACCACGCAAGCGGCGAATCGGGTTGCAATTGGAGTGCGCGCTCGAAAGTCGCGCGCGCGCCCGAATACGCCGCACGCGTTTCTGCAGCGTCGAGCTCGGCCATCGCGCGCAGCGTAAGCGTGACCGGGTCGCCCGCGCGCTGCGGCTGCGCAAACGCGGCGCGCCGCACTTGCAAGCGCAGGGCATCCGCCAGGCGTCCGATTAGGTCGAGTGGAATTTCGGCGCCGTGATGCGTCGCTTCCAGCTGATCGCTCCACAGCTGTGCGCCGTTGTCGGTCGCAATCAATTGCGCAGCGACCCGCAGCATCTCGCCGGCGGCAACCAGTTGCACGGCGACCGCATAACGCACGTTCAGATCGCGTCCGACTTCGCGCGCATCGGCGGCCCGCGGCCCCGTTGCTGGCGCCAGATTGCGTGGCGCGTTGGCCCCAGTGATCACCGTGGCGCCGGACAGTTGGGTGAGCGCAGTTGCGAGCTGCGCATTGAGCATCGATGCCAATGCATCGCCGGCTGCCGCGCCGCTCAGGTTGGCGACCGGCAGCAGGACCAGCGATTGCGGCGGCGGATCGAATGCGCGCGCATGCGCCGCCCACCACGCAGCGCCGGCCGCGGCAACGACCGAAATCAACGCGAGCGCCGCAAGCCGCACCCGGCGCGACGGCATTGGCAATGCGTGGCGCCGCCGGGCAACGCCATCGAGCTGCACGGTGTAGACGCGAATCAGCCGCGATATGTTCTTGACGCGATGGTGGCCCGCGTCGGCGAGCTGCACGCCTACGACTTGCCGGACCTGCTCGCGCACCGCGCGCGAAAGCGCGATGCCGCCCGGTGCGGCAAGCGACTCCAGTCGCGCCGCGACGTTGACGCCGTCGCCGGCCACGTCGCTGCCGTCGATCAGAATGTCGCCGATATTCAGGCCGATGCGATAGTCGATCCGTGACTCAGGCGCAAGGGATCGATTTCGTTCTGCCATTTCTCTCTGCATCTCGACCGCGCAGGACAAGGCCTCGATCGCGCTCGCGAACTCCACCAGCATGCCGTCGCCTGCGGTGCGCACGATGCGGCCGCCATGACGCGCGATGGCTGGATCAGTGACTTCCGAGCGGGCTTCGCGCAGACGCGCATGCGTGCCAGCCTCATCGCCTTCCATCATCCGGCTGTAGCCGGCGACATCGGCGATCAGAATCGCGGCCAAACGCCGGACAGGGGCAGCAGTCATGCGGCGCGCAATAGACGGACTCTGCTCAATTGGTGGAACGCGTCGCGCGCAACGACCTTGCGATTGCGTGATCTGGCTCGCGTCAAGTCCCCCCGACAGGAATCGAACCTGTATCTAGCGCTTAGGAGGCACTCGTTCTATCCATTGAACTACGGGGAGCGCCGATGCGGTGCGTGCAGTATAGGTGGCGGTTCGAGTGGCCGGAGTTTGCTATTGGTCGTCCGTCGTTGGTTGACACTCTCTGCTTTATGCACAATTCCCGAGGACGACATCGCGGTCTGCATCGGTGCGTGATAGATTGGCATTTGCGCGCGC
>Ga0137410_10002881_pt1 | contig 11656 bp, 10 predicted proteins | sample CZODoug1_16funga_FD_108878 | JGI IMG/M metagenome (GOLD analysis project Ga0137410, IMG submission 108878) | Vadose zone soil fungal communities from Angelo Coast Range Reserve, California, USA - CZODoug1_16fungal (Illumina Assembly) | ecosystem: Environmental > Terrestrial > Soil > Vadose zone... | reverse complement strand
GGGAGGTCGGAGAAGCGTAACTGCACCTCGTAGGCGATCACGATGCCGAGCAGAAAATCCATGCCCGTGCGCCCACTCCATTCCGCGGCAGCCAGCACGGTGGCGATGGTGTCGCTGGGATGCGCCGTCCAGGCCGGGCCGAAGTAGACGTCGTTGTAATCCTGGTAGCGAATCGCCACGCCGTTGGCGAGAGCGGCGAACTGCGCGTTGGCCTTGATGCCCTTCGCGAGCAGCGTGGCCTGCGCACCGCCGTCCAGTTCGGCGATGCCGCGGCGGACGATGCGCGCAGGTTCGCTTTCGAGCCCGCCGTAGCCGCACGCGAGACTGTCGAGCAGGATGCGCTTGGCATAGTCGACGACAGCCGGGTCCAGCTGTTCCGGCTGCAGGCCGGCGGCGTAATCACCGATGCGTTGAACGACCGTGCCGGTGCGAACACCGCCGTCCATCATGCCGGCACCGTTGCGCGCACGGACACGCTGGCCAAAGCGTCCATCAGACCGGCGATATTCGGACGGGCATCGAGCTCCAGCAGATCGCTTTCCACCCTCGCTACCGCTTCGGGCGCGAGACGGTAGGCGGCGCAGGCGCGGAACTTGGCGCGCGTGCGTTCTTCCTGGAGGCCGAACGACGGGTCCCCCGGCGCGTGCTTGATGTTTTTCGCGAGGCGCTTGCCCGCGCGCGTCACGATGGTCACATTGACGCTGCCGTCGGCCGGGTCCGGGATGTGCTTGACCTTCTGCATGACTGTTTTCAGCCCGCCTTCCTGCGTGCGTGCAGCCGTGTAGTCGGGAATTTCCGACCAGCCCTTGAGCACGCCGATAGCCAGGTTGAACGGCATGGAGAACTTGCCTTGCAGGCCGGTTGCCGGATTCGTGTGCAGGAGCGGGATCAGCCGCAGGTCAACCTCGATGGTATCGATGTCGTCCGGCCCGAGCTTGTGCTCCTTCACTAGCTCGATCACGCCGGAGGTCGCGCGGTGCGTGGACCAGCACGCCGGGTACCACTTGATCACCAGCCCACGACTCATTGCGTAGGTCTTGCCCAGCTTCGAGCACACCAGTTCCTCGGTGTAATCGCCCGGCCCCTTGAACGCGCGCAGGAAGCCCTGCTCGCCGCCGAGCGCATCCGGGTCGGCGGTGAAGCCACGCTGGGCGAGGAGGGTGGCGAACACGCCGTTGCGCGCGGCAAGGCCGGCATGCAGCGGCTTGGTCATGGTGCCGAAATTTTTCTGGATGCCGCAGGCCTCGGAGGCCGCGATGCCCATCGCGTGCATGGTCTGCTCGCGCGTGAGCTTCAGCAGGCGCGCGGCGGTGCAGGTCGCGGCAAGCGCGCCGAACGGCCCGGTCGGATGCCAGCCGAGGTGCCAGCTCTTGGTGTCGATCTTGCCGAAGGTGTTGCGGTTGGCGAGGGCGTTGCCGACTTCATAGCCGGCGATATACGCGGTGATCGCTTCCTTGCCTGACGGCTTGACGGCGTCCGCCAGCGCATAGATGACGGGGAGCAGCACCGCGGTCGGGTGGCCGAAACCGCCGACGTCATCGTAGTCGAGCGCGTGGCAGAGCGCGCCGTTCGCCATCGCCGCTTCCGGCTGATTGGCCGGGGTCCCAAGGCCGATGACCCGCGCCTGCGCGTTGCCGCCGACGAAACGCAGGTAGTCGTCCACGATCTTGCCGAGCTCGGTCGCCGCGCCGGCGATGCCGACCCCGGTGCAATCGAGCATGCCCCATTTCGTCCATTTCACGGCGTCAGCCGGGATGTCGGAGAAATTGAGGCGGGTGGTGAAGTCGGCGCAAGCTGAAGTGATGGACATGGGGGGCTCCTCCTTGGCGATTCGGGTGGGAACGACAGCGCGGATGTTACCGAGAGAAGCGCGGCTGCCTCAAGCGATAACTTCTAATAGCAGCTTTTGCTTTTCTTATAGTGGGCGGCCTCGCGGGACGTCCACTCAGGGCAGGATGACCGGCGCCTTGAGCTGGAGTGCGGAGACGTCGGGCTCGGCGGCGTCCAGCGCGCTCTGGACCACCTCGCGGGAAAGATGCGGCGCATAGAGCTCGATGAAGGAAAGCACGTAGCTGCGCAGGTACGTGTCCCGCCGCACGGAAACGTTAAGCAGGCTCGACTGGAACAGGTGGCTCGCGTCCTTGATACCGAGTTTCTTGTCCTTGACCGGGTCGTATGCCAGGCTCGACAGCACTGCGATGCCCATGCCGCGTTCGACGTAGGCCTTGGTGACGTCGGGGTCGACCGCGCTCAGCACCACGTTGGGCGTCAGTCCCGCACCGGAAAAGGCCTCGCTCACGACGCGGCGTCCGCTGTAGGCGGCATCGAAGGCGATCAACGGGTACAACGCGAGCTTCTCCAGCGTCAGGCGTTTTTCGCGCAGTACCGGGTGGCGGCGCGGCGCGACGATGCAGCGGGTCACTCGGTAGGCGGGCAGCGACAGCAGCTCCCGGTACGAGCGTGACGTCTCGGTCGCGATGGCCAGGTCCACTTCGCCGGCCACCACCAGCTCGCAGCACTGCAGCGGGTTGCCCTGCCGCAGCGTCACCTTGACCCTGGGAAAGCGCGAGGCGAAGGCCTGGATCGTCTTGGGCATCGAGTAGCGGGCGTGGGTGTGGGTGGTCGCGATCGTGAGATCGCCGACGTCGTTGCTGGAATATTCCTTGCCGATCAACCGCAGGCTGTCCACGTCGCGCAGGATCCGTTCGGCGACTCGCACCACTTCCCGCCCGGCCGGCGTCAGGGCCTCTATCTTGTTCTTCTTGCGCCGGAATATCCGGACGCCGATTTCATCCTCGATATCGCGGATCTGGCGACTCACGCCGGGCTGCGAGCGAAACAGCGCTTCGGCGGCATTCGACATGCGCAGGCCTTGTTTGACCACCTCGCAGATCGCGCGCAACTGGTGAATGTTCATGATTTCCCCTCCGCCCGCGCACTATGACAAAACCGCAAGCTGCTATTAGAACTTTTCCCGGCTCTGCCCCGGTCTTTGTGCTATAAAAATTTCAGCAAGACGGCAACTTGCCTACTATAACGACACGATGGAGGGGGTATGCGCCGCGCCGTGATTCTGCTGGTTTTTTCATGCGTATCGGGAATGACGATTCCCGCGGGTGCGCAGGACTATCCCGCCAAGCCGGTACGGCTCCTCATCGGCTTCCCGCCCGGGGGCGGTGCGGACATCGTCGCCCGGCAGTTTACGCCGAAACTGGGCGAGCAACTCGGCCAGCAGGTCGTCATCGAGAATCGCGGCGGGGCGGGCGGCAACATCGCGCTGGAAATGCTGGCCAAGCTGCCGCCCGACGGCTATTCGCTCATGCTCACGACGCCGACTGTGGCCGTCAACCCGGCGCTGTATCCCCGCGTCAGCTACGACTCGCTGCGGGATTTCGCGCCGGTTGTGCTGGTGGCATCAACGGTCTACATCCTGGTCGTGCATCCTTCGTTGCCCGTGAAGACGGTGAAGGAATTCATTACGCTGTCCAAAAGCAAGCCGCGGCAGCTCAACTATTCGACCGGGGGCAACGGCGCCGCGGCGCACCTTGCTGGCGAGCTGTTCCGGAGCATGAGCGGCATCCAGGTCGTGCACGTGCCCTTCAAGGGCATCGCGCAGGCGCTGATCGCAGTGCTCTCCGGCGAGGCGCAGTTCACTTTCGGCAGCCAGCCCTCGACCCTGCCGCACGTCAAGGCGGGGCGGTTGCGCGCGCTTGGGGTGACGAGCGAGAAGCGCTCCGCGTTCACGCCCGATATCCCGAGCATCTCCGAGGCCGCGCTGCCCGGCTACGACACGACAGCCTGGTACGGCATCATCGCGCCCGCGAAAACGCCGCGCCCGGTCATCGCGAAGCTGAACGCCGAAGTGCTTAAGGCGCTCGACACTGGCGAGGTGAAGACGGGTCTGGCGAACCAGAGCTTCGAGATCATCACCGGCACGCCGGAACAGTTCGGCGCGTTCATCAAGGAAGAGCTTGTTAAATGGGCGCGCGTGGTCAAGGAATCCGGCATGAAGATAGATTGATGAGCGGGGTGTAGTTCATCACTTCGTCACTTCATCACCGGGTCCGGCGCGGCTCACAATTTCGCTGCCTGCCGCGCCACCAACTTCCATTGGTCCTGCTGCTGCAGCCAGATGGTGAGGTTGTATAGCTTCACCTTGTCGCCTTCCTTGCGGCGGGTCCCGACGAACACATGGCGCACGATCGCGATCTTGTCCACCACGTTGACCGTTTGCCCCTCCAGCTCGATCGTGGAAAATCCCGACTTGCCCGACACTAGCGCCTCGACAAACTCGGCCTTGTTCTCCAGCCTGCCGCTCGAGTGACCGTAGCTCAGTTCCGCCGCGGCAATTTTCTCGAGGCCAGACTTGTCGGCGGCGATCATCGCCTTGCGCAGAGTTTCCACGGCTGCTAATACCGCGCCTTCTTTTCCGGTTTTTGTGCTTGTCATGAAGACCATCCTCAGTTGTGTAAAGATTGACTTGCCGTGAGGGTGTCGATCATACATCCTGAGCGGGATAGGCGCATTGGAAGGCAGGATCGCCCAACGGAGGCAGAGAGAGATCACAATATGACAAACAAGATTCGCCTGGGATTCGTCGGGGCCAACGTTCATTCGCACTGGGCTTCCCAGTCGCACTTCCCGGCGCTGCTGGCGAGCCCGGATGTTGAGTTCACCGCGGTCTGCACTACCCGGACTGAGACCGCGGAAGCAGCGCGCAAAGCCTTCGGGGCCAGGCTCGCGTTCACCGATTTCCGCACGATGGCGGCGTCCAAGGAGATCGATGCGATCGCCGTCGTGGTGCGGGTGCCGTCGCACTACGAGCCGACCAAGGCCGCCATCGAAGCCGGCAAGCCTGTCTATACCGAGTGGCCGCTCGGCCGGACCACTGCCGAGGCAGAAGAGCTGACGGCGCTGGCCAAGGCGAAGGGCGTGCAGACGGCGTGCGGATTGCAATCGCGGGTGAGCCCCACGCTGCTCTACGTGAAGGAGCTGATCGAGTCCGGCTACGTGGGCGAGGTGTTGTCCTGTCATGCCGACTGCATGCGTGACGGGCCGCTGGAGCGTCCCTCCGCTCGCGCCTGGCAGCGTGACGTGAGTCTCGGCGCGAATCCCCTGACCATCGCCAATGGCCACGTCATAGACGCCCTGCGCTTCGTCGCGGGCAACTTCGCGCGCGTGTCCTGCATGGTCACGACGCAGTCGAAGCAATGGTACGAGACCGACACCAAGAAGATGGTGGACGTGACTTCGCCGGACAACATACAGGTCAGCGGCAAACTCGTGAGCGGCGCGGTGGCTTCGGTGCACGTCGCGGCCGTCCCGTGGGCCGGCGGGGGCTATCGGATGGTGATTTACGGGCGGGAAGGGACATTGGTCGTAACCGGCGGCGTCTCGTCCCAACGCGGCGAATTGCTGCGGCTGCAAGGGGCGAAGCGCAGCCACGAGCTGCGCGACATGCCGGTCCCCGATCGCTTCTTCTGGCTGCCGCCGGATTTCCCCCGCGGCGATCCGTTCAACATCGGGCAGGTGTACTCCCTGTTTGCCGAGGCGATCCGCACGGGACAGAAACAGCCGCGGCTGCCGACGTTCGACCACGCGGTCGACCTGCATCGCTTTCTCGATACGATCAGGCAGTCGTCGGATACGGGACGGGAGTTGCAGGTCCCCTAAGGGAACCTATAAGGTTCCCTGATATCGGGGGCGCACGAGGGGGCCGAATCCCCTCGTTCAGGGTTTCCCTGATGATTTCTGTCATGTGAAACACGTTCATCAAGGAGAGACCTTATGGATCCGACGAGACGCACCTTGCTGACGACGGGGGTCGCCGCGGCCGCGGCGGCCGCAGCGCCGCGCGCGTTCGCGCAACAGACACAGAAAGGGGGAACTACCATGGCGTTCTATCAGAAGGGCGACGTACGCATTGCCTACGAGGAAGCCGGCAAGGGTTTCCCGCTGCTGATCATTTCCGGCGGGGGACTCAATTCGACGATAGCCTGGGGGGCGAAGAGCGCGCCGTTCAACGCCATGGAGGAGTTCCAGAACGAGTATCGCTGCATCATTACCGACCTGCGCAACGCTCATGGCGGGCAGTCGTCCGGCCCACTCGAGGTCGACCGGCCGTGGGACTCGTACTCCGACGACCTCCTCGGATTGATGGATCACCTCGGCATCAAGAGGTTCATGGTGCTGGGCTTCTGCATCGGCGCCCCGTACATCTGGAACCTGATCAAGCGAGCGCCGGACCGCGTGGTCGCCGTCGTGCCGGCGCAGCCGGTCGGCTGGAACAAGGCTCACCCGACTTATATGTACGACCTCAGCATGAAGAGCTGGGCGCCCGAGCTCATGAAGCGGCAACCCACGATTACGCCAGACATGATCGACCGGTTCCTTACCCGGATGTTCCCCAACCCCGACTTCCTGTTCAGCGTGACGCGCGATTTCGTGCGCAAGAGCCAGACGCCGGTGCTGATCCTGCTGGACGACACCCCGGGCCACCCGTACGACGTGGCCCTGGAAACCGCGATGCTTGCGCCGAAATCCGAAATCGGCCTCTATCCCTGGAAAGAGCCCAAGGAGCGGATTCCTCTGGCAGTGCGTCAGGTACGCACCTTCCTGCGAGCGCATCGGCCGGCGACGGCTTGACGTCAGCCGGACGAGATTGCAGGAGCGAGCATGGCCATCGGTGTCCTGGCTCTCGTGGGGCTCAGCCCCGAACGCGTAGCGGCCCTGACGGCTGCCGGCTACGCCGTGCGCGAGGGCAAGAAGTATCCAAACCGGATAGACGCCATTCGCGAGGCAGGCGAGACCGTCAGGGCCGTTCTGACCAACGGCCGTGGCGGCTTGAGCGGCGACGAGATGGCATTGCTTCCGAGGCTCGAAATCGTGTGCGCCGTCGGCGCGGGCTATGAAGCTGTCGACCTGGTCACGGCGCAGAGCCGGGGCATCGCGGTCGCCAATTGCCCCGACACGAACGCCTCTGCCGTCGCGGACTCCGCCATGATGCTGTTGATGTCGGCCACGCGGCACCTGCGCGCAGCCGATCGTCACGTGCACGCCGGCGGCTGGCAGGACCAATGGCGCGTCGAGACCCCGACCATTTCCGGCAAGCGTCTGGGCGTTCTCGGTATGGGAACTATCGGCGGCAGGATTGCGCACCGCGCCGCGCGCGGCTTCGACATGGAGGTCGGCTATCACAACCGCAACGCCGTGGCCGGATCCTCCTATCGATATTTCGACAGCCTGATCGAGTTGGCGACGTGGGCCGATTTCCTGATCTGCGCTGCGCCCGGGGGCGCGGCAACGCGACACCTCGTCAACGCGGACGTTCTGAAGGCGCTCGGACCGAAAGGCTATCTCGTCAACGTCGGACGCGGTACGGTCGTGGACACCGCGGCGCTGATCGATGCTCTGCGATCGAACCGCGTTGCGGGGGCCGGCCTCGATGTCCTCGAGGGCGAACCGAACGTGCCGACCCTCCTTCCGGAGCTTCTGCAGTTCGACAACGTCGTGGTCACGCCGCACTGCGCCGGAAACGCACCGGAGGCACGCACCGCGGCGACCGTGTTGATTCTCGCCAATTTGAACGCGTATTTTTCGGGAAAGCCGCTCGCGTCCCCGGTCTCGTAAATGGGGTCGGAATACGAATTCCGGTGTTGACGTTCCACGCTAAAAACAGTAACTCCGACCCCGTCGGCTTCAGGACTGCAGGATGTGAATCGCGATCTCCGAACCAGGGAGACGGCTGCCGGCGATCAGAACGATGATCGCAATGAAGAGGGCAATGGTCACCAGATACCACGCCGCCGAGAACAGGATTCCGTATCGGTTGAGCGGTGCCTTCTGGTCGGTTGCGATCTGACCCCAGCTGAATATCAGATCGATCGCACCGATGACGATGAAGAACGTCAGCAACGCGAGCCCGAGCATCGTTGAGACGGCGAAGAAAACCGCCGACGCTGCGATTAGTGCGAGGAACGCCCAGCGCCTGCGTCCCGAAAACACCAGTGCCTTGACGACGCGACCACCATCGAGCGGATGGATGGGCAGGAGGTTGAAGATGTTTACCAGCGCGCTCACCGACGCGACCAACCCCACCAGGTGATTCGAGGTGGCGAGGTAGAGCAGATAGCATGCGACGGTCATGACCAGCCCGAACACCGGCCCCATCATCGAAATGTAGACGTCCTGCCAGTGGGTCTTGGCTTGCTCGCCCACCGCGATTCCGCCAACAAAGGGGATCAAATACATTCCCTTGGTCGGGATGCCGAAGCGGCGCATGGCCCGCAGATGTCCCCATTCGTGGAAGACCAGCGTTGCTGTCAAGGCCAGTGCGAACGGCAAGCTGTAGAGAACAGTCCATCCCGAGACCGCCACGCCGGCAAGCACCACTTTGAGCGCCTTGCCGCTCTGAAAAATCTTCGTCGCGAGTCCGAACCAGATGACCCAATGCCCCTTTCGTTGGGGCGGCGCGGGTGCTGGATCCGGGGGCTCCGCGGTCTGCGCGGGCGCGGGGTGCGCGCCACTCAACCAGCCGGGCGGCTGCAAGGCCACCGAGTTCTCGACGACGCTCGCGCCATTGCGCTTCAGTTCGTAACTGACCATTCCCAGACTCGCCTGGATATGAAACGTCAGTACGAGCGCGCCGAGGTCGGCCGTCGTGAATTCATAGGTGCTGGAATTTCGGAAGTTACGCTTGCGCGCGACCTCCATGCCATCCACGACCAGCCGTTCAAGACCGGTCCAACCCGACCCGAACAGCTCGAACGTAGATCCGCCATATTCGAAACCGAAGAGCTTTTTCACGGCGCAAACGGGGTCGGATTACAAATTCCGGTCAAGCGAGCTTCGATCCGGCGGTTGGATCGATAGGGAATTGCCTCGGACTGCCTCGCTTCGGAGGACTTGCCGCCATTTTCAACGCCTGCGTAGAGACTGTCCGTCACGTGAATCTCAGTGCTTCGACGTCCCGCCAGCGGTCGTCACCGTAATATGCGACATCGGCGAATCCGCCCTGGCGCCATGCCAGTGGCGCTCGCCCGCCTTGATGTGCACCACATCGCCAACGCCGATCTCGCGCTCCTCAGTTTCGCTGGCGACGATTCCCCTGCCGGCCGTGACGACGAGGATCTGATCGCAGTCATGCACATGCCAGCCGGTCGTCGCTCCGATGCGGAAATTCACCACGTTGCAGCGAAAGTGTTCCGATTGCCCGTCGGCAATAACCTCCTGCCGCGTCCGGCTCACCGCCCCGCCGGTCCATCCGGCTATCGGCGTCGCCGTGCCCATCGCCTTTTCCGGTAAATCGTTGATCTTCAGTACGCGCATGCCGGGTCTCCTTAAGTTTGAGGCTGTCGCCGGCGGGATTACCGCTTCGACAAGATTCCTTCCTCGATTGCCTTGATCTGCAGGGCCACGTAACGCGAGTAGATCCGGCAGTTCGTGAAGCTGCCGCCCACGAACCACAGACCCTCCTGAGCGGTGCGCTTCCACATGCTGTTCATCTCGCCGTCGGGACCGAGGCCCCAGATGCGCCCCACCTTCTTCGCGACTTGTTCGCCCAGCAGCTTGCCGACCAGCACTTCCTGCGTGTCGAAGCCCGTCGCCAGCACCACGAGATCCGCGGGCTTGACCGATCCATCCCTGAGCAGCGCGCCGCCGGCGACGAAGCGCTCGATTTCACCGAAGTGCAGCAGGCCGATCGTGCCGTCGATGATCATCTGGGCGCAACCGGCATCCAGGTAGTAGCCGCCGTAGCGTCTCCGTATCAGCATCTGGTGACCGCCGTTGTCGTCGCCCATATCCCACTTGAAGCCGCGGGCAATAAGGCCGTCGATCATCTTCCGGTCCAGCTCCGCCGCGCGCGCCGTGATGAGCTGGAGGTTCTTTCTCACGATCGGGAAGGTGTTGGTGCTCACCAGCAAATCGCCATCGTCGAGCGGGATCCCCTCGTAGATGGTGTAGATCAGCTTCGCGGCGGGCTCGATGCTCACCACGTAGGTCGAGCCGCGCTGGATGAGGGTGGCCTCGCAGCCGTTGGCGTGCAGGTCCTGGGCGACATCGTGGGCGCTCGTGCCGGTGCCCAGCACCAAAGCTTTCTTTCCGCGCCAGTGGGCACCGTCGGTGAATTCGGCGCTATGCATCACGTCGCCCGCGAAGTCCTTCAACCCGGGCAGGTCCGGAATGCGCGGGAAACCCAGCAGTCCGTTGGCGAAAATTAAATGTCGGGGACGCACGGTGCGCTCGGTGCCATCGGTATGTCGAACCACCGCGTTCCACCGGCCCGCGGCCGCATCGTAGGTTCCACTCTTCAATTCCGTGCCGGTCCAGAAATTGAGCTCCATCGCCATGGCGTAGGCCTCGAACCAGTCGGCGAGCATGTCCTTGGGCAGATACGTGGGCCACGACGGGGGGAAGGGCAGGTAGGGCAGGGCGTTGAACTCGGTGCCGTTGTGCAGCGCCAGCGAGTGGTAGCGCTTGCGCCAGTTGTCGCCGACGCGTTCATGCCGGTCGACGACCAGCGTGTCCACGCCCAACCGTCCCAGCGTGGCCGCAATGGAAAGCCCGGCCTGGCCGCCGCCGGCGACCAGCACCACGGGATCGCGGTCGGCATACGCCTGGCTGGCGATGCGCTCTTCCTTCCAGTTGGCGCCGCCGAAGTTGCGCGAAATAGCGGCTCCAGTCGGCCGGCGCTTGCCGATCTTTTCCTCGTAGCCTTTCAGTTCATGCAGGCCGGTCATGAGCTGAAACGCCCTGGAAGGCTCATCCGCCAGCAGCCTCACCACACCGATGCCGTGTCCGATCTCCGTCTCGAACCGGAAGATGCCCTCGACGACGTTGATCCCGGCTCTCTTGACGCGACGAGGGGGCGTGCGTCCCGGTGCGACGGTAAATCCGCGTGCCCGGGCGGCCCCTTGCTTCGCCACCATCAAGGCTGCAATGTCCTCGGCACCCTGGCACGGCGTGATGGACCAGGTAAAAGCAAGCAGGTCGCGCCAGTGGCCGTCGGGCGCGAACAGCGACGCCACTGACGCGCGGCTTCCGCTCTGAAGGGCCGCATCGAATTGCCCCAGCCATAGTTCGACCAGCTCCGTCTCGGACCGGGCGACAGTCTTCTCGAGAACCCGTTGATTCGCGGCGTCCATCAGTTGGGCCTAGTTGAAACCAATGTCGTAAGATACTACGACTCGCTGATAAGGTCGCCCCAATGAAACGATGGTTCCGGATGAGCGCTCGAGCCCGAGGAGGCGAGATGAGCATGGCTGCTGATGTGGCGGCTGCCGCGATCGCTGCATTGATGCTGGCCGGGGCTGCGAGCGCACAGAGCTATCCTGTGAAACCGGTGCGCATCATCGTGCCGGTAGCGCCGGGCGGCGGCACCGATCCGCAGGCGCGGCTGCTGGGCAGGAAATTCCAGGAGAGCATGGGGCAGGCGTTCGTGATCGAGAATCGAACCGGCGCCGGCAGCATGATCGGCACGGAATTCGTGGTGAAATCGCCCGCGGACGGATACACGCTGCTGTGCTCGGCGTCCACGCTCGCCGGCGCCTACACCCTGCGCAAAGATCTGTCGTTCGACTTGCTGAAGGACCTGACGCCGGTGGGCCAGATCTCGTCGACCGCACAGTTCCTGGTCGTGCATTCCAGCGTGCCGGTG
>Ga0137410_10002879_pt1 | contig 11658 bp, 12 predicted proteins | sample CZODoug1_16funga_FD_108878 | JGI IMG/M metagenome (GOLD analysis project Ga0137410, IMG submission 108878) | Vadose zone soil fungal communities from Angelo Coast Range Reserve, California, USA - CZODoug1_16fungal (Illumina Assembly) | ecosystem: Environmental > Terrestrial > Soil > Vadose zone... | reverse complement strand
TCCCTTCTCTCCCATCTCCGCGAAGAGCTTCGCCCCACCATCAAACTCGCCGTCCCTCTCGTCCTCGCCGAGCTCGGCTGGATGAGTATGTCCATCGTGGACACCATGATGGTCGGCCGCCTCCCCAACAGCGCCGTCGCCATCGGAGCCGTCGCCCTTGGCTCAAACGTTTTCACCACCATCGCCCTCTTCGGTCTCGGTTTGCTTCTCGGGCTCGACACGCTCGTTTCGCAAGCCTTCGGTGCCGGCCAGCGCGAAGACTGCCATCGCTCGCTCGTCAACAGCATCTACCTCAGCATCGCGCTCACGCCGCTTCTCCTCGCACCTGTCTGGCTGCTCCCTCGTTTTTACTCAGCCGTGGGCGCAAACGCTGCCGTCGTCGAACTAGCCGTTCCTTACGTCAAAGCACTCGCTGTAGGTCTCTGGCCACTCCTTCTCTATTTCGCCGTACGCCGCTGCCTCCAGGCGATGAACATGGTTCGCCCCGTCGCATTCGCGTTGATCTCAGCGAATATCATCAACGCCGTCGGCAACTACGTCCTCATCTACGGCAAATGGGGCTTCCCCAATATGGGCACAGTCGGCTCCGGTTGGTCCACCGCCGCCGCGCGCGCCTACATGGCGCTCGTGCTAGTCGTTTATTTGCTCTGGTATGACCGCAAACATCGCACCGAGCTTCTCAGGACGCCCATCGACATCGACTTCCCGCGCATCAAGCGCCTCATCGTTCTCGGCTTTCCCGCCGCGATGCAATTCACTCTGGAAAGCGGCGTCTTCGCGCTCGTCACGGCTCTCATCGCGCGGCTCGGCCCCGTTCCGCTCGCGACGCACCAGATCGCGCTCAACACTGTTGCCTTTACCTATATGGTTCCGCTCGGAATCTCCAGCGCCGCCGCTGTCCGCGTCGGCCAAGCCATCGGACGCAAAGATGCACGCGGCGCCGCGGCCGCCGGCAACACCGCCATTTTTCTCGGCGCAGTCTTCATGACCATCGCCGGAATCGTCCTGCTCGTTTTTCCAGCTTGGATCGCGCGTATCTACACACCGGACGTCAACGTAATTCGCGCAACCGGCATGCTGCTCGCCGCAGGCGCGGCCTTTCAACTCTTCGACGGAATTCAAACGGCTGCCACTGGCGCCCTGCGCGGCGTCGGTGACACGCGCACGCCGATGCTTTGCCACTTCACGGCTTACTGGATCATCGGCCTGCCGCTCGGCTACTGGCTCTGCTTCTCCCGCGGAATGGGCGCTCTCGGCCTCTGGGTCGGCCTAAGCCTCGCGCTGATCTTGATCGGCATCGTCCTACTCGAGGTGTGGCGCCGCGCAGTGCGCACCTTCGCGCAGACGATGTGATGTGAGGAGTGCAAAATGAGAACGGGGAATAGAAACTTACATCTTGTAGCGGCCGAGGTCTTCATCGGAAAGGCCTTCGAGATAGCTGCGGAGTTGTTCGGTTGTTGTGCTTTCCGCGAGTGCAGTCGAAACCTTGGAATTTTTCAAGACTTGCTCGTCGACAAAAATTGGGCAATCCATGCGCAGCGCGAGCGCCAGCGCGTCGCTGGGGCGGGAATCGATCATGGTTAACTGGCCGTCGCGCTCGATCCAGATCACCGCGTAGAACGTGTCGTCCTTCAAGTCGCTGACGACGATTTTATCTACCCGAGCCTCGAGACCAAGAAAAACGTTGCGCAACAGATCGTGCGTCATCGGGCGGGGAGTCTGCACTTTTTCGATTTCGAGAGCGATGGCGTTTGCTTCGTAAACGCCGACCCAAATCGGGAGGACCGCGTTACCTTGCACATCTTTCAAGACGACGATCGGCATGTTTGTCACGGGATCCATCATCAAGCCGCGAATTTTCATCTCGACTTCCATGGCGTCCTCCCGTTTTGTTTCTACCACTCTGCGGCCATCGCCGCAATGCCCAATATGGTGCCTAGTCGGCGTGTGTGCCGATCAAGCAATTCGGCGTCGCACCCTGCACCTCGACCGTTACGTACTTTCCGAGCAATTCCGGGTGCATGGAAGAGAGATTCACAACCCGGTGACAGGATGTGTGCCCGCTCCACTGATTCTCTTTCCGAGACTTATTTTCCACGTGCACTTCAAATTTCTGCCCAAGCAATTTTTCATTTGCTTCGGTTTGAATTTTCCGCTGCAGCTCCATCAACACCGCGAGACGGCGGCTTTTTTCTCCTTCGGGAATGGCGTCGGCCATCGATTCGGCAGGCGTATTCGGCCGCGGAGAATATTTGAACGAAAAAACGCCGTCGTATTTTACGGCTTCCAGGAGACGGAGCGTTTCCGCAAATTCAGTTTCGGTCTCGCCGGGAAATCCGACAATGATGTCGGTGGTGATCGAAATTGGGCGCTTCGCGCCGCGGATCATCGCGATTTTTTCGAGATATTCATCGCGAGTGTAGGTGCGCTGCATCGCGCGGAGTACGCGGGCCGAGCCGGACTGCACGGGCAGATGAACGTGATTGCAGATTTTCTCGTCGCTCTCGATGGCCTCAATGATGTCAGAGCCAAAATCGCGCGGGTGCGAGGTGGTGAAGCGGACGCGGCGCATGCCCGGCATTTCAGCGGCAGCCTGGAGGAGTCGGGAGAATTTCATTTTGCCGGGCGACGGATCGGCGTAGGAATTCACGGTCTGGCCGAGGAACTGCACTTCGGTGTAGCCGAGCGCGGCGAGCTGGCGCAATTCGCGAAGGACCGCATCGCTGGCGCGGCTGCGCTCCGGGCCACGGGTGTATGGAACGACGCAGTACGAACAGGCCTTGTCGCAGCCTTCGATGATGGTGAGATAAGCGCGCCAGGGATTGTCGCGGCGCGTGAGTTCGGTTTCAAACGTTTCGTCGGTGTCGGTATCGAGACCCGTGACGCGTTTTTCTCCGGCTTCGAGTTGCGAGAGAAGTTCCGGAAGTTTGCTGTAGCTGGCGGAGCCGCAGACGAGATTGACCCACGGCGAACGGTGAAATATTTTCTCGCCTTCTTGCTGCGCGACGCAGCCGAGGACACCGATTTTTTTCGGCTCGCCGGACATTTCACGAAACTCGCCGAGGCGAGAAAACACTTTTTGTGCGGCTTTTTCGCGGATGCTGCAGGTGTTGTAGAGAACGAACGATGCGGCTTCGATGGAATCAACCTGGCGGTAACCGCGGGAGAGCAGGACTCCGGCTACTTTTTCGGAGTCGTGGTCATTCATCTGGCAGCCGAAGGTTTCGAGGTAGAAAGTGCCGCGTTGCGGTGCTGTGGAGATAAATTCGGGCTCCGGCGCGGCGGCGGATGCGCCGCCGACGAGAGAATCCAGTCCGATATGGAAGGCCTTTTCCATGTAACCAATGCAGTTTATCACAGGGCCTCGGAGACGCCGGCAGGATGCCCTTCCAGGACAAGCCAGCATTACAAATGGGGTCGCGCAATCGCGCTGTGCGCCAGCATGACGAGCTGGCGGACGAGCTAGTCTTCTTCGAGGTGGAAGACTTCTTCGGGGTGATAGCGATGGAGGCCGCGAATCACTTTGGATTCGGGCTTAGGTCGCAGCAGGTAGACGTACGGCCTCGGCGGATCGGCGATTTCGGCGTTCGCGATTTCATAGAGCTTTTCTTCGTACATGACGGTCATCCATTTGTCCCAGTTCTTGCGAGTGCGGCACGAACAAATTCGCAAGCCGTCGCCGCCGTCCGGTTCAACAAGATCGGAAATTAGCGGCGGTTGCTCTTTTTTCTTCGCGCGGCGGTTGCGCCACTGGTCCAACCATGCGGCGACGTAAAGAGGAAAGGTGCCGAGAGACTGGCCGGCAAGGGCGGCGAGCAGGCGAACGGCACCGTCCAAAAAAAAGAAAGCGAGCACCATTCCTTGCCACGAGAAAAAGAATTCGAGAGAAGCGGCGGGGCCGATGGAAGCTTTTGGAATGTATTCGATGAAGCCTCTGGCGTACAAAATGGCGACGAGCACAATTTCAAAAAAACCGGTAGCGACCGAGGCGCGGACGAGATGTGTTCGGGCGTGATGGGCAAACGGGCGTCGAAAATGCGACGGCAAAAACGAGAGCAGCAATGCGAAGAGGAAATCCATGGCGCAGGATGAGTGCGGCGAGAACGATACTCCACGCGCGCGGAGCTGGCCAGACCTTTGCACGGCAACCGCATCCGCACGATTCCGCATCGAAATACGAGAAAACTCTCGCCTGAACCCTTCGCGAGACGGTGCACAACTTCGGCAAATTCCGGGGATTTTGTCTTTACCGGTCTGGAAGCGTGTGCTACGTTGCGAAGGCAGGCAAAAATTTAATTGAACTGAGGGAAATGCCATTTATTTTCTGCTGAGCGCGTATTACGCAGCCGACTTACTAAATATCCTTGAACAAACGGGCTGGGTCGCCCGCGGAGTCCTGGCCCTCCTGTTCCTCTTTTCCATCGTTTCCTGGGCGATGATATTTCAAAAGCTGGGCGTGTTTGGACGGATTCAACGCGAGAGCGATCAATTCTTGCGGATCTTCCGCGCGACGAAGGGCGTGGCGAATCCGCAGGCGCTTGCGTCTGCCGGTTCGCCGTACGCGCATGTTTACGCCGCCGGGTATCGCGAATTACAGAGCCAGATGTCTCCGACGCCGAGCAATCCGACGCCGAGGCTGAAGAGTTTGCAAGCGGTGGCGGTGAACATGCAGCTGGCGTCGGCGGAAGAAGTGCGGCGCGTGGAAAAAGGGATGACGTGGCTCGCGACGACGGGCTCGGTGACACCCTTCATCGGTCTTTTCGGGACGGTCTGGGGAATCATTGACGCATTTTCCGGATTGGGCAGCGCGGGGGCCGCTTCCCTGCGGGCGGTCGCGCCGGGCATTTCCGAAGCGCTGGTGACGACCGCAGCGGGACTATTTACCGCGATTCCGGCGGTTATTTTTTACAACCAGTTTTTGGGGAACATCCGCGACCTTGGGCAGCGGCTGGACACGTTTGCGATGGAAGTCGCGGCTCAAGTTGAAAAGACATTTTTGTAAAACTTCGGGAGAGTCGATTCGAAATGCCGCAATTAGGTAAAACAACGCAAACGTCGCTGTCGGAGATCAACATGATCCCGTTCATCGACGTGGTGCTGGTGCTGCTGATTATTTTCATGATTACGGCGCCGATCTTGCAGTCGGGGATTGAAGTGGATGTTCCGAAAACGAAGACTGTGCGCGAGATCGCGGAGACGCGAATTGTGGTGACGGTCGATAAAGGCCAGCGCGTATATATTGGAAATGACCCCGTGAACATTCGGCAGCTTGGGAGTAAGCTGAAATCCCAGCTTAAGAAGCCGCAGGACGCAGTGTTTTTGCGTTGCGACGAAACGGTGCCGTTCGGGATATTCGCGACAGTGATTGATACGCTGCGGCAGTCCGGCATCAGCAATATCAGCATTGTGACGGAGCCGATTACGGATCGGCAGAGGACGAATTAGGGGTGAGTGCTTGAAGTTAACGTTGAGGTCCTTCGCGCATCTTCCTGGATGCGCTCAGGATGACAGATAAGGCCAGCGAATGAGTACAGCAGTAGCCAATTCGCCGTATTCGAGGCCGTATCCAGACCTGAAACGCTACCTGCGGGTTTCGGGGATCTGCCATGTCGTGCTGATTGGATTGATGGTTCTTTCCGCGTTTTTCAAATGGCCTGGGAATCAGTGGGCTGGTGCGGGCGGCGGGGGCGACAACATCAAGGTAAACCTGGTCGGCAGCGCGGGCATTCCGATGCCGAAGCAGCCGGTGGTAACGGAAAGCAACGTCGTCGACCCGACGAAGTCGCTGCACAAAGAAGAGGAAAAGCCAAAACCGCCAGAGCCGCCGACGAAGGCGGAGAAGATTCCGCAGTTTGAAAAAAATAAACCGCCGCTCCCGCCGACGCACAAATCAAAGGTCTTTGAGAAGAAACAGCCGGAGCCGGAGAACGCGGTGCCGGGGCATGGCGGGCCGCCGAGTTTGCCGACGGGAGCCGGGAGCACGGCGGGTAGTTCGCCGGGGCTGGCGATTAAGGGAGAGGGTGGCGGGGATTTTGCGTCGCGGTACGGCTGGTACATTGATTCGGTGAAGCGGCGTATTCAGCAGAACTGGCTGCAGAACACGATTGATCCGAATGTGCGTACGGCACGAATGGCGAAGACGACAATGGAATTTACAATCGGGCGAGACGGAACGATTAAAGACATTAGGATGGTTCAGTCGAGCGGAAATATGTCCATGGACAATTCGGGCCAGCGCGCGCTGCTGGCGTCGAGTCCTTTGCCGGCGTTGCCGTCGGACTATTCCGGATCTTATGTGCGTGTGACATTTGATTTCGACTTAAGCCAGTCAAGATGAAACGCGAACGAGTCGAGCCCAGTCGAATTAACAAGCAGAGGGAGGCATCGGTGCTGAAGCCGTTTTTGCGGTGTACATTTTTCTTCGCGGTGGCGTTGGTAATGGCCGGAGCCGCGTTCGGGCAGGACTGGTTCCGCATCAGCACGGGCCTGGGAGTGGAGAAACCACGCGTGGCGGTGGCGGATTTTGCGCCGCGAGGGGATTCGGCGAAGGGCCACTCTTCCCTTTTCACGCAGGTGGTTCGCGACGATTTGGGATTCAGCGGAATTTTGGAACTGGCGAGCCCTAGTTTTTATCCGCAGCAGCAACCGAGCATTCCTTCGGAGCTGCGGTACACGAATTGGACGGATTCGCCGGTGAACGCGCATTTTGTGGCGTTTGGGAATTTGACGGAGACGTCGGAAGTGGCGATTGAAGCCTGGTTTTACGACGTAACGAACCCGAGTACACAGGCCGTCATATCTAAGATTTATCGCGGCGCGGCGACGGACGCGCAGGTACGGAAGTTCGCGCATCAGTTTGCGGACGAGATTATTGGAAAGTTGTCAGGCGGATTGCCGAGCGTAGCTTCGACGCAGATTGCTTTTGTGAGTTCGCGGACGGGCGCTAAAGAGATTTGGGTGATGGATTATGACGGGGCGAACCAGCATGCCGTGACTTCACTGCGGTCGATTGCCCTGACACCTCGGTGGTCGCCAGATTCTTCGCGAATTGCGTTTACGTGTTTTGCGTACGCGGCCGGCGTGACCGGGCCGCAGATTTGCATGCACTCGCTGGATTCGGGCAAGCCGATTGCGTTCCCTCGCTACAAGGGGACGAACAGCGCGCCTTCGTGGTCGCCGGACGGGACGCAACTTATTTTTTCGTCGTCGATGAACGGCAATCCCGAACTCTATGCCGTGGGCGCGAACGGAAACAATTTGAAGCGGCTGACGTTTGCGAGCGGAGCGAGCACGTCGCCGGTGTGGAATCCGAAGACGGGGCAGACGGTGGCGTTTGTGAGCGACCGGACGGGCGTGCCGAAACTTTACCTGATGAATTCGGATGGGACCAACACGATTCCGCTGGATTTGCCGGACAAGGGATATTTGATCGATCCGTCGTGGGCGCCGAACGGGCAACTGCTGGCATTCAGTTGGCGGCGGCCGACGGGCAACTACGATTTGTACGTGATGGACGCAGCGACACAGCAGATCGTGGAGCTGACTCGCGACGCGGGACGGAATGAACGGCCGAGCTGGGCTCCGGACGGGCGGCACATTGTGTTTGAATCGACGCGGAGTGGGACGCGCCAGATTTGGGTGATGCTGGCGGACGGAACGCAGGCGCATCAATTGACGACCACGGGACACAATGAGTCGCCAAATTGGTCGACGAAGTGATTGCGAGGAGCGCAGCCCCTTGCGGGGCAAACAAGAGTGGCTGCGCTACCGATGTTGAGAGGGTTTGTGGTGTGCGGAAAAGAGCAATATATCGTGACACGATGTATTTTGCCGCTGCAAGGCGAGTGGTATGATGCTCGTGCACGAAATCAATGGGGAATGCCAGTCGAGGAGGAATAGAATGAAAAAGGTCTCTGGGCCTTTGTTTAGAATTGGACTCGTTACAGCCTGCGTCGCAGCACTTTTCGCGGCAGGATGTACCAAGAAACCGCCGGTAGTGCCGCCACCAGTGGCACAAACTCCGCCTCCCGCACGCCCCACCGTGACGCTACAAGCGAACCCCACTTCGCTCAACAAGGGCGATTCCACGACATTGAGCTGGTCCTCCACGAATGCGACACAATTGACGATTGCGCCGGAAGTTGGCGCGGTGGCGCCGGAAGGTTCCACGAAGGTGACGCCGGGCGACTCGGCGACGTACACGATCACGGCGAGCGGGCCGGGCGGTTCAGCCGACGCGAGCGTTCGCGTGACGGTCGCGGCTCCTGCCCCGATCCCGGTTGAGCAGCCAAAGGGTCCTTCGATGGAAGAACTCTTCCTGAAGGAAGTGCGCGACGCGTACTTTGACCTGGACAAAGCTGACCTGCGGCCGGATGCGCGGGCAGCATTGTCAAAGACCGCGGACTTCCTGAAAAACTATCCGACGATCAAGGTGAACATTGAAGGCCATTGCGACGAGCGCGGCTCGACGGAATACAACCTGGCGCTGGGCGACCGGCGTGCGGCGGCGGTGAAACAGTTCCTGGTTTCGCAGGGCGTTGGCGCCGACCGGATGAGCACGGTCAGCTTCGGCAAGGAAAAGCCGTTTTGCATGGAGAGCAACGAGGCGTGCTGGCAGCAGAACCGGCGCGGCCACTTTGTAATGGCGCGCTAACCCGCGTTTCGTTTCTCCATTAACCATTTGTGCGATAAACCCGCCGCGCGCAACCGCAGTTCTTGCTTGCGCGCGGCGGTCTCGTTAAAGTGAAGTTTCGGCCCGAATCTTGCGTTGTTCGAGGCCAGGCTATACCGGGCGCGGCCCCTGATGGAGTTAAGCAGTGTGGCCGTGCTACTGAGGAGGCAGTTCGATGCGTTTCCGCAATGTTGCAATGTTTGGGGCCGCAGTGTTGGCAGGCCTGATCGCCGGAAGCTTGATGGGTCCCGCGCCGGTGAACGCGGTGGCGCGTGAGCTGATCGAGCTGCAACGCGACGTGACTTCCCTGCTGCAGGGGCAGAAAGATTTATCCACGCAGATTACGCAGGACCATACGGTGATGCGAACGCTGGTCGAGCAATCGAGCGACAACGTCGGCAAGCTGAGCGCGACGATGAGCGGGCTGCAGAAATCCGTGCAAGACGTGCAGGCGAACGGCGGGGCGCGGCTCGACACGATGTCCACGCAGGTACAGGGCGTCTCAGACAATCTGGAAGAGATTAAGTCGCGGATGGGAAAGCTGAATCAGCAACTGGTGGATCTGCAGAACACGGTGCAGAGCCTCGATGCAAAGATTTCGAGCGCAGCGTCGGCTGGTGGGACATCCGCCGCACCGACTGGCGCTACAGCAGCGGCAACTCCGGCGAGCAGCGCACCTAGCGCGGACACGCTCTACTCCAACGGATACCGGGACTTAAGCACTGGCAAGTACGAGCTTGCGCGCTCCGAATTCCAGGACTACCTGAAGTATTTTGGAACGACTGACCTGGCTTCAAATGCGCAATTCTACGTGGCCGAAAGTTATTACTTTGAGAAAAATTATCAGCAGGCCGTAGCCGAATACGACAAGCTGCTGACCGGCTATCCGAAGAGCTTCAAATTGGCGCCCGGACGATTGCGCAAAGGACTAGCGCTCATCGAATTGGGCAGAAAAACAACCGGAATACAGGAACTGAGAGAGGTTATCAAGCGGTTCCCCGGGTCCGAAGAAGACCGGCGGGCACGGGCGCGGCTGAAGGAGCTGGGCGCGGCGGTTACGGCGGGCTGAAGATCGGCTCGCGGATTTGCTGCGAAGGTCACAGTGACTCACCTTCGCTAAGCTGGCATCGACTGACGTCTCTCTGCCGCGGCCTGTTGTATCATTTTCCGCATGAACTATTCCCTTTCGGATGTTGAAGCGCGGGTGCTGGGCGCGCTGGTTGAAAAAGAGATTACAACTCCTGAGTATTACCCCCTCTCCTTGAATGCACTGGTGAATGCGTGCAATCAAAAATCGAATCACGATCCAGTGATGACGTTGGACGAAGACGCCGTGCGATCCGCGATTCGAACACTCAATGACATCGGGTTTACACGGTTTGCGAGTTCAGCCGACAGCAGAGTAGGCAAGTACGAGCACCGGTTGAACGAGACGTTCAACTTTCACCGGCACGAAATTGCGATTTTGTGCGTGCTGCTGCTGCGAGGGCCGCAAACGCCAGGCGAACTGCGGACACGAACCGAGCGGATGTACGCCTTCGAAGACCTGGAGTCGGTTCACAACGCGCTAAACCTGCTGGCGAAGCGGGAGCCGTCACTGGTGAAAGTGTTGCCCCGGCAGCCGGGAACAAAAGAATCGCGGTATGTGCACCTGCTCTCTGACGTTGCGGAAAGGGATGCGGCGCAGGGCGAAAGCGTCTCGGAACCGGCGCCGCGTACGGACCGCCTTGGCGCCATGGAAGCGGAGATTCGGGAACTGCGCGACCACGTAAGCGCGTTGCAGGAACAGTTCGCGCAGTTTCGTAAGCAATTCGAATAGCCAAAACATTTCTTTGCGTTTGTCGGCAATTTAGCTGAAACGATTCCCTGCAGCGGCGCACTACCCGGTGAACGTTGAACGCGCAGGACCCTGCCTAAGCGATTCTCTGGAAATCCCTCCCCCGGCAGTTGCCAGCCCCATCTGTGGGACTCGCTCGACCGAGTCCGCGCAACTTAAGGAGATTTCGCATGGAAAAACACGAATTGACACAACTGGAAGCACACATTCAGGCCTTGAAGAGCACTCACGCGATCTTGGCGGACAGTGCGACGACGGATGAGCTTTGGCGGATCATCCACAATCCGGGCTGGACAACGGTGGCGGAACGAATGCTGGTCACCAACAGCCTCGAATACATCATCGCGCAGGCGAAGCTGCTCAATAACCTGCAGCAAGGCCTGCTGGCTGGCGCGCGATTGGTCGGCAAGTCACAAGCCGCCGGCGCATAGCCTGACCAGAACAAAAAGAATTTATATCGAGCCCCGTACTGCCCCACCAACGGCACCGGACTCCCCCATGGGTCCGGTGCTCCTCCTTTTTGTGTTTCCGGTCCTTGCCGATCGTCGATGATTTCACTTTTTGTTCGTCGCGTGTTATCGTCGGCATTCTTACAGGGGGAGTTTTCATGTCAGTGAATAAAGTGATTCTGGTGGGACGGCTGGGACGAGACCCGGAGACGCGGTATACGGGCGGCGGGCAGGCTGTGGCCAATTTTTCAGTGGCAACGGACGAGACCTACAAAGACAAGAACGGCGAACGACAGAAGCGCACGGAGTGGCACAAGATTGTGGTGTGGGGCAAGCAGGCGGAAATCGCGCAGCAGTATCTGAAGAAGGGCTCGCTGATATTTATCGAGGGCCGAATTCAGTCGCGTGAATGGCAGGACAAGGAAGGCCAGAAGCGGACGAGTTTTGAAATTGTGGCGAGCAATTTTCGGATGCTGGGCGGACGCGGGGACGGCGGCGGTTCCGGTGGTGGCGGCGGAGCGACGGGCGGCGGCCGGGCGACGGAAGAGGTCGATCAGGCAGGTCCCGGCGAAGAGGCGGGCGCCGGACACAGCGGTCCGGAAATTTCGGACGACGACATTCCCTTCTAGTCAATTCCTAGTGAATTGACCGGCCGAAAATCAGGCGGAAATGCGTAGCCGGTGCGTGTTGGCGGTTACTGC
>Ga0137410_10002877_pt1 | contig 11662 bp, 10 predicted proteins | sample CZODoug1_16funga_FD_108878 | JGI IMG/M metagenome (GOLD analysis project Ga0137410, IMG submission 108878) | Vadose zone soil fungal communities from Angelo Coast Range Reserve, California, USA - CZODoug1_16fungal (Illumina Assembly) | ecosystem: Environmental > Terrestrial > Soil > Vadose zone... | reverse complement strand
GTCGCCGCGGCAGCAGTTACTGGTTCAGCGCTGACCATGCGATTCCAAGGCCGAAAGTATTCTCGTGATCTCCGTCCGAAAGTCTCGCGCGTTGCAACTCTCCATGCAGATCAATATTCGGACAAACTCAATCAACTGGTGTTCGACGGTCTTCGGCTCTTCCATCTCGACGTCCGCGGAAAATCGGTTCTCCTTAAACCCAATATTGTTGAATGCATCCCGGGAAAACCAGTGAACACCGATGCGCAGCTCATCGGCGCCGCGGCCGAAGCCTTCCTCCGCCTGGATGCCGCTTCAGTAATGGTTGGGGAAGGCCCAGGTCATCATCGCGACACGGATCTGCTCCTGTACGAAACTCGCCTCGGCGATCAGCTTGCGCAGCGCAAGATCGCATTCGTGGATCTCAATCGTGATGAACTCATCAAAACGAGGCTTCAAGCCGACTATTCCGGTCTTCGCCACTTGTGGCTTCCGCGCACCGTCCTCGCATCGGACTTCATCGTATCCATGCCGAAAGTGAAAACCCATCACTGGACCGGTGTCACGCTCAGCATGAAAAACATGTTTGGCATTGTGCCTGGATGCCGCTACGGCTGGCCGAAGAATGTCCTTCATTGGGCCGGAATCCACGAAAGTATCGTCGATATCTGCGCCACGGTTCGGCCTCACTTCGTTATTGCTGATGCCGTCGTTGCCATGGATGGCGACGGTCCACTCAATGGCACCGAACGTCGGTTGAACAGCGTTGTATTTTCCGACGATCCTGTTGCCGCTGATGCGGCGTGCACACGTGCTCTGCGCTTGATACCCGAACAGGTGACTCACATACGTGAAGCATCGTTCTTTCTCGGAAAAATAGACAGCGATGAAATCCTTTAATGTATTTCCCAAATTGTTAAATGCCGCATTTCTTTCAATGACCCGCGCAGGAGACGTGCTTCCATGAACGAAATCCGTCGCTCTTCATTGGAAGTCAAAACGACGAATGGAGTGCTTTTTCATCGCATTCTGAAGACCTGCTTCTATCCTCGTTGGCCAAAGGGCATCATAGAGGTTTGAGATGCTGCGCTGGCTCACAATTGATAAATTCTCGGCAGAATCGGGCTATACTCCTGACGCCGTGCGGTCCAAGATCAAGCGTGGCGATTGGCTGGAAGGCCAGGTCTGGATTAAAGCGCCGGACGGAAGGATTCTCATAGACACCGAGGGCTTCGAGAAATGGGTAACAAGTCATCAGCAGGTGTTCGCGTCAGAAGCGAATCCTCGATAGAAATCGATTTCTATTATCGAGGCGTGCGCTGCCGGGAACGCATCAAGCTTCAACCTACGGACAAGAACATCAAGTACTGTGAACGATTGAAAGCCCGCGTTGAAGACGAGATCGCAAAGAACGAATTTGATTACGCGAAGCACTTTCCGGACTCGCCAAAGGTCAAGTTCTTCGCCAGAATGCCTGGCGACAAAATCACCATCGAATCCTATCTTGAAAGTTGGCTCGAATCCGAGTGTCAGAACGTGAAGTCTTCGACATGGCGCGGCTATGAAAAGATTGTTCGCGGCCATCTCATACCAGGATTCGGAAAACTCTCTCTTTCCGATCTTCGACGCAAACACGTTAAGGAGTGGACAGCACAGCGCACGATGACGCCGAAAACGTTAGGCAATATTCTTTCTCCACTTCGTATCGCACTGGATGACGCAGTTCTGGACGAATTCATCGAGCACAATCCGCTTGCAGGCTGGAAGATCAAACGACGCCGGAGCAATGGTAGGGGATTGAACAGGAGCAAGGCCCGTCAGATTGACCCATTCTCTTCGGAAGAGCGCGAAGCAATTCTCAGCAAGATTGATGGCCAGGCTCATAACTTCGTTAAGTTTGCCTTCTGGACAGGACTGAGAACGTCTGAACTGTGCGCTCTCGATTGGACAGACATCGATTGGGTTCGTGGCATGATCCGCGTTTCGCGTGCTCTCACGCAAGGGTCCGACGAAGCGGAAGAACCAAAGACACATGCCGGACTTCGAGACGTAAAATTGCTCCCGCCTGCCCTCGAAGCACTCAAGGCGCAGAAAACGCACACGTTCTTAAAGAGCGCCGAAATCTTCCAGAATCCTCGCACCGGCGAACGTTGGACAGGAGATCAGGCAATCCGAAAAACTCTTTGGTTGCCTGCTCTAAAACGTGCCGGTGTGCGCTATCGGAACCCGTACCAAACGCGCCACACTTACGCGAGCATGATGCTGATGGCCGGTGAACACGTAATGTGGGTGGCGAAGCAAATGGGGCACACGGATTGGGCATTCACGGCCCGGACGTATTCACGCTGGATTCCCGATGACGCGCCCGAAGCAGGCAACAAGGCGGTTGCGCTTTGGTCACAACTCGGTCACAGCACCTCTGCAAGTCATTGATTCTACTCAAATGGGAGCGGGTTCGATTCCCGCCGCCTCCATTGTAAAATCAGCATTTAACCCCCAATGTTGGCCATCTTTTGGGTCAACATTGGGCATAGTTGAGCATGAGTTGGTCAACATTTTCTGCCCCTTTTATCGCACGCCGTTGCCCTCAAAAAAGGGGTTCCGCCAAATCAGAATGGAATGTCCACGTCACGTTCGCCTGATGCGGTCAGGCATCTTGAGCTCTCATCATCCTCGTGTCGGTCGAGCGATAATTCTTCGTAAAACGGATCGGGTGGCGCGTCAATCCACTCATCGCCAAAGAACATCTCGACGAACTCTTTAGCCAGCGTTCGGTCCACCTTGACGATGTATCTGAGCCGCTTCCGTTTATAAGGACGAACCGCGGCGACTCGGATCAAAACATAGGCCATCTTGCGAACGCCGTCATCCGGATCATCGAGCAGAACACGCAGGCGAGCCACATTTTTCTCAGAGATGTGCGACTGATGAACGAACCCGTACATCTCCTCAATTTTTCGCTCCCTGGAGCTCAGCTTCGGAAATCTCCGCACGCGAAAACAATAGCTGAAACACGGACGACGCAGGTCCCAACGATCGCGCACTGGACCTCATCTGGCAAAGGCAAGGCGTATACAACCTCACCATGAGGAAAGATCAAGCCCACCAGTATCAAATGTTCGACGATCTGTTCGGCAACCCAGTGGCTACTGCTCCGAAGCCTGACATCATGGAAACCGCAGAAATCTTGCGACAAATCGAGCGGGTAAGCGGAAGGTTCGCACGCGCGGCCGTCGAAGCGGCTATGGCACGTCAGGAGGAAATAACACCGGAGCTGCTGCGGATCCTCGAACGTACGATCAAGAGACCCAGGGAGATTGATGCTGAAGACGACTACATGGCCCACTTGTATGCCATGTTCTTACTGGCGCAATTCCGTGAGCCTCGAACCTATCCGCTACTAATAGAGTTCTGTTCGCTTGACGGTGAACTTCTTTATTCACTATGCGGCGACTTCATTACGGAGGCCCTCGGCCGAGTCCTGGCTTCAGTGAGTGGCGGTGAGTTGAGTGGAATCCAGTCCATCGTCGAGAACGAGCACGCGGATGAATGGGTTCGCGGCGCAGCTCTCGATGGACTCCTTACGCTCGTCGCCGAGGGACAAACGAGTCGCGAAGCAATGGTCCATTATTTCGTGCACTTGTTCCGAACCAAATTGGAGCGGCGGCACTCTCAGGTCTGGAATTCACTGGTCGCCTCCAGCTGCGATATTTATCCAGCCGAACTGCTCGATGATATCAAACAGGCTTACCGAGGGGGCCTCGTCGATCCGGGGAACATCAGTATGGAGGACGTCAAGCATGATCTCGCCCTCGGTAAAGGTCGAGTCCTTGCGAGACTCGCAGACGATCCACATCATCGCATGGTCAGAAACACTATTGAGGAAATGGAGTGGTGGGCATGCTTCCGGTCCGACAGGAAAGACGAAACCAAACTGACGCATGAAGCTTTCGTTTCGAATCGTATGGAGCCTGTGTCAACCGCGGGCGTTTTGGGTGGAAGCACCATTCCAAAGATCGGACGAAACGAGACCTGCCCGTGCGGAAGCGGCAAGAAGTATAAGAAATGTTGTCTAGGCAAGTAGCGCGTCGAAGACGGTTTGATCCGCATTTTCATCTATAATCGCCGCACCAAAGATGAACCTCGATTTTGCCACTCTGGAGACGTTGCGCAAGAATCACCCAGGCTGGAAGCTACTGCTGGCTGACTCTGCGCCGCTGGTAGTGAGTTTTCTCTGCAAAGCATTTATTGAGCCCAACATTCGGGTATTGTCTCAGGTTGATCTTATAGAAGCTTTGGAGGACGAACTCTATGGATTGAGGGAACGGTTTGGCGGGGGAGCCTTTCCGCGTCGTGCACAAGAGTATCTCAATGAATGGGCATCGAACGATCGAGCGTGGCTGCGCAAGTTTTATCCACAGAACTCCGACGAGCCTCATTTCGATCTGACTCCAACAACGGAAAAGACGATCGCCTGGCTGGATAGCCTGACAGCACGCGCTTTCGTCGGTACCGAATCGCGTTTGCTGACTCTTTTTGAGCTTCTGCGGCAAATGGTTCAGGGCTCCGAGACGGATCCTCACGTGCGAATCGCGGAGTTGCAAAAACGTCGAGACGAAATCGATGCGGAGATTGCGCGCGTCCAGCAGGGGGATCTGTCGTTGCTGGACGATACCGCTCTCAAGGATCGGTTCCAGCAGTTCGTCGCTTTGGCACGCGAACTCCTTTCGGACTTCCGCGAGGTGGAGCACAACTTCCGTAACCTCGACCGCCAGGTACGCGAACGCATCACGCTCTGGGAAGGAGCCAAGGGCGCCCTGCTCGATGAGATCCTCGGCCAGCGCGATGCCATCGCCGATTCGGATCAGGGCCGAAGCTTCCGCGCCTTCTGGGATTTTCTCATGTCGCAGTCCAGGCAGGAGGAGTTGTCCAGTCTCCTCGAGCAGGTGTTGCGACTCCCTGCAATTGCGAAAACCAGACCGGACAAGCGTCTCAATCGTGTTCATTACGACTGGCTTGACGCCGGCGAACACACCCAGCGAACCGTCGCGCAGCTCTCCCAACAGCTACGGCGCTTCATGGACGACCAGGCGTATCTGGAGAATCGCCGCATCATGAATATCCTCCGCAGCATCGAAGTGCAGGCTGTCGCCGTGCGTGACACGCAACCACGGGGCGAATTCATGAGCGTTGCCGAACCAGGAGCTGCCATCGAACTGCCGATGGAAAGGCCGTTGTACTCGGCGTCCCTCAAACCCCTGATCGCCAGTCAACTCGCAGAAGCGGGTGACACGGAAATCGACGTCGAAGCACTGTTCTCGCAAGTTGTCGTCGACAAGGCAAAGCTTGCAGGTTATGTTCGCCAGGCGCTGCAGAATCAAAATCAAATCACACTTCGCGCACTTATCGAATCGCACCCCCTGGAACACGGACTAGCCGAACTGGTGACATACTTGCAACTCGCAGTCGACAGCTCGAACGCGTTATTCGATGAAGAACGGATCGAACCCGTGGCGTGGCAGGACAAGCATGGAAACTGGAAATCCGCGGAAATGCCGCGTGTTATTTTCGTGAGGTAGCATGGAGTCTCAGCCTGTCGATTCTTCAAGCCTTTCCCTCATTGTCGTCCCTCTGCTCAGAGGCGTGGTCTACCAGGAATCCGATCCTCAACTATGGAACAACCTTCTCAACTTACAGGCTCGTGTGCGCGATTATGTCGCCGTGCTCGGGCTGGGACTCGTGCTGGATGAGGCGGAGGGCTACGCGTTTCTCCGCTCCAGCCCTGAAACGCCTGGCGAGACCGAGCCAAAGTTGCCGCGCCTTGTTGCGCGGAGGCAGCTTTCGTTTCCCGTCAGTTTGCTCCTGGCGCTGTTGAGAAAAAAGATGGCCGAATTCGATGCCGGCGGTGGGGACACGCGGCTGGTGCTTTCTCGGGAGGAAGTCGTTGATCTGATCCGTATATTTCTTCCGGAAGGCACTAACGAAACTCGAATCAGCGACCATGTCGATACGCACTTGAACAAAATCACGGAATTGGGATTTGTGCGTCCACTGAAGGGTCAGGACAAAATGTTTGAGGTTCGCCGCATCCTGAAAGCATTCGTGGATGCTCAGTGGCTGGCCGAATTCGAGCAACGCCTCGCGGGTTACCGTGCGTTGCTGTCCGGTAAAGCAGAAGAGACCAATGATTGAGCCATCGAAACTCGATTTCGTCGGAGAGGACCGGCTCAGCGGGTTCCGCCTTCTCCGCCTGGAAGTCTTCAACTGGGGGACGTTCGATGGAAAGGTCTGGCCACTCCATTTGAATGGCCAAAACGGGCTGCTGACAGGCGATATCGGCTCCGGTAAGTCCACGCTCATCGACGCCATCACAACCCTGATTGTGCCCGCCAATCGTGTTGCCTACAACAAGGCGGCAGGCGCCGACAATCGGGAACGAACGCTGCGTTCCTATGTCCTGGGTCATTACAAGTCTGAGCGCAATGAAGTCAGCGGAGCGAAACCTGTGCCTTTGCGCGATTACAACAGTTATTCGGTAATTCTCGGGGTGTTCCACAATGCCGGTTTTGGAGACACGGTCACGCTCGTTCAGGTTTTCTGGTTCAAGGACCCGCAGGGTCAGCCGGCCCGCCTCTTCGCCGCGGCTGACCGAGACCTCACCATCGCCAGGGATTTCGCCAACTTCGGCTCGGACATCGGCGACCTCCGGAAGCGTTTACGAAAGTCCGGTATTGAGATTTTTGACTCCTTCCCGCCCTACGGATCGTATTTTCGACGGCGTTTTGGCATCGATAATGACCAGGCCCTGGAACTGTTTCACCAGACGGTATCGATGAAGTCCGTCGGCAATCTCACCGATTTCGTCCGCACTCACATGCTTGAACCCTTCGATGTCGAATCACGCATCCAGGCGTTGATCGACCATTTCGACGACCTCAATCGAGCGCACGAAGCCGTGCTCAAGGCGAAGGCGCAGGTTGAACGACTTACTCCGCTGGTGGCGGACTGCTCGAGTCATGGAGTACTCATCGCAGAGATCGAAAACCTGCGCGCCTGCCGTGAAGCGCTGAGGCCCTACTTCACCGGTTTGAAAGCCGGACTGTTGCACGAGCGGATTCTCAAGCTTCGGGATGAGTTCGAACGGCTGAACCTACAGGTCGAGCGCCTCGAAGAGAAACGGCGGTCGCAGGAATCGGATGAACGCGAGTTACGCCGAGCTATCAGTGAAAACGGAGGCGATCGTATTGCCCATATTGAAGAAGAGATCGCATCGAAACAGATCGAACAAGAGCGAAGAAAGAAGAAGGCGGAGCGATATCAGGAATTGGCAGACGGGCTCAATCTTAGAATCGCCTCGACCGCGGAAGAGTTCCTGAGTCAACTCTCCGAACTTGGCCCGATCCGTGATAAGGCAAACGTGGAAGAGGCAGACATTCAAAACCTCCTGACTGACAAGGGCGTCGAATTCAAGCAGGCGTTGTCCGAGCACGAGGAACTGAGGAGCGAAATCGCCGGACTCAGAACGCGACGAAGCAATATCGATCAGACCCAAATCTCCATGCGGCAGGCAATTTCGGCCGCGCTTCAGGTGCCGCAGGCAGAAATCCCTTTCGCCGGCGAGTTGATCCAGGTGCGAGAGAACGAAAAGGACTGGGAAGGAGCTGCCGAGCGCCTCCTGCGCAGTTTCGGTTTGTCGCTGCTGGTGCCGGACCGCCACTACGCGAGAGTGGAGGAGTGGGTTGATCGCACGAACCTGCGGGGCCGGCTGGTCTATTACCGCGTTCGTGAAATGCAACATTCGGCATTGCCATCGCTTCACCCGAATTCGTTAGTACACAAGCTCGCTCTCAAGACGGACACACCTTACTACAATTGGCTCGAACGGGAAGTTGCCAACCGTTTCGATCTGGCATGCTGCACCGGCCACGAAGACTTCCGCCGCGAAATCAAAGCCATCACTCGCGCGGGTCAGATCAAAGGGCGCGATGAGCGCCATGAAAAAGATGACCGGTACCGCCTGGATGACCGAAGCCGATATGTGCTTGGCTGGAACAATGAAGCAAAAATCGCAGCTTTGGAGGCGAAGGCCAAAATCGTGGAGGATCGGGCCGCCTCGCTCGGGAACGACATTGCGTCTCTGCAAAGCCGCCTGCGGAAAGTGAAACAACGCCTCGAAACCCTCGACAAAATTGTCGAGTACCTCGACTTTAGGGACATCGATTGGCGACCTCTTGCCGCAGAAATCGCCATTCTTCAGGAGGAGAAACAAAACCTCGAGCGCGCATCCGACATTTTGAAAACTCTGAACGAGCGGCTGTCCCGGCTCTTCGGCGAGCAGAAGGAAACCGGCGACTTGCTCGACAAACGCAAGGACGAGAGAAGCCGAACCGATGACAGGCGCCTCACCGCGTTAGCGCTGCTGGCAGACGCGGAAGCTCGGCTCGCTTCCGGTACTTTGGAAACTCATGCTGCGTCATTTCCCCGCATCGAAGCTTTCCGCAATGAAGCTCTGGGCGACCACACGCTGACCGTGGAGTCCTGCGAGACGCGTGAACAACAACTCCGAGAGTGGTTGCAGAACCGAATCGATGCGGAGGACAAGAAGCTTACTCGCATACGCGAACGCATCATCGATTCGATGAGGCGATTCCGTGACGACTATCCGCTCGATACGCAGGACATGGACGTCAGCCTTGACGCTGCGGAGGAATACGCGCTGATGCTTGCACGTCTCCGCACGGACGATTTGCCGAGATTTGAAACACGCTTCAAGCAGTTGCTGAACGAAAACACGATTCGTGAAGTCGCGAATTTTCAGAGCCAGCTCGGCCGTGAACGACAGCTCATCAAGGAGCGGATCGCCAGCATCAACGAATCCTTGACAAGGATCGACTACAACCCGGGCCGGTACATCGTATTGGAGGCGCAGCCGAGCGCCGACGCGGATATTCGGGATTTTCAACTCGAATTGCGCGCATGCACCGAGGGCGCCCTTACAGGCTCGGGGGACGAGCAGTACTCGGAAGCCAAGTTCCTCCAGGTCAAGCGCATCATCGAGCGTTTCAGAGGCCGCGAAGGACAAGCGGAGGGGGATCGCCGTTGGACAAAGAAAGTTACGGACGTGCGCAACGCCTTTGTGTTCGCCGCCTCCGAACGATGGCGTGAGGACAACACGGAGCATGAGCACTATTCCGATTCCGGAGGCAAATCAGGCGGACAAAAAGAGAAGCTCGCCTACACTATCCTTGCGGCGAGCCTCGCATATCAATTTGGCCTCGAATGGGGTTCGTTACGCTCGCGTACTTTCCGATTCGTCGTGATCGACGAGGCATTCGGTCGCGGCTCCGACGAATCGGCGCAGTATGGACTGCAATTGTTTCAACAACTGAATCTACAATTGCTGGTCGTCACACCTCTTCAGAAGATTCACATCATCGAACCCTTCGTTTCGAGCGTCGGTTTTGTTCACAACGACGACGGCCGAGCCTCAATGCTCCGCAACCTCACAATCGAGGAATACCGGGCAGAGAAGGCTGCCCATCGCGCATAGGACACATGAGCGGAGCGAATGCAAGCCCGACAGGGCGCAGCGATTAATAAAATGTACGGACCTGATGAAATCCTGCAACGGGCGGCCCGATCGTATCCCGCATATTTGCGGAGCGTGATCGCTCGAGAAAAGTTTTTCCCGCTGGTGATACCTTTTGGCAAGACGGCCATCCGGGATACTGACTTCGCGACACTGCGCCGTGAAATCGCCGCTCTCAAAGAGACCACGGCCAAATTCACTGTTGAATGGGTGGAAAAGATCGATCGGCGCTGGGGACGCCAGCAGTTCCCAGCGAAAGTCTATTTTGCGACCGCAGCTGATTTTCTGTCATCCATTGGAAAGATTCGTGAAGCTGAGCGTTTCGTCCAAAACCTGCAGTTAACGCGCTCAGTCTGTCCCGAAATGGAGGGATGGCTCGGCGGCAACGCACTGAAGATTGTCGAGAACGGCGATATCTGGCCGGACATATTGAAGGTTTGCCGCTATTTTTTGGATAATCCCCGTCCCAACAGGTTCGTACGCGAGCTTCCCATCGCTACCGACACGAAGTTTATTGAAAGAAACGAAGCCATCATTGCGAACCTGTTGAAGCACCTGATTCCGGATTCCGTCGATCTACAGGCCAGATCTTTTGAAAAGAAGTTCGGGCTGTTGTTCGATCCACCGCTCATACGATTCCGCGTATTGGACCAAGCGCTGCGCCCGCGACTCGGCTTGGTCTTTACCGATCTCTCCGTTCCCGCTGACGAGTTTGCACAGTGGAAAGCGGACGGCGTATCGGTTGTCATCACGGAAAACAAAATGAACTTCCTTACGCTGCCCAGGCTGCCAAACACGATTGGCATCTGGGGAGGCGGCAATGCGGCAAGCCTTCTGTCAGCAGTTAGCTGGCTCAAATCTTGTCAGGTCATCTATTGGGGAGACATTGATGTCAGCGGCTTCGAGATTCTGAGCAGACTGCGCGAGACGTTTCCCGAAACTCAAACCGTACTCATGGACGAAGCTACGCTGGAGCGGTTCGTTCACCTTGCCCTGCCGGGCAAAGGATGTCGCACAGATGCCACACTAAATCTCAACTTGGCGGAACGGGCCGCCTTAAACAAAGTGATGTCTGAAAACCTGCTGCTCGAGCAGGAAAAGTTGCCTGGCGAGGTTTCCAAGCGCGCGCTTGAAGCTTTGGTTTTGAAATGCGCAAGCGCAGAGCCGGCTCGGGGATCGAATGATCCAGCAACCGAAACTCTGCTCCTGGAAGGCTATCGCAAGATGACGTCAATCCAGAAAATCGAGCGCGTCCGCGCCTTGACGCTCGCGATTCAGGAACTCGCCCTCCTTGACATTCGCCGCCGTTATCCGGAAGCGGATATCAGAGAGCAAAGTCTTCGTCTGGCATCGCGATGGATTCCTCCCGAATTGATGCTACGCGCATTCGGTTGGGATAGTCGGGAGGCAGGTTATTGATGCTCTCCGACCCGCTCATCGTTATTACCAGGCTCGCTCAGATATTCGACCAACTGGAAATTCAGTACGTGGTGGGAGGCTCAATCGCCAGTTCAATGTACGGAATACCGCGCGCCACGCAGGATGTCGATCTTATGGCAAACGTCAAACTCGAGCACGTGGATCGACTGACGGCGGCTCTTGAACCGGAATTCTATGTAGCGGCCGAGTTGATCGCAGATGCGATACGCCGGCAAGAGTCTTTCAACGTTATTCACCTCCAAACAATGTTCAAAGCCGACGTTTTTGTTCCCGCAGATAACGAATGGTCCCGCGAAGAAATGAGTCGGGCTCGAACGGAAGTCCTGCGGCCCGAAGGACGGCTGGCGGTTCGGTTTTCGAGTCCTGAGGATACAATTCTGCACAAGCTGCTCTACAGAATGGGAGGACACCTATCCGATACGCAGTGGAACGACGTCCTCGGAATACTCCGGATTCAGGAAAATTCTATTGATTTCACATACCTCGAACGGTGGGCCGGCTTTTTGAACATCAGTGATCTATTGAGTCGGGCGCGGACACACGCCAGCAGGGATCCACGCTAAGAAATTGTCCCCAGGATTGGTGTACCTGTTATGCCCCCAAACCAGCCGGTAGCGTGTCGCCCAAGGCACGCGCTTTGTCGGCAGTTTCCAT
>Ga0137410_10002876_pt1 | contig 11665 bp, 5 predicted proteins | sample CZODoug1_16funga_FD_108878 | JGI IMG/M metagenome (GOLD analysis project Ga0137410, IMG submission 108878) | Vadose zone soil fungal communities from Angelo Coast Range Reserve, California, USA - CZODoug1_16fungal (Illumina Assembly) | ecosystem: Environmental > Terrestrial > Soil > Vadose zone... | reverse complement strand
GTCGATGTCGTAGAGCGCACCTTGGTCGGTGATGGGGTAGGTAGCGATCACGTTCCCAGAGCTGTCATATTGATTCACCGACCCCCCGCGATAGCCGTAGATGAATCCGTCCGCATCGACCGTAATCGTTAGAGTACGCTGGCCCAGGGTGACCGAGCGGAGCCTTACCAATGTGAAGGGGTCATACACGTCGACGACGGTCGGTGGAGGAGGATCCCCGAGGTCGGCGCGTCGGGCATAGACTAAACCATCTTGACCGACCGATAGGTCGGAGTACTGCTGGTCGCCCCCGGAACGCTGGCCCGAGTAGTCCGCGGTGTCGAACCGGATAATTCCTTTCGCCTCCCCGCCGAACGTAGTCATGTCGGTTACGAAGACATATCGCGCGAGTGCATCGATACCGTTGCATGGAAGGCAGTTGATGGAGCTCCATCCAGGAAAACTATGGTGGACCCATGTTCCGCTCGTGGATTCGTACGTGCTTAAGAGCGGCTGAAATGGTCCATTCCAGACGTGCATGAGTCCGGCGGAGTCGACCACCACGCCTCGTGCTTCGCCATACGGGACTACAATCTCCTGAACAAGGTCGCCGGCAGGCGAATACTCGAAGACCCGGTCGGAGAGGAAGAACGCGTCATTGACGAGCACATTTCCGGGCGTCAAGGGAGCAGATCCCGCACCCGAAGAGAGGAGTAGAGGGATGGTCAAGCTAAGGTACAGGGACAACGCCTTGGCATCGCGGCTCATCTGGAACCTCCGGTTGGGTGGGCGCTGACTTAGAACGCGACCGCGGCACGCTCTCAAAATCGATAGTAGTGGAGTCTCTTCGCGTCCGGCCTGAAACTTGGCCGCCCGAATCAATCACGTACTCGGGCTTTTTGGCCTGATGAATAGACGCACGCCCGAGGAACAGCCCGCCCCCGCGGGCATTGCTGTCAGATCTAGTCTGACATAACATTCCGATGTACCCCGACATGCTTCCGCAAGCATTCCTTTGGAAGAATTCCCGCCCCGAGCCTTCCGCTGGGCTGTCGTTCCGGAGCGGCAGCCCATGCGGCGAGACCTCGTACGCCGGTCTCTCCATGGGTCCGGCTACGAGAGTCTCTTGCCGTAGCACCCAGCGTACCGAAGGAGGTCAACGAGGAGGATATCCGTGCGAAGTGAAGCACAAGAGCGCATCGGGCCGCTGGCACAACGCGAGCCGGCGACAACTCGAAAGGTCGACTGTGACTCTGACAGATTTACATGAGGAGGTCCCCCGTGTCGAGAATGCTCGGACTGTTCACCTTTGCGGCTCTCTCTGGAATGCTTTTCATCGCTGCCAGCCCCGCGAACGCTACCCATTCTTGGGGAGGCTACCATTGGAGTCGGGCCAGCAACCCGTTCACCGTCACGCTCGGTAATAACCTCGCACCCAACTGGAGTTCCTATCTGACCACGGCGGCCTCGGACTGGAGCATCACGTCGGGCGCCTGCAACAACCCTCAGAATCCAATACGGTGCACCGTGACGGCGGGCGGCAGTGGTGGCCGGAAGTGCAGGCCTACCGCGGGACGGGTCGAGGTGTGCAACGGTACCTACGGCAACACCGGATGGCTCGGTATCGCCCAGATCTGGATCAGCGGTCTTCATATCACGCAGGGCACGGTCAAGGTGAACGACACCTATTTCAACACGCCCCAGTACGACACACCCGCCTGGCGCAGTTTCGTGATGGATCAGGAAGTCGGGCACGAGTTCGGACTCGCCCACCAGGACGAGAACTTCAACAACCCCGATTTGCTCGACCCCTGCGGTAGAGGCTCGTGCATGGACTATTCGGCGGACCCTTCCAACAACACAAAGCCGAACCAGCACGATTACGACGAGCTTGTCATCATCTACAGTCACGCAGACGCTGCCGCCATTGTCCCGCCCAACGCCCCGGTTTCGTCGGGTCAGGATGAGGATATGGAAGGTCCCAGTGCCTGGGGGAACCCCGTCCATTTCGAGAAGGGTCGCGCGGATGTCTACGAACGGGAGCTCGGCGGTGGAAACAAGGTGCTGACGCGCGTGCTCTGGGTCGAGTAGCGAAGTAGAATCAAATCCGGCTCGCGTTCGGAAGGCTCCGATTCAAGGTCGGAGCCTTCCGTGTTCTCAGGCATATTCACGGCCGACGCCGGCCGTTGCCTTATGGGCGGCTAGTTCCCGTCTTTCCTTAGTCCGGGATGCCTTTCGCTTGATTTCGGCTCTTCGGGGCGAGCAGACTCACCTTCGTAGCCTTGCTGATCTCGGGAGGACCGAAGAAGCCCGGCCATGGCCCACAGGGGGGCACCATGAGGCTCGTGTTGTGCATCTCAGGAATCGTTGTCTGCGCATCGATGCTTTTCGCATCTCTTCCCTCCGCGGCCCAAACGGCAACGATCACCGGCTCGATCGCCGACAGCAGCGGGGAAGCGCTTCCCTCGGCGGTGATCCGGGTGGACGACACTTCCCTCCGGGCCATAAGCAGCGGCACGGGGACCTACCGGATCGAAGGAGTCCCGGCAGGAGCGCATACCCTGCGGGTGGTCCTGATCGGATACAAGCCCTCGAGCCGCGAAGTCACCGTCGGCGCGGGCGAAACCTTGAACGTGGATTTCGTGCTGTCGCGCGCACCCATCCTCATGGCGCCCACCGAGGTGGTGGTCGGATCCCGAGCTTCCCACACCGCTGCGGATGAGCTGGCGGTGCCGGTAGACGTCTACACCTCGGAGAAGATCGCGAAGCAGGGGGCCAGCGAGACGACTCAAATCTTACAGTCCCTTTCTCCCTCGGTGAATTTCCCTCGCCAGAGCGTCACCGACGCGACCGATGTCGTCCGGCCGTTTACGCTGCGCGGCTTGAGCCCCGATCACACGCTGGTGCTGGTCAACGGCGCGCGACGGCACCAGACCGCTCTTGTGAATACCTTCGCCTACGGAACGGGCGCGGGCTCGAGTGGCGTGGACATGAACGCGATCCCGGCGAGCGCCATCGGATCGAAGTCTTGCGCGACGGCGCATCCGCCCAGTACGGCTCGGACGCCATCGCGGGCGTCGTGAACGTGGTCACGAAGAAGGGCCGTTTCACCCCCTTTGTGAACGTGGCGGCAGGCAGATACACACCGGGAGGTTACCCGGACGACGGGACCACGGTGGACGTGAACGGCGGCTGGGGTACCGCGCTGGGGTCCGGCTCGCTCGCGCTCTTCGGAGAGTTCCTCGACCGCCAGCCGACCAACCGGGCATGGGCTGACCGATTCGATGTCAGCGGGAACGGCCTCGCAGATTCCGTGGATAGCGAAGGGCACGTCGTCATCAAGCGAAACCCCGTGCCCCAGCCGAATCATCATTGGGGAGACGGCCTCGAGAAGGACGTGCTCACTTACGGCGACCTTCGCCTGCCGCTGAACGGCGCCGCGTCGAGCCAGTTCTACGCCCACGGAGGGTACAGTTTCCGCAAGGGAACGGGTGACGGTTACCGGCGCTATGCCGGCGACGATCGGAACTGGCCCCAGATCTATCCCCTCGGCTATCTGCCGGAATTCGATCCCGACGTGAGGGACTACTCCGTCGCGAGCGGGGTCTGGGTTCGGCCCGCGGGTTGGTCGGTCGATGCGAGCGCCTCGCTGGGGCACAACGATTTCGCGTACAAGTTGCGGAACACCCTCAACGTGTCGCTCGGACCATGTCTCGACGGTCCGTGCGCGCCCGGACCCGACGGCATCCTGGGCACCGCGGACGATCCCGGGATTCCGAACCAGACTTCGTTTTTCGCAGGGAAATTGAAGCGCGATGAAATCATCGGATCCGTGAGCGCATCCCGAGCCCTGAAGGTGGGGCTGCCCTCCGCGCTCAACGTCGCGGTCGGCACCGCCTTTCGCCATGAGAAATATCAGATCCTACGCGGAGAGCTCGCGTCCTGGATCGACGGCGGGGACACCACGCAAACAGGCGGAGACGCGCCGGGAGGCTCCCAGGTCTTTCCAGGCTTCTCGCCCTCCGACGAGGCGAACGCGAGCCGCAACAACCTCGGCGTCTACACCGATCTGGAAACCAATCTCACCACCAAGCTCCTCGCCGACGTGGCGGGACGCTTCGAGCACTACAACGACTTCGGTTCGGTGGTCACCGGAAAGGTGGCCGCGCGGCTCCAGCCCTCGCAGCGGATCACGCTTCGCGCCGCCGCCAGCACCGGGTTCCGGGCGCCCGGCTTGGGCCAGATCCACTTCAGCAAGGTTGTCACGAACTTCATCGCCGGCGTTCCCGAGGAGATCGGCATCTTCCCCGTCGATCATCCCGGCGCGCGCCTGCTCGGTTCCAAGCCGCTCAAAGAGGAGACCTCGGTGAACCTGAGTGCCGGACTCGCCGTAAGCCCGCGCGACAACCTCACGATCACGGCCGACTACTTCAACATCAAGATCAACGACAGGATCCTGCTCGGAGCGACCTTCGACGACGACTCGACGCGCGCGATCCTGACCCGCGGCGGTTATTCCGGCATCTCCGGTGTTCAGTATTTCACGAACGGTCTGGACACGCGGACCCAGGGAGTCGACGTGACCGCCGATCTGCGCGTTCCTCTCGGCGGGATCAAAAAGATCGGAATCACCGGCGGCGCCAACTACACAAAGAACAAGATCACGCGGGTCGACCCGCTTCCCGCCGTTCTGGCGAATTCGGCCGAGACGGGACTGCTCGACGTCGTGACGCGGGTCGCGATCGAAGAGGAGCGGCCGGACTGGAGAGGGATGCTGGCGGCCGACTACTCGGACGGGGAGTTCCATGCGCTGGGGCGGGGCTCTTACTACGGCCGCTTCGCATCGGCACAACCGGGGTATTGCGATGACTGCCGGGAAACGTATGGAGCCAAGACACTCTTCGACACGGAGGTGGGGTACCGGTTCAGCTCGATGGACCTCTCGATCGGAGCGCGGAACATCTTCGACACGTATCCGGATCATCCCCGAAACGACTACAATAACAACTACGGCACGTTCCCGTGGGCCGCGGCTTCGCCCTTCGGATACAACGGGCGCTACGTCTACGTTCGGTCAGCGATCCCGTTGACCCGGTAACCGGGCCGCGGGTTCACCCGGTGGCGGTGGAGATCACCCCGAAACGACACGTCAAGGCCCCGCCCCTGACCGGGCGCGGGCATGTCTAATCCCTCAAGCGATTGCTCTCGGCTCGCGGATCATGGTCCAGAGGCGAGGCACCCACGAACGGGCGCGATTCGCTGGCAATCTCGAAGCCTAAACGCCGGCAGAACGCTGGTGGCATTCGGCGGCGCGTTGGGATCGCCTCATTTCTTCACTTTCGGGGCTCGCTCCACGGACATCGATCTCGGAGGATCAACGACAAAGTTCACGTCCCACGGCCCGTCGACCGTGATGAGCAATAGCGCCCCTCTTTTCTCGGGCGTCCACGCCTCGTGGACCATGCGGGCCGGGACATAGTTGAACCCGCCTTCCTCGAGCGTTTCCCGTTTCCCCATGCATTCCAGCACGAAGGCGCCCTGCAGCACCGTGTGAGTTTCATTGGCGCTGTGCCAATGGGGGGTGACATGGAAATCCTTGGGAACGCGTACCAGAAGCTGAGTGGCGCCGGTCTTCGGATCTTTGTGGAGGATGGAAATCATCGGCGAGCCCTCCCCCATCTCGGGCATCATCTTGTCCCAGTGCATGTCTTTGGGATTGATGCTCAGGGGATGGTCCGTCGAATCGGGAGGAGTAGGCGGCGGCCCCGCGGCTGCTGCATTGCCCACGGCCAGGATGACGCTCAACAGGATACCGGGAATTACGCGAAGTGACGTTCTCATCCGGGTTCTCCTTTGAAGGCTGCTCAACCTCGTGGAAACAGCGGCACCCGCGAAGAGGCCCGTGGAGGCGACTGCGATGAGCAGGACCGTACTCCTCCACCAGTGGCGCCACCAGCGGAGATTCGGGGCCCCGCGTCGCATTCTCAAGAGCCCCTGGGCTGCTTCTTGGCGCGGCGGCCGGCTGGATAATCCCCGCCCCCGCCTCTGATGATCGATACCAACTTCATGTCCAGGTGCGTAGCGGGGCCCTGAAGGCCGGACCGGGCGGTCCGGCGCAGCCCATTTTCGTTCCACACGCGCAAACCTCCGCAGGGCAGGGTAGGTCGCATTCCCACAAGAAAATCAGGCCCAGTCGGGCATATCCGCAAGGCCGTTCGGCGCAGACTTGAAACTCGTTTCGATTTTCTAGGGACGATAGTTTCTCCCCGCGGCAAGGACGCCCCAAGTAAAGCACGGACCACTGGAGGATGATGCATGAGGTCAAACAACACATTGTTTCCTGGAGGCCGGTAGAAAGGAACGAGCTAAACGGGTCCACGAACTACTCAGCGATTCGCTCAATTCCACGACACCTATGCGGGGGCGCATCATGAAATACCTGGTGCACGTTGTTGCCATGTTCGCTGCTTTGCAGGCCTGGCCCTTAGCGGCGTCGGCCCAGTCCTTGGTAGACCCCGAGGAGCCTCTTATGATTCGGGGTGGTGCGAGGTTCGAACAGCCCGACGATTCCCTGGATAATTCGCGGGAAGAACCGCCACCGCCACCCGTTGTAGGCCCAACCGTCATCGTCACAAGTCCGCAATTTTTCAGTCTCACAGCCCCATTGGGGTTGCTTGGTCGCAGTGAGACCACCATTGCTTCTACTCCCAATGGCAAGCTCGTTGTCGAAGGATGGAATGACGCTGATGGTTTCATCGATTCGACGCAGACCCTTTCGGGATTTGGTTACTCTGTCGATGGGGGCATGTCATTCATTGATGGCGGATCCGTTCCATTCGGAACATTCGGCGGTCAGCCCGTGGTTGCCCTTGGTGATCCATGGCTCGCGCTTCTAAACCCCGGAATGAAGTCGTTTCTTTATGCGAGCCTGGCGTTACGTCCTGACCTGAGCACAGAAGTTGGGATCACGGTTCATCGCGGAGCATTCGGCAGTAATAACGCTCTCACATGGGCCGCGCCTGCGATCATTCCTGCGCCGGGCGCGAATGATTTCCTCGACAAAGAGGCGCTCGCCGTCGATCCGAATTCCACTAACGGCAACCAAATGGTCTACGTCTCAACGACAAACTTCCTCGGGGTTGGCGGCTCTCAAATAGAGCTCTACCGCTCGTCCAACGGAGGTGCGACCTTTACAGGTCCAACCATCGTCAAGACACCGGACACAGCAGGGCAGCAGGGTTCCCAGGTCGCGGTGGGGCCCCATGGCGAGGTGTTTGTCGTCTGGGAACGTGGAAGGTTCACGAATGCACCTCAGATCCTCTTCCGGGCATCCACAGATCACGGTGCGACATTCGGTCCGCTGATGACTGTCGCGAACATCACTGGATTGACCTTGTTCCCGCCGGTCGGATACAACCGTAGCAGATACAATGATTTTCCGAGGATCGCCGCGGACCGTTCCTCGCAACACCCGGGCCGGATTTACGTCGTCTACCACGACGCAGGGAGCAACCCGAACGTCCACACGGACGGGGTCTTCTTCAAGCCTGCTGACGGATCAACCATCCCGACCGGAGGGGTGCGGGACGGAGATATTTTCCTGAGGTTCTCCGATGACTTGGGCGCGACATGGAGTGCGCCCACACTCGTAAGCAGTCGATCGCCTGGGGATGGGCTCGTGCAGTTCTGGCCCGTCGTGAGCGTTGATCCGGGCGGCGTGGTGGCCGTGACCTATCACCAGGACACCGAAGTCCAGTCCAACCCGGTGAACCCACTGGCTACGAACATCAGCATTGATGCCCGTTTTCCAGGATTCACCCGCCGCCGGTCATCATTCCAATCCATCGTGGATGTGTTCGCGACGCGTTCCTTGGATGGCGGTGTCACGTTCCAGACGCCTGTCCGCGTCAACGACAAACCATCGAACTGGTCGATCGCGGCTTCCAACATCCGGCCGAACTTTGGGGACTACATTTCGAGCGTGAGTATTGAGGGCAAGACATTGTGCACCTGGGCTCAGAGCCGTCTATACGATATTGACCCGGGGCCTGGAGTGAACAATCGTTTTGTTCCCAGTGCTGCCTTTGCCCTGGTTGATTTCACTGGCTCTGGCGCAACCATGCTCATGGCACCGACTGCCCAACGGCGAGCTCCACGAGCGTTCGCGCTCTCACAGAACTATCCAAACCCCTTCAATCCCACAACGGTCGTGATGTACGACCTGCCGAGCGCGCGACATGTCAGCTTGAAGGTCTACAACACGCTCGGACAAGAAGTCGCAACGCTGGTCGACGGTTACCGTGACGCCGGACACCACGTCGCGTTGTTCGATGCGAGGAATCTCGCAAGCGGCGTGTACTATTCCAAGCTGCAGGCAGGAGAATTCTCGAGCACCGAGAAGATGGTGGTGGCCAAGTAAGCACTAAATGGCGCGCGTCGCCATGAACACGAGGGCCCTGGCAGCTTTCACCGCCAGGGCCCCCTACCCTCACCGCGAACCGAGCAGTTCGCGTTTCCGCGGCTTCGCCCTATTCCAGCTGCCGTCCGGGGCCCTGCGATGCCCCGTTACCGTAACAGCAGGTCGCTGCCGTGCGGCGTCCCGGACTCGATCCGCACCTCCTTGAACAACGCGTGGCGGGCGGCGTCGATCATCGGTGCCCCGAGGGGCCACACAAGGGTCACGGAAGCACGGCGCGGCGCGAAGGCCTCGCTGTCGAGAAGGGGGTGCAATTCCGGATCGAGGCGCACGACCCACGGCACGAAATCACGGAGGTACTTCCGATTGAGAAAGCGCTCGGCCAGATCGAGTTTACCGAGTCGAATGGCGGCGGAGGCGGCCATCGAAAGAGCGGCCGGTGCCAGCTGAGGCTCCTTCTCGATCTCGCCGAGCAGACGACTTGCATCCTTCTCGCGGCTGACGCGCGCTGCGATCGCCGCCTCGGCCGCCTTCATGTTTCCCGGACGGGCACCATCGGCGATTCCCTCGCGGAGCGCCTGCTCGGCCGCCGCAAGGTTTCCACGCCCCAGGTGGACCCAGACCTGATTGGCATGCGCCCCCGTGACGTAGAGAGGGTCGTCCGAAAGCTGCCTCAGACGATGCGCCGCCTCGATCGCCTCGTCCTCGCGGCTGGTCAGCTTCAGCACCTGAACCAGCCAGTTGGTCGCGAATGGATCTTGCGGATCGATTTCGAGCGACCGGCGGATGAAGCGCTCCGTTCCCGCGAGATCCGCACCGGTCATGGCCTCGACCGCCAAGTTGATGAGGGCCGGAGTGAAGCGAGGGTTCGCCTCGAGCGCCCTTCTCAGCGAGGCCTTGGAGCCGGCGAGGTCCCCCGTGAATCTCAGGACCAGCCCCTCCGCCTTGTGGGCTTCGGCCAGCCGTGGGTTGATCGCGATCGCGCGCCGCGCCGCCAGTAGCCCCAACCGGGCGACATCAACGGGATCCTTCGTCATTTCGTACTGCAGCATCTGCCCATAGCAGTCCGCCACCCCTGCCCACGCCATGGCGTAGTCGGGATCGATCGCGATCGCCTGCTGAAACAGCTCGAGCGCATCGCGAATCGCTTCTACCGTGTAGCTGGCGTAGCGCTGCCGGCCTCGCAAGTACAGATCGTACGCGCGAACGTTGTCGGGACGGTTCTGCACCAGACTTTCGGACTCTGCCGGCGTCAGCGCGACGCGCAGCGCCTCAGCAATGGACTTGGCGATCTCCTCCTGCACAGCGAATACATCCGCGAGCGTGCGGTCATAACGCTCGGCCCATAGGTGGAATCCGTTCGTGGCGTTGATGAGCTGCGCCGTGATCCGCACCCGATCACCGGAGCGCCGGACGCTGCCCTCGAGCACCGACTTCACCCCGAGATCGGAGGCGACCTTGGGAAGGTCGGCCGGAGCGCCCCTGTAGCGTCCGACAGCGTTTCGCGACGCTACGCGCAGGCCCTTGATCTTGGAGAGGTCGGTCAGAATGTCCTCCGTGATGCCGGCGCAGAAGTACTCGCTCTCGGAGGCGCTCGACAGGTTCTCGAAATAGAGCACCGCGAGCGACGGCAGCTCGGCAGCGGCCCCGGAACGCGCCCCAGAAGACAACGACATCTGCTGCGCGATGGCACCGAGCTCGCGGCGCAGATCCCCGATGTCGCGGGGTCGCTCCGCGACGTCCTTGGTGAGGCAGCGTTGCATCAGGTCGCCCAGGCGAGTCGGAGTGGATGCGGGTATGGCACCCCAGTCGGGTTCCCGTTCGAGAATGCGCGCGATCACGTCGGAGACCGTCTCCCCCTGAAAAGCCGGATGACCGGTCAGGCATTCGAAGAGCAGGCAGCCGAACGCCCAGATATCGGCGCGCCGATCCACCACCTTCCCCCGCGCCTGTTCGGGACTCATGTAGGGCGCGGTCCCGAGGATGATTCCCTGGCCGGTGGCGGAGAGGGCCATGGTGGGTGAGGCGGATAGATCCGAAGTCGAACCAGCCTCCGCGGTGTCCCCCTTGGCGAGCCCGAAGTCGAGGACCTTCACATCGCCGGATGAGTTGAGCATGACGTTTCCGGGTTTGAGATCGCGATGCACGATGCCGCGCGCGTGGGCGGCCTCGATGGCCGAGGCGATCTGTCCGCCGATCTCCAGCGTCTCGCGAGGCGAGAGCGCGCCTCTGGAAAGGCGCTGCGCGAGCGTCTCCCCCTCGACGAACTCGAGCACGAGGTAGGGTGAGCCCTCCACGTCCTCGAGCCCATAGATGCCGGCGATGTTCGGATGGTTGAGGGAGGCGAGCAGCTTCGCCTCGCGCTCGAAGCGCGCGAGGCGCTCGGGGTCGGTGGAGAACACTGGCGGAAGGGACTTGATGGCGACGGTGCGGTCGAGGCGGGTGTCGCGGGCGCGATACACCTCTCCCATGCCCCCGGCACCCTGCGGCGTGACAACCTCGTAATTGCCGATGCGGGAACCGGACACAAGCCTCATGGCCGCAGTTTACCGCAAACCGGCACGGTGCGGGGCACGAGGCACTGCTGACAAGGGACCCCCAGGCGGCTTGCCGGGCTCAATCACCCGAGCATCGTCACTCTCTATTCCATAGAAGGCGGGCCGACCCCGGCGGCACGCGCCGCCGGGGCTTCCCCATTCCAGGCTACTACCGCGTTCCAGCTAGATCGCAGTGGGCTTCATCGAGACTAAGATGGGCTCGCTGAGGGTGACCGTGATCTTCTTGCCCGCCGGCAGCACGATCTGATCACCCTTCGTGGCGACGGCCACACCCGTTCCCACTACGGCGCCGGCCGCAGCGCCCTTTCCGATGTCCTTCTTACCGCCCAGGACTCCGCCGACGATTCCTCCCGCGACGGCGCCCCCACCGATCTCGAGGGCGCTCTTCTTGGCATCTCCCCTGCCCTTCATCCGCACCGGCGCGGCCGTGATCGGGTAGCTCTTTCCGTCGGGCATGACCAGCTCGGTGAATCGAAGGGTCAGCTCGGCCCCGCCCGCGATCCGCCCGGCGGGATCGACGTGCGTGACCTCACCGTTGATGGTGGCGCCGACCGGCACCACGGTGATCTCGTTGACGCGGACTTCCTCCGTCGTGCGGAGGGTAACCTTGTCACCGGTCTTGTTCTTCCCGGTGTCGGCCGTGTTCTGGAGGGCGGGCACGATCGCCGTGGCGGCGGTGCGGGTGTCGGGGTTCTTGGCGTCCGCCTCGGCC
>Ga0137410_10002874_pt1 | contig 11669 bp, 12 predicted proteins | sample CZODoug1_16funga_FD_108878 | JGI IMG/M metagenome (GOLD analysis project Ga0137410, IMG submission 108878) | Vadose zone soil fungal communities from Angelo Coast Range Reserve, California, USA - CZODoug1_16fungal (Illumina Assembly) | ecosystem: Environmental > Terrestrial > Soil > Vadose zone... | reverse complement strand
TGAACTGGTGCGCCACGTTGCCGGCGGCGTCGTCATGCACCAGCACCGCGTCCTGCGCAAGCGCCTGGTCCAGAGAGAGCACTGCTGGCAGGACTTCGTACTGGACCGCAATCCTGTCCACGGCCGCGCGCGCCTGCTCAGGATCCGTAGCGGCGACCGCCGCGACCTCGTCGCCGACGTAACGCACCTTGCCAATCGCAAGCGGGTAGAGATCGGGGCGAAAGGCGCCCCACTTGCGCTTCGCGGTGTCGTCACCGGTCACGACGACTTTTACGCCGGGCATGGCCGCCGCGGCGCTGACGTCGATGGAGACGATGCGGGCATGCGGATGCGGACTCCTCAGCACCGCTGCGTGCAGCATGCCGGGGAAGTGCAGATCGGCGACGTACTGCGCCGTTCCGGTTACTTTCGGGATGGCGTCGGTGCGTGGGACGTCCTTGCCGACGACCAGCAAGCTGGCGACGGAAGGCAGGCGGGGGTCGAGCGGACTCATCGTTTGCTGTCCTTCCGGGCCAGCGCGACCGCTTCCTTGTAGGCTTCGAGGATGCGGACGTAGCCCGTGCAGCGGCAGTAGACGCTGTCGGCGCTCGCGCGAATCTCTTCGTCGGTGGGATCGGGGATCTTCTCGAGCAGCGCGCATGCCGCCATCACGTGGCCAGGAATGCAGATTCCGCACTGCAGGGCGGACTTGTTCACGAAGGCCTGCTGCACCGGGTGCAGGGCGGCGGTTCCCGCCAGGCCCTCGATGGTGCGAACGTCGGCCCCGTCGCACATCGCTGCGAGCTGGAGGCAGGATGCGACAGGATAGCCGTCCACGATCACGGTGCAGGTGCCACAGGCGCCAATCCCGCAGCCGTGCTTGGTACCGGTGAGGTGCAGGTCTTCCCGGAGCACATCCACCAGCAGGCGATCGCCGGATTTCAGATTGACTTCGACCGGGTCGCCGTTGATTCGGAATTTGACCAGCACTTGCCTGACTTCCTCCCGCCCCACCTGGCTTGCCGCGTGCCGAACGGTAAATTCAATGTCCGTTCAAGCGTGCGGGGTTAAACCGGCGACCCGGTGCGGGGGCCGCAGCTCCCGCGCTCTGGACGTCCGGATTTAACCGGAATTATAGGGTATCGAGCATGCAACGGCCTCCAAACAAGAAAGGCTTGCGACCGTCGCAAGCCTTTGCCGGGTTGATGCTCCTGATTGCGTTCAGATGAGCATGCCGGGAGCTATCCGCGCTTTGTCGTTCAAGCGGCTACTTCCTGGCGCGATACTGCGCGATCTTGCTGCTCAGGTCGTCGCGCTCCGGACAGGCGCTGCTGCAGATTTTCTTCAGGATGGCGAGATGCTCTTCGGCCTTGGCCGGCTCGTTGAGCATCAGGTACGCCTCGCCCATGTACTCGTGCACCCCGCGGTGCCGCGGATCGATCTGCAGCGCGCGCTGGTAGTGCTTGAGCGCGACATCGACCTGGCCGTCATTGCGGTACGCGAACCCGAGAAGATTGTGAATGTCGGCGTTGTTGGAGGTGCGCTTGTCGGCCGCCGTGAGCCACTTGATTGCGGTCTTCCAGTCCCTGGCTTCGACGGCGCGCCTGCCTTGTGCAAAATCGGGATTGCGCTCGGTCAGCACGTCGATGGCTTCCGGCTCCATGGCGGGAGCTGCCGGCCCCGATGCAGCGGCCAAAGCCAAAGCGACCGAAACCGAGGCAAGAAATGCTTTCATGCTCATGTGAGTTCTCCTTCGGGAGTTGAATGACAATAGTGTCACGGGGGGCTTATACGGGCAATCAATAAACACAGATGCGCGGGTCATTATTCTGGCCGGGGGCTGGCGATGCCCCGGAATTCTTGGCACGATAGCCGTCATGCTTGAAGTTAGCGGACTCAAGAAGGAATTCCAGCCCCTCTCCGGGCCGCCGGTAACGGCCATTGGCGACGTCAGCTTCCGCGTCGAAGCACGGCAATTCGTCTCCATCGTCGGCCCATCGGGCTGCGGAAAATCGACCCTGCTCCAGTGCGTGGCCGGCCTGATGCGGCCAACCGCGGGCACCGTGGTCCTCGACGGGCGCGAAGTCACCGGCCCTCCCGAAGGTCTCATCCTTTTATTTCAGGAGTACAACAAGTCGTTGATGGCCTGGCGCACGGTACTGGGCAACGTCTGCTTTGGCCTGGAAAACAAGGCCGGACTGGCCCGGGCGGACAGGGAGGCCGAGGCGCGCCACTATATCGGGCTGGTGGGGCTCGGTGGCTTCGAGCACCAATATCCCTGGGAGCTCTCGGGCGGCATGCAGCAGCGCGTGGCGATCGCCCGCGCGCTCGCGTGCAAGCCCCAGGTGCTGCTGATGGATGAGCCGTTCGGCGCGCTCGATGCGCTCACCCGAATCGAACTGGAGGACACCTTGCTGCGGCTGTGGGAATCGCTGCGCTCGACGATCTTGTTCGTCACGCATGACATCGAGGAGGCGGTCTACCTGTCCGATCGCGTCTACGTGCTGTCGCGCCGGCCATCGCGGATGATCGAGGACACGGCGGTGGACCTGCCGCGTCCGCGCAACCAGCTCGCCAGCCGGGAGGACACCCGTTTTATCAAGCTTCGCCGCCACACCTTCGAGTTGATCTCGAAGGAAATGGCACAGATCTAGATGCGCCGGATACCGTGGTCCGGCCTCGCGGTGCTGGCGGCCTGCTTGCTGGCCTGGGAGGCGTGGGCGTACTGGCGCCGCGACCTGGCCGCGTATTTTCCGCCTGCGTCCGAGGTGCTGGTCACGCTCGGCCAGATGCTCGGCAGCGGTGAGCTGACCGGGCACGTCGCCGCGACGATGAAGCGCTTCGCGGAAGGGTACTTTCTCGCTGCCGTACTCGCGGTCGGCGCGGGATTATGCCTGGGCCTGTGGCGCTGGCTGTATAACGCGTTCGAACCGCTGATCGAATTGCTGCGGCCGATGCCTTCGCCGGCGACCATCCCCATCGCCATCCTGTTTCTCGGCATCGGCGACGAGATGAAGGTGGCCGTGACGATCTACGCCTGCTCGTGGCCGATTCTCCTCAATACGCTGGACGGTGTGCGTTCGGTGGACCGCGTGCTGTTCGCGACTGCGGCGACGTTCCGGCTCTCGCCATGGGCGCGGTTCTGGAAGGTGGTGCTGCCGGCGGCCTCGCCACAAATCGTCACCGGGCTGCGGGTCTCGCTCGCCATCGCACTCATCCTCGTGACCACGTCCGAGATGGTGGTGTCGAACGACGGACTGGGCTATTACGTACTCGAGAGCCAGCGCACGTTCCAGATGCCACAAATGTACGCCGCGGTGGTCGCGCTCGGTGTAATCGGCTACGCGTTGAACCGGCTGTTCCTCATGATCGACGGCTGGGTCATGGCATGGCACAAGGGAGCCACCCGCCGCGAGAACTAGCGGCGGGGGTAACCAATGGCGGCGGCTCATGCGCGAGGAGGAGATCCTGTGAGTTGGAAGGACTCGCGCTGGACCGGCGTCGCGGTTATCGTGTTGCTCGGTCTCCTGTGGGAGGTGGCGGGGCGGGCTGGCTGGGTGCACAAGCTGTTGTTTCCTCCACTGAGCGTTATCTTGGCGAAGCTCTTCGAGATTGTCGCGTCCGGCGAGATCCTGCAGCATCTTGGCGTGAGCTTGTGGCGCGCAACCCTTGGCTATACGCTCGCCGCGACTTTTGCAATCGCACTGGGCATCGTGATGGGTTACTGGCGTCGCGCTTACGACGCCTGCGAGATTACCATCGAGCTGCTGCGGGCTGTGCCGCCGCCAGCGGTGATCCCGCTCGCAATGGTGTTCCTCGGCATCGGCGACGCGCTGAAGGTGTTCATGATCTTCTTCGCGTGCTCGTTCCCGATCCTCGTGAACACGATTGACGGGGTGCGCAGCGTGGAACCGGTCCTGATCCGCACCGCGCGCACCTTCGGGTTGTCGCGGCTGCGGATCGTATGGAAGGTGATCCTGCCCGTTGCGGCGCCGACCATCATGACCGGGCTGCGCATCGCTACTGCCATCGCCCTGATCCTTACCGTGATCTCGGAGATGGTCGGCGCGACGTCGGGCATCGGCTATTTCATTCTGGGCAGCCAGCGCACTCTGCACATCGCGAACATGTACGCGGGCATGCTGGTGCTGGCGCTGACCGGCTATGCCATCAACCGCGCGTTCCTGTACGTCGACGGGTACTTGATGGCATGGCACAAAGGCCTTACCCGCCGCGAGCAATGACGCAAACCCGCCCGTGACCGGCGGGGCGGCGGCATCGCTGGCGTCCGATCTACGCGCGCACGTATTGGGAGATGACTTCCGGGATCGGGAACTTGCGCTCGACGAACTTGTATCGCAGCGCCACGTCGAGCATCGGCTGGAAGTCGGATTCGAGAATCTGCTTCTCGAACGCGGGCAGCGGCATATCCTTGAACAGCTCCGGCTTGAGCCCGGTGTGCTTGGCGAGCACGGCTTTCGCCTCGTCGGGATTGGCGTTGTGCGTATCGATGCCGCGGTTGAGAGCCGCGACGAATCCTTTCACAACGGCGATGTTCTTCGCGATCCATGCCTCGCTGCCGAAATAGGACGCGATGATGAGACGCGGCGCCATTGCGCCAAGCTGGCGGCCGAGCAGCCGCGCCTGCTTGTTCAGAACGGGCACGGTGATGAACGGCTCGACGGCGCCGTAGGCGTCGACCTGCTTGTTGACCAGCGCCGGTGCCATCTGCGGGAACGGAATTTCCACCCATTTCACCTTGCTGGAATCACCGCCATTGGAATCGATCCAGTGCGCGGTAGCCCCGTGCATGATGTTGCGCAGGGTATTGACCGCGACCGTCTTGCCTTCGAGGTCCTTCCCGGACTTGATCGGCGAATCGGGGGCGACGCAGACTCCGAAGACGTCGTTGGTGCCGCGCTTATTGATGGCGCCATTCGCGACGAAACGGAAGTCGAAACCCTGCAAGTGGCCCTGGTAGATCGAGATGACGTTGGACCAGCCGATATTGATGGATCCCGAAGCCAGTGCGGGCATGATCGCAGCGCCCCCGACCATGGAGGCGAGATTGATGTCGAGGCCGGCGCCCTTGAAGAATTCCTTTTCCATCGCCAGGAAGAATGGCGAAAGGTCACCGATCTTCATGTAACCGACGTTGAGCTTGCTTTGCGCGGCCGCCTGAAAAGGCAGGGTGGCGCCTCCGGCGGCGGCGATACCGCCAGCGGCCACCTTCAGAAATTGCCGGCGGCTGAGCCCGTCGAAGTCGATGCCTACGCTGATTTTCTTCATGGATCGAACTCCCTATAGAGCGTTTTCCGCGCCGCAGCGGCCGCGGGTGGCGACGATTATCAGCGTGGCCGGACGGGGGGTCAAGGATCAGGGCAAATGCAAAATAGGCTGGCGGCGGTCGCCATTTGTTGGCAGGATAGCGAAGACATTTTACGCAGGGGCACCTTCCTTATGTCGCAGAACACCGGCAAACCAGTGAAATACGTGGTGGACCTTCACAACATGCAGAGGACGCCGACGATCGGTGCGGTTTCAACAGGAGAGGGATCATCATTCAACGGTGACCGCATTTATTGCGGGCTCGTTCACAAGAAAAAAGGCACGGGCTCCAGGCCACACTACCACCCGGACGAGACTTTCAATTACGTGTTGAAGGGCTCTCTGAAGGTCAACATGGACGGCATGAGCTTCACGGTGCCAACCGGTTGCCTGTTCCACATCCCGGCCAACATGGTGCATACCGCCGTGGCTGGCGATGACGGGGACGCTACCTATCTCGTATGGCGCGACCGAGTCGGCGAAAAGCAGGGCATGCCGACGACGACTGAAGTCTGAATGCCGTTGAATCTTCCGGTCGAATTGAAGCCCGGGCTGGCCGGGACGGCGGAGATCGTCGTCGGCACTCGTGACACCGCGCCGCACGTGGGCAGCGGCAAGATCGGGGTGCTGGCTACGCCGATCATGGTGAACCTGATGGAGGCCGCTGCGCTCCAGGCGGTCGAGCGCTTCATGCCGTCGGGTTTCCAGACGGTCGGCACGCACCTCGACGTCAAGCATTTCGCGGCGACGCCCGTTGGCCTGCGTGTGCGCGCGCATGCCGAGCTGGTGAAGGTCGACGGGCGCACGCTGACGTTCAGGATTCACGCCGAGGACGAACGTGAAAAGATCGGAGAGGGCGCGCACGAGCGGCTCATAATCAACGTAGAGCGGTTCGATCTGCGCATGCAGAAAAAACTGGGCAAGTCGTGACGGCGGCGAGGCGTCTGACCTCGAAACGATTGCGGCATGCTACGGTTCCGGCAGCAGTCGGCCGTTTGAAAGCGATGGGGGCGGGAGGCGGCGTCGCGGATGTCTGTGGCGTGCGTGCAGAACGACTTATTGCGCGGTTCAGACGTTTTCCCGTCCGGGCGCTTGCGCCTGCCCCAAAGCGGATGGACAATTCTCAATTCTTTGCGGGCGGCTTGCCCGATCAGGTGTGACAACGTCATGAAGAAACAGGTTTCTGTCGGAGAATTGCAATTCGGCATGTTCATAGCCGAGCTCGATCGGCCGTGGACGGAGACGCCGTTTGTTTTCCAGGGGTTCGTGCTCAATAACGAGCAGCAGCGTGAAACGCTCAGGAAATTCTGCAAGAAGGTCCAGATCGACACCGAAAAAGGCGCGGACGTTGCCGACACGAACCAGGGGAAGGCGGGTCCAGTCCACGTCAGCGTGCTGACAACCATCAAGGAAAAGGTCGTCTATGAGGAAAAGACGAACGTCAAACTGGAAGCGCCGGTGGCGCGCGCGGCCCACGCCAAGACCGCGGTCGTCCTGAAGGATGTGTTCGGCCTGGTCCAGGCGGGCAAGGCGCTCGATGCGCCTCGTGTGAAGGAAGCCGTGACCAGCATGACCGACAGTGTCGTGCGTAATCCCGACGCGATGCTCTTGCTCGCCAAAATGAAGGAAAAAAGCGAGCACACCCTCGATCGGGCGATGGGAGTCTCGATCTACATGATCACGTTCGGGCGCCATCTGCAGCTGCCGCGCGAGCAGCTCGATTTGCTTGGCATGCTCGGCCTGTTGCAGGACGTCGGAAAGGTGCGCATACCGGAAGCATTGCTGCAGAAGAAAGAGCCTCTCAACGAAGCCGAGCGCAAGGTCTGCTGTTCCCACGTGGAGCATTCGGTCGCCGTCCTGAAGGAGACCAGCGGGCTTCCGCCCGAGTTGCCCACGCTCGCCGCCCTGCATCACGAGCGTTACGATGGCAAGGGTTACCCCAGGGGCTTGACCGGCGCGAACATCGGGCTTTTCGGCAGCATCGCAGGTCTCGTTGACTGCTTCGACGCGCTCACGCATCCCCGGCCTTACGGCGAGACCATCGCGCCCTCCAATGCGCTCAACATGCTTTACAACTGGCGCAATGCCCAGTTCGACGGGGCCCTGATCGAGCAGTTCATTCATTGTGTCGGGATCTTCCCGGTGGGTGCTCTCGTCGAGCTTCACTCGAACGAAACCGGGATCGTTATCGCGCAGAACCCGGCGATGCGGCTGATGCCGCGCGTCATGGTGGTGCTCGATGCAAGGGGGAAACCGATCAAACCGCAGAAGATCATCGACCGTGCGAGTATCAAGCGCACGCTGGAGAAGGGTAGTGTTCCGATTGACACCTCCGAATTCTTCCTTTGAATGGAATGCAAGGGCGAATTTGCCCCGGACGCCCTGGTGCCGGGGCGGAAACAGGGCGCTTGCGCGCAGCCGCGGTAGGACGGAAAATCCCTTATTCCCCGCTGTAGCGCGTGCTGCTGCGGATTGGACGCCATTTCTAAAAGAAACAGGTTCCCGATAGAGGGGCCGATCGATAATCCCGGACTCAGCGTAGTGATCGGTTTCGCGATGTAGCCGGACCACGGTGCTGACCAGCCAATGCTGATCGGCAATGACGGGCCCGCGGTTTGCCCCGCGCGCCGCAGCGCGGAGCGGTCTCGACGTTCGCTCCGAACCAGGATTGAGCCGCTTACTGGATATGCAGATCAATTTCGAGACCATCCGCGGAATACTGGATCGCCGCCTGCACCAGGCGGACATCGAGCGCCTGCTGCAAGGGCTGTCCGATTCGGAGAGGACTCAGCTTTTTGTCCGGATCTCGGAACTCATGCGCCGCACGACCGCGCTGGTCGACATCTCGAACCGGGTGTCGGATACGCTCTCGCTGGACGTGCTGTTTCCCCGCCTGATGGACGTTGTGACCGAGACGCTCAATGTCGAGCGCAGCTCGTTGTTTCTATACGACTCCGAATCAAAGGAGCTTTTTTCACGCGTGATGCAGGGTAACGCCATGGGCGAAGTTCGGTTTCTCGCTGATCATGGCATAGCCGGCTCGGTCTTTCGGCATGGCAAGGGCGTGATCATCCCCGATGCGTATTCCGAGCCGCGTTTTAACCGGGATGTCGATACCCGCACTGGCTATCGAACCCGGAACATCCTGTGCGTGCCAATTCGGAACAAGAAAAATGAGGTCATCGGGGTAACCCAGGCCCTCAATAAGCGCGAGGGTGAGTTCGATGCTGACGATCAGCACCTTCTGGAAGCGTTGTCTTCACAGGCGGCGGCTGCGCTTGAGAACGCGCGGCTATTTGAGAAAGTCGACCGCGCCCAGCGCGAAGAAGCAGTGCTGATCGACGTAGTCAGCCTGATTGCCTCGGAAATACTGCTGGAGCCGTTGCTGGAAAAGATACTCGCGGCGGCTACCCAACTGCTGAACGCGGATCGCGGATCACTCTTCCTTTATGACCCGCTGCGCAACGAACTCTATTCCCGCGTCGCCGGCGGCGTGGCGTCCAGCCAGATCCGATTTCCAGCAAATGCCGGCATCGCAGGGGAGTGCTTCGCGACCGGCGCCCCGGTGAGCATAGAAGATGCCTACAAGGATTCCCGCTTCAATCCCTCGGTGGACGCGGGCACGGGTTACCGCACGCGCAATATCCTGTGCATGCCCATCACCTCCAAGGGTGGCAGGAAAGTCGGCGTGATGGAGATTCTCAACAAGAAGGAAGGCCCGTTCACGGTCAGTGACCAGCGGCGCCTGATCGCGCTTTGCGCGCAGGCAGCGGTTTCGATCGAAAATGCGCAGTTGTTCGAGGACGTGAGCAATTCACGGGGCTACAACGAAAGCATTCTGCGCAGCATGAGCAACGGCGTCATCACGCTCGATGCCGCCGGTACCGTCAGCAAGATCAACGAATCGGCATTGAGAATACTGAGGCAGGCAGAATCCGAAATCGTCGGCAGGACGCTGCATGACGTATTCGGCGAGCGCAATGCCTGGGTGCTGGGCAGCCTCGAGAAAATGGTTGCCAGCGGCAGGATCGACAGCACCGTGGACGCCAGCCTCCAGGTGGGTGCGAACGAGATGGTCTCGGTCAACCTGACTACGGTGCCGCTCCGCGACATGCGGGACGACCGCATCGGATCCATGTTGATCCTGGAAGACCTGACCCGCGAAAAGCGCCTGCGCAATACCATGTCGCGCTACATGAGCAAGGCGGTGGTGGATCAGCTGCTGGACAAGGGCGACGCCGTTCTGGGCGGCACTGGCCGGGAAGTGAGCGTGTTGTTCTCGGACATCCGCGGTTTTACCGCCCTGTCGGAGCGGCTCGGGGCCCGGGAGACCGTTGCGATGCTCAACGAATACTTCACCGACATGGTCGATGTCGTGTACGAACACAACGGCATCCTCGACAAATACATCGGCGACATGATCATGGCGGTATTCGGGTCCGTGCTCACGAGCGAGGAAGACGCGGATAATGCCGTGATGGTCGGCAGCAAAATGATGGTCGCGCTGCGCGAATTGAACAACCGGCGAGGCACGGCGGGCCATGAGCCGATTCGCATTGGCGTCGGGATCAGCACCGGCTATTGCGTCGCTGGCAACATCGGCTCGCCCAAGCGGCTCGAGTACACCGTGATCGGAGACCGGGTCAATCTCGCGGAGCGGCTGCAGAACGCCAATAAATTTTTCGGAACCAACGTGCTGATCTGCCAAACGACGGCGGCTCGGGTGAAAAGCGAGATGAAGATCAGAGAACTCGACCTGATCCGGGTAAGGGGCATCAATACCCCGGTCCCGATATTCGAGGTCCTCGAGCACCATACCCAGTCGAGTTTTCCCAACTTGGACGTAGTGCTGCCCGCCTTCAAGGAAGGACTCGTTCACTACCGCAAACAATCCTGGGACCGGGCGACGCAATGCTTTAGCGAGGCGCTCTCGGCGTACCCCGGTGACCGTCCGTCGCGCATCTACCTGGAACGCTGCGAAACCTTCCGCACCGATCCACCGCTTGCCGGCTGGGACGGCGCCACGGATTTCCGCAAGATGTAGTGCGTCGGGTTCGGCTGCGATGATTTCTTTGCCCTTTTTTGCGACAGAGGGCCGGGGCCAGGATCTAGAATAGCGACATCGCCTGCACGAACCATTCCGTAAAACCGGATTTCCTGATGGAACAGTGCGCCAAAAGGATGCATCGGCTTTCCTTCTGGGTGGTGATCGTCTGGGCTGCCGTGATTGCCCGGACCGGGGCTGCAGATGACCCAGCTGCGCGGGCCCTGCAGCAGCACCAGTTGTTGCGTCTACAGCAGGAGGAGGCGCTGCAATTGCGGATGCAACAGCAGCAACGCGCCGTGCAATCGCCGCCGACCGATGCGCGGCGGAAGCAGGCGTTGGAGAAGCAGCAGATCGACGAACAACAGCGGCAACAGGCGCTGCACTACCGGCAGGGCATCGAGCCGCCAGCAGCCCAGCCCGGTGACGATGAGGGAACTCGCCGCGCAAAAGCGGAGATGGCGCGTCTCAAAGCGCAGCAGGAAAACCTTCGCCTGGAGCAACAGTCCGATGGTGGGCGACAGTAGGGGGATCGGGAGCGAGACAGGCCGGCCCGGCGCTAGGGCTTAGCGGTGATCTGAAACGAGTCAAAAAAGACGTTCGCGCTGGGCTGCGGCTTGCCGGGCGTCACGGTCATGAGCTGGTAGAGCCGGGTTTCGACCCATACCAGCCTGACCCGGTAGTGCGTGCCCTCGCCATTCATGATTTCCAGATCACGGCCGGGGAAATTAGCCAGCGTGATGTGCTTGTCGTCCACAACCCGGCCCTTGGTCTGATACACCAATCCGTCGCGTGCACCGTCCAGGAGTTTTTGCGGATTTACCTTGGCAACCCCTGCCTTGGGGTAGTCCCTGAGCTGGACGTCGTACGTCACATCGGCGGCGTCGGCCGTCGTGTAGCGAACCGAGGCGACATTGCCCATTTCGGTGCGGATGGTTTGTTTGGAGGTTTTCGGCAGGTTTGGCAGCAAGACCTTGAATCGCCCGGCGGGTATCTCGAACTCACGCCAACCCGAGGGGATCCTGTCCCGGGCGGCGGCGCCGGTCGCCGCGGCAACGGGCAAACACGGGCACAGCCCGGTCAGCAGCGCGAAGAACGCGGTAAGCACGAACTGCTGCAAGGAAGGGCACCTCATTGCTGCGGTGGCAAATGTCGTGCGGTCGGCTGCTCGCGCTCGACCACCGTGTAGTCGGTAGTGATGAATTCTGCGTCGGCTGCCCGCTTCAGTCTTCTCTTGAGCCACCAGAAACGCAACAGCATTGCGCCGGCCAGCACTGTCCCCGCGATCAACGCCGCAACAAGGAAGAAAAACCCGAGC
>Ga0137410_10002866_pt1 | contig 11688 bp, 5 predicted proteins | sample CZODoug1_16funga_FD_108878 | JGI IMG/M metagenome (GOLD analysis project Ga0137410, IMG submission 108878) | Vadose zone soil fungal communities from Angelo Coast Range Reserve, California, USA - CZODoug1_16fungal (Illumina Assembly) | ecosystem: Environmental > Terrestrial > Soil > Vadose zone... | reverse complement strand
TAGTTGTGGTGGCAGTTGATCGCTTCGCCGGTGGTCTCGAAAGCAGGCAGCAGCCGGTGCAGCGCGTCGACGATGAGGTCCATCATCTCCCGCCGGTTCGCGAGCGCGTAGTCCTGCGCCCAGCCGACCGCCTCGACATAGTCGTCGAAGAGCTTCGTGCCCTCGTCGAGCCAGGCGAGGTCGCGGTCGGGCAGATGCGCGTCGCGCTTTTGCATCGCTTCGCGCGCCTGCGCAATGAAGTACCGGCCGATGCAGTTGCCGACGCCGCGGCTGCCCGAATGCAGCATCACCCAGACACGATCGCTCTCGTCCAGGCACAACTCGATGAAGTGGTTGCCGCCGCCGAGCGAGCCCATCTGCCGGATCCATTTCTTCTCGTGCTCGCGCTGCATCTTCGCGATCTTGGGGTGCTTGCGCACGATGGCCTCGAGGCGACGCGACAGCGGCGCGCAGGCCTCGCGCCGCGATTCGGACTCGCCGTGCTCGTCGAAGCCCACCGGCACGGCGCGCTCGATCGCGGCGCGCACGCGCGAAAGGCCGTCCGGAAGCTGCGCGGCTTCGAGCGACAGCCGCAGCGCGTTCATGCCGCAGCCGATGTCGACGCCGACCGCCGCCGGGATGATGGCACGCCGCGTCGGGATCACCGAGCCGACGGTCGCGCCGATCCCGGCGTGCACGTCGGGCATCGCCGCGACGTGGGCGAACACGATCGGCAGCTGCGCCACGTTGGCGAGCTGCTGCCGCGCGTGCATATCGAGGTCCTCGGTGAAAACCTTGACCGGCACGCGACCGCCATCGATGGTCTGTCTGACAGGCATGGGAGAAAGCGCTCCGCCTATTTTACGGGGGCGGTAACATCTTGTTGCAAATTAGGGTATTGCGACATGGCGCAGTTACACTTGTCTGCTGTAATCGCCCCAGGGCGCGCCACAACGGGATGGGATTGAGGGAGGGCGTTCTCCTTGCTTTCTTCGAATCGAAAGAACATGGACCTGGGGCCACTGCTCGTCGAAAAGCCGGAAACCCGGCGGCGCTCGCTGCGCGGCGCCTGGGTGGTGATACTCGTCCTGGTCCTCGCCGCCGCGGGGCTCGCCGTCTACTGGCTCGCGCCGAGCGAGACCCCGCGCCCCGCGGCACGCCGCGCCGTCGATCCTTCGCGGCCCACGCCGGTCGCAGCGGCGGCGGCGAAGACCGGAGACATTCCCATCTACCTCAACGGACTCGGAACGGTCACGCCGCTGCGGACCGTGACCGTGAGAAGCCGCGTCGACGGCGAGCTTCAGAAGGTCGCCTTCACCGAAGGCCAGCTGGTGAAGACCGGTGACCTGCTCGCAGAGATCGACCCGAGGCCCTATCAGGCGCAGCTCGCCCAGGCCGAGGGCCAGATGGCGCGCGACCAGGCGCTCCTCGCCAACGCGCGCATCGACATGGACCGCTACCGCAGCTTGTTCGCGCAGGATTCGATCGCCAAGCAGCAGGTCGACACCCAGGAAGCCCTGGTGCGCCAGTACGAGGGCACCGTGAAGCTCGACCAGGGGCAGATAGACAACGCCAAGCTGCAGGTCATCTACTCGAGGATCACCGCGCCGATCGGCGGCCGACTGGGGCTGCGCCTGGTCGACTCGGGCAACATCATCCACGCGAGCGACGCGAACGGCCTGGTGGTGATCACCCAGGTTCAGCCGATCGCGGCGGTGTTCACCATTCCGCAGGATTCGCTGCCCGAGGTGGTGAAGCGCCTGCGCGCGGGCGTGTCGCTGCCGGTCGAGGCCTACGACCGCGAGCAGAAAACGAAGCTCGCGACCGGGAAGCTGCTCACCATGGACAACCAGATCGACCCGACCACCGGGACGATCAAGCTCAAAGCGCAGTTCCCCAACGAGGACACCAGTCTCTTTCCCAACCAGTTCGTCAACCTGCGCCTGCAACTCGACACGCTGCACGGCGTGACGCTCGTGCCGACGTCCGCGGTCCAGCGTGGCGCCCAGGGGACCTTCGTCTACGTGCTGAAGGACGACAAGACCGTGTCGCTGCGCACCGTCAAGACTGGGGCGAGCGAGGGCGAGAGCGTGCAGATCGCGGAGGGCCTCGCGCCGGGCGAGATCGTCGTCGTCGACGGCAGCGACCGCCTGCGGGACGGCGCCAAGGCGGAGGTTCCCGATCCGGGCCGCGCCGCCGAGGGCGGCAAGGGCGGCAAGGGCGGACGGCGCCGCAAGAACGGCGGCGAGTGACCGAGGCCGCGCGATGAATCCCTCGCGGCCTTTCATCCAGAGGCCGGTGGCGACGTCGCTGCTGATGGCGGCGCTGCTCATCGCCGGCGCGATTGCGTACCGCCTGCTTCCGCTCTCGGCGCTGCCCGAGGTCGACTACCCGACGATCCAGGTCATTACCTTCTACCCGGGCGCGAGCCCCGACGTCATGACCTCTTCGGTGACGGCGCCGCTGGAGCGCCAGTTCGGGCAGATGCCGGGGCTGAAGCAGATGTCCTCGACCAGCTCGGGCGGCGCTTCGGTGATCACGCTACAGTTCGCGCTCGAGCTGACGCTCGACGTGGCCGAGCAGGAAGTACAGGCGGCGATCAACGCCGGATCGAATTTCCTGCCGGCGGATCTGCCCGCGCCGCCGGTATACGCCAAGGTGAACCCCGCGGACGCGCCCATCCTCACGCTCGGGATCAGCTCGCGCACCATGCCGCTGCCCGACGTGCAGAACCTGGTCGATACGCGGCTCGCGCAGAAGATCTCGCAGCTCCCGGGCGTCGGCCTGGTGACGCTCTCTGGCGGCCAGCGCCCCGCGGTGCGCGTGCAGGTCAACCCGCGCGCGCTCGCATCGAACGGCCTCGGCCTGGAGGACGTGCGCATGGCGATCGCCAACGCCAACGTCAACCAGGCGAAGGGCGGCTTCGACGGCCCGAGCCGCGCCTACACCATCGACGCCAACGACCAGCTGCGCTCCGCGGCCGAGTACAAGCGCATCGTCGCCGCGTACAAGAACGGCGCGCCGCTGCTGCTCTCGGACGTCGCCGACGTCGTCGAGGACGCGGAAAACGTGCGACTGGCCGCGTGGATGAACGACGCGCCCGCGGTGATCGTCAACATCCAGCGCCAGCCGGGCGCGAACGTCATCGAGGTCGTCGACCGCGTGAAGCGGCTGCTGCCGCAGCTCACCGCCTCGCTTCCCGCCGCGGTCCAGGTCGCGACGCTCACCGACCGCACCGTCACCATCCGCGCTTCGGTTCGCGACGTGCAGATCGAGCTGGTCCTCGCCATCGCGCTGGTGGTGATGGTGATCTTCCTGTTCCTGCGCACCGCCGCGGGGACGATCATCCCCAGCGTCGCCGTGCCGCTGTCGCTGGTCGGCACCTTCGGGGTGATGTACCTCGCCGGGTTCAGCATCAACAACCTCACCCTGATGGCGCTCACCATCGCTACCGGCTTCGTGGTCGACGACGCGATCGTGATGATCGAGAACATCGCGCGCTACATCGAAGAGGGCGAGGAGCCGCTGCAGGCGGCCCTCAAAGGCGCCGAGCAGATTGGTTTTACGATCATCTCCCTCACGTTCTCGCTGATCGCAGTGCTGATCCCGCTGCTCTTCATGGGCGAGGTGGTGGGCCGGTTGTTCCGCGAGTTCGCGATCACGCTGGCGGTGTCGATCCTGATCTCCGCGATGGTGTCGCTCACGCTCACGCCCATGATGTGCGCGAAGCTCCTGCGGCACACCTCGCCCGCGCGCCAGAGCGCGTTCTACCGCGCCAGCGGGCGCTGGTTCGACGCGGTGATCGGGCGCTACGGCGCGATGCTCAACTGGGTTCTCGACCGGCAAGCCGCGACGCTGTGGGTGTTCGTCGGTACCCTGGCGCTCACCGTGGTGCTCTACGTATTCGTCCCCAAGGGTTTCTTCCCGCTGCAGGACACGGGCGTGATACAGGGCATCTCGGAGGCGCCGCAGACGGTCTCGTTCGCCGCGATGGCACAGCGGCAGCAGGCGCTGGCGCAAGCGATACTCGAGGACCCCGCGGTCGAGAGCCTGTCGTCGTTCATCGGCGTGGACGGCACGAACACCACGCTGAACAGCGGCCGCGTGCTGATCAACCTCAAGCCCAAGGCCCAGCGCGGCGATATCTCCGCGGTGATCCGCAGGCTGCAGGCGAGGCTCGCGAAGGTCGAGGGCATCGCGCTCTACATGCAGCCCGTCCAGGACCTCACCATCGAGGACCGCGTCAGCCGCACCCAGTACCAGTTCACGCTCGAGACGGCCAACCCGGACGAGCTCTCCGATTGGGTTCACCGGCTCACCGCGCGGCTGACCGAGCTGCCGCAGCTCGCCGACGTCGCGAGCGACCTGCAGGACCGGGGGCTGCAGGCATTCCTCTCGATCGACCGCGACACCGCGGGGCGCCTCGGCATCACCCCCGCCGCGGTCGACGTCGCGCTGTACAACGCCTTCGGCCAGCGCCTGGTGTCGACGATCTTCACCCAGTCAAACCAGTACCGCGTGGTCCTCGAGGTGAAGCCCGAGTTCCGCCGCGGCCCCGACGCGCTCAAGGACATCTACGTCGCGTCGTCGTCGGGCGCGCAGGTGCCGCTGAGCGCGATCACCACCGTCACCGAGAAGCCGGCGCTGCTCGCGGTCAACCACATCGGCCAGTTCCCCGCGGCGACCATCTCGTTCAACCTCGCCCCGGGCGTCGCGCTCGGCGACGCGGTGGGTGTCATCGAAAGCGAGGCGCAGGCCATGGGCCTGCCGCCCTCGATCCGCGCGAGCTTCCAGGGGGCGGCGCTCGCCTTCCGGTCCTCGCTCGCCAACGAGCTGTTGCTGATTCTCGCGGCGATCGTGACCATGTACATCGTGCTCGGCGTGCTCTACGAGAGCTACATCCACCCGATCACGATCCTGTCAACGCTGCCCTCGGCGGGCGTGGGCGCGCTGCTCGCGCTGATGCTCTCGCGCACCGACCTGGGCGTGATCTCGGTGATCGGCATCGTGCTCCTCATCGGCATCGTGAAGAAGAACGCGATCATGATGATCGACTTCGCGCTCGACGCGGAGCGGAAGGAGGGCAAGGCCCCGCGCGAGGCGATCTACCAGGCGTGCCTGCTCCGCTTCCGGCCGATTCTCATGACCACGATGGCGGCGCTGCTCTCGGCGCTGCCGCTGATGCTCGGCACCGGTGTGGGATCGGAGCTGCGCCACCCGCTCGGCATCACCATGGTGGGCGGCCTGATCGTGAGCCAGGCGCTCACGCTGTTCACCACGCCCGTGATCTACCTGTGGTTCGACCGCCTCGCGCGCCGCGCCGAAGGCCTCGAGCCCGACGCGCCGCGCCGCGGCCCGCTCGAGGGTCCGATAGGAACCGAGCGCCCGTGAACCTTACCGAACCGTTCATCCGGCGCCCGGTCGCCACCACGCTGCTCACCGCGGGGATCACGCTCGCGGGCGCCGCGGCGTTCGGTCTGCTCCCGGTCGCGCCCCTACCGCAGGTCGATTTCCCGACCATCTCGGTGCAGGCGCAGCTGCCCGGGGCGAGCCCCGAGGTGATGGCGGCGACGGTGGCGACGCCGCTCGAGCGCGCGCTGGGGCGCATCGCCGGCGTCACCGAGATGACCTCGTCGTCGTCGCTCGGCAACGCGCGCATCACGCTGCAGTTCGACCTGAACCGCGACATCGACGGCGCGGCGCGCGACGTGCAGGCGGCGATCAACGCCGCTCGCAGCCAGCTACCGACCAGCCTGCCGCGCAATCCGACCTACCGAAAGGTCAACCCGGCGGACGCGCCGATCATGATCCTCGCGCTCACCTCCGACACCATGGACCGCGGCCAGCTGTACGACGCCGCGTCGACGATCCTGGCCCAGCGCATCTCGCAGGCGAGCGGAGTCGGCCAGGTGACGGTCGGCGGCGCGTCGCTACCGGCGGTGCGCGTCGAGCTGAACCCCACCGCGCTCAACAGCTACGGCATCGCGCTCGACGACGTGCGCGTCGCGCTCGCGGCGGCGAACGCCAACCGTCCCAAGGGGTCGGTCGAGGACGGCGACCGCCACTGGCAGATCCAGGCCAACGACCAGGCGAAGAAGGCGAGCGAGTACATCCCCCTGATCGTCGCATACCGCAACGGCGCCGCGGTGCGGCTGTCGGACGTCGGCGAGGTGGTCGACTCGGTCGAGGACCTGCGCAACGCCGGCTCATCGAACGGCAAGCCCTCGGTGCTGCTCATCATCAACCGCCAGCCCAACGCCAACATCATCGAGACCGTCGAGCGCGTGCGCGACCTAATGCCGCTGCTGCGCGCGTCGATCCCGCGCGCGATCAACCTCGACGTGGTGCTCGAGCGCACCAGCACGATCCGCGCCTCGCTCCGCGAGGTCGAGCGCACGCTGATGATCGCGATGGCGTTGGTGATCCTGGTGGTGTTCGCCTTCCTGCGCAACGCGCGCGCGACGCTGATCCCCGCGGTCGCGGTGCCGGTGTCGCTGGTGACGACCTTCGGCGTGATGTATCTGTGCGGGTTCAGCCTGAACAACCTGTCGCTGATGGCCCTCACCATCGCCACCGGCTTCGTGGTCGACGACGCGATTGTCGTGCTGGAGAACGTCTCGCGCCACATCGAGCGGGGGCTCACGCCCTTCCAGGCGGCCTTGCTGGGCGCGAAGCAGGTCAGCTTCACCGTGCTGTCGATGAGCCTGTCGCTCATCGCGGTGTTCATTCCCATCCTGCTCATGGGCGGGATCGTCGGGCGCCTGTTCCGCGAGTTCGCGGTGACGCTATCGGTCGCGATCCTGGTGTCGCTCGCGGTGTCGCTGACGATGACGCCGATGATGTGCGCGCGGCTGTTGAAGGCGCGCGGCGAAGAGACTCCCGGGCGGTTCTTCGCCGCGAGCGAACGCGTGTTCAAATGGATGCTCGCCGAGTACGAGGCGAGCCTCTCCTGGGCGCTCCGTCATCCGCGGCTCATGATGCTGCTCCTCGCCGCGACCATCGGCTTGAACGTCTTCCTCTACATCGTCATACCGAAGGGCTTCTTCCCGCAGCAGGATACCGGCCGCATGATCGGCTCGATCCAGGCCGACCAGGGGATCTCCTTCCAGGCGATGCGCCAGAAGCTCGCCGATTTCATCGAGATCGTGCGCAGCGACCCCGCGGTGGAGAACGTCGTAGGCTTCACCGGCGGCGGACAACGCAACTCGGGCTTCATGTTCCTGTCGCTCAAGCCCCTCAATGAGCGCAAGGTGAGCGCGGACCAAGTGGTGGCGCGCCTGCGTCCGCGGCTCGCGCAGGAACCCGGCGCGAGCCTGTTCCTGGTTCCGGTGCAGGACATCCGCGTCGGCGGCAGGCAGGCGAACGCGCAGTACCAGTTCACCCTGCAGGCCGACGATCTGTCCGACCTGCGTACCTGGGAGCCGCGCGTGCGGCAGGCGCTGTCCGACCTTCCCGAGCTCGCCGACGTGAACACCGACCAGCAGGAGAAAGGCCTGCAGACGCTGGTGACCATCGACCGCGCCACGGCCGCGCGTATGGGGCTCACGCCGAAGATGATCGACACCACGCTCTACAACGCCTTCGGCCAAGCGCAGGTGTCGACCATCTACCAGGCGCTCAATCAGTACCACGTGGTGATGGAGGTCGCGCCGCAATACTGGCAATCCCCCGAGGCGCTGAACGGCGTGTACGTGCTGTCGCCCACCAAGGGGCAGGTGCCGCTCAACGCGATCGCGCGCTACGAGCCGAGCACCGCGCCGCTCGCGGTGAACCATCAGGGACAGTTCGTCGCGTCGACGATCTCGTTCAACCTGCCGGCAGGCGCGTCGATCGGCCAAGCGACCACCGCGATCAACGACGCGATGGCGCGCATCGGCGTGCCGACCACGGTCCACGGCAGCTTCCAGGGCACCGCGCGCGCCTTCCAGGCTTCGCTCGACTCGCAGCCCTTTCTGGTGCTCGCCGCGCTCATCGCCGTGTACATCGTGCTCGGGATCCTCTACGAGAGCACCATCCACCCGATCACGATCCTGTCGACCCTGCCCTCGGCGGGAGTGGGCGCGCTGCTCGCGCTCATGGCGTTCCGCACCGAGTTCAGCATCATCGCGCTCATCGGCGTGATCTTGCTGATCGGCATCGTCAAGAAGAACGCCATCATGATGATCGACTTCGCGATCGAAGCCGAGCGGAACGAGGGCAAGCGGCCCGAGGAGGCGATCTTCCAGGCGTGCCTGCTACGCTTCCGGCCGATCATGATGACGACCATGGCGGCGCTGCTCGGCGCGGTTCCGCTCGCGATCGGCTTCGGCGATGGCTCGGAGTTCCGCCGTCCGCTCGGCATCTCGATCGTCGGCGGGCTGATCGTGAGCCAGTTGCTGACGCTGTATACGACGCCGGTCGTGTACCTGTATTTCGACCGGTTCCGCCTGTGGAGCGCGCGCGTCTTCGGGCGGCGCGACGGGCAGACCGCGGAGGCGCTGTGAAGCGATCCGGACTCCTCCTGGCTTTCCTCGTCGCCGGCTGCGCGGTCGGGCCCGACTACAAGCGGCCGGAGGTCGAGGTCCCCGCGCAGTACAAGGAATGGAAGGTTGCGCAGCCGCAGGACGGCGAGAGCCGCGGCTCTTGGTGGGAGATGTTCGGCGATCCTGCGCTCAACGCGCTCGTCGAGCAGGTCCAGGTCTCGAACCAGACCGTGCTTGCCGCGGAAGCGCAATACCGGCGCGCGCAGGCGATCGTGGCCGCGTCGCGCGCCGCGTACTTCCCGTCGGTGGACGCGAACGCCTCAATCACCCGCAGCCGCTCGCCCGTCGGCGTGATCGGCGGCACCACCGCGGGGCGCACCATCACCCCCCGCGCGGCGAGCCTCGACGCATCGTGGGAGCTCGACCTGTGGGGACGCATCAGGCGCACCGCCGAGGCCAGCGAGACGAGCGCGCAGGCGAGCGCGGCCGATCTCGCCAGCGCCCGGCTGTCGTCGCAGGCCACGCTCGCGTCGAGCTACCTGCTGCTGCGTACGATCGACGCCCAGAAGCGGATCCTCGACGAATCCGTCGCGGCGTTCCAGAAGTCGTTCGAGCTGACCAAAAACCGCTACGACGCCGGGGTCGCCGCGCGGGTGGACGTGGTGCAGGCCGAGACCCAGCTCAAGAGCACCATGGCGGACGCGATCGACCTCGGGGTGCAGCGCGCCCAGCTCGAGCATGCGATCGCCGTCCTCGTGGGCAAGGCGCCCTCGGGGTTCAGCATCGCGCCAACGCCGGTCGATATCGCGCGCTCGCCTCTTTCGATCAAGATGCCGCCGATCCCGGCTGAAATACCGTCGGCGCTTCTCGAGCGCCGCCCGGACATCGCCTCGGCCGAGCGGCTCGTCGCGTCGGCCAACGCGCAGATCGGCGTGGCCAAGGCGGCGTATTTTCCGTCGCTGACGCTGTCGGGATCATACGGCTCGCGCGCCGGCGACGCGGCGACCTGGTTCACCGCGCCCAGTACCTTCTGGTCGTACGGTCCGGCGCTCGCGATGTCGGTGTTCGACGCTGGGCTGCGGCGCGCGCAGACCGACCAGGCGATCGCCGCCTACGATGCCACGGTCGCGCAGTACCGGCAGACGGTACTGTCGGGCTTCCAGGAAGTCGAGGACAACCTCGCGGCGCTGCGCATCCTCGAGGAGGAGGCGAAGGTGCAGGAGGAGGCGGTGCGCGCGGCGCGCGAGTCGGTCGCGCTTACCACCAACCAGTACAAGGCAGGCATCGTGAGCTTCATCAACGTGGTCGCCGTGCAGACCGCGTGGCTCAACAACGAGCGCGCCGCGATGGTCGTCCTCGGCCGGCGGCTGGTCGCCTCGGTCACGCTGCTGAAGGCGCTGGGCGGCGACTGGAGCGCGGCCGAGCTTCCGGAGGGCGAGGCGCTGAGGAAGCGTCCCGAGCCCGCGTCGGCGGACGCCCGCTAGGGCGCAAATCCGCCGTGGTAATATTTTGCTTTCACAGATTTCCCAAGGCGCCATGTTCTCCTCGAGGAGCAATCTCGCCCAGGCCGATCCGGAGCTGTGGGCCGCGATCCAGCAGGAAAACCAGCGCCAGGAAGACCACATCGAGCTGATCGCCTCCGAGAATTACGCGAGCCCCAACGTGCTTGCGGCGCAGGGCTCGCAGCTCACCAACAAGCGCCGAGGGGCTGCCGGGAAAGCGCTACTACGGCGGCTGCGAGTTCGTCGACATCGCCGAGCAGCTCGCGATCGACCGCGTGAAGAGGCTGTTCGGAGCCGACGCCGCGAACGTTCAGCCCCATTCGGGCTCGCAGGCGAACCAGGCGGTTTTCTTCGCCGCGATGAAGCCCGGCGACACCTTCCTGGGCATGTCGCTCGCGATGGGCGGCCACCTCACGCACGGCTCGCCCGTCAACATGAGCGGGCGCTGGTTCAACGTGCTGAGCTACGGGCTGAACGAGAAGGAGGAGATCGACTACCCGGCGCTCGAGCGCCTCGCGCGCGAGCATCGGCCCAAGCTGATCCTCGCCGGCGCCTCGGCCTATTCCCTGCGTATCGACTTCGAGCGCATCGCGCGAGTGGCGCGGGAGGTCGGCGCCTACTTCATGGTGGACATGGCGCACTACGCCGGGCTGATCGCAGCGGGCGAGTACCCTAATCCGGTGCCGGTCGCGGACTTCGTCACCAGCACCACGCACAAGACGCTGCGCGGGCCCCGCGGGGGATTCGTTCTCGCGCGCGCCGAGCACGAGAAGCTGGTCAACTCCGCGGTGTTCCCCGGCCTGCAGGGCGGCCCGCTGATGCACGTGATCGCCGCCAAGGCGGTGGCGTTCAAGGAGGCGCTCGCGCCGGAGTTCAAGGCGTACCAGAGGCAGGTGATCGTCAACGCACGCAAGATGGCCGAGACGCTCGCAGCGCGCGGCCTGCGCATCGTGTCCGGGCGCACCGAGAGCCACATGTTCCTCCTCGACCTGCGCGCGAAGAACGTCACCGGCAAGGATGCCGAGGAGGCGCTCGGCAGCGCGCACATCACCGTGAACAAGAACGCCATCCCCAACGATCCGCAGAAGCCCTTCGTCGCGAGCGGCATCCGCATCGGCTCGCCGGCGATGACCACGCGCGGCTTCCGCGAGGCCGAGGCCGTCCGGCTCGGAAACCTGATCGCAGACGTGCTCGAGGCGCCGCGGGACGAGAAGGTCGGGAAGCGCGTGACGGCGGCCGTCGCCGAGCTATGCAGCGCGCATCCGGTCTACCGCGAGGAAGCCGGCGCGCGCGTCGCGGCCGTCTGATCAAGTGATGGGCGCCCGATGAAGTGCCCGTACTGCAAGGCCGAGGACACCGCGGTCATCGACTCGCGCGAGTCCGACGACGGCGACAGCACGCGCCGCCGGCGCCAGTGCGAGTCCTGCGAAAAAAGATTCACGACCTACGAGCGCGTCGAGCTGTCGATGCCGATGGTGGTCAAGACCAGCGGCAACCGGGTTCCCTACGATCGCGAGAAGGTGCGCACCGGCTTCATGCGCGCGTTGCACAAGCGCCCCGTGCCCACCGAGTACGTCGAGCAGGCGATCGGCCGCATCGAGCAGCGCGTGCTCGCGCTGGGCGAGCGCGAGCTGGCGAGCCGGGTGATCGGCGAGATGGTGATGCGCGAGCTGAAGAAGATGGACGACGTCGCGTACATCCGCTTCGCCTCGGTGTACGAGGATTTCCAGCGCGTCGACGATTTC
>Ga0137410_10002865_pt1 | contig 11695 bp, 8 predicted proteins | sample CZODoug1_16funga_FD_108878 | JGI IMG/M metagenome (GOLD analysis project Ga0137410, IMG submission 108878) | Vadose zone soil fungal communities from Angelo Coast Range Reserve, California, USA - CZODoug1_16fungal (Illumina Assembly) | ecosystem: Environmental > Terrestrial > Soil > Vadose zone... | reverse complement strand
CTATGGCCGAGGCGGCCTGCTGCCGATGGCGGTGTTCCTGACTCAGAACGCGCCCGGCCTCAGAACCAGTCCGGTGAAGCGTGGATACTGGGTCGCTCGCCGCGCCCTGGGCGAAGTGATTCCGCCGCCGCCGCCCGTAGTCCCGGAGCTGCCGCGCGACGAATCGAAGTCGGATCTGCCGGTGCGCGAGCTGCTGGCCAAACACCGGGAAAATAAGATGTGCGCCTCCTGTCATGCCCGTTTTGATTCCTTCGGGCTGGCGTTTGAAGGGTACGGCCCCGTAGGCGAAAGGCGAACCAAGGATCTCGCCGGGCGGCCAGTGGATGTCCACGCCACGTTCCCAGGCGGCGTTCAAGGCGCTGGCCTCGACGGCCTGCTGACCTATATCCGCGCCAATCGCGAGGAAGATTTTCTGAACAATCTGTCTCAAAAGATGCTTGCGTACGCGCTCGGCCGCTCGCTTTTGATTTCCGACGAGCCTTTGCTTGAGGCGATGCGGGCGAAGCTGGCGGCGAGTGGGTATAAAATGTCCGCGCTGATCGAAACCATTGTTACCAGCCCGCAGTTCCTGAACAGACGAAGTCCGGAGTTTTCGCAACAGAGCAATACAAAGATTGCTCAACAGAAAGGTGGTAATTAAAGTGCCCGGTCAAATGAATCCGTCTTCCAATCGCATTTCCCGGCGCGCCATCCTTCGCGGCGCAGGGGTTACCCTGGCGTTGCCGTGGCTCGAATCTTTCGCCGCCAAAGCAGGGACAGTAGGCGCCGAAGCGTTTCCGAAGCGCTTTGGCGTGGTCTTTCTCGGCTGTGGCGTCAACGAGGATCACTGGGGATCTGAGGGATCGGGTCCGGAGATGAAGCTGGGCAAGTCGCTCTCGCCTCTCGAACCCTTGAAGAGCAAGATCAACGTGATCCATGGGCTTTTCAACAAGGGCGCGATGGGCCTGGGCATTCACCCCCCGCAGACTGGGAGCTTGCTTACGGGCGCAACGCTGACCAAAGGCGCCGCGCTTCGTTCGGGTATCTCGGTCGATCAGATGATCGCCGGCCGGATGGGCCAGGAAACCCTGCAACCAAGCATGGTTCTGGCTTGCGAACAACCCATTACCGGATTTCACGAAAGCAACTACTCGCTGGCCTACAGTTCCCACATTTCATGGCAAAGTCCGCACTCCCCAGTTCCCAACGAAATTTATCCTTCGTTGGCGTTTGACATGCTGTTTGAGAACCGCGGGAGCCTGCTCGACCTCAGCATCCTGGACCGCGTGAAGGAGCGCGCCGAACGTTTGAGCCGGAAGATCAGTTCGAGCGACAACGCCAGGCTGGATGAGTTCCTGACGAGCGTGCGCGAGGTCGAGAAGCGCGTCGATGACATGCGGAAGGCGAAGGATAAAGCGGATGATCTTGCCAAGCTGAAGAACCGCCCGGTGTGGAGCATGGAGCGGCCGGCCAACGGTTTGCCGGAAGACCTCCGCGAACACGCCAGGCTGATGTTGGACCTCATCGCGATCGCGTTTCAGACCGACAAGACGCGCGTCGCCACGCTGCTGATCTCGCGCGACCTCTCGGCCATGTACTACCCCTTCCTGGAGGTCAGTCAGGCGCACCACGGCGCTTCCCACTACAACAACAACGACGAATATGAACGGATCACTCGCTGGCACGTGAGCCAGTTCGCGTATCTGGCGTCGAAGCTCGATTCCATGCCGGAAGGCGCCGGCACAGTATTGGATAACTCCTGTCTGATGTTCCTGTCCAACCTGTGGATCGGCAGAACGCACGACAACTCGCGGTTGCCCATGGCGCTCGCCGGCGGGCTCAGTGGCGCGCTCCGGACGGGCCGCACGCTGGATTATGTAAACGCCGGCGACGAAAATCGAAAGGCGTGCAGCCTTTACCTCTCGCTCATGGACCACATGGGTATCAAATTGGACCGATTCGGCGACGCGGATACCCGCCTCGAAAAGCTATAACAAAGGCAGGAGATGTTGCGAGATCAGTACTAACTGTCAAAGTCGGTTTGGGAAGTAATATGTTTAAAATCAATTTCGGAGCCTTGGTTCTGATACAGCTTTTGTGTTTACAGATTGAATTGCCGGCTCAATCTCAAGCTAAGGAAGCAAAGCCGGGAGCGTCTGCGGTCTCCGGCCGGGTAACATACAAGGGAGAGCCGGTGAGTGGCGCGATAGTATCTCTCCGACCGGAGCAGATGACCGGTCCCCCCGATCCAAATTCGATCCTCCGAGCGCGGACCGATCGGAGTGGTAAGTATCGCATCAATGGCCTGGCTGCGGGACGATACAGCATCACCGCCACTGCGCCCGGCTTCGGTCTATTCAATGACCTCCCGCACCAGGTTCTCAAGATAAATGAGGGAGAAAATGTCGAGAATCTGGATTTTGAGCTGAAGCGAGGCGGCGCAATCACCGGCCGCGTTACCGATTCGAATAATCGCCCGCTGGTCGGAGTAAAGGTGGGATTGATGAGATCTTATGAGGGCGGCAGAGCAGCGCCCCCCGCAATTTTCACCCCGCAGATGGGCAGCACGGACGAACGCGGCATCTATCGCTTCTATGGGCTGCCGGAGGGACGCTATCTGGTCAATGTGGGAGATTCGCCGGCGCTGGGCTCGCTGGTAATGAGGAGACCGAGCAATTCTTATCTCCCCAGGACTTTCCATCCAAATGTGACCGAGCAGTCAAAGGCGAAAGTAATAGAGGTCAGCGAAGGTTCGGAGATTAGCGATATCGATATCGCCGTCACCGAGGCCAGGAAGACTTATAACATCTATGGCCGTGTCGTATCTGCCGAGAGCGGGGAGCCGGTGGCAGGGGTTGAGTTGTCCTGCGGCTATCTCTCCGAAAACCTGCCGGGAGTACGGGGAATAACCAACTGGGGACCGCCAGGACAGTATTCGGACGCAAAAGGGGAGTTCCGTTTGCAGGGCTTGTTACCGGGCAAGATCATGCTCTACGCCCGCCTTGGTCTGGGGAGTGAAGTGTACAGCGAGGTTGAAGCCCTCGAGATCCGCGAGAGCGATATTCATGAGGTTGAGATAAAAGTGCGGCAAGGCGGCTCGATCAGCGGCGTGATCGTGATTGAAGGTACGAGCGATCCGGCTCTCTTGTCGAAGGTCTCAGAGCTTGAACTTCTATCAGCCGTGATCACCAAGGAGTTGGGCCCGCCAACATTGAGTCGGACCCCAGCGAATACGGACGGCAGTTTTCGCATCAAAGGCTTACGCCCGGGCAAAGTACGGATCTCGATGGGGCAGCACTCGACATCACGCCGTTTTTCGGTTCTGCGCATCGAGCGGGACGGGGTAGCGATGTCAGAGTATGACTTGATTGAGATCGGCCAGGGTGAAAACATCTCAGGTCTGCGGGTGGTCGTCGGCTACGCGGGTTCGGCGATTCAGGGTGAAGTGAAGATCGTCGGCGGAACGCTGCCGGCGAACCAGAGCCTATACGTTAACGCCAAGTACCTGGGCGACCCACGATCGATCCCGATCCTGGCAGAGACTGATGCGCGACGACGATTCGTCTTCGAAAATCTGCTTCCCGGTGAATATGAGCTGACTATCTCGCCGATTCACGGACCACAGGTAGAGACTCCGTTCTCAACCGCAATTCCACGAGTCAGACAAAGGGTCGTGGTCGGTCCTGACAGCCGGCCGACGGTTTTGTTGGAGATCAACCTCAATCAGTCAGAAGGCAATCGATGAAGAACGAAAGATTATTTTCCGGCAGTTCCATGCTGTACCACACGGTGTGTATGATCATGCTCCTGTCGGTGGTTTTTGTCGCAGCCGATGCTCAACAACTGGGAGCCATCACCGGCAAAGTGATCACCGAAGATGGAAAAGGGATACCGCAGATCGAGGTCTGGGTCTATCCGGCTGGATCAGGAGCGCGCAGAGCCGTTCCCAGACGCACTGCCACGGTGACCACTGACGAGGAGGGCCGTTTCCATTTCGCAGGTCTTCCGCCTTATCCATACAGGATCGACGTCCGTGAGACCAGGGAATATGCCCGGCGGTCCATTTCGGGAACGGAGAGACGCGGGCAGCGCTATTTTTATATCGGCGATAAGGTGACGATCACGATGGTTAAAGGCGGAGCCATCACCGGCAAGGTCACAACGCCGGAGGGCGAGCCGATGGTGAGAGCGCAGGTCTCTCCGATTATGGTGCGCGACGCCGAAGGCAATCCGATTCGCCAATCAGTCCCCACAAGTTGGAGTTTGGCTGATGATCGCGGCATCTATCGTTTGTTCGGACTCGCGCCGGGAAGATACCTGGTTTTCACCAATGGCGGCAGTCTCTATTCTCCAGCGCCCACCACCCAGCAGATCCAGGCATACCATCCGTCTTCGACCCGCGATAAGGCTGTTGAAGTGATGGTGGCAAGTGACGGCGAAGTCACCGGCGTTGACATCGTTTACCGCAATGATCTTGGGCGGGTTGTCAGCGGAACTATCACCGGAGGCAGCCCGCCGCCGCCTGCTTCCACGACCGGCGCCGTCTTAGCCACGACCGGCGCCATTTTTCTCATCAACCTTGCAACCGGGGTCTCCTCGAGTAGTTCTTCTCACAAGGCCGGGGATGGCAGAAACGAATTTACATTTTATGGTGTGGCTGATGGCGAATATGAGATCCTCGCGAATGATAATGGACCCAACGAAGGAGAAAGCGCAACGTCTTTACCTCGCCGTGTGAGAGTCAAAGGCAGAGATGTTACCGGGATCCAACTGAAACTGGCGTCGGCGGCGTCGATCTCCGGGAGGGTTGTGCTTGAACCGTCGCCCGATATCTGCGAGAGCAAAACCAGGGCCGTCAGAGAGGAGATCCTTGTTTCCGCGCTGTGGGTGGATAAGTCTTCCGCCTCTGCTCCACCTCAATCATTCATGCGCCGGTTGCTTCGGTCGATATTGGGGAGAGGGAACAAATCTTCCGTCACGGCATCGTCTCGATTTATGTCGGGCGACTATAGTCTGGATGACAATGGCCAATTCACCATTCCCTATCTCGATGCCGGGAATTATGGCATTGAGCCGGTGCTGCCCGACGAAAACTGGTACGTGAAATCGGTCGCCATCCCATCCGCAACTCCGGCGCGAGAACGCGATGCAACAGCAGGATCAGCCGCCGCGAGTGTCGCCGCCGCTGTCTCGCTCAAATCCGGGGAGAAGTTGACTGGCCTGACATTGGTCATTGCCGAAGGCGCCGCCGGTCTGCAAGGCAAGATCGTGGCGGAAAAAGAAGGTTTACCTCTGCCTTCACGCCTGCGCATTCATTTGGTCCCCAGCGAGATAGCCGAAGCCAATAATCCCTCGCGTTATGCCGAAACCTCGATGCGCAGCGACCGGACATTCGAATTCAACAATCTCGCTCCCGGGAAATACTGGTTAACGGCCCGCGTCATATCTGACCTGAAATTGGATAATCTTCAATCTTTGCCTGTGGCTTGGGACCAGACCGAGCGGGCAAAACTGAGAAAGGAAGCTGAAGCTAGAAAGATTGAAATAGAGCTGAAACCCTGTCAGCGAGTCTCCGAGCAGGTCCTGAAGTTTTAGAGCGGTCTATTGAACGGTTGTGTTGCAAATATTGATGAGAGCCGATGACAATTTCGCCGGCGACTGACGCAGCTTCCTCGAAATATTACACGATTTGTAATAAAATAACGATGGGAGCGGATATGACCGGAGAACAGTTGCGGGAGGCAAGAAAACTGAAAGGTTGGAATCAAGAGCAGGCGGCTCGGCGGCTCGGCGTGTCTCAAACCTACCTCTCCCTCCTGGAAAAAGGGAAACGGCGCGCGCCGGAGAAGTTGGCGGTCAGGGCCGTTCGCGTCTATGGGCTGTCAGAGGCGCTGCTGCCAGTGACGTCGGCCACGGATCAGCCTCCAGTAGCAGACGAAGGCAGGCTAGCCTCGGAACTGGCGGCGCTCGGCTATCCCGGTCTGTCCCATCTCAAATTCGGAGGGAAGAAAAAGAACCCCGCGGAGCTGCTGCTTTCGGCGCTCGGCAATGACAATCTCGACAGCCGTCTGGTGGAAGCTCTGCCCTGGGTCGTGCTGAAGTTTCCGAACCTGAACTGGCATTGGCTCACTCAGGCGGCCAAGTCGCGCGACCTTCAAAACAGACTTGGGTATGTGACCAATGTGGCGCGCAGGCTCGCCGAACTGCGCGGGGAAGGCGAAAAGGCCGCATTGCTGGCCGCGGAAGAATCGGCGCTGGAGCGGTCTCGCCTGGCGCGCGAAGACACCCTCTGCCATGAATCCCTGACCGAAGCGGAAAAACGGTGGCTGCGAAAGAACCGTCCGCCGGAAGCCAGGCATTGGCGACTATTGACGGACCTTAGCCCGGAGCAACTCGATCATGCGGCCTAAACAAATTCCCGAACCTTGGGCCTCGTTCCTGTCACAGGTGGACGATCATCTCAGCGAAGATGTCGAACTTCATTGTTTTGGCGGTTTCGTAGTAACGACGCTTTACGGTCTCGCGCGAAGCACTGCGGATGTGGATGTGCTGCCGGCCGTCAAAAGAAGCGCGTTGAACCATCTGCTCGACTTGGCCGGAAAAGGATCCGAACTTCATCGGAAATATGGAATCTATCTGGACTTCGTCACGGATGAGGCCAAATTGTCGGCGAAAGCCGAATTAAAACGTAAAGATGCGCTCAGTCCGTCCATGTCCGATGACACTGAACTCTATCCGCCGGCGCGGCCTTTCGGGCAACTGCTTCCAAAAGCGACTGAGTTGGCGCGCTTGGGCTTGAACACTCATCTTCCAGGATCGTCCGGCGACGATCCTGGCGGAGTCCAACCGCCGCGCCGTTTGCGCTATCGCGTGATACACGTTCTTTGACGGAACCACGATCAGCTCGACAGGCTTCCCCTGCTTCTCGGCCACTGCTACCACGCGCGTGAACAACCGCTGCTCGTACATAGTAAAGAGGCGTTCTTTATACAAATCGCGCTCGCCGCCGTGCGGGCCCGTCAGCGAAAGGACGGTCATGACCACGACGTCCTGCTCTTCGGTGTTGGTCCGCTCTAGCACACGTTCCAGGTGCGAGAGCGACTGCGGGTTGCGCACGGCGACCAGCACGTTGCCGGGCCGCGCGTGAACGACCTCGGAATTGATCTCACCTTGATAATCCAGTTTGAACGGATCGAGAGCGCCCCGTGAGCGATCGGCCTTTCGCCGGCTGATCCGTTCCGAGAGAGTGAGGACCGCGAAGAAGATGGCTGTGAATACGAGCCCAGAGACCGTCGCCACCTGTTTAGTGACCATGTTGGCGAGCGCGACCGATAACAGAATGGCCGTGATCAGGCCGAGCCCGATCGGGATTTCGACGCGTCCCACGCGGACGTTTCCGGGGACTTTCCACTCCTGCTCTCCCGGGCGCTTGAAGCGTAGAACCATCGTGGCGAACGCGTTGAAAGTGAAGCTCCAGATGACGCCGAATGCGTAGGCTTCGCCGAGCTTGTAGACGTCGCCGCGCGAGCCGATAATGGTCGCCACCTGAAAGATGACAATGAGGTTGATGATCCGATGAGTCGTGCCGTACTTCGGGTGCGGCGCGCGGAACCAATCCGCCAGCACGCCATCCTCCGAGACGCGGTTGAGCACGCCGTTGGAGCCGACGATTGCGGTGTTGATCGCGCCCGACAACATCAGAAAACCTACAATGACCACGAATGCGTGAAAGATCAGCTTGAGGTAGACAGGCCCCATGAGATTCATGGCCAGCCCCGAAATCAGATTGTCCAGGTACTTCGGCCGCGCCTCGTCGGGTATGATCGCCACGGCGAAAAACGAGACCAGTGAGGTGAACAGGAGCGAATAGACGAAGATCACAAGCCCGGTCCGCTGGAGGTTCTTCAGTTTCGGGCTTTCGAGCTCCCGATTGACCTGCGCAAGAGTCTCTTCACCGCTCATGGCCAGAACCGAGTGACCGAAGGCAATCAGGAGCCCGAGAAGCCCAATCAGACTCGGGGCATTCTCGACGATCCGGTAGCGATCTCCCTCGCGCGCGAACCAGTTCCAGGGCTTGAGCCATCCGAGCGCGTCCCCGGCGAAGCTTAAATTGCGAGGCTCGGGCCACGGGGCCAACTGCCCTCCCCGCTCGATGAGCGTCAGGCCGCCCCACACGATCATGATCACAACCATCGAAGTCGTGACGTACATGATCCGCAGCGCGTCAGCGCTTGACTCGTGAAGGCCCTTGATATTGCGGCGCCAGAAGTAGAGCGTCATGGCGAGGGCGAAGAGCATGGCAGCGCCGTTCATCGGCAGCTTGACGGCCAGGCCGAATCGCGGCGCGGCTTCGTTGGCGAGCCCGGCCAGATACAGCCCGGCCGAGACGCCGGAGATCGGTCCCGTGAGGATGTAATCGAACATCAACGCCGAGACGCTGAGCTTGGCCAACGTCCCGCCCATCGCCTCCTTGACCACTCTGTAGACGCCGCCCCGCGTGAACATCGAGGAAGACTCGATGTAGACGACGCGCACTCCATAGCTGAAGAGCATGACGGCGAAGATGAACCAGGGGGCGGCTTTGCCCACCGCTTGTTCGGCGATGCCGCCGGCATAGAAGGCTGATGAGCCGAGGTCGTTGAGCACGATCGCGGCCGCGCGCCAGAAGGAGATGAACGAGAGCATGACCGTGGTCGCGACGACAACCCTGATGCGGCCCGGAATCTTTGTGGCGTCTCGATTCATTCAGAACCTCACGCTTTTGCTGTGCAAACCGCTCGCGCCGGCAGGCGCCGGCGGAGTTTCTTCAACAATTTGCAGCGCGCCATCGCCGTCATAACAGCGCATAGTGAAAGTGCGCCGGCTTTCTGAAACGGCCGGTCGTAGCGCCAGATCACCCACGTCAGGCCCGACAGTGGCGCGCGCAACCGCGCTTCGCGCCACTCGCCGCCGTCCACTTGAACTTCGACCTTCGAGACGCCGCGAGCCCCCGCGTGCGCGATGCCGCCAATCGGTATGACTGTAGACATAACATCCCTCTTCTGGCTGTGGACATGGAATCAGCCGGAGCGATTCTATAACCTCGCCGTTCGGGTGTTCGGTACGTCAACGCACGCAGTTCGCTCTTCCCTTGGATCGGTTTGGAGTCTAGCCAAGATAAGCGGAACAAAAGGGCTGGGAGGGAAGTATGGTCTGACATGACTATCGCACAACCAGAAGAATTGACATCTCGGAAGCCGCTCCGGCTGTGGCCTGGCGTGGTCGCCGTCGCGCTGCAGTGGCTGATTTGTTTTGGCGTCTACGTTGTCGCGCCCGAGGCCTTTATGGTCGTGATGATTGGCGGACTCGCGTGCTCGTTGGCGGTCCTCGTGTGGTGGTTGTTCTTCAGCCGGGCGCCCTGGGCCGAGCGGCTGGGCTCTGTCGCGCTGATGGTCGTCTCGGTGGTCGCGACGAAGCGCGTCGTTCACCCGTCCATTGCGGGCGGAATGATGGGAATGATGTTGCCCATCTACTCCATCCCAGTCCTGAGCCTCGCCCTCGTCGCCGCGGCGGCGGCGGGCCGTCGCCTGTCCGGCGGACCGAGGCGCGCGGCGATGGTCGCTGCGATTCTGCTCGCGTGCGCGGTGTTCACGCTCATCCGAACTGGCGGAATGAGCGGCGAGGGCGCTCCGGATCTACACTGGCGGTGGACGCCGACTTCCGAGCAACGGCTCCTCGCCCAAGTGGCTGACGAGCCGCGGCCGCCCGCTCCGGCAGCGGCGGCTGCTCCCGACACGGGGCTTCAAACCAAGACCGGCGATCAGCCGGCGGTTCCGACGCCGGCGCCGGCGGCCGCGAAGAATCCGGAGAAGGGTGGCTCGGATTTCACATCAGCGAACACGGACGCCGGCTGGCCCGGCTTTCGGGGACCGGGGCGCGACAGCGTGATTCGCGGCGTGCGGATCGACACCAATTGGTCCCGGTCGAAGCCGGTCGAATTGTGGCGCCATGCCGTAGGACCGGGTTGGTCGTCCTTCGCGGTCCACGGGCGGCTTATCTATACCCAGGAGCAGCGCGGCGGCGACGAGGTGGTGTCGTGTTACGACCTGACCACCGGCGCGCCGGTGTGGAGACACAAGGACGCGGTTCGATTCTACGAGTCGAACGCCGGCGCCGGTCCGCGCGCGACGCCGACTTTCAGCAACGGTCGCATCTACACGTTCGGGGCGACCGGCATCCTGAATGCGCTCGACGCCCGTGACGGCTCCGTTGTCTGGTCGCGCAACGCGGCGGTGGACACCCACACGCAAACCCCTCAATGGGGATTCGCGAGCTCCCCGCTCGTCGTCGGCGACAAAGTCGTGGTCGCGACCGCCGGGTCGCTCGCCGCCTACGACGCCGGCGCCGGCCGTCCGCGCTGGCAAGGCCCGGCCGGCCGTGGCGGCTACAGCTCGCCAGGGCTCGCGACGATCGACGGCGTCGCGCAGATCCTCCTGCTGAACGGAGAGGGCGCGATCAGCGTCGCCCCCTCCGACGGCAAATTGCTCTGGAAGCACGAGTGGAACATCGACGGCATCGTGCAGCCGTCCGTGATCGCGGGCGGCGACGTCCTGATCGGCAGTGGCTCCGGACTCGCCGAAGTCGGCATACGCCGCGTCGCGATCGCGCACGGACCTGGGGGATGGAGCGTTGAGGAGCGCTGGACCTCGGCTGGGCTGAAGCCGTATTTCAACGATTTCGTCGTTCATAAGGGGCATGCCTACGGCTTCGACGGCGGCATCCTCGCGTGCATCGATCTCAAGGACGGCAAGCGCAAGTGGAAGGGCGGGCGTTACGGCCACGGCCAGATTGTCCTGTTACCCGACCAGGACGCGCTGCTGGTGTTGTCGGAGGAAGGCGAGCTGGCCCTGGTCGCGGCGGCCTCCGACCAGTTCACGCAGCTCGCGCGGTTCCCGGTGATCGAGGGCAAGACCTGGAACCATCCAGCGCTGGCCGGCGATGTCCTGCTGGTTCGCAACGGCGAGCAGATGGCCGCGTTCCGGCTGTCCCTCGCGGGCCGCTGACGGGAGCAGCCTTCGAATTTGAACGCGAGCGTCAGCCGGCTTTTTTCCTTAATCCCAGTCTTGAGTTGACCTCAGAATGAAACCCGACCACGGGGACCACGGGGAGCACGGGGATGAACATGGTAAGAAGATGCGCCGAACCTTTCTTCCATCAAGCCTTTTCCCCTTTTTTCCCCGTGTCCCCCATGTTCCCCGTGGTTCTTTTGATCAACCCAAGACTGGGATTTCCTTACAGAGAGCGCGAAGGTCATGGATGATTTCTCTGTGTCCTGCGGTGCGCGCCAATCCAAATAAAAAACGCCGCGGACTGCTCAGGGCTTGGGCGCCGGATTGGTCGCGCGATCAATAAACTCAGCAATGTTATTGTGCAACGCGACGCGATCCTGATCGCGGAGATACATCATGTGCCCGGCGTTGTAGTAATTCAGCTTGATGTTCTTCTGGAGTTCGGCCGGCAACCCGAGGTGCGTCATGGTGAATTCGGTCGCGAAAAACGGCGTCGCCATGTCGTAGTAGCCGTTTTCCACCTGCACCAGCAATCTGGGATTGGTGAGTATCGCCTGCGCGAGGTCGTTCTGGGAATTCGGCGCGCTGGGGAAGCCGCCGCCTCCTCCTCCTCTCTCGCCGGCGGCCGTGCGCGTCCAGTTCCAGCCGCCGCCGCCGCTGCGGTTGTT
>Ga0137410_10002864_pt1 | contig 11695 bp, 8 predicted proteins | sample CZODoug1_16funga_FD_108878 | JGI IMG/M metagenome (GOLD analysis project Ga0137410, IMG submission 108878) | Vadose zone soil fungal communities from Angelo Coast Range Reserve, California, USA - CZODoug1_16fungal (Illumina Assembly) | ecosystem: Environmental > Terrestrial > Soil > Vadose zone... | reverse complement strand
CGCCAGGCCAAGTCCGAAGACCGGACGGCGCATCACGCGCAAGCGCGACGGTTGCAGCTCGAGCCCGATGACGAACAGCAACAGCACGATGCCGAACTCGGCGAGGTCCATCGCCTGCTCGACTTCACCGCTGAGCTTGAGTCCCCAGGGCCCGAGCGCGATGCCGGCAGCCAGGTAGCCGAGCACCGATCCCAGCCCCAGCCAGCGGAACAACGGCACGGCGATCACGGCCGCCAGCAGGAAAATCGCCACGTGTTGCAGCATGGAAAATCTCGGCCGTAAGGGCGAGCCAATCCTACGGCAGAGTGCGGGGCTCCAGCACGAAAACCCGGCGCGCCAGGGGCGACGCGAGCGTGGCGCGATCGTAGTAGCTCGACAGCAAACCCGACACGAACAACTCGGGGTTGCGCGCCACGAAATCGTCCCAGCGGTCCGCGGGATTCAATTCACGGTGAGTCTGCACCAGGCACATGTAGGCCACGGTGACGGTCTCGTGGTAACGGTCAGGGCTGCCCTGGCTGCGTGCGTAACGCTGCAGGGTGGAGCGCATGCGGTCGAGCGCGGTACCGAAAGGCATCCTCTCGAGATAGGCCCAGGCCGCGCGCAGGTGATCGCGATGCCGGAATGCAGCGGCGGGCAGAGTGCAGTCTTCGAGCGCAGCGAGGAATTCCTGGTCCGTCACGAGGCCCTCCCGGCGCGCTCGCGTAGCCGATGACTATCCGCAGCCCGCAGCTCCAGGCCGTAGATGCGCCGCAGGTCGCGCACCTGCGCCAGTGTGGCTGCGGAGAAGGGCGCCTTGCCCTCGAGCGCGTGCAGGGCGATGCCTTCGATGAGATCGCCCAGGCTCAGGTCCCGGTATTCGGCCAGGGCTTTCAGCACCTTCAGCAGCCGCTTTTCGATGCGGATCCCGGTCTGCACGCGCTCGACACCTGGCTTGCCCGTCGCCGTCATGTTGCACCAATGTACATATGTACCAAGATATACGGTAGCACGGTGCGGGTCCTGGCACCACCTGCCAGGCGCCGGGGCGTGGTTGGCGGGGCTGCTTTTTGCGCCCGGCACCGGCCGTGGCATGATGCGCGGCCTCGCTATGCACCGTCACGACATCGAATTCGCCCCCAAAGATGCGGCCCTGCGGGAGGACGTGCACGCCCTTGGCGCATTGGTTGGGGAGATCATTCGCGAGCAGGGCGGGCAGGAGTTGTTCCGTGTCGTGGAGGGCGATCGCGTGGCGGCGATCGCACGTCGCGAGGGTGAGCCGGGCGGCGCCGACGAGCTCATCAACCGGACCAGGGACCGCCCCACGGCACTCGCCCGCGACCTGGTGCGCGCATTCGCCACCTGGTTCCAGGTCGTCAACCTGGCGGAAAAGGTTCACCGTATCCGCCGCCGGCGGCAGTACTTCATCAGCCAGAACGCGCCACAGCCGCAGGGAGTCGGCGATTCCCTGCTGCGTCTCAAGCAGCAGGGACTGACGCTCGAGCAGGTGTTGGACCTGATTCGCAGCATGCGCATCGAGCCGGTATTCACGGCGCACCCGATCGAATCCACGCGCCGCACGATACTGCGCAAGCAGCAGCGGATCGCGCAGCTGATGATGATGCGTCTCGACCCGACGCTGACGCCGCAGGAACTCGCGAGCGTGTGGGGCCGGATCCGCACCGAGATCACGACCGCCTGGCAAACCGAGGAGCATCCGCGGCTCAGGCTCACAGTGGCCGATGAGCGCGAACACGTGCTGTTCTTCCTCACCGAGATCATCTATCGCATCGTGCCGGCGTTCTACGAAGAGATCGAGACCTCGCTCCGCAGCGTATTCGGTGCGGCTGCCGAGGCGGTCGACCTGCCGTGCATTCTCGACTTCGGCTCCTGGGTGGGCGGGGACATGGACGGCAACCCCGAGGTGCACGCCAAGACGATTCGCGAGACCCTGGCGCGCCATCAGCAGCTGATCATCTCCAACTACTTCAGCGAAGTGCAGGGCCTCGCCGCCAAGCTCAGCCAGAGCGCGAGCCGTGTCGGCGTTTCCGCGCCGCTGCAGCAGCGCATCGAGGAGTACGCGGCGCTCCTGCCCGCAGCGCAGGCGACCACACCCGCGCGGCACGATCGCATGGCCTATCGCGTGTTCCTGGCACAGGTTGCCGAACGCCTGCGCAACACCTACGAGTCAGGGCCGAATCATTACGACAACGCTGCGCAGTTCCTCGCCGACATCGATCTGGTGGCCGCGAGCCTGCTGGCGAATCGCGGGCGCCACGCGGGCTATCACGGGGTGCGCCGCTTGCAGCTGCGGATCCGCACCTTCGGTTTTCACCTGGCGACGCTCGACGTACGCCAGCACACCGACGTGCACCACGAGGTGCTGTCACAGGGCCTGGGCGACGAGCAGTGGTTCGCGCGCGGTCCCGAGGAGCGGCTTGCGCGCCTGCGCGATGCGCTCGAAAGAGATCAGGGGCCGCTGGACGCGCTCGATGCGGTCGGCAGGCGCACGTTGTGGGTGTTCGAAGCGATCATGCAATGCCGCCACAAGTACGGCCGGCTCGCGCTCGGGGACTATATCGTCAGCGGCGCGACCGGCTCGGACGATGCGCTGGCGGTGCTGTTGCTGGCTCGCTGGGCAGAGGCCATCGACCGGCGCAGCGGTGAAGTGCCGCTCGACATCGTGCCGCTGTTCGAATCCACGCAGGCACTTGAGCAATGCGGCGCAGTGATGCGCCGGTTGCTGGATGAGCCGGTGTATCGGCGACATCTGGAGGCGCGCGGCAATCAGCAGGTGGTGCTCATCGGCTATTCGGACAGCAACAAGATGGCTGGCATCGCCGCCGCGCGCTGGGCGACGCACCGCGCCCAGTCGGAACTGGTGCGTGTAATGGCGGGCACCGGCGTGACGCTCACGGTATTTCATGGTCGGGGCGGTTCGCTGAGCCGCGGCGGCGGCCGCATCGATGCCCTCGTGCGCAGTGCACCGCCCGGGGCCGTGACCGGCCGGCTGTTGGTGACCGAGCAGGGTGACGTGATCAACCAGAACTATGGCTTGCGGCCGGTTGCGATGCGCACCCTCGAGCGCGCCTTCAATGCCATGGGGCTGACTATGGCGAAGCACGAGTCGCCGGAGGATCCGCGCTACCTCGAGGTGATGCAGACGCTCGCGGATACGAGTCGCGCGGCGTATGCCAGGCTCGTGACTGACGATCCGGCCTTCTTCGAGTATTTCCGCCAGGCGACGCCGGTCGATGCGATCGAAAAAATGCAGGTCGGCAGCCGCACGGCAGGCCGCGGCGAGCGCACCGATTTCGAATCGCTGCGGGCCGTGCCGTGGGTGTTCGCGTGGACGCAGTCGCGTCACATGCTGCCGGGCTGGTTTGGCGTCGGCAGCGGGCTGCAGGCGGTGCTCGAGCGGCACGGGCGGGAAGTGCTGGAAAAAATGCGCAGCGGCTGGTTTTTCTTTGCGAGTTTCCTCGATGACGTGGAGGCCATGCTGGCGAGGACCGACCTCGGCATCGCGGCGTTCTACAACGAGCTCGCCGAAGCCCGCCTGCAGGGCTATTTCGCGCAGATTCGCAGCGAATTCGAGCTTTCCTGCCGCCTGATCCTGCAGCTCAAGGGAACCACCCAGCTGCTGGACGGCGACCGGACTCTGCAGCGTTCGATCCTGCTGCGCAATCCGTACGTCGACCCGATGCACCTCATGCAAGTGGACCTGCTGAAGCGCTGGCGCCGCTCCGAGCGACGCGACAACGAGCAGTTCCAGGCCCTGCTTGCGTCCATCAGCGGCATTTCCCAGGGCCTGCACAGCAGCGGCTGACTCCGGCCGCGTGTGCGGCCGCGCACACTTGCTGGCGTCGCATACGGGAGGTGCGTTCCACTCGTCGCGCGCTGGCACGGATACTGTGGTGCGCGGCCCACAGCATCGCTTATGTCACCTGTGATGGCCTCGTGAGTTCCACGACTTGGTCGAACGCGCCGTGTCCACATCATTCAAGATGCGTTCAGTTCGCGGCGGTTAGTCTTGGATCACCTATGAGCAAGAATGGATCGCGGGTTCGCCCACAAGGCACCGACTACCCCTTCTACGGGGGCGACCGGCGCAGCGAGCGCTGGCGCGAATGGGCGCAGGGCCACAATCAGAGCAGCGAAGTCGACGGAAATTCGACTCTGATCCGGCGCTCCTGGTTCGGACGTCTACTGGGTATCCTGCCGAAGAAATAGAGGGTCAGCCCTCGGCAATCACAGCCACGCTTTGGCCGGGTTGCAGGCGTTCTCCGCCGCGTATCACCACGCGGTCTCCCGCCGACACTTTCCCTTTCACTTCAATCAGGCCGCCGCTGCCGATCCCGGTGCTCACCGGCACGCGCTCGACCTTGCCACCGGGCGTGACGCGCAGGATGTAAGCATCGTCGTTGCGCAGTATCACTGCATCGCGGGGCACCGCGACTACAGTCAGGGGCGAACTGGTCGGCAACTCGACGCTGACCGGCGATCCGATCGGCCACATGCCGTCGGGCAGGGCGACCCTGACCTCCATCTGACGCGAACGCTCGTCGCCCACCGGGATCACCGCGCGAATCGGGCTGCGCACTTCGCGACCGGCGTGATCGACGACGCGCACTTCGCTACCGCTGCGCACGAATGAGGCCACTTGCATGGGAGCCTGCGCCCGGACCTCGACGTGGCCGGTGTCGACCAGCCGCGCCACTTCTCCTCCGGCGGCCACGAACTCGCCCAGTTGATGCAGCCGCTCCACGACCTGCCCCGCGAATGGCGCGGTGACACGCGCGCGCTCGAGATCGTGCAGCGTCTGGTCGCGCGTCACGCGGGCCAGGTTGATCTCTTCGGCAGTCATGTCGCGCTGGGCCACCGTCTCTTCGAGTTGCGCCTGAGAAGCGATCTTCTGCTCGATGAGGCGCTGGAAGCGCGCAACTTGCGAGTCCTGATACTTGCGGTTCGCTTCGAGGCGGGCGATGGTGGCGTCGTTTTCGCGCAGGCGCAGTTTCAGGTTTGCATCGTCGATGCGCGCGATGAGGCCGCCGCGCTCGATCTGGGTTCCCGGTTCCGCCACCCAGGTGAGGCGGCCAGGCGTTTCCGCCGCGATGCGTGCATCGTTGCGGCTCACCACCGTTCCCGTTGCCGTCATCGTGGTCGTGATCGATTGCTTGCTGGCCTTGCCGACCTTCACCGCCGGCGCCGGCGCATTTTCTTCCTGCGCCGTGGCAGCGAACGCGCACGACAGCATCACGACGAGACTTGCGGTCATTACGCTATTGAGTTTCATCACAGTGCTCCTCGCCGTCATGCGACACGCTCGAGCCTGGGTGGGATGGGCTTGCGGGCCGGCTGCACTTCCGTATCGGGCTCGCGCTCACCGAGCCGCAGCAGTGCCGGCAACAGCAGCAGCGTGAACACCGTGCTCACGGTCATGCCGCCGACGATGACCGCGCCCAGGCCGCGATAGAGCGTGCTGCCCGGCCCTGGCACTATCGCGAGCGGCAACATGCCAACGAGCGAAGTGGCAGTGTTGCAGAAGATCGGGCGAATGCGCAGCTGGATCGCCTGCACCACGGCCTCGCGCCGGTCGAGCCCGGCTCGCTCGCTGGCCCGGGTCTGATCGACCAGCAGGATCGCGTTGTTGATGACCAGTCCCATCATGATGACGAAGCCGATCATCGTGAGCAGGTCGAGCGGCTGGAAGCTGATGAGATTGAGTGCGCGCAGCGCCAGCACGCCGCCCACGGTCGCGAGCGGAATCGTGAGCACTACCAGCAGGCTGTCCCGCACCGAGCGGAACATCGCGGCCATGATCAGGAACAGCACCAGCACCGCGAAGGCGAAGTTCTGACCCATGTTGGTGATCGCGTTGCTGAGATTGTCGGCGCTGCCGCCGTAACGGATGCTGCCGTCCGCCGGCAACATCTTCTTGATCGCCGGTTCGATGTCGCGCTTCAGGATCTCGATCGATTCCTCGAGCGACATCGTGCGCGGCGGTGAAATACCGAGCGATACGGTGCGCTTGCCATCGACGCGCCGCAGGCCACCAGGGCCGACCTTGGTCTCGACCGACATCAGGTCACCGAGCGGCATCACGCCGCCCGTGGGCGTTGCGAGCGGCACGCTCACGAGTTCCTCCGGATTCTTCCAGCCCTCGGCGCGCAGGATCACGTCGAGGCGCTTGTTGCCGTCGAAGTAATCGCCGATCCACAGGCCATCGCCCATGGCCCGGATCACGCTGCCAGCGGTGGCCCGATTCCAGCCCGCTTCCGTGAGCCGGCGATCATCCGGGGTCACCCGCAGTTCCGGCTCGGCGGCTTCGAGGCCCTGCCACGGTTGCACCTGTGCTCCGGGCATGCGCTTCTCTATTTCCTCCATGGCGGCGCGCGCCACCGGGAACAGGGCTGCGACGTCGGCCGACTGGAGCATGAGATCGATGTTGCGCCCATCGCCGAAACCACCGAACAGGTTCCCCTCGGCGACGAACGACTCCATGTCCGGGAAGCCCACCAGGATCTCTTCCTTGAGCAGGCGCTCGAGTTCGGGGAGCTGCGACTGGTCCTTCACGCGGGCGCCGATCGTGCCGCCGCCACCCGGCCACACCAGGACGTAGTAGTTGAGCAGCGCCGGCTCCTTCGTGCCTTCCATGTACGGACGCATCCGCTGTGCGATCGGCTGCACGATTTCGCGATCGATGGTGTCGACGCTCGCGCCGGGAGGAAATTGCAGGAATCCGTCGATCGCAGCGCGCTTGACCGGCGGCAGGTAGTCCAGGCGCGGCAGCAGCAGCCAGCTGAGCAGGATCGGGGCGCTGATCAGCCCGGCGATCAGCAAGCGCCGCCGCGCGCGACCATCCGTGAGGGCGACGATGCGGCGTGCAAACCTGTCGGACTTCTCCTTGGTCTCCGCGCGCAGCGGAGGCGGCTTCACCCAGCGGGCCACGACTACGGGCACGACCGTGACCGCGACGATCATCGAAATGACGTTCGCGATCGAAATCGTCAGCGCCAGGTCGGCGAACAGCTGGCCTTCCGCATCCTTGAGCCACAGCACCGGGAGAAAGATCGCGACGGTGGTGATGGTCGAGGCGAGCAGCGCCGGCCACACTTCCTGCGTGCCGCGGCTGGCAGCGACGTTGGGGAGCTCACCGCGTTCCTGCAGGCGCAAAGTGTTCTCGAGCACGATGATGCCCGCATCCAGCACCATGCCGACGCCGAACGCGAGGCCGGCGAGGGAAATCACGTTGAGCGTGCGGCCGGTGAGCTGCAGGGTGATGAAGGTCGCCAGCAGGCAGATCGGCACCGTCAGCCCGACCAGGATCACCGCGCGCGTGTGCCTGAGAAACAGCCACAGCACCCCGAGCGCCAGCAGCACGCCGGCGAACAGGTTGCTCGAGACGAGGTTGATCGCCTGGTTGATGAAGAGCGAAGGATCGAAGGACTGCTGGATCGTGAGTCCCATCTCCTTGAGCGGTCCGTCGCGCAGTTCCGCAATCTGTTCTTTCACGGCGCCCAAGGTGTCGAGGACGTTCGCGCCGCTCTCCTTGATGATCTGCAGCCCCATCGCCGGGTTGCCGTTTTGCATCGCGAGGTTTTCGCGATCGCCGCGCCGTACTTCGACTGTGGCGATGTCCCTGAGGCGCACCGGGCTGCCGTTACGCCAGGCGATGATCTGTTCGCCGAGATCCTGCGGCGAGTAGCGCCCGGCGAAGCGCAACGCGTAGTCGCGCCGCCCGACTTCGACGTAGCCGCCCGAAGTATCGTTGGCCGATCCGGCTACGGCCGCCACCGCGGGTATCTCGACGCCGAGCTCCGCGGCGCGATACGGATCGAAGCGCACCTGCAGTTCCTCGGGCGCGCTCGCGTTGATGTTGACGACCGCGACCCCGGCCACCGACTCGATGCGCGGCTTGACCACGTCCTCGAGAAACTTCTGGTAGTTCTCGATCGGCCCGGGCGTGCCGGGGAGCAACTGCACGAAGAACCAGCTCAGCGTCTGGTTGGCACCGCCGCCGCCGTCTTCGCCCAGCGTTATGACCGGAGGATTTGCGTCACGCGGCAGCGACTGCAGCTGGTTCATGCGGCTGATCACATCGATCATCGCATCACGCATGTCGGTGCCGACGTTGAAGCGCAGACCGATGAAGCTCCCGCCCGCATTGGCGAACGCGTTGAGCTCCTTGAGTCCCGGCAATCCCTGCAGGGCAGCTTCCTGCGGTTCGATCAGTTCCGACTCGACTTCCGCCGGCGCGGCCGCGCGCCAGCCGGTGAAGATCGAGATCTGCGGCTCTTCGATGTCAGGGAACAGCTGGATCGGGAGTTTCAGCGCGCTGTAGATGCCGAACGCGATCACCAGCGCGACGCTGATGATCACGGCCGCCGGATTGCGGAGCGAACCATCGGTGAGCTGCACGTTTCACGCCCTCCCTGTGGGCTGCTACGAGCGATCTGCTGCGTTCGACTCGACGCCGATGAATTGCCGCTTGCAGACTGCGGGCACGCCGGGAAAGTTCCAGCGCGTTGCACGACTGCCTGCAGCATCGTGCTCGCCCGACTGTACGCGCGCGTCGCAGTACTGTCGTGCGGCTGGAATTTGGATGTGGGAATCGAGCGGCTGGTTTGAATTGCCGAGTCGTTCGTACCTGACTCGGCCGGGTCCTAGGTCCAGAAGCCGAACACGCAGCCGATGCGCCCGGCGGGCGTGAATTCGAAGAAGTTCGTGCCGCGCGCGGCGATCTCCTCGCCGCGGCGCCCGATCCAGTCGATCAGGACGGCTCCCTGCGTCTGACGGGGAGCGGATGCGCGCTCAAGCCGTGTTCCCAGCATGTGCATGTGAATGGCGGCGATATGCTGGTCCAGGTCGTTCACGCCGCTAATCGCCGCGAACGCATCGCGGAACTCGATGCGCCGATCCGCCACCGCTTCGAGCAGCCGGCGACGCTGGGACGCGTCCGTTTCGTTCCAGGCCGCGAAGTACTGATCGATGAGCTCCGCCGCACGCGCATGCGCTTCGTTCGCCGTGACATTGGCGAAGACCGAGAGCTGGTAGCGCCAACCGGGAACATGATGGTCGCGCACCGCGGGGTCGGCAAACTCGTGACGTAGATCGAGCCGCGTTCCGTCTTCGTCATCGAGGAGGGCGATGGTCACCCGCGAAGCACCCGGAGCAATGGCCTTCGCCGGATCGTCATACCCGTAAGTGAACACGATGCGCTCGTCGGGGATGATGCGTTCGACCGTGCCGCGTGCAACCACGGCGTTCGGATAGCGGATCAGGACCGCGCCCCCTGGGCGCGGGTCGATGCTGGAACCTGCGCCCCACCAGGCGGCGAAACGGTTCGAGTCGGCGAAATAGCGAAACACGAGTGCGCGCGGCGCACGGATCACGATGCTGCGGTCGAGCGAGTGGGGCAGGGCGTTCAGCGGCTGCGCCGTTGACGGCGCGGCGCGGGTCCCCGGCGGTGTGCCTCCGCTTCGGCCTGAATCTTCAGATCCCATAGTGCGTCCTCCCACATGTGTTCGAGCCAGGAGCGCAACGCGCCGAGAGCGGTGCGTCGTGCGCGATACAGTCGCGAGCGTCCGGCGCGCCGCGCTTCGAGAATGCCGGCGTGTTCCAGGGTCCGCAGGTGCTGCGACACTGCGCCGAACGAGATGCCCGGCAACGAACGGTGGATGTCCCCAGCGCACAGCTCGCGCTTCCAGACCAACCGCAGGATCTGGCGGCGGCGTGGCGTGGCGAGCGCGGCGATGAGTTGCTGGGTCATGGCAATACTTTAGTTAAAACTAAAATATCGCAAGGGCGGCTGCAGGTCAACGAGGGAGGCAGGGCAGTGGATTGGCTCCGGGAGGTCCAGGTGTGATGCTGTCCGACGCGAATTTCTTGCCTCGACCGGATAACTGTATATAATCACAGTACCTGTTCGCACGCAGGTTCTCTTTTGTCAGCCGATCAAACTCTTACAACAGGTTTCCTTCGCTCTGCCGACGCCTCATGGTCGCTTCGCTCGACACTTTGCTCTCTTCTACTCCCGCTCTCTGGCGCGCGAATGGCTCTGCGCGCGCCTCGGGCGCCTCGGTGCCGAGTGAATTCGCTCTTCTCGATGAGCGCTTACCGGGAGGCGGCTGGCCGCAACCGGGTCTCATCGAGGTTCTGCATGCCCGCAGCGGTATCGGTGAACTGAGTCTTTTCGTTCCGGCACTGCAGCGGCTGATCGCGAATGAGTCCGGCCCTGCAGCGCGCAGCATTGCGTGGCTCAACCCGCCGCATCTGCCGTATGCACCCGCGTTCGCCGAGCGCGGCATCGATCCGGCACGGCTCCTAGTGAGCAAGACACTGACGCCGACGCAGACCCTGTGGGCGACCGAGCAGGCCTTGCGTTCGGGTGCCTGTCTTGCGGTGCTCTCCTGGATCGGTACCGCGAGCCTGCATTCATTGCGGCGACTCAAGCTCGCCGCGCATGCGGGCGGTTGCCTGGGCGTGCTGTTCCGTCCGTTGCGGCAACGCGCGCAACCTTCACCTGCGACTTTGCGTCTCGCCTTGTGGGCCGATGAAGCGCGCCTGGCTGTGGAGCTGGTGAAAGTGCAGGGAAGCAAGCCGGGCATCGTGATGCTGAATCGATGGTCGCGGCCCTGAACCCGGTACGGACTCATGTCTGCGCTACGCACGCTACCGTTATTTCCAGAACCGGGTGAGAAGGAGCCCCGGCGCAGAAAGTCACAGCCGCGTCCCGCCCTCGCTCCAGGCGAGCCTCCTCACACCGCACCGCTGCGCCGTTCTGCGCCACGCCGCTTGTGGCTCGCAGTGCACCTGCCACAGCTTGCACTGGAAGCGCTGCAGGAACGCGGGCCAGGCGCGGTGGCGGTGATCGATCCGTTGAGTCGCCAGCAGGTCGTGCTGGCCTGTAACGAGAAAGCGCGTGTCGCCGGCGTGCGCGCGGGGCAGTCCTTGAATGCCGCGATCGCGCTGGAGCCGGATCTGAAAGCCCGTCCACGCGAAGAGAACCGTGAACGCGCGCGCCTCGTGCATCTCGCGGCATGGTGCCAGCAACAGTTCACGCCGTTAGTGAGCCTGGCGCCGCCGGATGAATTACTGCTGGAAGTGAAGGGCAGCCTGAAATCGTTCGGGGGTGCACAAACGCTGATGTCACGTGTCGCTGCAGGCTTGCGTGAACAGGGCGTGACAGCACGACTCGCCCTCGCGCCCACACCCACTGGCTCGCTATGGCTGGCCCGAGCGGGCAAGTCTCGCGCCGCGCCGGATAGCGACACCGTAATCGTCGAAAATCCCGGTGAGCTGGCACGACAACTGGCGACCGTTTCCATTGCGTGGCTGCGTTGGCCGGAGGAGGTCAGCACGCTGCTGCTCAGCATGGGATTGCGCACCGTCGGTGATCTCGTGCGCCTGCCGCGCGCGGGATTTGCGCGGCGCGTGGGAACCCGCTGGCTCGAAGAACTGGATCGCGCGCTGGAGCGTCGTGCGGAACCGCGGCGGGGATTTCGCAGCCCCACGCGTTTCGATGCCCGGCTCCTGCTCGACCACGAAATCGAAGCGGCGCAGCGGCTCGAGTCCGCTTGTGAGCCGCTCCTCGAGCGGCTGCAGCGTTTCCTGCTCGAACGACAGGCGGCCATCGCAGTCCTGGCACTCGATTTCAAGCATCGCACACACCCTGCGACTCGAATTCGCATCGGCCTCGCCCTGCCTAGCGGTGATG
>Ga0137410_10002861_pt1 | contig 11696 bp, 15 predicted proteins | sample CZODoug1_16funga_FD_108878 | JGI IMG/M metagenome (GOLD analysis project Ga0137410, IMG submission 108878) | Vadose zone soil fungal communities from Angelo Coast Range Reserve, California, USA - CZODoug1_16fungal (Illumina Assembly) | ecosystem: Environmental > Terrestrial > Soil > Vadose zone... | reverse complement strand
CCGTTTGCGATCGAATTCGTCACGTACGATCGGCGCTGAAATCTCCTGGGGAGGAAACATGTCGCACGATCATTTTCACGTCCACGGTCCGCACGACCATCAGCTCGAACACGCCGCCAAGCACGGCAGTGACGACCGGTTCTCCGGTCGCATCGCCGTGCTGACCGCAGTTCTCGCCACCGCCGGTGCGCTGATGTCCTACCAGGGTGGCGCGACCCAGGCCAATTCGACGCTGTTCAAGAACAACGCCGCGATCAAGAAGACCGAGGCGTCGAACCAGTGGAACTATTACCAGGCCAAGAGCAGCAAGCAGAACCTTTCCGAACTCGGCCTGACGCTGACCAACGCGCCCGACAAGCAGGACTTCTACCGCCAGGAAATCGCCCGCTACAAGAAGGAAAAGGACGAGATCAAGGTCGAGGCCGAGAAACTCGAAGCCCAGTCCAAGGCCTGGGATGACCAGAGTGAAGCGCAACTGCACGTCCATCATCGCTGGGCACAGGCAACCACCGCGCTGCAGATCTCGATCGCCCTTTCGGCCATCGCTCTTTTGACCCGCCGCGACTGGCTGGTCTGGGGCGTCTACGGCGTGGCCGGCATGGGTGTCGTGCTGGGCGGCCTGGCGGCATCGCACATCTGAGCCCTCCCCAGGTCCGCCGAAAACGGCCGTCCGGGCCGCGAAATCGGAGCCGATCACGCTTTGCCGTCACGATCCGGCCAAAGGCGTGAAAATTCTTGAACCGTCCGGCCGCCGCCGGCAACACATGCGCGAATCCTGGATCCGCATGCCCTGGTCTCCCAGCACTTAGAGATCCGAGGCACCGGTTTCTGGCATGTAGCGGGGGCGGGCTCTATATTTTGTCGGTCCCCTGTACACGCGAGAGGCCATGGATAACGACCGGGTCAGCAAGTTGCTGGAGCGAATTGCCAAGCAGGACCAGGCCGCATTCCAGGAGTTGTACAAGGCGTTCAGCCGCAAGGTTTTTGCCTACGTGCTGAACCAGGTGAAGGACCAGGCGAAAGCCGAGGAGATATTGGTGGACACGATGTACGAGGTCTGGCGCAACCCGACACGCTTTCGCGGCGAGTCGGCGTTCAGCACCTGGCTGATCGGCATCGCGCGCAACAAGGCGCTGCTGGTGTTCCGCGGGCGGCGCCCGGATGAAGACCACGACGATATCGACGACTACGCCGAGATCACCCCGGATGAAGGTCCCGACGGATATGCGCGCCTTGCCGAACAGCAACGGCGTGAAGGAGTGCAGCACTGCATGGGCAAGCTCACGGAAGAGCACCGCGAGTGCCTGCACCTGGTGTTTTACGAAGGAATGTCGCTCGCCGAAGTGGCGGCGATCCAACGCTGCCCGGAGAACACCGTGAAGACACGGTTGTTCCACGCGCGGCAAAAGATCAAGAACTGCTTGCGCCTTCTGCTCGAACGCGAAGGCTCGGCGCCAGGAGTGGAATCATGAGCAACGAACGTTTCGCCGAACTGCTGCCGTGGTACGTCAACGGCTCGCTTGATGCAGCCGACCGGGCCTGGGTCGACAGCTACCTCGCGGAGCACCCCGAGGCGCGCTCGGAACTCGCCTGGTACGAGTCGCTGCAGACGCGCATCCACGAAACCGTTCCGGCGGTGCCGGCCTCCATCGGCCTGGCGCGCGCGATGAACCTGATCCGCGGTGATCGCCCGACCCTTAGCGAGGTCATCAGCGGATTTTTCGGCCGCTTCACCATGCGCCCGGCGATGGCACTCGGCCTGCTCGGCGTGATCGTGCTGCAGGGCGCGGTGATCGTGAACATGATGGGCCAGGTCAAGGACGACGAGACCGAGATGCGCGCGTTGCGCGCCAAGGACGTGGCCGAAGGCCCGCTGGTGAAAGTCAACTTTGCACCCGACGCCAGGGAGTCCGATATTCGCCTGCTGCTGGTCTCCGTGCAGGGCACACTGACCGGAGGGCCTGGCCAGCTGGGTGACTACTACGTGCGGGTTCCCGCCGGCAAGGAAGCACAAGCAGCGGCAAAACTGAAGGACAAGACGATCGTGCAAGCGGTCGAACTGGCCGCGGGAATCCCGCCACGCGACTGATACGCGAGCAATGATGAGCCACACCGTCATCCACCAATTCGACCGCCGCCGTTTGCTGGGCTGCCTGGCGGCGGCCCTTGGCGCTACGGCCGTTCCGGCGCACAAGGCGCTGGCGCAAGCCTCGCTTGCGACACCGGCCAAGGACGGTCGTATCGCGCTGGTGATCGGCAACAGTGCCTACCGCGCTGCGCCGCTGAAGAACCCGGTCAACGACGCCATCGCGATGGCCGAGCGGCTGACGCTACTCGGCTTCACGGTCATGCTGCGTGAAAACACCACGCTGCCGCAGCTGCTCGAGTCGATGCGCGACTTCTCGATCAAGGCTGCGCAAAGCGCGGTGCGCCTGGTTTTTTACGCCGGCCACGGCATCCAGTCGAAGGGCCGCAATTACCTGGTCCCGATTGACGCCGACGTCCAGAGCGAAGATGAAATCTCCGCCAGCAGCGCCGACGTCGGCGAGCTCGTGGACCGGCTTGGCGCGCTGAAGACCGGCATCAATATCCTCATCCTCGATGCCTGCCGCATCAATCCGTTTTCGACCGGCGTCATCGTCGGCCCCGACGGCCGCCGCATCCGCTTCCGCGGCACGCCTACACCCGGACTCGCGCCCGTGCAGGCCCCGGTCGGCACGCTGGTCGCGTTTTCGACCAAGCCGAACGGCATTGCGCTCGACGGCGCCAACGAAAAGCACAGCATCTACGCCAAGCACCTGCTCGCCAACCTCAACACCCCGGGGATGGCGATCGAACAGTTGTTCAAGAAGGTGCGCTCCGGCGTCCTCGAAGAGACGCAGGGCGTGCAACAGCCTTGGGAGTCTTCCAGCCTGACCGGCGACTTCTGCTTCAAGAGCAATACCGCCGGCCGCTGCGGCCCGCCAGCCTGATCCGGGCAGGGCAAGAAGGCAAACCATCTGGACGCGGATTTACGCGGATAAAGCAAAGAACTACCCGCGTAGATCCGCATCAAGCCGCGCGATCCGCGTCAAGTCCTTTCGTGTCGATTCAGCGTTCTGCCGGTCGAAATCGCGGTTGTCGATAAAGCGCGCCAGGTCGCGGGCGAAACGGGCCGGCTCGGCGTAGTGCGGCGAATGACCGGATCGCGCATACACCTCGACCCACGCATGTGGCACCGTCTGCCGGTAATAAGCGTCCAGCGGCACTCCGCCGTAGTGCGCGCTGCGTCCACCCAGCACCACCTGCAGCGGCAGTTCCATGCGATCAAGCAGCGGCCGGAAGTCCGCCAGCACCAGCGAGTCGCACAGATCGAGCAACGGTCGCACCTCCATCGACTGCAACCAGCGCCGTAGCGCGCGCCCGAGCAACGCGTCCGGCGCGAACCTTCGTTGCAGCCAGCGATTCCCGATCGCGTCGATCTCGCGCAGGACCATTTCCGCCAGGTTCTCGCGCGCGCCGGCAATGAGTCCCGCAAGCATCGAAGCGCTGCAGCCACCGAACAGTCCGAGCCGCCATTCATCGTCGGTTACCACGCGCGGCGATTGATCGACCAGCGTGATTGCAGCCACGTGTTGTGCGCCGAAGTCTTCGAGGTACTGCAGCACAGTCAGCGCACCCATCGAATGGCCGACCAGCGCGACCCCTTCGAGCCCGAAGAAGCCGATCAGGTTGTCGAGATCGCGCGCCAGGCGCTCGAGCGTTATGCGGCTCGCCGCGTCGGTCCGGCACAGCCCGTGTCCGCGCGCGTCCCATGCGTACACCCGGAAGCGGCGCGCAAGCCGGCGCGCAACGGCAGACCAGTGCCGGTGCGAGCAGGCGAGGCCATGCACCAGAACGATGGGCGGTCCGGCGCCGCGCACCTGCACCGGGATCCGCTGCCCGTCATCCGCGACGAAGTACGCCAGATGCTCGCGCTCAGCGCGACCGATGCGGATAAGGCCGAGACTACGCAGTGCACCAACGAGTTGGCCGAGGCCGGTGAGCGACCGCTGGTCGGAGGGTCGAGCGGGCCGGTCTGGCATGGATCCCTTCTGCGCTCGTTTCTCGCTCCTGGTTCTGAGCGGGCGCGTGAAGATTAGCGCCGATAGAACCATTCGGTCCTTCGCTGCAACTGAGTGTCAGATTCGGCACTGGTGGCCGACGAACCCGAAACTCGGAGGCAGACATGGATCAAATGGACTTCGACCTCGACAACATCGGTGGCGGCGTGACCCTCGTGGTCGGCGACGAAGAGGACTACGGCTGCGATGACGTTCGGCCCGCCTGGCTGAGTGCCGAGCTGATGAACCTCGACGCGGAAACCCAGATCGGCTTCAACGCCGTTTTCCACGACCGGTAAGAATCTCGGCCGGCTTGATCGGCCCGCTCATGCGGGCCGTGAATATTCACCGTTTCAATTCGCGCGCCGGGCGTCTCCGGTCCAGCTACAACGCCACCTCCCGTTTCCGCGCCCGCACGATCCGGCATCCAGCCGCCCGGCACGTGCACTCGCACTGCTGTTCGTCGATCAAAAACCCATTCAATGATGTGTATGCACGACCGCGTGGCCGCGTCCGCGGGCAATCAGCCATCGATTCACCGGAAACGCGGCAACACCGGCGAGCACAAGTGAAAGTGCCAGGCTGCCCCAGAAAAGCAGCGTATCGAGCGTCGCGTCCATCGCTCCGGGAATCACCCACATCAGCAGATTGTCGACGATCTCCATCACGGTGATCGACGCGGTGTCCGAGGCCAGTGCCAGCCGCGCTGCAACCGCCGGGCTGAACCGTGCCCGAAGCAGCGGCACGGCGGTAAGCGTGTAACCGCAGACGAACGCGAGGACCAGCGCGAGCACGGTCGTCTCCAGATTGCCCCACCCGAAGGCGGTGCCGATCACCATTCCGACCACTTCGCCGATCGCACAGCCGGTCAGACAATGCAGCGTCGCCTGCAGGGCGATGCGGCTCAGCGAAGCAGGGTCGCGATGCGGATGGTGGGTTTGATGCGAGGTGTTTTGCATTTTCGGCTCGGTCGATCGAATGGATCGATCACGGAGCCGATGCTGCACCTTCCCGCCGTGGGAAGGTCAAGCGCGCCGGCTTAACGCGGCTCGAACTGGAACGTGCTGTGCGCGAACTGGCCGCCTGTGACCTGGCTCATCGCCTCGAGGATCTGCTGCACGGAGCCGATCTTCAGCGGTTCGAAGTCGTTGCCTACCACTGCCTCGGGCAGTTCCTGCAACACGTCGCGTTGCGAAGCGAAACAGGTCACGGCCTCCTTGACACCCTTTGGATTCATCACGATCTGGAAGCGCATCGTTCCGGGCAGATCGAGCGGGCGTGCCGTGGTGACGAAGGGATCCTTCACAAACCGGTTCGGATAGAACCGCGTGATGCGGCTGGTCTCGTCCTGGATGTAGCAGTAGACGTACGAGTCACGATTGGCGCGCACCTGCAGCTTGATCTGCTCGCCCACCGCGAAGCGGGTCTTGTTGTTCTCCGCGGCGAGCGCGATCACCAGGTCCTTCGCGTCGCCGGCCTTGGGCTGCACGGCAGCGGGAACCGGGCCCGGCGCGGCCGCTGCGGCGGGTGCCACGTACACCGCCGGTTGCGGCGGCGCCTTGATCTTCGAATGATCGGCGGTGAGGAACGCATTGAAGAACTCTTCGTCGACCACCGCTTCGTTGGACAGGCCGAGCGCCTGGCGATAGTTGCCGAGCGCGATGTCGACCGCCGGGTTGAACTTGCCGTCGACCGGCCCACGGTAGAAACCGCGGCGGCGCAGCTGGTTCTGGAAGTAGGCGATGATCTCGATCGGATTGGCCGTCATCGCGTAGTACCAGTCGGACATCTCGAGCCGGATCTCTTCGTTGGTCTTCGGATCGCCGCCCAGGCAGCTCCAGTACGGGATCTTGGTGAGCTTGCCGACCAGTTCGATCACCGCCAGCTCGACCAGGCCACGCAACGCCTGCGTCGACCCTTCGGACTTGTTCAGGTTCATGCTGTAGCTGACGCCGAACTTGTGATAGGCGGCGTCGCCGTCGAAGCCCTTGCCCTGCTTGAGGATCACCACCGAGTTGCGCGAGGTCACGCCGGCCATCACCGCCATGTCGTCGGTGGTGAGCACCGAGAGGTCGAGACCGAGGATCGATGCCGCGGCGTCGCGCGAGATGCCCAGGTTGATGAACGGCACGTAACCGATGCCGAGGTCTTTCTGGTTGCGGATCACGTTCTCGTCGAGTTGCGTGACCGAACCCTTGATGTCGAACTGCGGGATCACCTGGTAGGCATTCAGCCGCTGTGCCGACTGCAGGAAACTGATGACGTTGGTCGCGTCCTTGCCGTAGGCCACCAGCCGCACGCCGCGGCTGCGCCGCGTCATGTCGGAAACGGCCGTGATCAGCATGTCGCGCGCGCCGGCGTTGACCTTCTTGGTCTGGTCGACGATCTCTTCCACCAGCATGCTCACGTCGCGCACGCCGTAGTCGATCAGCATGTTGTCCATGCAGCGCAGCGCAGCGGAAAACCCGGTGATCGAACGATGCGGTGCCGCTTCGGGGCCCGCCTTCGTCTTGTCGGTCTCGGCGATGGTCTGCTTCTTGGTCTCCAGCGGCGAGCTCATCGTTGCGCAGCCGCCGAGCGCGGTCGCGATGGCAACCGGGAGCGCAACGGCGCGTAGTAGCAACGGTTTGAGGGTTTTCATTTGATTCTCGCCTACTGGGTCTGATGAGGAGTGTTCGCGTCTTAGTTGCCGCAGCCGCGGCCGCTCACTACGTTAATCGAGTTTGGTGCGAACACGAAGATTTCGCGCGGTGACTGGCCCGGCCGGCCATTGGTGTTGACGTTGCCGATGTTCTGGCTGCCGCAGTCGGCGTCGGGGCTTCCCGGACCGTTCTTGTTCTTCTCCTGGTCGGCCTGGACCGACGCCTGGCGTGCCTTTTCCTTGACGATCTTGGCGCGGAATTTGGAGTCGACGTCGGCGTCGCCGAAATCGTTGGCCAGCACGACCTGGTTGGCGGCAACCAGCGCGAGCAGGGCAAGAACTTTGAGCAGTGTGCGGTTCATCGGAAATCTCCTACAAGGTAAACAGTTCAACGAAAGAAGCAGGAACCAATCGGTGATCGGGTCCTGCTTCGCTCGCTGAGAAGGAGCCGCGTTACCGCGGCTCCGACCTCAGTTACTCGGCGACGCCGATCTTCTGCTCGGCCTTCGAGCGCACGCCACCGGCGTAGTTGAACGAGCCCGTGCCGTAGATGTAGCTGTCCTGGATCTTGCTGTTGCTGCCTGTGACCTTGCCGATCTGCTGCACCGCGACGCTGTCCGTGCCCGTCGCCCAGTTTTGGGCATACGCGCCGTAGACTTGCGTGTTCTTCAGCGTGCCGCCGTCGGCCACGCCGATGTCCTGATGCGCAACGCTGCGGACGCCGGTCGAGTAGTTCGCCGCGCCGTAGGCGGAGATGTACGAGTCGGTGATCTTGCCGTTGCCGAACGCGACGCCGGCGTGTTGCAGGGCCTTCGAGTCGGTGTTGGTGGCTTCGTTGACCATGTTGCGGCCGTCAACGGTCGTGTTCTTGATTTCGCCAGCAAGCGCCGCGAAAGAGGCCAGGCCGAGGGTGATAACGATTGCGGTCTTGGTGAAGTTCATCTCTAGCTCCCAGGTTTAAGTTGAGGTGGCTTCGCAAATTTGCTGCCATCCGCGACATGGGTTGCCTACCGCGTTCATGCGGTTCAAGGCGGAGGAATATTCACGGTCTTGGGTTGTCGGCTCCGGGCTTGCGATAGCAATCGCGGCCGCGCCTGCTCGCCGCCTCGTTGCCTGTCTGCCGGCAAAAACAATCGCGCCCGCTGGTGCGGGCGCGCTGGGCGAAGCAAAAAACGGGGGTCTTGCTAGTAGCTCAATCCGCGCGTGCGTTCAGGCGAGCGCGCGCGGATCAGGCAGGTGGCGTTCTTGGTCTCGGTCACGTAGACGGCGTGATTATCGGTATCCAGCGCCTTGAGTTTTGCCGCGCTGAGATCAACGGTGGGCGGCACGGTCGCGAGATATTCCTCGACGATCAGCCGACCTTCCTGCCAGCAACGCAACAGGTAACCGGAACTTGCAACGCTTGGCTTGCGCGCGGATTCGGCGCTTGGCGCGGTCTTGTCTTCGACCAGGCCGGAAATCGCGACGATCGGCATGAGCAGCCCGGCTGCTATCAGGATCGCAACGGTCACGTCGCGCGATTTGTCGAATTTGCTCATTGCGGTCGCCCTCGGCCAGGTTGGATGCTGCGTGGTGCGGACGCAAACGGCAACGCTGCGTTTCGCCCGCGGTTCGAGCATGGGTTGCAGTGCCCTGACCCCCGGTTCAAGTTTTCCGCCGCGTGAATTTTCGGCGCAGGCCGCTTTGACTGAACCGGTGCCGCCGGCGGCGCAACTCACTGCGGCAAGGACACCCCTTTCAAGGAGTCGCAACATGATCACCAAGTCCACCCTGCTCTGCCTGGCATTCGCGGCACTCGCTTCTTCGGCGTTTGCGGAGAACGTGGTGCGCTACCGGGAAGGCCAAGCGGTCGACCCCCAGGACGTTGCGCAGATCCTGAACACCCGCGTGGTGAAGACCCGTTCGCTGCGCCTGCTCGATCAACCGGGCTCGGAAGCGGCCAACGCCAAGGCGCTGTCGCTGCCCGTTCAATTCGCCTTCGACTCGGCCCAGATCGCTTCTTCGGCGCGCGGCCAGCTCGATGCGCTCGCCGCCGGCATCAAGCTGCTGCCGTCGACCCAGAAGGTGATCGTCGAAGGTCACACCGACTCGATCGGTTCCGACTCATACAACCTGGTGCTGTCGCAAAAGCGCGCCGCGGCGGTCAAGGACTACCTGGTGAGCGTCCACGGCATCGACGCCACCCGCCTGAAGGACGTCGGCTACGGTTTCTACCGGCCGATCGAAGGCCTGGTCCCCACCGCGGCCGAGAACCGCCGCGTGCAGTTCCACGGCGAATGAAGAAAAACCCGGTTCGGCTCGGTCTTCAATCCGCCCGCAACCAAAACGCGCCAGGAAGCCTGGCGCGTTTTTCTTTTATGGGCCACCAATCTCCCCTCCCCTGCACTAGTGTGCTGTCGCAGAAATACGTTTCGCTAGACGCTCGATCTTTTGCAGGATCGAATCGGCGGTGGCCACCCAGCGGAAGGGCGTGGCATCGGCGTTGTAGCGCTGCACGAACAAGTCGATCTGCTGCTTGAGTTGGCGCACGCTGGTAAATGAGTTGCGGCGGATGGCACGCGCGGTGATCAGCGCAAACCAGCGTTCGACCTGGTTCAGCCACGAGCTGTAGGTGGGTGTGAAGTGCAAGTGGAAGCGCCGATGGCGCGCCAACCAAGAGTTGACCTTGGCGTGCTTGTGGGTGACGTAGTTGTCCACGATCAGATGCAAGTCCAACTGGGGCGGGGTCTGCTGGTCGATCTGGCGCAGGAAGTCGAGGAACTCCTGGTGCCGATGCTGGGCGCGAACCCGCGAGATCACTTGGCCGTTGGCCACGTCGAGTGCGGCAAACAGCGTCGTGGTGCCGTGCCGAACGTAGTCGTGCGTGACGCCCTCGAGGTAGCCCAAACCCATGGGCAGCACCGGCTGCGTGCGCTCCAGCGCCTGGATCTGGCTCTTCTCGTCGACGCACAGCACCAGCGCGTGATCGGGTGGGTTCAGGTACAGCGCCGTGATGTCGCGCACCTTCTCCACAAAGGCCGGGTCATTCGACAGCTTGAAGCTGCGTGCGCGGTGCGGCGCGATGCTGGCGGCACGGAACAGTCGGTGCGCCATGTCCTTGCTGATGTTCGCCTCGGCCGCGAAGCTGCGCACGCTCCAATGCGTTTGCTTGGCGGGTCGAGTCCGCAGTACTTGGTTCAACAAGTCGGCCACGCGCTGATCGTCCAGAGTCCGCGGTCGGCCGGGGCGGGGTTCGCTGCGCAATCCGGGCAGCCCTTCCTCCACATACCGTGCACGCCACTTGCGAATCGTCGGCTGTGACACGCCAAGCTGCTCGCCAATGGCGCCTGGTCCGATCCCTGCGGCCGTCATCAGCACGATGCGTGCACGTTGTGCCACCGCCTGTGCGCTGCGGCGCGAGCGCACCACCTTCTCGAGTTCGGCGCGCTGTTCCTGGCTCAGAGCGATCGCTGCGTCGGCACGCACTTGCATGGTCGGTCCCCGCTCGTCAATGTACCGGAGACCATGCAAGAACCATGCAAGTTATTTATGCGACAGGATACTAGTACCGCTCAGGCGCCGTTGAAGTGCTTCTTCATGGCGGCGACACCCAGCGCCGCCATGCCGCTCACCGGGGCCGCCACCTCGTTCGGCAGCAGGTCGATGATCCAGCGCAGCGTGCTGCCGGTGGTGCCGCGCTCGAGGACCTCGACCGATGCGTTGTAGTGCGTGGCACGGCCCCCGACGATCGCGTAGGCGAGGCGGCGCGCCTTGTCGTCGCAATCGACCAGCAACTCGCGCGCGACCAGCCCGTTGGCGAACGTGACGACGCGCGCGTCGCCCTCCAGTTCGCATTCGGTGACAAAGCCCGGCACCAGCCGCGTCGGCAGCGCGCCGAAGTCGCGCACTGCGTCCCACACATCGGTGGCGCTGGCGTCGAGCGGAACATCGTTGCGGATCGAAGCCATGAATTGCCTCCTGAGTCTCTGGCTGCCGCCATCCTAGCCAGGCGCGCCGGGCCGAACTTTGCAAATCTTGCGCTTACACTGCGCGCCACTTCGGGCGGGTTCGAATCAACGGAGGCTTTACGCAAACGTTGCGCCGATTGCTGCTGATTGTTTCGGTCGTGCTTGGTTCATGCGCAAGTCTTGCGCCGGTGCCTCCGGCGGCGCGCGCGGATCTCGCTGCCAGTGGCAAGTTGCGCGCGGCGATCAACTTCGGCAATCCGGTCCTGGCGCAGAAGGATCCGGCGACCGGCGCCGCGCGCGGCATCTCGGTCGATCTCGCGCGCGAACTTGGCAAACGCCTGGATGTGCCGGTCGAACTGGTGCTCTTCGACGCCGCCGGCAAGGTGTTCGACGCAGCGCAGGAGAATCGCTGGGACGTCGCGTTCCTGGCGATCGATCCGGCGCGGGCAACGGAAATCACCTTTACCGCCCCTTACGTGCTGATCGAGGGCACCTACCTCGTACCCGCCGACTCGCCGCTGCGCACGATCGAGGATGTCGATCGCGACGGTGTGCGCATTGCCGTGGGCAACAAGAGCGCGTACGACCTTTTCCTCACCCGTACGCTCAAGCACGCGCAGCTGGTGCGCGTGCCAACGTCACCGGCGGCGATCGAACTATTCCTGCACGAGAAGCTCGACGCCGCCGCGGGGGTCAGACAACCGTTGATCGAGTTTGCGAAAACGCGCCCGGACGTGCGCGTGATGGATGGCGGCTTCATGGCAATCGAGCAGGCGATGGGGACGCCGAAGCGCAACGCGGAAGGTGCGCGTTATCTCGCGGCGTTTGTCGAAGAGATGAAGGCGAGCGGGTTGGTTGCGCGGGGACTCGAGCGCAGCGGGCAACGCGACGCGGTGGTCGCGCCGCCGGCTGTGTCGCGTTAGAACGAGCAGGTGGCGCAGGTTGCGTCGGCCGCCAGCGCGGTCGGACGGGTTGCCACGACTTCGACCGGGGCAAGCTGGACGAGGACCTGAGGCGCGGCGGACT
>Ga0137410_10002860_pt1 | contig 11698 bp, 5 predicted proteins | sample CZODoug1_16funga_FD_108878 | JGI IMG/M metagenome (GOLD analysis project Ga0137410, IMG submission 108878) | Vadose zone soil fungal communities from Angelo Coast Range Reserve, California, USA - CZODoug1_16fungal (Illumina Assembly) | ecosystem: Environmental > Terrestrial > Soil > Vadose zone... | reverse complement strand
TACCGGTGCCTGTGCCCGTGCTATTGGTGTTGATGTTGGGTTGCAACTGCACCGTGGCGCTAGTGGGAGGGCTGATGCCAAGGTTACGCATCTTGTCGCGGCTAACCTGCATGACGGCGACTTCCACCACCACTTCGGGTTTGGCTTTGTCGAGATCGTCGACTAGTTTCTGGGCCAGCGCCATCTGGTCGGGCGTGCCGCGCACAACGATCGCCCCCTGCGAAGGCAACTGCTGGATGCGGCTGACTTCGAGTATGGTCCGCATCGCATTGACGACGTCCTGTAATTCGGTGGGCTGGGAAAGATTCGATAAATAAAAGGTCTTGATAACGTTTTGTTCCAGCTCTTTCCGCTTGGCGGGATTGTCTTGCGCGACAAAAATCGTATTGGGGGTAACTGGACGCCAGAAAGTCTTGGTCTCGAACGAGACTACTTCGAGCGCATCTTCCAAAGTTACACCGTTGAGTTCAATTCGCACCCGGCGGCCGGTGTAGTCGGGATCGAAAAGCACGTTGATGCCGGCCAGTTTCCCAATCGTTTCGTAAATCACCTTGGTGTCTTCGGTGAGCTTGAGCGTAATCGGGACATTGGCAATAGGAGTGAGTTCGACCGGCCCCTGCGCCGAATCCAAGCGACGACGCAAGGCGCTGGCTCCGGCGGACGCCTGCGGTTGTGGATTCTGCGCCTCGCGAATCATCTGCTGCGTGCGGCGCAGTTCCTGCTGTGCGATGAAAGACGAGGGATCGATTTCGGCGGCCTTCTGGAATTCGACCAGGGCGTCGTCGAGTTTGCCGGCATCGCGAAAAATCTGTCCCCGGTGCACGTGCGCGGCAGCGGACAGGAATTTCGTCCGCTCGTAGGACGCGCGATACTTCAAATCCTTAGGCTTGAGGTTGTACGCTTGCTTGTAAAAATCGTAGGCCTGCTCGTAGTTCTGACGCGCTTCCGCGTCGGACCCCTTTTCATAAAGCGACTTGGCGCTGTCGGCGGCGAAGGCAGGGAGGAGAATGAGGTACAGGAGTACTACGAACAGAGCCGGACGGGTCAGTCGTGTCATTCAAACGGTCCTCTGTAAAATCTCTCTCGCGGGCGGCGTACCCGCCCGCCGGGATCCTGCGCCCGGACAAGCGCGCCGGGGCTCCAGGCGGTCGTCACGCATGAAAAGTACTGGAAAATCGGATTATAGCATCGCCTCAACTTAGTCCCGAAGTGATTGGTACGGAGGTGTTTATACTCATTAGTCCATGCCCTTTCAGGTGAAGCAGATTTTCAGGTCCTACAAGAGCAGGTGTCAGGTCTCAGAAAAGGCAAAATCAGGTATGACAACCTCACTCTCGGACATTGAGCGCAGACGCCGATTACGGAACCTCTGTGCGCTTGGGGCACCCGGTTTTCCAGACACCTGTCTCCTGAGACCTGACACCTGCTCTTCTGTTACTTTCTTTTCAGCAGTATGACTCGGCAAACTACGCACCAGACTCGTCCCACTCCGGAGAAAAATCCCCGCCGGCAGCCTACCGCCTCGGGGGAAAAGGATGCGGCTGTCAACAGGAACGCCGGACACAACTACTTCTTGCTGGAAAAATTTGAGGCTGGCGCGGTCCTGACTGGCACGGAAGTCAAGGCCATCCGAGCCGGCAAGGCGAACCTAAAAGATTCTTACGGCCTGGTGAAGGACAACGAGCTGTGGCTGCTGAACTGCCACATTAGCCCTTACGAGCACGGCAGCTATTCTAACCACGCCGCCATGCGTACCCGGAAACTTCTGGTTCATCAGGAAGAAATCCGGAAGCTGATTGGCAAAACCCAGCAAAAGGGCCTAACCCTGATTCCCACCCGCATGTACTTCAAGAATGGCCGAGTAAAAATTGAGTTAGCATTGGCCCGCGGGAAACAGCAGTGGGACAAACGGGAAACGGAACGCCGTCGGACCGCCGACAAAGAAGCGCGCGAAGCCGTCGTGCGGGGTCGCAAGGGCAAGAATTAGGCACGCGTAATCCTTCCGTCCATTGAATCGGCAAACGTACTCACTCATAACTGCTGGCTGCGCGGCGAGCAAATCCCGGCAAGCCCCCGTAACAAATAGTGCCGCAACACTTTGCCGTCACATTTCTCACCAATGTGAAAAGAATTGCGGTGTTGCGACAACCGCGTGACACTCCGCGGGCCGCCGTGTCCACTTGTTTTCAACCATTTCAAGAACAGCCGTTAGGGCGCTGAATTTGCGTGCTATTTCGCAGGAAGCGATGTATAAACTACGAACGCTAGTAGTTGGTCCCCCCGAAACCCGTGCAGTGAATGAACAAGACAATCTCACCCCCAGCTATCACAAAATCGGAGCGCACTATGACGAGAAAGTTTTCCCAGGCCTATTGTGCGGTGCTCTGTGTCGCCGCAATGCTGTTCATCGTTCTACCGACCCTTTCCGTCGCCCAAAGTTCAGTTCGCGTGTACCGGGAAGTTAAGCATGATACTTCGCTGCCTTTGGCAGACCTGATCCGCATGACTCCCGACCAACCAAATCCGTTTTCGCCGCGGGTCCTCGACATTCTTCCCACCGGGCACGATCAGCCGGTGCATTACACTCAGGCTCCCGATGAAGCTCTGCAAGAACAGTCTCTGCCGCAAGTTTCGGCAACTCTGGGCCTGAACTTTGATGGCTTGGGGCTTGGATTCAGTGGGTTCGGCATCTGCTGCGCCCCGCCCGATACCGAAGGAGTGGTGGGCGCGACGCAATACGTGCAGTGGGTCAATCTTAGCTTCGCCGTCTTCAACAAGACGACCGGTGCGCTGGTCGCAGGCCCAACCTTCGGTAATGCCATGTGGGCCGGTTTCGGCGGTACCTGCCAAACCAACAACAGCGGCGACCCGATCGTGCAATACGACAAGATTGCGAATCGTTGGATTTTCACGCAGTTTCAGGTCAACTCCCAACCTTTCCTCCAGTGCGTCGCCGTTTCAACCACGTCTGATGCTACCGGCACGTATAACCGCTATTCGTTCTCTTTCGGTAATCAGTTCAACGACTATCCGAAATTGGGTGTGTGGCCTGACGCTTACTACATCTCGTTCAACAATTTCCTCAACGGCCAGAGCTTCACCGGCCCCGATGCCTGCGCCATGAACCGCACCGCGATGTTGGCGGGAACCGCTGCCACGATCCAATGTTTCCAGCAGAGCAGCGCTTTCAGCACCTTGCTGCCCTCCGATATGGATGGCACCATTCAGCCCAACGCCGGAGAGCCGGGCTTCTTCGTGGACTTCGGCCTCAACAAACTCAACTTGTGGAAGTTCCACGTGGATTTCGTCACTCCGGCCAATTCCACCTTCACTGGACCGACCTCTATCCCGGTTGCTAATTTCACACAAGGTTGCAACCGCTCGTGCGTCGCGCAGCCCGGAACGACCAACCTGTTAGACATGCTCGGCGATCGCATGATGTATCGGCTGGCGTGGCGCAAGTTTGCCGATGGGCATGAGGCTCTGGTCACCAGCCACACCATCACCACCGGTTATCGCTGGTACGAATTGCGCGACCCTAATGGCTCTCCCTCTGTCTTCCAGCAGGGCACGTTCGCGCCCGACGCGAATACGCGCTGGATGGGCAGTATCGCCATGGACCAGGCCGGCAACATCGGCCTCGGCTACACGGTCGGCAGCAGCACCGTCTTTCCGTCGGTATTCATCACCGGACGCGTACCGAGTGACCCGGCGGGCACCATGGAAACTGAGCAGCAGGTCGTCGCTGGCAGCGGCTCGCAAACCAGTCCAACGCGTTGGGGCGACTACAGCGCGATGACCGTCGATCCGTTCGACGACTGCACGTTCTGGTACACCCAGGAGTACAGCAAGACCACTGGCAGCTTCAGCTGGAATACGCGCATTGCTAACTTCAAGTTCAGCACTTGCGCGTCGGGTCCAGCCTTCACTCTCAGTGCGGCACCAAACACCCTGACCATCGCCCGTGGCAGCAACGGCACCAGCACCATCACGGTTAACCCGTTGAACGGATTCAATGGCAGCGTCACGTTGGCCGCCTCCGGCTTGCCGAGCGGGGTCACTGCCGCGTTCGTTCCGAATCCGACCACCACAACCAGCACTCTGACACTGACGGCAAGCGCGGGAGCGACGATCGGGAACTCTACGGTCACGATCACCGGCACCTCGGGCAGCTTGACCGCAACCACCACCATAAGCCTCACGATCACCGGAAATGGTCCATCGGTCACTCTGCTTCCGACCTCGTTGCACTGGGCCAAGTTCTTCGTGGGAGTAACCAGTGGCGCCAAGACTGCCACTCTTACGAACACGGGATCATCCACGCTGAACATCAGCAGCATCGTGGTCACCGGGGACTTTTCGCAAAAGATCGTGGCTAGGTCCTGCCATAGCACGCTGGCCCCGGGGGCTAATTGCTTGATCAAGATACAGTTCACTCCAACTCAGATTGGCGTCCGCACCGGCGACCTTGCCGTCACCGACGACGCTCCTGACAGTCCGCAGCACGTTAGCTTGAGCGGAACAGGCAAGTAACAAACTGCGTTTGGTAAAGAGGGCGGGACTTCGGTCCCGCCCTCCCCCATTCCGCCAAGAGTCTGGCGGGCAACGCTTTGAGAATTCCCCCCCTCGATGTACTTCCGGCAAAACGGGCCGCGAAGGAGCAACATATTCACAGCCGTTGTACGTTCGCCAACTCCCCGATTTTCGTATTTTTTGGAGAGATTCATGAGGAGCAGGACTTCCCGACGCTTCGCCACGCTTCCGTGCGGAGCCGTGTTGTTGTTCACGATTCTCCAGGTTCCGGCGATCGCGCGGTCAACCGTGCGCGTCATCCACGAACTGAAGCATGATGTCTCTCGCCCGCTGGCGGAGCTGGGAAGAATGACTCCTGCACAGCCCAACCCTTTCTCGCCGCGTCTGCTGAAGGTACTTCCTACAAAACCCGTCCTGCCCACACCGCAGTACGCCGTGCCGGACGCGGCCCTTCAGGAACAGCTCCTTCCTCAAGTTTCGGCTACCTTGGGCCTGAATTTTGAAGGCCTGGGCCAGGGACAGTACGGATTTGTGATGGAGGCAGCTCCTCCCGATACCAACGGAGCAGTGGGCGCGACCCAATATGTGCAGTGGGTCAATCTAGAATATGCGGTTTTTGACAAGGCCACGGGAGCGATCGTAGCCGGGCCGTTCGAGGGTAACTCCGTCTGGGCCGGGTTTGGGGGCGGATGCGAAACCAACAACGATGGCGACCCGATCGTACAGTATGACAAGATCGCAAACCGCTGGATTCTTACCCAGTTCTCCGTCAGCACCAGTCCGCTCACACAATGCGTTGCGGTATCCACCACCAGCGACGCCACCGGGTCCTACAACCGCTATTCATTTTCCTTCGGCAACAATTTCCCGGACTATCCCAAGCTCGGGGTCTGGCCCGATGCGTACTACATCACCTTCAACATGTTCGGCCCCGTCAATTTCCTCGGCGCCGATGCGTGCGCGATGGACCGGAATAAAATGTTGAGTGGACAGCCAGCGACCATCGTTTGTTTCCAGCAGAACTCTTCAATCGACAGCCTGCTGCCCTCCGACATGGACGGAACCATCCAGCCCGCTGCCGGCGAGCCCGCATTCTTTGCCGACTTCGGCACTAATTCGCTGCGCTTGTGGAAGTTCCACGTAGACTTCACTACTCCCGCCAACTCGACTTTCACCGGTCCCACGACTCTCTCGGTTTCGAACTTCTCCGAACTCTGCGGCGGCGGGTTCTGCGTTGTTCAGCCGGGAACAACCCAGAAACTCGACTCGCTGGCCGACCGGCTCATGTATCGCCTGGCGTATCGCAAGTTAGGCGACGGACATGAAGCGTTGCTCGTCAACCACGCCATCACCACCGGCGAACGCTGGTACGAAGTGCGCGATCCGAACGGGACGCCCACCGTGTTCCAGCAGGGTACGTTCAGTCCCGATGCCAACACACGCTGGATGGGCAGCGTGGCCATGGACCAGTCCGGCGACATCGCGCTCGGCTATAGCGTCTCGAGCAGTTCGGTCTTTCCTTCGATTTTCTTTACCGGCCGGCAACCGGGTGACCCGCTGGGCACCCTGCAAGGCGAGCAGCTAATAGTGAACGGCACCGGCTCACAGACCGGCGGCCTGAACCGCTGGGGCGACTACAGCGCCATGACCGTTGATCCAGCCGATGACTGCACCTTCTGGTACACCCAGGAGTACATCAAAGCCAATGGTAACTTCAATTGGAACACACGCATTGCGAACTTCAAGTTCGCGAGTTGCGGAGGCAGCGGTGGCGGTGGCGCCGTGTCTCTTTCGGCTTCGTTGCTGAACTTCAAGAAGGTTCCAATTGGGCAGACCAGTGCACCACTCGGCGTCACACTTACCAATACCGGCACCGCCACGCTGAACATTTCCAGCATCGTGGCGAGCGGCGATTACCACATCTCCAGCAACACCTGTGGTGCGACAGTCGCCGTAGGAGCAAACTGCGCGGTCAGCGTCACCTTTACACCGACCAAAAGAGGCGCACGCAACGGCACCCTGACCTTCTCCGACGACGCACCCGACAGTCCTCAAATCGTAACCCTGAAAGGTACGGGACAGTCGATCGCGCTCTCACCGACCTCGCTGAACTTCGGAACGATCGCGGTGGGCAATACCAGTCCCCAGCAAAACGTTACCGTGACGAACGTAGGCACGACAACGGTGACCTTCACCGGCTTCGCCTTCGCCGGAGGAGCCGCAGCCGATTATCTGATCTCGGCCAACACTTGTGGTGCCACCATCACTGCTGGCGCCAACTGCTCGGTCGGCGTGGAGTTCAAACCGACCAAGACAGGTACTCGTAACGCCAAACTGAACGTGAAGAACAACGGCGGCGGCAGCCCCTCGAGCGTGAGCGTCAGTGGGGTCGGAAATTAGTCCAGTGTGGGACGGGCACTCTTGCCCGTCGCTGTTGCGTTGCCGTTTGACTTTGGCAGAGTGCCGGACAGGTGGTTCCCAGCGACGCAAACCGGCCTGTGCTCCCACGCAGAAATAGCAAAGGCAAGAACAATAACCACGTCAACAACAACGCCAAAGTCAAAAACAACGGCGCCGGACAAGAGTGCCCCGGCCACACTCAGTTGCGCGTTTCCCCTCTCACCGTGGATACTAAAAAGAAAGTCATGAATATCAATCTTTCTCTCTCCGCACCGTCCCAAGTGGAAACCGATTGCCTGGTCGCCGTAGTACTGGACGCGGGCGACAAAGACAAGTCGGCGGCGACGATAGCCTCCGCCGACGCCGCGGTACGGGACGCCGCGAAGGAAGTAATCGCGAGCGCTGAAGTCACCGGCAAGATGTTCGAGACAACTCTTCTTCATCGTCCAGCCGGACTCAAGGCAAAACGCCTGCTGCTGTTGGGCGGCGGCAAGGCCAAGGACTTCTCTGCCGCCGAACTGCGCAAGCTGGCGGGCGCTGCGGTGCGCACGTTGAAGGGCAAGAGCATCCGCAGTTTCGCATTCGCGCTCCCCGAAAGCGGGGTCACAGCCGCGGAGGGCGTCCGATCGGTAGTGGAAGGCGTATTCGTCGGCGACTTCGATCCCGACTACTACAAGAGCGATCGCAAGGACCAGAAGATTGAGTCCGTAACGATCGTCGCGCGGGGAGAACAGTCCGCTCTCGAACAGGCGTTGCAAATCGGCCGGATCGTCGGCGAATCACAGACTTTCACTCGCGACCTGGTCAATGAACCGTCGAATCGCATGACGCCCACCATGATGGCCGAGCGCGCCCAGAAAATGGCCGCCGAGGTCGGATTGAAATGCGAAACGTACGGCGCCGAGAAAATCAAGGAATTGAAAATGGGCGCATTCTGGGGTGTCGCCCAGGGATCGGACGAGCCGCCCGCGCTGATCGTGCTGCGCTATGAGCCCGCTGGTGCGGTCGACAAGATTCACCTCGGCTTAGTGGGAAAAGGAATTACGTTTGATACCGGCGGCATCTCTATCAAGCCCGCCGACGGCATGGAGAAAATGAAATACGACATGGCTGGCGGCGCCACCATGATTGGAGTCATGCGCGCCATCGCGCTGCTCAAGCCCAAAGTGAAAGTCACGGCGATCGTCTGCGCCACCGAAAATATGCCTTCCGGTAAAGCGCAAAAGCCGGGCGACGTTCAGATCGCGATGTCCGGCAAGTCGATCGAGATCATCAACACCGACGCCGAAGGCCGCCTGGTATTGGCCGACGGGCTCTGCTACGCGCGCCAACTGGGCTGCACGCACATCGTGGACGCGGCCACACTGACCGGGGCTGTAGTCGTCGCGCTCGGCTACGTCAATGCCGGCATCTTCGCCAGCGACGATCAGATGTACGACCGCTTCACTCAGGCGAACCAGCAGGCCGGCGAAAAAATGTGGCGCCTACCGCTCGATGACGAATACAAAGAAGGCATCAAGTCCAACATCGCCGACATCGTCAACTCCGGTGGCCGCTGGGGAGGAGCGATTTCCGCAGCGATGTTCCTCAAAGAGTTCGCCGAGGACACTCCCTGGATCCATCTTGACATCGCGGGCACTGCATGGATGGAAGACGCAAAACCCTGGATTGCCAAAGGACCCTCGGGAATCGCTGTGCGTAGCTTGATCGAATTTGCTACCAACTTCCGTTAAGGCGCCGCGGTTTCCAATATCTATGGGCGGCTACCAAGGTCCTCGCGCCCCTCGGTGGGAGGGGGCGCCAACCGGTGTCCCCAGCGGATAAAGGGACGCTCTACGAAGCGATAGCTGATCCACGCGCAGAGAACAATCATCGAGATACCGATCGGAAACCTCTGGAGGAGCAAGATACTGGATCCCACAGTGGGCACCGAAAACAGTTGTTGCCACAGATACAAGCTGTAAGAGAGTCGTCCAACCCACTTGAGCGGACGGGTTTCCAACACCCATCCCACCCACGTCTGTGGACGGTATACCGTTCCCACCACCAGCAGGGGTAAGAGAATGGACTCGAAGATCGAGTAGGTGCGAGCCCCCTGCATAAGGTACAGAATCTGGATACCGCAATATGCCCCCAGACACACCCACCACATCCACAGTTTGAAGACGTGCGAGAATGCAGCACGAACTGAGTCCTCATCCAGAAGCAAAGCAGCCAGGCAGCCGAAGAGGAGTGCATCCAGTCGAACATCGGTGCGGCTTCCAAACAAGAGTCCCGGAACCAGCCGATCAAACCAGTGATAATGCAGATCCCAAATCCGCCAGCCCGCCACGGCCATGGCCAGCGACAACGCAAACCAGCGAGCACGCCCCTTCCCCAGAAAAACCAGCGCCGCCGGCCACAAAAGATAAAACTGCTCCTCAACCGCCAGCGACCAATAGTGGATCGTGTACCCGCCCCATCCCCTCGCAATCCAGTTTGGAGAAAGATAGTTTCGGAAAAAGAACACCGAACTCCACCACTCCGCTTGACTGACCACGATCAGCCCTGCGAGCGATAGCACGGCAATGGTGCCCAGGTAAAACATTGCCGGAGGAAGGATCCGGCAAGCGCGCCGAATATAAAATCCAGGAAGACTGATGTGTCCAAAAGTCCGGTATTCCTCGAGCAAACGAGAGCAGATCAGAAAACCACTGATCGCAAAGAAAAGGCTGACGCCGTTGGGTCCCGAGTGGGTGACTGCTAGTAGCCGAGGATAGCGTTGCAGTCCTGAATACTCGGCCGTGTGGTCCAGCAGGACGGCAAGAATCGCAATCGCCCGCCAGCCATCTAATGTTGGCAGATATCCGGATTTGTGTATTTTCGGCACCGACGGTTGGTCAAGATTAAATAGGCGACGAACGGCGATCAATGGCGATTCGGTGGCGGACAGATGATTACATTAAACTGAATCTCAAATCTCAGTGGATCTCTCCCAAAAAATTCGCTCCCTACCCACCTCGCCCGGCGTGTATCTCTACAAGAATGCCGAAGGTGAAGTCATCTATATCGGCAAGGCGAAGAACCTGCGTTCGAGGGTTAGTTCGTATTTCCACGAAGGTCGCTGGGAAGATGCGAAGACCGGTACGCTCGTCCGTGAAGCCGCCGACGTCGATTATCTGGTGGTCGCCAACAATAAAGAAGCGCTGGCGCTCGAAAATCACCTCATCAAACAGAAGAAGCCGCGCTTCAACATCCTGCTGCGCGACGACAAGACATATCCCTATGTAAAGCTCACCTTGGGCGAGCGCTTTCCGCGCGTGTACGTGACCCGTCGTCTGCGCAAAGACGGGAGCGCTTACTACGGTCCGTACTTCCCTGCCAATCTTGCCTATCGCATCGTGGACTTAATTCATCGCCACTTTATGGTGCCATCCTGCAAAGTCGATCTAACGCGTTTCCATCCGCGTCCGTGCTTGCAGTACTACATCAAGCGCTGTCTCGGCCCGTGTGTACAGGAACTAACTACGCCTGCGATCTACTCCGAAGCAGTGCAGGACGTGAAGCTTTTTCTGGAAGGACGGCAGACGGATCTGGTGAAATTGCTGCGCGCCCGCATGGCGGAGGCAGCCAACGGGCAGGAGTTCGAACGTGCCGCAAAGTGCCGCGACCTGATTTCGACGGTCGAGCAGTTGCAAGAGAAACAGCGCATTGCAACCATCGAGGGCGACGATGCCGACGTCTTTGGCTACCACTACGAAAACGAAATGGCCGCCGTAAATCTGTTTCACATGCGGGGTGGAAAGGTGCTCGACCGCAGAGAGTTCTTTTGGGAAGAGCTGCCCGACTTCGCCGAGCCCGTATGGGACCGGGTCTCTGACCCGGTCGCGGCGAGTCAAAGACCCGCTTTTACACAGTTCAATCCCGGGGAGCTTTTCTCCGCCCTACTCAAGCAGCTCTACCTGGGTCAGCCGTATGTGCCGCGCAATATCTACGTCCCCGTCGACTTCGAAGACCGCGAAGAACTCGAAGACGCGCTCAGCGAGCAGCTCGCGGGCGAAGGCGGCAGAGCGGCACGAGTCCATATCACCGTGCCCCAGCGCGGTGACAAGCGGGAACTGATCGATCTATCCGGCAACAATGCCAAGCAATCCTACGACCAGCGTTTCCGTGTGATGAAACCAAATGCGCGCGCGATCCAGGAAGCATTTCAGGACGCGCTCGCCCTCGCCGAACTCCCCAAGCGTATCGAGTGTTTCGACATCTCACATATTCAGGGAGCCGAAACCGTCGCCTCGATGGTCGTATGGGAGGACGGCAAGATGAAGAAGTCCGACTACCGGAAGTTCATTATCAAGACTGTTGAAGGCGTGGACGATTTCGCCGCCATGCGCGAAGTGGTCGCGCGCCGCTACAAGCGTCTCCAGGAAGAAAAAAAGCCCATGCCCAGCCTGGTGCTGATTGATGGTGGCCTCGGACAACTCCACGCCGCCGCCCAGGCGCTTGAAGCGTTAGAGATCATCAACCAGCCACTCGCCGCCATCGCAAAGCGCGAAGAAATCATCTACGTCTACGGACAGGAAGACGACCCCGTCGTGCTCGACCATCATTCCCCCGTGCTGCACCTGGTGCAGATGATCCGCGACGAAGCTCACCGCTTTGCCGTTACCTTCCATCGCAAGCGCCGCCAGATTCGCGACCGTGCCACGGAACTCCGCGAAATTCCCGGCGTCGGCGAATCGACCGCTCGGCGGCTGCTCGAACACTTTGGCAGCTTGCAGGCGGT
>Ga0137410_10002859_pt1 | contig 11700 bp, 6 predicted proteins | sample CZODoug1_16funga_FD_108878 | JGI IMG/M metagenome (GOLD analysis project Ga0137410, IMG submission 108878) | Vadose zone soil fungal communities from Angelo Coast Range Reserve, California, USA - CZODoug1_16fungal (Illumina Assembly) | ecosystem: Environmental > Terrestrial > Soil > Vadose zone... | reverse complement strand
TTTGAAGAACGTCCGCACACAGGACATTACAACCCACATTTCCGACAAGGAAGGCCAATTCCGGTTCAGCGGACTCGATTTGAACGCCGACTACGAGATTCACGCGGAACACGAAGGCTGGACCTCCGCGTCTCGCTCTGTTTCGAACTTCGACACCCGGAAGGAATTCGTCCTCACACTGAAACTTGATCGCAAAAAGGCCGAGAAATAGCCTGCTGCAGGCCTTTTGTCCTCATGTCCCGATTCGACCCCGGGTCGTCGGCCAGTTTCCGATAATCCCGTTCGTGAATATTCACTTGACGAAAGATCGCGGTTTAGAAGCCGCGTGGCGTATCCGATTAAGAAAATGCAGCAGAAACCCGCATGCGAGTTCCAGCAGCATTCCAAGCGTATCTAGAGCACTTTAGGCGCTCTGTCCGCGCCACCGCGTTCCGTAAGAACTGCAGTCAAGCGAATAATCAGGATCCCGTTTATCAGGATGTGGACATTGCGTTGCGTTTCAGCTGTTTTCCGAGCTGGTAGGTATGCTATTTGCGAGCCGCCATCATGAGCGTTGGGCGCATTTAAATTCAAGTTAGCATTGGCATCCATCGGATCAATATTGTCACCATGTGGGCCTTAGCCCTGCCATGCTAACTAAGCAGCGAGCGGAAAGGACTCTGCACTCAAGAACCTGTCTGGAGCATTGCAGACTGACGAGGGTGGGTGTACGTTATCGGTCGGCCAGGAAGTTAAAATCGAATTCCCGGCTAATACCTAAACTGAATCTGGGTTCGAGAGGTTTCTGGATGTCGATATCGGTGCGGGAAAAGCTCAAATTCTTGGATGAGTAAGGATAATCTCCTCGGACCCCTGCCAGCAAGGACACATGAGAGCGACTACGAATTTAAAAGGGCTGGCCTTTGCATTGCGAGTTTTTCTGATCGTATTTATGGGCGGGTGTATTTCTTGTTTGTGGGCCCAATCATCAACGACGGGGGGGTTGACGGGCACTGTTACGGATTCAACAGGTGCTGTTGTCCCGAGCGCGACAGTCACGCTGGTCAACTCCGCGACGAACCAGACACAGACAACGACGACGGATGCGATTGGCGGATATAGATTTTCGCTGCTTCCCACGGGCGCCTATGGAGTGAATTTTTCTGCGCAAGGGTTTAAGACCTCCCAGATGGCGTCGGTGGCCGTAAACGTGTCAGAGGTCTCGGTCCTAGACGCCCAGTTGGAGGCCGGAGAATCGACACAGCAGGTGGTATGCCAGTGCCACGTCAGTCAGACGGCGACATCTTCGACCGGCACCTTGGTTGACAATAAGACAATCACAGCGGTTCCGCTGACCACCCGCAACTTAACGCAAATGCTATCCATGTCGTCAGGCTCCGCAGCCAGTGTGAACGATGCCGGATTGCTGGGAGCCGGCTCCCAGAACGTGAATGTGAACGGCAACACCGCCACAGGCACATTTACCGTAGACGGCGCAGCTTCCGCCAGCACGGTGCCGAATCCCGACACCATTTCAGAATTCAAGATTCAGACATCACAATACGATGCCGGGTATGGCGCTAAGGTGCCCAACACCAATTTAGTGACCCAGTCCGGCGAGAACGACTTTCACGGCGATGCCTGGGAATTTGTACGCAATGACATTTTCAACGCCAATGCGTTTTTCCGCAATGCCGCCGGGCAGCCTAGAGCGACTTTGAAGCAAAATCAGTTCGGCGGCACATTGGGTGGGCCCATCAAGCGAGATAGGTTGTTCTTTTTTGGTTCCTACCAGGGAACACGGCAGGTGAACGGGCTGGATCCCACTGCCTCGTTATCCACTATCATTCTTCCGCCGCTGACTAACGACCGCTCCGCGGCCACTATCGGCGCACAATTCTGTCCAGCGAACAAGACCCCGGCAACGAAGCCGGCGTACATGACCTTCGCGGGTGGAGTGCAAGTGGCCTGTGATGGCTCAAACATCAATCCCGTGGCTCTGAAGTTGCTGCAGTTGAAGATGGCCGATGGCAGCTATTTGTTCCCCACACCGCAAACCATTCTTTCCAGTGGCGTGAATGCGGGTCTGGGATTTTCTTCGTATAGTCTCGTCTCCACATACGGCGAAAATCAGTATCTCGCACACGTTACTTACGTGATCTCCAAGAAACACACGCTCTCCGGCCGACTCTATTACGCCAAAGCAAAGACGCAGAGGTCCTTCGGTTCCAACTTCCTTCGTTCCCCTGAGACTCCGCCAACTCCGGGATTTCCGGTGACACTAGAAGATACGAACTACATCACCAGCCTAGAACTCAGTTCGGTGTTGACAACCAACATCGCCAATGAAGCGCGGATGACGTTTACCGAGAGTAGGTCCGACCCGACAGTCATCGGATTGCCCACGACAGCTTCCGTCGGCATGACGCCGGCCAACGTGCTGTCTCCGCTGCTGCCGGATATCACGATGCAGGGGTCATTGGGGGGCTTTCAGGCGGGGAACGTCTATAGTGATTTTCTGAACCACAGCAAGATTTATTCTTGGGCTGACACGCTATCCTGGACCCACGGCAGGCATACCAGTCGCGCCGGAATGTTTGTCCTAGTGCAGCCTTTGGAATCCTCCAATATCGGACTCGCCCGAGGAAGGCTTGGGTTCAAAAATTTCACAGATTTCTTACTGGGAATGAGCGCGGCCCAGAATGGCAGCCCCCAGGGACTTAGCAATATTCAATCTATTGAAGCCAACGAAGGCTTGGAGCCAGGAGGTAATGTCTTGCTTTTGCTGCGGGCCCACAATGCCGCCGCGTTCGTGGAGGATGACATAAAAGCCAGCGCGCGGCTCACCCTAAATCTGGGTCTGCGTTGGGAACACCTTCCGTCTTCATATGGCGACGCTCGAGACCTGGGCAACGCCTGGCCCTCTCTTTTGCAGACCGTACCGATTCCGCCTCCTTCCGGCACGTATGCGGGACTGACTGTTCCTTCCGACTACGATCCAAACCGAATCAACCCCTCCACGGGTCAACCGTTCGGCCCTCCCCCTCCCGGGGTAATTGTACGGCCCAACAAGGGCTTCTACGAGAATGCTGCCCCTTTAGATAACTTCGCTCCGCGCTTCGGGTTTGCATGGCAACCCGGAAGCAAGCAAAGCCGAGTAGCTGTGCGCGGCGGCTACGGGTGGTTCTACCAACCTCTTAGCGATAGGGGAAATGCAGCAGGTACTCCTTCGCGGAATATGCAGCCGCTGGCCCAACTCATCGGTATTGCGGGGGCCAGCAATGGCGCGTCCACCCTGCAAACTCCATTTCCGCCAACGACTCTGGGCTTCACGCTGCGAACACCCTCCTCGCATCTGGCTGACCAGACGATCGGACCGCGCTTCCAAAACCTTAAGTTGCATCAATGGAACCTGAACGTGCAGTACGCGTTCTCTTCCAATTTAACTCTCGACCTGGGTTATGTTGGATCGCACGGCAACAATCTGTTCCTGTATTACGGCTCCAACCAGCCGCTTCTAGCGACTCCGGGCCACCCAGTGAACTGCGGGCTGCCGAATACGGCCGCTGGTTTGGGGGTGACTCCGGCGATCTTTGCCATCCTGGGTGTCGATGCATCGGGCTGCGTAACCACGAACACCTCCGTCAATGCCTCCCTGCGTGTCCCCATTGTCGGGGAAACGCCGACGGGCTTGCTTGCACACGAGTTTTTCGGGGGCTCCTGGTACCACAGCGGGCAGGCGACACTGCGAGAGCGGATTTCTCACGGCGTGACCTTTCAATTCGCTTATACCTTTTCCAAAGCCGAAGCCAATACCACGTTATACAACGATCAAAGGAACCTCAATCTAGATTGGGGCCGCACGAGTTTTGATCGCACGCATCGCTTGATCACCAATTTCAACTACGAGTTGCCCCGCCTAAGCGCGGGCGGATTTCGGGGCGCCCTGCTGGGCGGCTGGTCGATTTCCGGGATAGTTATCGTGCAGAGTGGCACACCGATGTCTCTGACCGACCGCAAAGGAGGCTCTGTTTATGGTTTCGCGGGAACCGCGACAATCACTCTTTGCCCAGGCGCGGCGTACAAAGATCTGGTAACCTCCGGCACTACCCGGTCTCGTTTGCAAAATTGGATTAACAAGCAGGCCATTTGTAGTGCGCCCGCCATCGGGTCCGACGGGTCGTTGGGTTACGGAAATACGGGTCAAAGCATCATCAACGGACCGGGACAATTCAATACGGATTTCTCTATCGGCAAAACGACCACGGTCGGGGGCCTCCGCGAAAACGCACAATTGGCGTTCCGCGCGGAGTTCTACAATGCCCTCAATCACCCGCAATTCTCCAATCCCGGCACGAATTTTGGGACCGCAAACTTCGGTGTTATTACGCAAACCTCGGTGGCGCCCCGTTTGATCCAGTTCGGCCTGAAGTACCTCTTTTAGAATGCGCGGGATTGGCACGGCAAAAAGAGATTCGTGGTTCAATGGCTGGGTGCGGGCCCGCGCTGAAGAAAAGTGATTTCGCCTTAAGATGCATCGCGGGCTCGTGGCGGCTCAGACATCAGCAGAGCCAATGAGCAAAGCCCCCTTTCGTGACGGCAAGCGCTGGTCTGATTGACCACCGTCGTAGAAGACTGAATCGGCCAAGTCCCGATAAGTCGGAATGTGCTTTTTGCGGTTTGGCCAGGATGGCACACCGCACGGGACACGATCTCAACGGAAGAAGATTGCGATCCTGGCTTATTGGACCCGGCAGGACTCAAACCTGCGACCTCCCCGTTAGATCAGTGTGGTCTCTCCGCCGGGGCTACGGGCCCCTGACACGGTAACGACGGAGCAGAATAGCGCATACACAAATCGGAGAGTTTAGAACAGTGTGCGAAGTTTGGTCTCCTGCGAGATCGATAAAATCTACAGTCGGAATTCTTAGCCTCAGTTGAAACACAATTAAACGCTGCTTCCGATGCTCCGAAAGAAAATCATGTTTTCAATTGTAAACTCGTATCGCCGTCCGTCATATTCCGCAGTCTGATCGAGCGCATCTCTGACACTCTTCGTGAGGCATCAACACATTGTTTGCATCTCGGACTTGATATAGACTCCGCCCGTCCGTGATTGTGCGAGCGGGATAAGGAGGACGTTTATGCTATGGCGCGTCTCCATGAAGTCGACTGCGGGTTTTCTGGCCGTACTAGGGATGATTTGTAGTTCGTTCGCATTCGCGCAGCAAGCTCCGCAGCGACCAGGGCCAGCCGGGGCAGGCCAAAGAGGACAGGCGGGTGGAGCAGGCGGCGCCGGACAGGCGCGTCCAGGTCAGGTCGTGGCGCCCCTGTTCTTGAAGGTGGAATGGGTGCGGCCGGCGATCCAGACCGGACAGGTTCCCATGATTCAGGAGAACATCGTCGATCCAAACGTGGAGGTCAAGTGGTACGGTGCGGCTGCCAAAAAATTGCTGACCACGGGCACGCCCGGGAGTGACGTAGCACCGTTCGGCGTCTGGTCTGGCGAATGCGACGGCCCTTTCGCCATCACCTTCCACTTGAAGAACAACAGCTCCGTCGACATGACCGGCCTTGCCAACATCCGCTGGTTTGTCAAGACCTCGGGCTTCCACGAAGTCCGACCCGTCATCGTGCTTCCCGACGGGACAATGCTCGTTGCCGATCTAGCCTTTTCCTCCATTCCCATGCTGACCCAGAGCGAATTCTCATTGTTAGGACTCCGCTGGCTCAAACTCGATAAAGAACGCGTGGTTACGCTTGGCCGAAACCCCGCGCCCGCTAACGAAACCTGGATTCCCGACCCCGATCTGAGCAAAGTCGACGAGGTGGGTTTTGTCGACTTGATGCCCAGCAGCGGTCACGGTACCGGCGGTTACATCCAACTCGGCCAGATCGAGGTCTTCGGCAAGCCTGTCCCGCCCGACGCCACGACCAGCAGTAACACCCACTAAAGCCACAACTTCAGGATCGTCGCGAACTCGGACGTAATTCTCTGACCTCATCGCCGGATCGCAAGCTGATCAGTCTCGATAAGTCCGGCGGTCTCAATGGGTCGATGCAACACTTGCTCGAAGTCTATTTTGTAGGAGTCTACAAAGCTGATTTCGTTCGCGAGCGTTGATGCAAACGGAACACTGCACTGTTTAGGTTCTGATTGAGTCCAGCCTTACAGATTGGTTCCCTAGAGGAAGCATTGTCGGATCAACGGATTAGAAGGTGTTGCGTCGACCGGTTGAGCTGGCACAGTTTGTCGGAAACTGGCCCGCCGTTCGGATTCGTAGTAATATCCACTTTTCGCAAGGCTCTGGTAGCATGTAATAATCTGCACCCGCTTCGAGGAGACCTCCTATGGCGATTCAATTTGCATTGAACGGAAAAGCCCAGACGGTGGACGTCAATCCCAATATGCCGCTGCTGTGGGTCTTACGGGACACGCTGGGGATGACGGGGACGAAATTCGGCTGCGGCATGGCCTTGTGCGGCGCTTGCACGGTACACATCGACGGAGAAGCTACGCGTTCTTGCATCACGCCCATTTCGTCCGTCACCGGGAAAAAAATCACCACGATCGAGGGGCTCTCGCCCGATCGCAGCCATCCTGTCCAAAAAGCATGGATCGAGATTGACGTGCCGCAGTGCGGCTATTGCCAGTCAGGACAGATCATGTCCGCCGCGGCGCTTCTGGCAACGAATGCGCAGCCGAGCGATGCGGAGATTGATAGCGCGATGAAAGGCAATATCTGCCGCTGCGGGACGTATCAGCGGATTCGTCAAGCGGTCCACCTCGCCGCGAAGTTGCAAGGCGCTCCTGCGAAGGCTGCGAAGCTCGGCGCGGATGAGCGCGAGGAACAAGCGTTCATCGCGGAGACCGTGGAAGTGGGAGGTGCGGTATGAGCGCCGGCACGACAAAATTCTGGCGGACTCCAGGCGGAGCGCACACCCGCGGTTTGGATCGCCGCAGCTTCCTCAAAACCGGTGTCGCGGGGGCGACCGGCCTGGTGATCGGATTTTATCTTCCTGGACGATTTGAAGCGCTCGCGGCATCGCCCGCAGGCACGGCAGAGCCGGCGGCGCTGAATGCGTGGATGCGTATTGGCACCGACGATAGCGTAACGATCATGATCGACAAGTCGGAAATGGGGCAGGGCATCCAGACGGCGCTTTGCATGATTGCGGCCGAAGAGTTGGAGTGCGATTGGAAGAAAATTCGCACGGAATTTGCTCCCGCGGCCAAGGAATATTTCAATCCGGCGTTCGGCATGCAGGGCACGGGCGGCAGCTCGAGTGTGCGCTCGTCCTGGGACCCGATGCGGAAGGCGGGTGCGGCGGCCCGGGACATGCTTGTCCAAGCCGCGGCGCAGAAGTGGGGCGTTGAAAAGACGGCCTGCCGCGCGGCAAACGGCGTGGTTCTGCACGAAGCCACCAAACGCAAGCTGACGTATGGCAGCCTGGCCGAAGCAGCGTCAAGACTTCCCGTGCCGGCCGACGTGCCGCTCAAGGACGCGAAGCAGTTCCACGTGATCGGGAAATCCACCAAGCGGCTGGACACGCCGGACAAGGTGAACGGGCGCGCGGAGTTTGGAATCGATGTGCGGCGTCCTGGGATGCTCTATGCGGTTGTGGCGCGCTGCCCGGTCTTTGGCGGGAAAGTCGCCAGCTTTGATGCGACGAAAGCCAAGGCCGTGCCGGGGGTCAAGAACGTGATCCAGATTTCAAGTGGTGTCGCCGTGGTTGCCGACAGCACCTGGACGGCGATGCAAGGGCGGCGCGCGCTCGCCGTGAAGTGGGACGAAGGAGCGAACGCAAACGTCAGCAGCGAGAGTATCAGCAAGCTCTTCGCGGAGCGGGCGGCGCAGCCCGGCGTGGAGGCGCGCAAGGAAGGCGACGCCGCGGGGGCGCTTGCGGGCGCGGCAAATAAGATCGAGGCGGTCTACGAAGCTCCCTTCCTGGCGCATGCCACGATGGAACCTCAAAACTGCACCGCGGATGTCCGCGCGGACCGCTGCGACGTTTGGGCGCCGACGCAATTTCAGACCATGGCGCAAGGTACTGCCGCAAAAATTTGCGGCTTGAAGCCGGAGGCTGTGTTCATCCATACGACTTTTCTGGGGGGCGGGTTCGGCCGCAAAGCCGGCACCGATTTTGTGATTGAGGCGGTGGAAACGTCGAAAGCAATCGGTGCGCCGGTGAAAGTGACGTGGTCGCGCGAAGATGATACGCAGCACGATTATTATCGTCCCGCGTCGTACGCAAAAATGGCCGGAGGTCTCGACGCGGACGGCTGGCCGGTTGCCTGGACCACAACTGTTGCGTGTCCCTCCATCATGAACCTCTGGTTTCCTGGAAGCATCAAGAACAATCTCGACCCCACCAGCGTGGAAGGCGTCGACAACCTTCCCTACTCGATTCCGAATATTCTTGTAGATTACCAGCTAACGGAAACGGGCATACCCGTGGGATTCTGGCGGTCCGTGGGAAATTCGCAAAACGGTTTTTTCAGCGAAAGTTTTATGGATGAGCTGGCAGCCGCAGGCAAGAAAGATCCGTATGAATTGCGGCGGCGTTTGCTGAACAAGGCCCCGCGCCATTTGGGCGTGCTGGAACTCGCCGCGCAGAAGGCTGGGTGGGATAAGCCGCTGCTGGCGGGCCGGTTCCGCGGAATCGCGGTGCTCTTCGCGTTTGAGAGCTACGGCGCCCAAGTCGTCGAAATTTCGGTGAACCGCAGCGCGCGAACTCTGAAGGTCCACCGCGTCGTATGCGCGGTGGACGTCGGACGCGTCGTGAATCCGACAAACATTGCGGCGCAGAGCGAAAGCGCCGTGGTCTATGGACTGGCAGCGGCGCTGCATGGCGCGATCACGATTTCCCGCGGGCGTGTCGAGCAGGCCAACTTCAATAATTACCCCGTGCTTCGCCTGGACGAAATGCCGGAGATCGAAACGCATATTGTTCCAAGTGAAGAGAAGCCCACCGGTGCCGGCGAACTTTCCGTGCCGCCCGTGGTTCCGGCTCTTTGCGGGGCGATTTTCGCCGCGACTGGAAAACGCATCCGCCGCCTGCCGATCCGGCCGGAAGATTTGGCCTGACCGTATCGTCAGTGGCATGTCGGGCTGTCGGCAAACACTCCGCTGACAAGCATACTGCTCAAGAAACTGCTGCAAGTGGAAATTTTCGCCAGTGTTTGATCGTTCTGCATCATGTTGGGGTCCACCGTTTTGGTGGCGTTCAAGGCCTGGCGTTCCGCGATCACATCGCCGGCCCAGCTCGAGAGATTGTCAAAATCATTCTCGAGCAACTGAAGGGCATCGCGGTCTGAATCGGTCGATGCAGCTACGGCTACATGTTGGAGGCTCGACTCCATGTGGTCGTGATAGTCCTGTGGCCACGTCCCGGTGAAAGGCACATTGTAACTTCGCGTGGTTCCGATGGCTCCTCTCCACTCCCGCATTTCGGCCAATACGGCGATGGCTTCCCTTGCAAATTCCTTCGACAGTCCCTCCGGAGGCGGGGGAGGAGGCGGCAGGGCGCCGGATGCCACGGGACGTATCGTCAATACGATCCGATCGGGCTGGACGGCGATGACTCCGTTCGTGATCTGAGCCAGCGTCTCGATATTCACATAGGAATGGCCATCGATTTGTATGACGGGCGACTCAATTGTTTTTCCGTTCACAACCAATACTTTATCCGGCCCACGCTGCGCCAAGAGCACGCCCGCGAGCGACAACACGATGCCGAACATTACGAAGTATCGAAAATTGCGACGCCAATTCATGATGGTCCCCCTTACTCTGCTAGGTCGTGGCCGTGGCGAGTAATTAGGTTACTGCGATCTCGCGTTGACTTCCAGCGGCGCTTTCTCGCCAGACACAGTTGGTGGATGGAGCGGAGACAATGCTATCAGCTTCGACTAGAGACCGGTGGACCATCAGGATTCGGCGTGCCAGGCGCAAATTCCCGGCGAATTGCTTCGGTGTGCGCGCCGAGTGCCGGAACGGCCTTGCGCTCCGTCATGCTGGTACGGGGGATGGCGCGGCGCGGCAGCTGAACAGGCCCTGCCTGCGTATCCACTTCTGTTATGGACAGTGCCGGGTGATGCAGAACTTCTTCCACGCTGCGGATGAGTCCGTAAGCGACTTGCGCCTGACGCAATCGGGCGATGAATTGTTCCTTGTTGATGGGCGCGAGAGCTTTGCGAATGAATTCATCGAGGGCTTCCCGGTGGCGCACGCGGTCCGGATTGGTGGATAGCAACGGATGCCGGGCGATTTCCGGAGATTGAAGAACCGTGGCGCAGAAACGCACCCATTCGTCATCATTTTGCACGGAAATCATTATGGGCTGGCCATCACCGGCCGCATAGGCGCCGTACGGGGCGATGGATGCGTGATGGAGGCCGGTGCGCTTGGCCACCTGTCCCGTGTACTGTTGAAAGAGAATGGGAACGGACATCCAGTCCGCAACGGACTCGAAAAGCGAAACGGAAACGTGGCGCCCGCGGCCGGTCCGATGGCGTTCCAAGAGCGCTTCGAGAATTCCCATGTAAGCGTGCACGCCCGCGCTGATATCGCAGATGGACATGCCCACTTTTGCCGGTCCGCTGGCGTTGCCGGTGACGGCAAAGACGCCCACCTCGCCTTGAACCAAATTGTCGTACGCACGCATGTCCGCGTAGTCATTGTTTTCGCCATAGCCGCTGATCGCACAGGTGATCAGTCGCAGATTTTCTTGGCGAAGCTCTTCAAGACGAAGGCCCGCTCGCTCAATCGCGCCGGGAGCAAGATTGTGGATAAATACGTCCGCGCGGTGGACCAGAGCGAGCAGAAGCTGCATGTCGGCGGGCTGCTTGAAATCCAGCACTGCGGATTCCTTGCCTTGATTGAGCCAGACGAAATGCGTGCTCTCTCCGTGCGCCGCGGCGTCATAACGGCGGGCGAAATCACCCGCGGGGGGTTTTTCAATCTTGATCACGCGAGCGCCCGCCTCCGCGAGGCGGGACGTCGCATACGGCGCCGCCACAGCTTGCTCGATGGAAACGACGAGAAGGTCAGAGAGCGCGGCGGCAAGGCCGCCATCTTGGCTGCCGGTTTTTCGGGGATTAGCGATCCTTCCCATTCGGTAGTACACCTGCCGGGCCGCATTTTGCGGGAACGTGCGGCGGACAATTGTCCTCTGTTAATCGTTTGAGTGCCCGATCGCGTTACGATGCTAGCCGGGGTTTTAGTAGCACAGACTTCAGTCTGTGCGCCTTTGGTTTGGGTCCTCCACTCGCACAAGACCCAAATCAAAACCGCACAGACTGAAGTCTGTGCTACTCAAACCCTCAAACTTTGCGCAAACCCGCCGCTTCGTAGCGCGTTACCGGTGGCGGCACTTCCCTGCTCACGACAACGTCAACGATCGCCGGCTTGCCCGATTCTTCCGCGCGGCGCAGGGCTGGAATGAATTGCTCGGGAGATGTGACTCGTTCGCCGTGAGCGCCAAAGGCGCGGGCCACGTCGCCAAATGGAACATCCAGAAATTCACTCGCTTCCGGGCACATTTCTTCGTGCACATATTTTTGCACGTGATACTCGAAAGCCAGCGAGCAATTGTTCAGGACGATCTGAATCACCGGGGTCTTGATCCGGAGCGCCGTTTCTAGATCGGCGATGTGATAGCCGATGCCGCCGTCGCCGGTAAGTCCGAAAACGCGGCGCTTGGCGCCCACGGCGAGCT
>Ga0137410_10002858_pt1 | contig 11705 bp, 10 predicted proteins | sample CZODoug1_16funga_FD_108878 | JGI IMG/M metagenome (GOLD analysis project Ga0137410, IMG submission 108878) | Vadose zone soil fungal communities from Angelo Coast Range Reserve, California, USA - CZODoug1_16fungal (Illumina Assembly) | ecosystem: Environmental > Terrestrial > Soil > Vadose zone... | reverse complement strand
GGTGCAATACCTGACGCCGGGCGCCGGCTGCTGTGTTCGCGGGGATACAAGCTTCGGGTGCTGCCTTCACTCGCCGTGACCCCGGCGCACGGCGTTCACGGTATTCACCCCAATGGCCGCACGGGACTGCTCTTCGGCAGTTACCCAATGGCCGCACGCAACTGCTCTTCGGTCACTCCGCTTCGCGCAGCAACTCGTTGATTGAAGTCTTGGCGCGAGTCTGTGCATCCACGCGCTTGACGATCACTGCGCAGCCAAGACTGTACTTGCCATCGGTGGACGGCAGGCTTCCCGCAACGACCACGGATCCGGGGGGCACGTGGCCGTGCGTGATGCTGCCCGTTGTGCGGTCGTAAATGCGCGTGCTCTGGCCGATGAATACGCCCATCGAGATCACCGCACCTGCGCCAACGATTACGCCCTCGACAATCTCCGAGCGTGCGCCGATGAAACAATCGTCCTCGATGATCGTGGGCGCAGCCTGCACCGGTTCGAGCACGCCACCGATGCCGACACCGCCCGACAGGTGCACGTTGCGACCGATCTGCGCGCACGAGCCCACTGTCGCCCAAGTGTCGACCATGCTGCCACTGTCGATGTACGCGCCGACGTTCACATAACTCGGCATCAGCACGACGTTGGGTGCGATGTAAGCGCCCTGGCGCACGATCGCGTGCGGCACGATGCGCGCGCCGCCGGCACGGAAAGCGTTCGCGTCGTGGCCAGCGAACTTGAGCGGCAACTTGTCGTAGAAGCGCGCGTAGCCTGCATCGAAGACCTGGTTGTCCAGTGCCCTGAAGCGGAGCAGCACCGCCTTCTTCAGCCACTCGTTGACCACCCAGCGACCGGCGCGTTGTTCGGCGACACGCACGGCGCCGCTGTCGAGAAGACCGAACGTCTCATCGAGCGCGGCGCGCAGAGCAGGCGAGGCTGAGTCGGCAGTGATGGAGGCGCGTTGCTCGAACGCCGCATCGATCGTCGCCTGCAGGGAGGAAGGATCTGCCATCAGCTGTGCTCCATCAGGTCACGCATCCTGTGGGCCGCCGCGACGCAATCGCTCACGCTCGCAACCAGCGAGATGCGTACTCTGCCGCGTCCTGGATTTCGGCCGCCATTCTCGCGCGCCAGGTAGCTTCCCGGCAGGACCAGGACATTCTGGCGTGCGTAGAGCTCGCGCACGAAACGCTCGTCATCATCGCCGACATGGGGCCAGAGATAAAAGGCCCCCTCGGGCGTAGTGACATCGAGCACGGGCTCCAGCACCGGGACCACCAGTGCAAACTTCTCGCGGTACAGCGAGCGATTCGCAGCCGCGTGCGCATCGTCACTCCATGCCGTGGTGCTCGCCATCTGCACGTGCGTACCGACGGCCGCGCCATGATAGGTCCGGTAAAGAAGATACTGCTGCAGGATCGCCGGATCGCCCGCCACGAATCCCGAGCGCAGCCCGGGAACGCTGGAACGCTTCGAGAGACTGTGAAACACGACGCAACGTTCGAAGTGTGATCTTCCGGCCGCACGCGCTGCCTGCAGCAGGCTCGGAGGAGGCGAGGCCTCGTCGAGATAGATGTCGGCGTAGCACTCGTCCGCCGCGATCACGAAGCCGTAACGGTCGGCGATCTCGAGCGCCTCGGTCAGGTACTCGAGGCTCATGACGGCGCCAGTCGGATTTGCGGGCGTGCACAGAAACAGCAGCTGGCATCGCTGCCAGGCAGCTGGGGGCACTGCGTGCAGATCCGGCAGGTAGCGGTTCCCGGCGAGCGTATCGAGGTAGTAGGGCTCGGCACCCGCAAGCAGAGCCGCACCCTCGTAAATCTGATAGAACGGGTTCGGCATCATCACCAGCGGACGATCCACGGGATCGATCGTCGCCTGCACGAAACTGAAGAGAGCTTCACGTGTTCCGCTGACTGGCAGCAGCATGGTCTGCGGATCCACGCACGCGGCCGGCAGCTCGAAGCGGCGCTCGAGCCACTGTGCTGCCGCCAGGCGCAGCTCCGGCAGGCCCAGCGCCGCCGGATATTGACCCAGCGTGCCGAGTGCCGAGGTGAGTGCGTCGATGAGGAATGGCGGCGGAGTATGTCGCGGCTCACCGATCCAGAGCGCGATCGGCGACAGGTTGGCGGGGGGCTGAATGCCGCTGATCAGCCGGCGCAGGCGCTCGAACGGATAAGGGTGGAGCGACGCCAGGCGCGGATTCATTCGCGGCGATCCAGCGTCTCCACCAGCTTCTGCTGCAAGCGCACGGCGGCTTCCTCGCTCAGCGGCCGCCCGTCTTCGTGACTGACATAGAACACGTCTTCGGCACGCTCGCCGACGGTCATGATGCGCGCACCGTGGATGTCGAGCCGTTCGCCCATGAATACCTTGCCGACTTCCGAGAGCAGCCCGGGCCGGTCGCCGGCGACGAGTTCGAGAATCGTGCGGTTGTTGCGCTCATCGCGTGTCAGCACCACTTGCGTGGGCGTCGCGAACATTCGCACCTGGCGCGGCGCGCGGCGCGTGACGGTAGGCGGCGCATGCGCAGGTTGATGCAGGCTCTGCAGGAGCGCGCGCTCGATCTCATGGATGCGCCCAGGATCGGAGATGGTGCGTCCATTGTCCTCGAGGACCAGGTAAGCCTCGATGCTGTGGCCGTCCGTCGTCGGGGTCACCCGGGCGTTGACGATGTTCAGCCCCATCTGGTCGAGCACCGCGGTGGTCCGTGCGAAGCTGTGCAGACGGCGTAATGTGTAGGTGAAGATCGGTGTGCCGCCGCGTTCAATCAACGGATTGACCGCGACCAGTGAAGATTCGTCCCCGGGATCGCGCGCCGCAAGCAACGCCGTGTGCCAGGCGATCTCCTCGGGCGTGTGCCGCAGAAAATAGGTGTCCGTGCAGGATTGCCACACCCGCTCCACGGCGTGCGGGTCGGCGGAGCGCTGCGCCAGCAGCGTGCGGGCAGCCGCCTGCGTCTCGCGCACCAGCTCCTCCTGGTCGATCGGGCTTTCCAGGCCGCGACGCAGCGCGCGTTTGGTGCGTTCGTAGAATTCCTCGAACAGCGATGCCTTCCAGCCGTTCCACAGTTTTGGATTCGTGCCGCGCACGTCCGCGACGGTGAGGACATAGAGATAGTCGAGGTGCGTCTGGTCACCGACGATGCGCGCAAAGTCGCGAATCACTTCCGGATCGGAGATGTCCTTCTTCTGCGCCGTGACCGACAGCAGCAGGTGATTGCGCACCAGCCAGGCGACGACTCGCGCGTCGTACCGACTCAACCCCTGCTCGAGGCAAAACGCTTCGGCATCCACTGCTCCCAGCTCGGAGTGATCGCCGCCGCGCCCCTTGGCAATGTCGTGAAACAGCGCCGCAAAGTAGGCGACCTCGAGCTTGGGGAGCGACTGCGCGATGCGGCTGAGCGCCGGGAATTCCTGGTCGTACTTCGCCATCGCCAGGCGCCGCAGATTGCTCACCACGAACAGCGTGTGCGCGTCTACCGTGTACGCATGGAACAGGTCGTACTGCATGCGGCCGACGATGCGGCCGAAGGCGGGAATGTAGCGCCCCAGCACACCGTACAAGTTCATGCGCCGCAACTCGTGGGTGACCCCGATGGGCGCACGCAGGATGTCGAGAAACAGCCGGTGATGACGCGGGTTCTGGCGGAACTCTTCGTCGATGAGCCACAGGTTCCGCCCGACCAGCCGGATGGTCGCCGCGCGCACGCCACGGATGTGCGGGTTCTGCTGGATCAGCGCGAACAGCTCGAGCAGCGCTGAAGGATTGCGGGCGAACACGTCATCCGCCGTGACTTCGAGGTAGTCGTTGCGTGTCTGGAAGCGCGCATTGAGTGGTACCGCCTCGCCACCCGGCGTGAGGATCGCTTCGCGAAACAACTGCAGCAGCATTTCGTTCAGCAGGCTCACGTCCATGACGGTGCGGTAGTAGCGCTGCATCAGCTGCTCGACCGCCAGGGTGTAGGTCGCATCCTCATAGCCGAACAGCTTCGCCAGCCGGATCTGGTGATCGAACAGCAGCCGGTCCTCGCGCCGGCCCGTGAGGGTGTGCAGGGCGAAGCGCACCCGCCACAGGAACGCCTGCGCCGACTTGAGCTTGCGCAGCTCGTTGCGCGTGAGAAAGCCATGCGCCACGAGGCCGTCGAGCGTGTCGGTGCCGAAGTGCCGTTTCGCCACCCAGCCGATGGTCTGAATGTCACGCAGTCCGCCGGGACTCGACTTGACGTTCGGTTCCAGGTTGTACGCGGTGTCGTGGAAGCGGTGATGGCGCGCGATCTGCTCCTTCACCTTCGCTTCGAAGAATTCGTTCCCCGGCCACAATCGCTCGGGCGCGAGCGCATGCTTCATCGCGGCGTAGAGTTGCTCCGGCCCCGCCAGGCGACGTGCTTCCAGAAGGGTGGTCGCTACGCTGATGTCGGCGAGACTCTCGCGCTGGCAGTCATCGATGGTGCGCACGCTGTGGCCGACTTCGAGCCCGATGTCCCAGAGGAACGTGAGGAAGCGCTCGAGTCCCCGCTCCCACGCAGCGGATTCGCCTTTCGGCAGCAGCACACAAACATCGATGTCGGAGCAGGGATGCAGCTCGCCGCGGCCGTAACCACCGACCGCAATCAGGGCGAGCTCGTGCGCGCGTTCCCCGGCATGCAACGACCAGGCGCGTATCAGGAGAGCATCGACGAGCCGGGCACGATCCCGCACCAGCTCCTCGACCCGTTCCTCACGCCCGAAGCGCTCGCGCAGCTCGGCGTCGCCGCGTTCCAGTGCGGCGCGGAATGCGGCTACGGAATTGCCGCCGGCATCGAGGGACTGGTTGAGCGATTGCAGGTGCCGCCAGACTGCCGGCGCCGCTTCGGTGATCGCCTCGTTGTCTTCGTAGTCGTCGGTCCCGGGGACAGTGATCAAGGGCAACTCTGCACAGGTTTCATGGGCGCGACCCCGCCTCCGCAAGCTTCTGGCTAGGCGCGAGACGCAGTCGATATGTCGATATCGGCAAGACTCGCAACGACGCCAGAAGCTTGCCGAGGCCGGTCCCGTCCGGGTTGCGTCGCGAACGGGCAGCTGCGTCGTTGCAGCGCTTGCCAATGGAAGCGACCATTGGCTGCGCGCTGCGCCTAGCATCTGCACCGTTGGCGGCGCAACGCGCTCCGTGAAACCTGTGCAGAGTTGCCCTCACGATCAGCGGGCCGCGCGATCGCGGCTGCCAAGCGTGAGCACCTCGTGACCGGATGCGGTCACGAGGATAGTGTGCTCCCACTGGGCCGAAAGAGAATGATCCTTGGTGACGACGGTCCAGCCGTCCGGCAGCAGCCGCACGTGCCTGCGCCCCGCGTTGATCATCGGCTCGATGGTGAAGGTCATGCCCGCCTTGAGCTCCAGCCCAGTGCCGGGCTCGCCGTAGTGCAGGACCTGCGGATCCTCGTGGTAGACGCGGCCGATGCCGTGACCGCAGTACTCGCGCACGACCGAGAAATTGCGTGCTTCAGCCAAGGTCTGGATAGCATGGCCGATGTCGCCCAGATGCGCGCCGGGGCGCACCTGATCGATGCCGCGCCACATGGCTTCGAAGCAACTCTCGGTGAGCCGTTGCGCCTGCACCGGGGGCTTGCCCACGAAGTACATGCGGCTGGTGTCGCCATGAAACCCATCCTTGATGACCGTGACGTCGATGTTGATGATGTCGCCGCTCTTCAGCACCCGATCACCCGGAATGCCGTGGCACACGACGTGGTTCACCGAGGCGCAGATCGTCTTCGGGTATCCTTTGTAGTTGACGTTCGCCGGGATCGCGAGCTGCTGGTTCACGATGTAGTCGTGACAGAGCCGATCGAGTTCTTCGGTAGTAACGCCGGGAACCACGTGCTCGCCGATCATGTCGAGCACATCGGCTGCAAGCCGACCGGCCACGCGCATGCGATCCTGCTCTTCGGGCGTCTTGATCGACACGTTCATGGCGGGTGTAAAGGCTGCTTCGCGCATAGCGGGGGCGCAATCGCGCCGGTGAATCTAACGCATTGTTCGTTCAACAAGTTTATGGTATAAAGCGCGCCGTTTTTTGGCAATGCAAACCACACGCGCATCGTCACATGTGGGCGGGTGCCGCGGCCGGAACCGAGGGTCCCCAGGGACCAATCGGTACCGAAAGCGGTTTCCACATGGGATGCGCGGAGGCCTAACCCCAACAGGAGCCTTTCATGACCAGCGTGTCCATGCGACAGATGCTGGAAGCGGGTGTTCATTTCGGACATCAGACCCGCTTCTGGAACCCGAAGATGGCCCCCTACATCTTCGGCGAGCGTAACAAGATCCACATCATCAATCTCGAGAAGACCCAGCCTCTGTATGTGGAGGCGGCGAACTTCATCAAGGCGGTCGTCGCGGACGGCGGCAAGGTGCTGTTCGTGGGCACCAAGCGCTCCGCGCGCGAGGCCGTGCAGAAGGAGGCGATCCGCGCCGGCATGCCCTACGTGAACCAGCGCTGGCTGGGCGGAATGCTGACCAATTTCAAGACCATCCGGCAGTCGATCAAGCGCCTGATGGAGCTCGACGAGCTGTCGACCAGCGGCGCGCTGGACAAGCGCGGCAAGAAGGAGGCGCAGTCCCTGCGCCGCGAGATGGAAAAGCTCAATAGGAGCCTGGGTGGCATCAAGGAAATGGGCGCGTTGCCCGATGCCCTGTTCGTGATCGACGTCGGCCACGAAGAGATCGCGGTGCATGAAGCCCAGAAGCTGGGCATCCCAGTGGTGGCTGTGGTCGACACCAACTGCTCGCCGGACGGGATCGACTACGTCATCCCGGGCAACGACGACGCCATGCGCGCTATTCAGCTCTATGCCTTCGGCATCGCGGATGCCGTCAATGAAGGCAAGCAGGCAATTCCTGAAGTCCCGGCGGGCGAAGACGAATTCGTCGAGCTCGACGAGGAAGGTAACCCCAAGAAGAAAACAGCCCGTCGCAGCAGGCCGGCGCCGCCCAGGAAGAAGGCCGCGATCCGGCGCAAGCCGGTTGCCAAGGTGCTGGCGGCGCAACCAGAGGCGGTCGTCGAGGCAGCCGTGGCCGCCGAGCCTGAGGCGGACGAACCGGAAGACGTGTCCGCAGCGGTCGACCGTTTTGCGGCCCGCCGACCCGCGCCGGCGCGACGCAAGACGGCTGGAAAGCCCGAAAGCGGCGGAGGCCCTGCACCTGCGCCGGGCGGGACGGCCGAGTAGCGCAAGGACGACGGTCCTGGCACCGCGTTTCATGGTTGCGCGGCTGCGCCGCGCAACTCACCCCAAGGCGAAAACACGATGACAATCACGGCAGAAGCGGTCAAACAACTGCGCGAGCGCACCGGCGCCGGCATGATGGAGTGCAAGAAGGCGCTGGTGGAGTCAGGAGGAAACCTCGATGCGGCGGCCGATCTCATGCGGCGCCAGGGCCTGGCGAAGGCAGACAAGAAAGCGACTCGCATTGCCGCCGAAGGCATCGTCGTTTCACAAGTCCTGGATCACAAGCGCCAGGCGGCGCTGGTCGAGGTGAATTGCGAGACGGATTTCGTCGCGCGGGAAAACGACATTCGCCAGCTGGCGCTCTTTGCCGCGGGGCTGGCGCTCGAGCTTCGCCCGGGGTCGGTCGAAGAGCTGTTGCAGGGCAAGTTGCACACTGGTGGCACGCTCGATGAGTACCGCCGCGGGCTCGTCGCCAGGATCGGCGAAAACATCACGGTACGCCGCTTTGCGGTGATCGAAGGTGAGACCGTGGTTGGCAGCTACATTCACGGCACGCGCATCGGCACCCTGGTGGCCCTCAAAGGAGGCGACGAGACGCTCGCGCGTGAGCTCGCCATGCACGTCGCGGCAATGAATCCCGAGTACATCAGCGCCGCTGACGTCCCGGGGGGTATCGTCGCCAAAGAGCGCGAGATCTATGCTGAACAGGTGAAGGCCGAGGGCAAGCCGCCGGAGATTTCAGCCAAGATCATCGAAGGTAAGCTGCGTAAGCGCCTGAACGAGATATCCCTCACCGGCCAGTTGTTCGTGAAGGACGACAAGGTGACGGTGGAGAGCCTGCTCAAGAAGGCTGCTGCGCAGGTGACGGCAATCGTGAGGTTCGAAGTCGGCGCCGGCATCGAGAAGAAGCAGGTCGACTTTGCCGCCGAGGTGATGGCGACCGTTCACGGCAAGCATTGATCCATCGAACCCCGCGCGAGCGGGGTTCTCTATAATCAGGTCCCGGGGGCGCGTAATGGGCCAGAACGACAAGCAGCCACGCTATCGGCGCATCCTGGTCAAGCTGAGCGGGGAGGCGCTGCTCGGGAATGCCGATTACGGCGTCGATCCGGCGATGCTCAAGCGCATCGCCGCCGAGATCCGCGACGTCACCCAGGCTGGTGTTCAGATTGCGGTCGTCATCGGGGGCGGGAATATCTTTCGTGGGGCTGGCCTAGCGCGTGCCGGCATGGACCGCGTCACCGCGGACCACATGGGCATGCTGGCCACGGTGATGAATGCACTCGCCATGCAGGATGCCCTCGAGAGTCTCGGCACCTATGCGCGCGTGATGTCAGCACTGCGCATCAACGAAGTGTGCGAGGACTACATCCGCCGTCGCGCGATCCGACACCTCGAGAAAGACCGCGTGGTGATTTTCGCCGCCGGCACGGGCAACCCGTTCTTCACGACCGATACGGCAGCGAGCCTGCGTGCCATCGAAATCAACGCGGAAGTTCTGCTCAAGGCCACCAAGGTCAACGGGGTGTTTTCGGACGATCCGCTCAAGAACCCGGCCGCGAAACGCTACACGCATCTCACCTTCGATCAGGTGTTGACGCAGAAGCTCAACGTGATGGATGCCACTGCGATCGTCATGTGCCGGGACAACAACCTGCCGATGCAGGTGTTCAATCTGAACATACCCGGTGATCTCATGAAGATCGTAATGGGTCACGACGTGGGTACCGTGGTTGACAACCAGGCACGGGAGACCGTCCATGCTTGAAGACGTCAAGAAGGATGCCGTGCAGCGCATGGCGAAGTGCGTGACGGCGTTTCGCAATGATCTCAAGAAGCTGCGCACCGGCCGGGCGCACCCGAGCCTGGTGGAGCACCTCAAGGTCGCGTATTACGGGAACGACGTGCCGCTCATGCAGGTCGCGAGCATCAGCGCGGAAGACTCGCGCACGCTCGCTGTCAGTCCGTGGGACAAGTCGATGGTGCCGGTGATCGAAAAGGCGATTCTCAAGTCCGACCTGGGTTTGACGCCTGCGACGGCGGGGCAGGTGATTCGCATTCCCTTGCCGCCCCTTACGGAGGAGCGGCGCCGGGAGCTGACCAAAGTCGTGCGCGCCGAGGCTGAGAATGCCCGCGTCCATGTGCGCAACGTGCGTCGCGACGTCATGAACGAGCTGAAGGAGATGCTCAAGGAGAAGCGGATCTCGCAGGACGACGATCGGCGCGCTCACGAGGAAGTCCAGAAGCTCACCGACAAGCACGTCGCCGAGATCGACCACGTGCTGGCGGACAAAGAGAAGGAATTGATGCAAGTCTGATGGTGCCGATGCCCCGACCTTCCCCAGCTGACGTCCCGAGTGCGTTACCGCGCCATATCGCCATCATCATGGACGGCAATGGGCGCTGGGCACAGGCACGCGGCCAGATGCGGCACACCGGTCACAAGGCCGGCCTGGGCCCGGTGCGCATGGCGGTCGAAGCCTGTGCGCAACTCGGCGTCGAGGTGCTGACGCTGTTCGCGTTCTCGAGTGAGAACTGGCAACGCCCGGCTGATGAAGTCGGCCGGCTGATGGACCTGTTCATGGAAGCGCTGGAACGCGAGGCGGCCGAGCTCAACGGGCAGGGCGTGCGCGTGCGCTTCATCGGCGATCGGCGTTCCCTGTCGGTGCGCCTGCAGTCCCGGCTCAACGAAACCGAGGACCTGACCCGCCGCAACCAGAAACTGAACCTGTTGATCGCGGTCGGCTATGGCGGGCGCTGGGACATCACCCAGGCTGCGCGCTCCCTGGCGCGCCGTTGCGCGAGCGGAGCACTCGCAGCCGATGCGATCGACGAGGCGGCTTTGCAGAGCGAGCTTGCGCTGGGTGCTCTCCCGGATCCGGACCTGTTCATCCGCACCGGCGGTGAGCGACGCATCAGCAATTTCCTGCTGTGGAACCTCGCCTACACCGAGCTCTACTTCTGCGACACGCTGTGGCCGGATTTCGATCGCGCACAATTCGATCGGGCGCTGGAATTCTTTACGGGCCGGCAGCGCCGTTTCGGCCTTACGGACGCGCAGGTGGTCGCAAGCTGATGCTCAAGCAGCGCATCCTCACCGCGGTTGTGCTCGGAGTGGCGCTGCTCGCAGTCATCCTTTGGCTGCCCCCGCAAGCAGCACTGGTTGTATTCGCGTTCGTGGTCCTGGTGGGCGCCTGGGAATGGTCCACGTTTCCGCGTTTTCCGGCCGCCGCGGCGCGCTGGTTGTACGTGCTGGTGGTAGCGCTCGCGATGTTTCTGGTGTGGCGCTTCTCGCAAAGCGAGCAGCAGCTGCAGACCCTGCTGTTGCTGGCTCTCGGCTGGTGGATCGTCGCCTTCCTCTGGATCAGTCTCGCCCCCGGCTCGCACAACCGGGCGACGGTGGCCGGGAGCGGCTTGCTGGTGCTGGTTCCGGCGTGGGTAGCGATCGCTCATCTTTATTTGCAGCCCGGCGATGGGCTGGCGACGCGCGGCCCGGAGCTGGTGCTGTTTCTGCTATTGCTGGTGTGGGCCGCTGACACCGGCGCGTTCTTTGCGGGGCGCCGGTTCGGCCGCGTCAAGCTCGCGCCGCGAGTGAGTCCCAGCAAGACCTGGGAGGGTGTGCTCGGCGGACTCGCCGCCGCTGTGGCGGTGGCCGCGATCGGCGCGTGGTGGTTCCACCTGCGGCGGATTGCGTTCCTGTCACTGTGCCTTGCGGTGGTCCTGATCTCGATCGTGGGCGACCTGACCGAGAGCATGTTCAAGCGCTATGCGGGTGTGAAGGACAGTGGTTCAATCTTTCCAGGACACGGCGGCGTGCTCGATCGCATCGACAGCATCACGGCGGCCGCGCCGACATTTCTCCTTGGCCTGCGCTGGATGGAGGCGCAGCCATGAAGGGCGTCGCTATCCTCGGTTCCACGGGCAGCGTGGGCGCCAGCACGCTCGACGTGATCGCCCGGCACCGCGATGAACTTCGCGTCGTAGCTCTCACGGCCAGGTCCAACGATGCACGGCTCTTCGAACAATGTGTCGAGCATCGTCCCGAGGTCGTCGTTGTCGTGGAGCGGGCTGCGGCGAATCGGTTGACGGAGCGTCTGCAGGCGGCGGGGCTTACTACGCGCGTGCTGCGCGATGAGGCCGCGCTCGAGGAGATCGTGCGGCTGCCACAGACCGACGTGGTCATGGCAGCCATCGTGGGAGCCGCGGGTCTGCTGCCCACACTGGCGGCCGCCAAGGCGGGCAAGCGACTCCTGCTCGCGAACAAGGAAGCCCTCGTCATGTCCGGCGGACTCCTGATCGATGCCGTGCGGGCGAGTGGTGCGCAGCTCATTCCGATCGACAGCGAGCACAACGCGATCTTCCAGTGCCTGCCGCACGCCTCAACTGCCGGTCAGCGACCCGCGGGCTTGCGCCGCATTCTGCTGACTGCTTCGGGCGGCCCGTTCCTCGGCACTCCCGCCGATAAGCTCTGCAGCGTCACGCCCGCTCAGGCGTGCGCCCATCC